>Ga0181527_1005018_pt1 | contig 11125 bp, 13 predicted proteins | sample PEATcosm2014_Bin_30_FD_119762 | JGI IMG/M metagenome (GOLD analysis project Ga0181527, IMG submission 119762) | Peatland microbial communities from MTU Mesocosm Facility, Houghton, MI, USA - PEATcosm2014_Bin06_60_metaG | ecosystem: Environmental > Terrestrial > Soil > Wetlands > Peat | place...
CATCGTCCATCCGTAGCTCGGGGCGGTGGAGACCAAGCCTGACCATCACGCCCAGATACACGCACGGGCCCGACCCCCTCATCGCCATGCGCCACATGGCGTAGAATGCGCTGCCGGATGTTTTCGCAGCCATGAGGGCTCTGGGCCAAGAGGGGGAGGAAGAGCGATGGGACAGATGGGTACTCTTCACATCCCGCTGGATCGGGAGACGGACACTTACCGTGTCTCGTTTGCCCCCTATGCATCAGGAGACGGAGCATTGGGAGTGACGGAGATTCACGGTCGGGATGAGCTGAAGAAGACCCTCCTGGAGCTAGGCATTCACGAGGATATAATATGGTATCGTACGAGCTTCAGCGGGAGGGGAGAAGTCATACTCCGAACGTCAGCGCGGATGGCTAGCGGCCGCCCGACAGAGGAATTGGCCGCACCGGCCAACGCTTTGCCCGTCGCTTGGTGTCGATTCCTGAAGGCCGGAACGTGTCAGCAAAGTTGAATTCCACCAAAGTCCGGGACTGGCTCACCGCCCACCAGGTGACGCACGTCGCCATGGAGAGCACCGGAGTCTCCTGGAAGCCGGTGGACGCCGTGCTCGAGGATGACTCTACGCCCCTCCTCGTCAATGCCGCCCACCTGGGGGGGTGCCGGACATGACGACGACCGTCCTCACGCTGACGATCACCTGCTGGCCGCCGATTCGGCGCTCGCCGGCGGCAGCAATCCGCGGTGGCCGAGACGCATGGCGTCTGTCGTGACGATGGCTGTCGGCGCCGCGGTGGCCGTCGTGCTGTTGAAGTCTTCGCTCGCCTTGCCGCTCGGTATCTACGCCGTCGTGGCCTGTGCGTGCGCCGTGACGGCGCATCACTGGGATCGCGGGCGTCCTGCGGCCAACGTTTGACGTGAGCAAAGGAGACCAACAATGGTCAAGATAGTGCTCGGTCTCATCCTGGGACTCGCCATCGGGGCGGCCTGCCGCTGGTTCGACATTCCGGTGCCGAGCCCACCCAAGCTCATAGGGGCATTGCTCGTCGTGGCGATGACGGTGGGCTACATCGCCACGGACAAGCTTATCGCGGCGAAGTTCACTGCCAAGGGCCCGGCGACAACAACGGAGCCGTGCGGTGGCCCGACAGGCCCACCGCGGTAAACGTTGCGGCTCCCGCCCGACGCTCCCGGTATCTCCCCTCCAGCCTCGCGGGAGGGCTCCGTCATGGCGCGCTGCCCTGGCCAGCGTCGGCCCCGGGGGCCGTGGGCGTAATCAGGCGGGTTGGTTGTGGCCCGATTTTGGGAGCATCCGTTCTGGAACAGACACTTGGCGCGCAAGCATAGGAAGGTATATAATGCCTTCGAGGGTACCAGGGAGACTTGGAACGGACCCAGAGCGTCCCGTCGCGGATGCTTTTGCGCTGGAGGGGCAAATGGCCAGGCTGGTGGTGATTCTCGTCGTCGCCCTGATCATTTTTGGGCCGCAGGACCTGCCCAGGATCGCTCGATCTCTTTGGCGCGCCTCGGACGAACTTCGCCGGGTGTCGGCAGAGCTAAGCGACGCTCTCCACAGGGAACTGGAGGCCCTGGAGCAGGAGGACGCGACGCATCCGCCGACCATCTAGTCTGCCCCGACCGAAATACGCTCGCATAAACCGAACCCCGACCTGCCCCGAGACCGCTCGAATTGTTCAACGGACTCCGAAGACGGGCCACTCGCTCATCCCATCATCCCAGAGCACGTCACCAATTCCTCGGCCTGCTGCGGGAAGCCCTGGAAGAGTGAGCACAGGGCATTTTCAAGGCTTGACTTCCTTCTGCGACGCTGTGTCTTTCACGGGGAAGCAGATGCTCGTGATTGGGATAGACTATTATGCTCAATTGGCGGTCTGGCTCCCCCGGACCCCTAATGGAGACATGGTTCCCTTTCTCCAGCCAGGGCAGGGTCCCCTCCATCCATCCGGAGCAGTCTGGTAGTGTCGAGGACTGGCGCGATGCGCCCTGCGGGTAGAATGTCTGTAAGGTCTTCTTGACAGGCCGAGGAGGCTGGGAGTACCCTTCTACCGTTACCCCTTCCCCTGATGATCGACGGAGGAGGCCCTATGGAGTCGGCCAGGGACAGCTCTCCGGGCCCGAATCGCGCCACCGTCTCGGCCCGTCCGCCGTTGCCAGAACGGGCACGGCCCCTCCCGCCCGCCAGCAGCGCGTCCGCCACCCGTCCGCGGCCCCCGGGGTCTCATGCGAAGTCCGAAGCAAGAGGCTCACCCCTCATTCCGGTCCCGGCCGACGTCTGCCCGCTCGACCGCCAGCCCAAGCTCCTCGACCGTCTGCGTGACGCCCTCCGTGCCTGTCACTACAGCCGCCGGACCGAGCAGACGTACCGCCACTGGGTCAAGCGCTTCATCTTCTTCCAAAATGTCCGGCCTCCGGCCGACCTAGCCGAGCCGGAGATCAAGGCGTTCCTGACCCATCTCGCCCTCACGGAGAAGGGGGGCGCCCTGCCACAAACCCAGGCCCTCAGCGCGTTGCGCTTTCTGGACCGCAAAAAGAATTCTTATCAAAGCCGCGTCGTAAGGCGTGGACGGAAGGTAGCGCATTGTTTCCGCAAGGAGGACAGCATGAAGAACTTAAGTTACGGGAAGCTTCACACAGGGCGAATACTGTCAGGAATCCTCATTTCCCTCATGGTGGTGGCAGCGGTCGGCGGCGACATCGCCACGGCGGCCGCAGGTGAAATCCGGCTCGGTTTCACGCCACCCATCACCGGCGCCTCAGCGGCTGAGGGGGCCCTCCAGATCAAGGCCATCCAGCTTGCCCTCAAGCAGATCAACGCGGCCGGTGGGATCAACGGCAGGCAAGTCAACTTGATCATGGTGGACAATCAGTCCACGAACCCTGGCGCCCTGGCCGCCCTGCAGAAGGCCGTGGAGCAGGAGAAGGTGCTGGCCCTGGTCGGCTCCGTGAAGAGCACGCAGATCCTGGCTATGTCCGATGCCATCAAGAGCTACGGCGTGCCCACCATGATCGGTGGCACCAACGCCACCCTGACCCGGCAGGGGAACCCCTGGCTGTTCCGGGTCCGGCCGGATGACTCCATTGCCGCCGCCGCCATGGTCAAGTACATCAAGGAAGACACCAAGTTCACCAAGGTCGGCATCCTCCACGACACCGATGCCTTCGGCACCGGCGGGGCCGACCTGGTCGAGAAGGGCGCCAAAGAGGTGGGGCTCACCGTGGTGAAGCGGGAAAAGTACACTACCAAGGACAAGGATTTCACCGCCCAACTCCTGTCGCTGAAGAACGCCGGAGCCGAGATCATGGTCCTCTACGGGACCAACCCCGAGGACGCGGCAGTGATCCAGCGGCAGTACCGCCAACTCGGCTCCCCCTTCAAGTACATGGGTTCCCCCTCCAGTCAGATGAAGGATGCGCTGAACCTTTCCAGGGATGCGGCTGAGGGGTTGATCGCTGTCGCCGACTTCGTGCCTGGCCAGAGCGAGGTGAACAGTAAGTATGCCGAAAATTACAAGAAAGAGTACAACGAGGAGTACGATACCACCTCGGCCTGGGCCTATGATGGCCTGAACATCCTGGTCAGCGCCATCAAGAAGGTTGGCGAGGATCGCACAAAAATCCGGGAAGCCATCCTGGCCACCAAGGGGTACAAGGGCGTCCTGGGCACCTTCTCCTTCACGCCCAACGGGGATGGGCTCAGCGAGGTGAGCGTGGTCCAGATCGAGCAGGGCAAGCCCAAGCTGCTCAAGATCGTCAGCGTGGAGGGGAAGTAGCCGCCTCTCCGCTTTTCCGTCTGAGAGACGCAAGTGAAATCCGTCGAGGACTGGAGCGGGGACGCTGAAAGAGGGGCGAGTCATCGCCTTGGTCCTGCTGGCGAGGAGCAGCACTTCTGAATCAGGCGAATCGATAGCACGATTCCGTATTCAGCCTGAGCCTTCAATGTCAGGGGATGGGGTCAGGCTTGATTATTGATTTTATTGAATGAGAGTAGGAGGGCAACGCCTAACCATTCACTCCAGCGGATGGCTTACAGCCACCGCTGACCTATATCGTTCGGCAAACACCGGGGCAGAGGAACCTCCGCAGAGTGATCGAGAGGCCGTAGGATGATCGAGAACCAGGGCCGGATCGAGGAAAGGGGGGATTCGAGGTAGGCTGTGCGTTGGTCGAGAGCCGTGACCTCGATAGTGACATCGCAGAATTCGAGCGCTTCCTCGCGGCCCTTCCCCACTTCAAGATCGCAGAATGCCTCGGGACACGGGGCGGATCTGGCCCATAGTAAGCGCGTGGCCCGCTCAGTGGCGAGCTACAAGCGTCCTCCTGGAGGGGGCGCACCTCTTCGGCAACTCCACCTCCACCCCACGTCGGCGGCCCGCTCTTGACCGCGAGGATCCCTCGACGGTCCTCCTGGCGCCTCGTTTCGCCGGCGTCCGTGTTATGGTTTGTCTCCAACTCGCAACTGGCCACTCGGAAGCTGGCGCTGACCATCAAGATCCCGACGAAAACTGGTCACATTCAACCCGTCGCTTCCATGCAAACTGGCGATGTAATGCAATCTACTTGCGAAAGGTCGAAGAAGCCGGACTGAAGCCCGATTTGAAGGCTGGTGATTCCGCTGTGCCCGACACCGAGAAGTACCTGGACTCGGTCGCCCAATCTCTTCGGGACTTGGCGAAGCTAATGCCAATGAGGTGTCGTCCAAACATGGCATCTAGAGTTGTGCGTTGTGAAGTCTTTCCATCGGCCTAACCCGGCGTTCCCGCGGACTCGCTGCGCTCGCCGCTGAACTCCATAACGTTATGGGTCCGTATCCCCAGTACCCTAACCAATGCCGATCACCTTCCATTGCCTGCCGGTGACGGATCGGATGATTCGCCCCATTATGGGTCCGCTCCCCCGGCACACCAATTCAGCAAAAGTCCTTACCAGGGTGAACGATGCAAGAACGTCCTTCGGACCCGTACCATAGCGGGGCCATTTCTCAGGATCTACCGGCAGCCTTCCCAGTGTGCTGCAATCTTTTCGGGAAGCACAGGTCGCCTACGGGGCACCGCGCCCGTCCTCGACCCTACCAGCCGAATGCGCCACGCTCCGACTACTTCACAGGGCAGAGCGGCTTTTGCGGATTGCAGTCGTAGAGCTCGTACTCGACGAACCGGCCGTTCTCGACTTTCCAGTGCACCAGCGGGGGAAACATGTCGCCAGCGGCATCCCAACCGTCCGAGATGTACGCGCCGTCGTAGAAAATGGGTTTCCCTTGCCCGATCAACTGGACCGCCGAGGCGAAGTCGTCGACGGTCGGCCGGACCTTCGTGCCTGTCGGGGTGTTGAGCTTGGTCAGACCCTCCCGGATGGCCGCCGGCGTCACCTCGCGGGGCTGCTGGACGTTTCCCGCCGCCACTATTGCCGCGAGCATCAAAGTGACGGTAGCGTCGTACGCCCCTGAACACGTCATTTCCGGCAGTTGCCCCGTGGCCGACTTGAAGGCGCTCACGAACGCCCGACCGGATTCGCTGTTGGCAGCGAGCTGCACCGAGCTGCCCTCGAGGCCATTGGCCATCGTTCCGATCTGCTCCAGGATGTAATTGCGGCGGAAGCTATTGTTGGATTGGATCGGAATGGGATGCCCGGCCTGCCGATAGGCCTTGATCGCTTCCGTCACCCCTTCGGGCAGCAGAGCGGCGATGACCAGATCGGGTTTGCCGTTGGGGCTGTTGACCACCTTGTCCCAGTCCGCGCGGAGATTCGCGAGAGTCGAGACATAGGTAATCTCGGTAGAAGACCCGGCAGAGAACTTTGGCAGGAGGTCCGTAATAGCGGCGGCCAGCGACCGGTGCCCGCCATCGGCCAAGATGCCAACCTTGAACGGCCTGTCCCCCTTCTTGTTCTTGAGCGCGATTTGCACCTGGACCGCCGCTTCGTAGTTGGCGATGTAAAACACGCGGAACAGCCAGTTGTCGAGGTCGCGCTCGGCCGTTTGCGTGAGGGGGTCGGACTCGACCGCCGTCGGGTTGTTGATGAATCCCGAAGAGCACTGGAAGCATGTGAGGGGGACCTTCGCTTTTGCGGCGCTGGCGGGATCGTAGTTGAGTTTGTTTACGGTCACAGTCTCGCCGCTGCTGGCGCTCACCAGCGCTTTCACGCCCTCTTGATTGATCAGACGGATCGCCTCGCTTTGGGCCAGCGTGGGACTGCTCTTCGTATCACCGTACACGATCTCAAACGCCAGACGGCTCCCGCTCTTTGCCAGGGCCTCGTTGATCTGGCGGGCACCGAGTTCCACTGCGGCACGGTAGAGGGCTGTTGTGCTCCCTCCGGTCTCGTCCAACAAGGCGCCGATGCGAATGACCGTCTTGTCGCTGCTCGCTGCCGCAGCCGACGCCAGGCTACCCGCATCCCTGGCGAGGCTGCATACCGACACCATCAAGAGGAGCACTCCCAACCGTCGGAGAGAATGCCACATAACCTCCCCCTTTCCTGCATGATGCAGATGGATGGGAAATAGAACAGGAGCCCGCAATCGTCCGTCCTGGGCGGGGGTCGCCGCCCTCGTAAACCGGACACAAGGTCTTCCGGCCGAGCCGGGCCGTCGCCGATCAGGTGAAGTCATGGATAGCGCAAGCCCGGACCGGGTGTCAAGGGATCTTCGACAAATGTCAGGGGCAGGAACAGTAGGGGAAGGAAGGATGCCGAGGGACATTTCGTTACGTCATCGCGTCCCGAGCAATGTCACGGGAGTTTCTCCCGGCTTGCGCCGATCGTCCATGGGCCGGCTCCGCCCCGGCTGGTCACGACATATTTCGAGCGCCGAGAGCCCGTTGTCCGCAAAAACTTCTTCCGCCCCTGGATAGGCTGGTGGATCTTCAGCGAACCTGCTACAAACACAGCAGAAGTTCCTCTTTCCAACCCAACACTTCTACCCAGTCCGAACCGTGCGCACAACGTTGGTGCCGGTCCCCCGGCACCCCAATGGAGCGAACCGCCCCTCCATCCCCAACGGGCCGTCCGGCTTGGCCTCGATCGTCATTGTCCCGTCGGCCTCCACCAGGATCTTCGCAATAGTCTGCTCGATGGCTTCCCGGACTCGTCCCTGGAGACCACTTCGGAGTTTTTCGGTGAGCCCCTGGAGATGGCCTTGCAGGGCGGCGGGCGTCAACTGAATGACGCCAGGGCCTCCGCGCTTTCTCGGTTCTTGCAGCAGACCGCCACGATCTCGTACGTGCTCCCGCGGATCCTGCTCAGGGCGTGCGCGCGCTGATCCGCCGCGAACCGCGAGCCAATGAACCCGATACCAACTTCCTCCCCGCAGCCTTCCTTGGGGACAGGCTTATAGCTTGAAGAGCGTGGGGAGGAAGAGCACCAGCCACGGCCAGAAGGCCATAATGATCAGATCCACGATCAGGATGGTGATGTACGGGATCGACGGCCTGATCGTATCCGAGAGCTTGATCTTGGCGATACTGCAGATGATCACCAAGCACAGGCCGAGGGGCGGCGACACGATGGCGATCTCCACCGCCGCGATCACGAGGATCCCGAAGTGCAGCGGGTGGACCTGGAACGCCGTGGCGATGGGATACAGGATCGGGAAAAAGATCAGGATGGCCGGCAACCCGTCCAGGATCAAGCCGAACACCAGAAAGACCGCGATGGCCAAGAGCAGGAAGATCCGGGGGCCCCCGCCGACTGCCTCGATCCAGCCGCCGATCAGCCGGGGCACCTGGTAGGTGGCCAGGATCCAGGCGAAGGTCGTGGCCGCCCCCACCAGGAGGCAGGTTACCCCCGTCATCACCGCGGAGTCCACCAGGATCTTGTACAGGGCCTTGACCGTGAGTTCTTTGTAGACGCAGCAAGAGACGAGGAGGGCGTACACGGTCGCCACCGCCGCCGCCTCGGTCGCCGTGAAGACCCCGCCAAAGATCCCCCCGAAGATGATCACGGGCATCAGCAGGGGGACGAGGCTGTCCCTGAGGGATACCAGCACCTCCTTGAGGCGGGGCCTCGCCGATTCCGCGCCCGGCAGGATCCCGCGGACAGACTGGATGTAGATCACCACCATCAGGGTCAGGGCCATGAAGAACCCCGGCAGGAAGCCGCCCATGAAGAGCCCGGCGATGGAGATGTTCGCGATCGCTCCCAGCACCACCATGTTGAGGCAGGGCGGGATCAGCTTCCCCATCCCGACGGAGGCCGCCACGATGGCCGAGGCGCGCTCCGGGGCGTACCCTGCCCGGATCATGGAGGGCAGGAGGAGTCCGCCGAGGGCCGACGCCTCCGCGATCGTGGAGCCGGTGATCCCCGACAAGAACATCGTCGCCACCACCACGACGAACCCGAGCCCGCCCTTGATATGGCCCACCAGGTTCCGGGCCAGGCGCACGAGGCGCTGCGAAATCCCCCCGTGCTCCATCAGGCCGCCGGCCAGGATGAAGAGGGGGATCGCCAGGAAGGGGAAGGTGTCGATGCCGGAGTAGAACTTCATCGTGACGGTGGACAGGGGGATGCTCCCCTGCCAGCAGAGGGTCAGAATGCAGGCCAAGGCCATGGAGAAGGCCACCGGCACGTCGATGGCCAACAGGAGGACGAACCCGCCCAGGAGGATGAGGATGCCCGTCATGCTAGGACCGTTTCCCCCGGGTACTCCTCCAGCGGTGTACCTCGAGCTGGAGGAGATAGATGAGCATGAGGCCGCCGCTCACCGGGATCGGCAAGAATGACCAGGTGTACGAGAGATTCATGGTGCCGTACCTCCGGGTCGTGTTCAAGCTGAGGAGCGTGATCCCCTGGCTCACCATGATGATGGCGACCGCGCCCATGATCAGGGGGACCACGAGTGCCAGGGCGTGGCGCGCCCGCGCCGGGAGCTGACTCACCGCCAGCTCGATCCCGAAGTGCCGCATCCGCTTCACCCCGAGGGCCGCGCCCAGGAAGACCATCCACTGGAAGAGGAGCATGGCCAGGTCCTCCGACCAGGCGAGGGGCATCTGCAGCACGAAGCGGTTGAACACTTGCACAAAGACGGTCACGGCCAGTGCCACACTGACGACGGCGCACGCCGCCTCCACGAGATGATCAAGGATCTTGGTCATTCGGTCTCCTGTGGTCCGCAAAAACTTCAGACGTTGCCCATAGCTCGAGCCGAATTCTAAGCCATGATCAGTACCTAATCAATTGATTGTAAAAGAATCTTCCAACGTCGACCACTCTGGGATGTGGCCCATTGCACAATTATGGGTCCGTCCCGCCGGCACGAACCCTTATATTCTCTACGAGGGGAAACGCGGGGACGCTGATACAATGTTTTCCCCCGACGAGCCAGGATCCGGAGTTCGCTGGTTGAGGACCTCACTAACCCCATCCCGGGAGAGGATTGCCATGAGACTGTCCCCTCCAGCGAACGAACGGCCGTAGGTTCCATGGGAAGTCGTCCCGTCGAGGACCGATATAAGGGTCACCCTGCCGTTCTGCCTCCGGGACCTGCGTACCGGGAGAAGGAGGCCACGGATGCGGTATCACCTCGGAGTGGACTGGGCGGATGCCGCACACGCCGTCTGGGTGGAGGACGACCAGGGGATGTGCTGGTCCGACTACTTCCTTTCAAGCCGCTTGCGGAACCACCACGCCAGGTAGAGCGCGATGAGGATCACCACGGCTTGCACAAGGTGCTCGGGTTTCATGTTGTGGTACACCCAGGATGCAAGCCATACGACGATAGGAATTGCGCCTGCGACGACAAACAGGATGGCCAGAATGTTCCTGGCGTCGAGCCGCCTCATCGCACCTCCTCTGTCTCCGTGAAAATCGGTGCCCACGCCGTCACCATCATGTCACGCGGCTCTGCGTTCTGGATCTCGACCGCGTCAGGCTGGATCCGCCGCACGCCCTCTCGCACCTCCTGTGTGCTTGCCATCTGCTGCTCCTCCCTGACGCTCGATTTCTAGTCCCGTAGCAACCGCATCGACGCCGCCGTTCGGGTGAGCGGCTCCGGACGGCACCCTCGCCCCCGGAATCCAGAGCGGGTCACGGCGGTGAGCATATCACATCGTGTCGACGGATGCTTGGTCCAGGTGGGCGGATGTCAATCACTTCCCTGACGGCCAGCCTGCCGTTTGTTACATAGTCGAACGGTTAGCCTCTCTTTCCTTGACCGCGGCGAGGTACCAACGCAAGCTTTGGGGAAACCTCATTATGACTGAAGATAAGCCGCTGCCTCCCCCTTCCCCTCCCCCCGCCCTCCGGGACCTTACCGACTTGCTATCGACCGAGGAGGACCGAGCCCGCATCCTCGTGGTGGGCGATGACGCGCTGGTCCGGGAGATTCTCGCGGACCAGTTGGCGGAGGCGGGGTACTTGGTCAGTACCGCCGAGGACGGCGAAGAGGCCCTGGCCAAGGTGTCGAGCGAGTCGCCGGACTTGATCCTGCTGGACGTCATCATGCCCAATCTCGACGGCTTTGAGGTGTGCCGGCGTTTGAAGTCGGATGAGCAGACGATCCTGACCCCCGTGGTGCGGCTCGGGGCTCCGATCTGATACATCGTGACTTAACTGAGTAATAGTAACCTCTTGTTACAAAAGCGATATTCCACTGGCGTCCGGCCCGGCAGGCGCTCCATTGCACACTTATGGGTCCGTCCCCCCGGCACCAACCCTCATAAAGTCTGGTGTGACGGCAACCTCGCCCTGCTTCTAGCCGAGGCGACCAGTTTAGACCCTGTTTACGCTGCGACTAGCCGCTTGGCGTGTCTATGGTTGCAGGCGGCTTGAGATCGTCTCAGAAAGTCGCAACAGTTCGTCCCCACTTTCCGGCACTTCCGGGGGATCGCCGGGGGGAACCGGCAACACTTCTGCTGTTCTGTTGCGACCTCTGAATCTGTGGCAGAGCTGAACTGGTCTTCCGGTGACGCGCAGGGGGTGGGTGACGAAGATCTTTCCGGAACTTCTTGGTCAGTTCGGTTGCACCCTTTGCCCTGGTGGAGGCTCGATGCAATCGGGGGTGTCATTGGCGGGGTTGTTGACCCGCGGGGTGCCGGGGGACGCGATCAGGCCCCCGCCAGGGACTGCCTGCAGGAAGACTTGCGGGCCTTCCCCCTGCGTCAGTGCTCTCGTCTGCGCCGCTGCTGCACGG
>Ga0181527_1005026_pt1 | contig 11118 bp, 13 predicted proteins | sample PEATcosm2014_Bin_30_FD_119762 | JGI IMG/M metagenome (GOLD analysis project Ga0181527, IMG submission 119762) | Peatland microbial communities from MTU Mesocosm Facility, Houghton, MI, USA - PEATcosm2014_Bin06_60_metaG | ecosystem: Environmental > Terrestrial > Soil > Wetlands > Peat | place...
CCGAGCAGTGGATCAAGGAGGGCAAGCAGGCGGTAAAGATGACGAGGCTGAGTTGCCACCGGTTTCGATCGAACGAGATGCGGCTGTGGCTGAGCGTGATCGCATACAACTTGGGCAACCTGTGGCGGCGGCTGGTGCTGCCGAAGGGAATCGAAACGTGGTCGTTAACCAGCTTGCATCAGCGGCTGGTGAAGACCGGCGGCCGGTTGGTAAAGCATGCCCACTACTACTGGCTGTTGTTGGCAGAGAGCCATCTGACGCGGCACCCGTTCGCAAGCATGCTGCGGCGGATTCTGGCTTTGCCGCTACGCGCAGCCAGGCGAAATCAATCTGGACGACGGAGGAGAGTTTAGGGTGAGGTGTCTGAGAAATCGCTTCGAAATCAGGCAAATCATGGCTTTTTGGTTCTGGCAAAGGCCCTGCCGGGCGCGTCCGGTTCTTTGGCTCTGGAACGAATGCAGAAAAGATCACAGCAGCGGCAACTGGCAGTATACTGTCATCGCTGGGAAAGCAAAATGGGAATTCCAGGCAAATGGAGAAGCAATTACTCGATGGATGCCGGCGGCTTGCGCGCAGGGGGCTCTTCAACGGCTCGGCAGACAGTTTCTCCATGCGCATCCCGGGAAGCATGGAAATGATACTGGCCTCCTCCAATCGGGATTGGCTGCAGATTGGTGTGACGTGCAGGCGAACTCTCTGCTCTCCAAAGAGGGCTTAGCGCGCCTTCATGCATCGATCTATCGTGATCGCGCCGATGTTGGTGCGGTGGCGATATCGAGTCCCAAGGGGGGACCTGCTGGCTGGAATTGGTGATCGTTTGCCACCACCGTTTGACGAGCAAATGAGGCATATCGGCGCCTCCATTGGACAGTTGCCTGACGAGGAGAACGAGCCTGCAAAGATGATGAGGAAGGTTTTCAAAAAAAGCCTCAACAACAAAATCCGTGTGGTTCCCAGACGATCCTTCGGATTCCGTACCTTCAAAGCGATGGAAATGACCCTCTATCACACACTTGGAAGACTGCCGGGAACGGAAGTCGCCCACAGATTCTGCTGAAGAGGCGAAAGCAGGAATCGACATCAGCATGGACGGAAGGGGCCGCTGGTGCTAAAATGTATTCGTCGAGCGGATCTGTAAGTCGATCAAGTATCAAGAGGTCTATCTCCACGCCTACGAGACGGTCCACGAGGCCAGGACTTCCATCGGGAAACACCTGGAGTTCTATAACTCAATCCGCCCCCACTCCAACCTGGATGGGTTCACGCCCCATCAGGTCTACTTCAACCGCTTGCCGGAATTCATGGCAGCCTGAACAAAGGCCAAGCACGCAGCGAGCTTGTGCCCCGGTTGAAAGCCAAGAACAAGGATGCCGCTGCGCGGCGGCTTGCTTGGTGAGTTTTTCGAGGCATGGGGAAATCTATCGATCCAAAGTTGGATTGCAGAGCCGGGAACAGCGGTCGTGCCCGCTCCCGGCGCTTATCGGCGTCGATGAGTTTCCAATCGGCTATTCCTTGGCGGATCGCTCTCCAGCAGGGTCCGCCTCCGCTTCACCGACCGCCACCAGAATGCGATAAGGTGGTTCTGGTCGTCAACCGATACGGGGACCATGGCAACACCGCCTACCCGGTCAACTTCTACCGTCGCCGGAACCGCCTGCGGCCTAACCGAAAAACGGAGCTTCCACTTAAAATAGGCGAAGACTGTCCGAACAACCGAGACCACCTCTGTTCAAGAAGGCATAATGGAACGCACTTGTCAAAGGAGATGTTGCTTTATGAATCGCCTAGGTCGCATTTTCTCGCAATTCAGCCCTGACCAATACCTTCGAATTGCAGTTTTGTCAATTGTTACTCTCACCTTTGCAAATCTTCTCTTTTCCGCGATAATGTTCGAGATCGGCTACGATTATAAGTCCATCCTATTCGGTCCAAACGACAGATTCGCCGATTTAGTTAAGGTGAGTCTCTCTTACAAAGAATTCTTACCTCACATCGAAGACAGCAAGGGCTTCCAGTCATGGCCAGATACATTCAAGAATTACTACCTGTCCAATCCCTACGGGGGAAAGGAAGAGTTGGCGCAGGGCGGTCTGACTCACTTCCACGCTCCGCCGCTTACCGCCTTATTCAACATCGCCTGCGCGATTTCCATAGCACATACACAGAGCGCATGGCTCCCGCTCATAGTCCTTTCCCTCCTTTATCTGCTTGCTGTGGAATGGACTACTCTTGTTGGCATACCAAAGAAACTGCGAACCAGAACAGTACTGTTTGCTGTCTGGTTCATCTCCTTACTGTCTTATCCGGCACTTTTCCTCTTCTCGCGGGGGCATTTTCTCGATGGAATTGCGTCCTTGTTAATAGCCGTGTTCCTGCTTTCCCTATTCGGACGCGGCCGGGCTGATGTCTTAGCCTTAGCATCGCTTGCGGTTGCCGTAAACGTCAGGCCCGATGCGATTATTTTCATTCTGGCCTTTCCTGCAGTGCTGGGGCTGAAGAGTTCGATCAAGCCAATTCTGCGGTTTGCAGCGTTCGCATTTGGGATTATCACTGTCTCCTACTTCGCCACGCATGCACTTTACCCTGACTATAGTGTCAGTACCTTTTTCCAGGGTCTAAAGACATACAACAGACTTTATGTCGTCGGATCTTGCGGCGATGTATTCAATTCGTCGCTGTGGGCGCTGATTAAAACTGTAAACAAGCTAAACAAGATGTTCACCGGGACTTTGGTGCTCGTCCTCGCCGCACAGCTCATCTCTCTGGCTGCGGTTCTGTATTGGGGTTGGAAGCGCATTTGCGGATGGATCATCGCCGGGCCATTGTCTTTTGTTATTCTTTATTGCATATTTGCGGTGTTCCTCAACTATCACAAATATGCATATGAAGTGTTCTTAACGCTTTCGGTCATTCTGATTGCTGCCGTGTGCTGGAGCTTGTGGCAAAGTCCAGACCGGAATTTGCTTTTGCCGTTCTATTTAACGGTGCTGTACTGTCTAGTGAAGCCGGTTTTTGGCGACTACAACCTGCTCGTTTTTATCGCGCCCACACTGTTGCTGTTCTTTTGTTCTAAGAAGTGGGCCGGGCGTTATCATCTGGTCTCCGCCATCGCGCTAGGCTCCATCCTGATGCTTTCGCCCAAGAATTACACGGTAAGAGGGATCTCGATCCAGCTTCTGCTTAACCCGCTGATCCTTTTTGTTATAACGCTGTATCTGGTTCAGGAAAGTGCTCACAGGTCGAACTTCGTAGCAGTATCCGAGAGCTCTTCGAAAAACCGATAACATCTCGCCTATTCTGGACTCGACAAGGGCCAGATAGTCACAACAGAGTCTTTTGAGAGAAATGGCTGCCAAAGAGAAAGCAAAGGGATGCGGGTGGGAGTATATCGGTCTTAAGTAAAAAGGGCATAATGGAAATCCAGACAGTGATTAAGTAGGAAATCACACTGATTTGCCCGGGATTTCTCTTGTACTTGAGTTTTATGGAACGCGGTTTGTTTTGGCTTTTGAGAGTGCGGTCGTTTGTAATTTTTAACGATTGCGAGAAGGTCATTTTGACGGAGCGGTAACTGCCTACCTCCGGGTCTTACAGAGAACACCTCCTTCACCTTGAAGTTAATCTCTCAGAAAAGGTCCACACATGAATCGTAACTATCTCTCGATATTCGGCTGCATTGCCTTTACGGTCTATGGTCAATTGGTCCTCAAGTGGCGATTGAGCCACAAGGGGGCTTTGCCTGAGCAATTTGCAGCCAAGCTTACATTTCTTCTGCGGGCGTTTCTTGACCCTTATGTGTTGTCTGCTTTCGCTGCCGCCCTTATCGCCAGTTTCTTCTGGATGGCGGCGATGAGCAAGTTTGAAATCTCGGTCGCCTATCCCTTCATGAGCCTCGCATTTGCCTTGGTCCTGCTACTCAGTGTGTTACTTCTTCATGAACCAATCACGATCGGAAAAGTCTTAGGGATGGGCCTGATCTGCGCTGGCATAATTGCAACTGTGAAACTTTGAGAGGGAATCATGACGGTCCAAGCCAATCGTCTTTCAGTCGTTGTCCCAGTATATATGGGAAGCGATTTCATCCGGGAGCTCTACGAGAGGGTCAAACAAAGCGCAACACAGTCGTTTCCTGATTTTGAACTGATCTTTGTTAACGATGCCAGCCCAGACAATTCCTGGTACGAGGTTTCAGCTCTGTGCAAGGAAGACACTCGCGTCAAGGGAATCAATCTCTCCCGGAACTTTGGCCAGCATTATGCTATTACAGCGGGGATTTCTCATGTTACTGGAGCATGGGTGGTAGTAATGGACTGCGATCTTCAGGATGCGCCAGAGGAGATTCCGAGACTTTACGAGAAAGCATGTGAAGGCTTTTCGGTAGTTTTTGCCCAACGGGTCGAAAGAGAGGATTCGTGGTTTAAACGGGCCCAATCCTCTGTATTCCACGAGGTATTCGACTATTTGACGGACCGGAAGTCAGATCCTACGGTTGCGAACTTCGGCATTTACCATCGCAAAGTGATCAAGGCAGTGTTGGAATTTGGGGATTGTATTAAGTGCTTCCCATTCATTGTGTCTTATGTCGGCTTCAAAACGGCGTATTTGCCGGTGGCTCATAATGTCAGGAAGTCTGGAAAGTCATCCTATACATTGCGCAAATCGCTGCGACTCGCAACGGAACTGATGCTGGCTTACTCAAACAAGCCTCTGCGCCTATTTACGACGATAGGGTTTTTCATTGCCTTGGGATCGATGATGATCAGTGTTTATTACTTATACTTGTATCTTTCCGGCAAGATCACCGTATCTGGATTTACCAGTTTGATCCTCTCTATCTGGGCAGTATGTGGAATGTTGATGATGCAAGTCGGGATCGTCGGCGTGTATCTCGGGCGAGTCTTTAACCAGACAAAGAACCGGCCCAGCTTCGTGGTTGATGAGGCAGTCAACATCACGAAATATAATCAATGACCAAAGGAGTCAAGGTATCGTGAATTCATTTATTCCATTCAATCGCCCGTTCGTTGCGGGGAAGGAACTTTACTACATCGCACAAGCTGTGCAAAAAGGGCATTTGGCCGGTGACGGTCAATTCACCAAGATGTGCAACGGCTGGATGGAGAAGAGGTTTAAGGCCCAAAAGGTTATGCTTACCCATTCTTGCACAGCTGCCTTGGAGATGGCAGCCTTGCTGGCCGACGTCGGCCCTGGCGATGAAGTGATTATGCCGTCCTTTACCTTTGTGTCAACCGCAAACGCCTTTGCCCTGCGCGGCGCCAACATTCGGTTTGTGGATATCCGGCCGGACACACTGAATCTCGATGAGAACAAGATAGAGGAAGCGATAACACCGCATACGAAGGTCATCGTCCCGGTCCACTATGCGGGTGTAGGATGCGAGATGGACGCCATCATGGCGATTGCCGAGGGGCACAACCTGTTGGTGGTGGAAGACGCAGCTCAAGGAGTGAATGCCTCTTATAGGGAGCGGTACCTTGGCACAATTGGGCATCTTGGTTGCTTTAGTTTCCATGAAACCAAAAACTTCATCAGCGGCGAGGGCGGAGCGCTTGTTATAAACGATCCCAGGTTCATCGAGCGTGCGGAGATTATCCGGGAGAAGGGGACAAACCGGTCCAAGTTTTTCCGTGGCCAAGTTGATAAGTACACCTGGGTAGATATCGGTTCCTCTTACCTGCCGTCTGACCTGATCGCTGCCTTTCTCTACGCCCAATTAGAGCAAGCCGAAGAAATTACAACTCAGCGCCAATGCATCTACGCGCGGTATACTGCTGGTCTTAAGGCGCTTGCAGATGAGGGAGTTCTACGCCTGCCCTACGCGCCGGCAGAATGTTCGCATAATGCGCACATGTTTTACATCATCGTTGAGAACGAACCCACTCGACGACGTTTGATTGCTTATCTCAAGGAGAGCAACATCCAGAGTGTCTTCCATTACGTTCCTTTGCACACATCGCCCATGGGCGCGCAGTATGGCAGCGCGGAGGGCAGCCTACCGGTAACAGAAGATATGTCAGAGCGGTTGATCCGCTTACCTTGTTTCTACGAACTGGGCGAGGAAGAACAGGATCGAGTTATCTCATGTATTTTCAGTTTTTTCGGTAAACCTTCCTGAGGAACCTGTAAGCCTTATGTCCGGCGAGTTGGCTGGTGCTGCAATTTGCAGGCTGGCCGGTGGTCCGACGAGAAGTCGTGCATTGCCTATCTAGAGCACCTGCGTTTGTCGGCTGGCTTTCGCTGTCCAGGATGCGCTGGCGAGAAGGGCTGGCGGCTCGCCTAAGGCTATTGGGCTTGTTCTGTGTGCGCGAAAGGTCTCCGTTACGGCCGGCACAATCTTTGATCGTAGCCGAATTCCGCTGGCAGATTGGTTCACGGCCATCTGGTTTATGACCAACCAGAAGTATGGAATCAGCGCTCTGGGATTGCAGCGGTTGCTGGGCCTGGGCAGCTATCAAACAGCTTGGACCATGCTGCGTAAACTACGCACAGCCATGGTTCGACCGGCCCGCGAGAAGCTCAGCGGTACTGTCGAGGTGGATGAGACCTACGTCGGCGACATCGAGCAGGGCAGGCAAGAACATGGCGCTGAGCGGAAATTCATTGTGGCCATCGCCATTGAATTGCTTGATCCAAAAGGATTTGGACGTGTACGGTTGCGGCAAGTCCAGGATGTATCCTCGGCCAGCTTGGTTCCCTTTGATCAGTACGCGGTCGAACTGGGGTCGGAGGTTCGCACCGACGGCTGGAATAGCTATATAGGACTGGCCAAGCAGGACTATCATCACCGTTCGGTCAGTCTGTCGGTTACGGGCGATCCGGCGCACGTCGTCATGCCGGGTGTTCATACGGTGGCATCCTTGCTGAAGCGCTGGTTGCTGGGAACGCATCAAGGCTCGGTTACTGCCGCGCATCTGGACGCGTATCTGGACGAGTTAGCGTTTCGCTTAAACCGCCGGAAATCGCGCCGTCGGAGAATACTCTTCTACCGACTGCTGGAGAATGCCGTGGTCACAAAGCCAACGCGTTACAGGCCTTCGCGCACCAGCCAACCCACACCAAAACACAACCTGTAGTGGTCACTTTACTAAGGCAGCTACCCCGCTTCGCACGATACGCCGGCATAATGTATAGGGAATATTGTTTGGCTAATTGCCCCCCGTTTGCTATCATTTGCTCTGGGAAGGCCATTATGTTTTCCGCTCCATATCAATCGCTTATCGACAGCCACCCGACCTGGGCGAAGATATCGTGTCTCCCTTGGGACGAGGCAATATTCGGGTTTCCGGTAGCCGATTTGAGATTGTTCGGAGATCCTCCTCCAGAGACCAACCCGGGTGTAGCGCTGCGTGAAGCGTTGGATGCGTTTTGCTGCCAAACCAAATCGGAGTTGGTCTCGGCTAACGCGGACGGAGCGGACACCGCCACGCAGGCAATGCTGACAGCGGCGGGATTTATTCCAGTTGAATTCAGCATCATGGCGCAAATCCAGCAATTAAAGCCGGAGTCGCTTCCTAGTGCGCGGTTTCCGCTCCGACCGGCCGAGGCCGAAGATCACGAGGCGATTCTCCACATCGCGAAATCGGCGTTTTCCTTTGGCCGTTATCACGGCGACCCCCGGTTTCCAAGGGACTTGGCAAATCGTCGCTACAAACAGTGGGTAAAGAACGCCCTGGAATGCGGGGACCCGGGCGACCATGTTTTCGTGCTGGGGAAACCGAATGCGGTTCTTGGATTCATGAACGTGGTGGTCCGCGATGGACATGCAGATTTGCGTCTCGGTGCGGTCGACCCCAAGAACGAAATAGGGTTCGCAGGTTTTGCGCTGTACGCGGGGACGCTTCGGGTCGTCCACATGTTAGGTGCTCGCAACGCCTCGGCCAAAGTCGCCGCTGCTAACACCCGAGTCATGAATATCTGCGCAATGCTTGGGTATCGTTTTTTTAATCCAGAAGCGACGTTTCATTGGCACGCGCCTAACTCATCCCACCTGCTTCCGACAACGCTTCCTGTTCAGAAAAGGATTCTCCTATGACACTTTCACTGCAAGAATGCACGGACATGATCTGCGAGGTTTATAGACAATTCCTTCCGGCCGGTCAGTCCGAGTCCGAGGTCAACGCAGGGACCTGTCTTTTCGGAGCCGACGCGCTGCTTGATTCCGCAGCACTTGTCTCTCTACTTATTGAAGTGGAGCAGCAGATTAACGATGCGGCTGGGTCTGAGATTCTGCTCGCAGACGACCGTGCCATGTCGCAGAAGCACAGTCCGTTTCGAAACATCGGTACGCTTGCCGAGTACGTCGTGCTGCTGCTCAGTGAAAAACATGACGTTGCCTAAGTCCGAGGTTTCGCAAACTCCCGTCGCTTTGGTTACTGGCAGCCGAACCGGATTGGGAAAATTCATTGCCCAATCGCTGGTTCAACGTGGGTATCGCGTGGTCGGTTGTAGCCGAGCAGAGCCCGACTGGACGCTGGATGGTTATGAACATGTCCTCGCCGATGTCAGTAATGAGCGGGCAGTCCTCGACCTGATGGGGCATATTCGGTCCCGCTACGGGCGCCTCGATGTCGCCATCAACAACGCCGGCGTTGCTTCCATGAACCACGTCCTGTTGGTTCCCGGCGCCACAGTGGATCGAGTGCTGAGCGTGAATGTGAAGGGAACCTTTTTGGTGTGCCGGGAGAGCGCGAAGTTGATGCAGAAGCGCAAGGCGGGGCGCATCGTAAACTTCTCCACCATCGCAGTACCGATGAGGCTGGAGGGAGAGGCGCTCTATGCAGCCAGCAAAAGCGCCGTTGAGACCCTGACCCGAGTGCTGGCGCGAGAGCTCGGGAGCTTTGGCATTACAGTGAATGCCGTGGGCCCTTCTCCGATCGATACGGATCTGATTCGCAGCATTCCCACTGCGAAGATCGATCAGCTGGTGGAGCGAATGGCAATTAAGCGCAAGGGCACGCCAGGGGATGTTTTCAACGTGGTGGAGTTCTTCGTCAGACCCGAAAGCAGCGCCATTACAGGTCAGGTCATCTACCTAGGAGGAGCATAATCGTGCGCCATCTTGATTGGCTTTTTGATATCTTCGATCGCAACCCGGAGCGTGTTTTCATGATCCACGAAGGCCGTCCTACCTCCTACTCGTGGCTGCTTAAGAATGTGCAGAAGTGTTCCGCCCAGATGGATAAACACTGTTTGGCGGCAGGCAACATCGTCGCGCTCAAAGGGGATTACTCGCCACAGATCGTATCCGCACTGCTGGCGCTGGTGGACCGCGGCGCTATTGTTGTACCGCTCTCACCGGCAGCAGCAGCCCAAGAGACTGACTTTCTCGACATCGCCGAGGTGCAAGCGATCTGCTCGTTCCCCCAGGGTAGAGGCGGTTCGTTGATACTGGAGAAGCGAACGGTCACCCCTCGTCATCCCTTGTTTGCGGAACTGGTTCGACGCCATCATCCCGGGCTTGTACTGTTCAGTTCAGGGTCTACCGGGAAGAGCAAGGGCGCGCTCCACGATTTTGCCCTCCTACTCGACAAGTTCAAGACGGCGCGGCGCGGAATGGTTTCGCTGACGTTCCTCATGATCGATCACATCGGCGGTATCAACACGCTGTTCCACGTGCTATCCACCGCCGGAACCGTGGTGGTCAGCCCCAGCCGCGATCCGCATGTGGTCTGCGCGACCATTGCCGCGCAGAAGGTGGAACTGCTTCCGACCTCTCCGACTTTTCTGAACCTTCTATTGCTCTCGGAAGCGTACAAGGACTTCGATCTGTCGTCGCTGAAGCTCATTACATACGGCACAGAAATGATGCCGAAGCGCACACTGGAGAGGATTTCCGAACTCTTGCCGCACGTTACCCTGAAGCAGACTTACGGCCTTTCCGAGGTCGGCATTCTGCGCACTCACAGCGAGAGTTCCGAATCGCTGTGGGTACGCGTCGGCGGAGAGGGATACGAGACAAAGGTGAAGGACGGCACTCTGTGGATCAAGGCCCAATCGGCCATGATGGGTTACCTAAACGCCCCGTCTCCATTCGACGCCGAAGGCTGGCTAAATACCGGGGACATGGTGGAAGTGCAAGGGGAGTATGTCCGCTTTCTTGGGCGGGCCACCGAGATTATCAACGTGGGAGGCCAGAAGGTCTATCCCGTGGAAGTTGAGAACGTGCTGATGGAAATTCCGAACGTGCGTGACGTGACAGTTACTTCAGCCCCAAACCCGATCACCGGCGCGATTGTGGTGGCGAACTTCAACCTTATCGAACCGGAAGACTTCACGGCTTTCAAAAAGCGTGTTCGCGAATTCTGCCGGGGACGACTGGAGCCCTTCAAAACTCCGGCGAAGATGCAAATTGTGGAGAACGATCAGTTCAGCGGTCGATTCAAGAAGATGCGGCGCAAAGCCGAATAGCCGCGCGGTCGCACTTGCCAAAGTTCCATTTAACTTGGCGTTTAGGGTTGTCGCCAACGCCAGAGCGTGCTGCACAGTTTAGCTGCGTTGTTTTTTTTCGCAGGCGACGCTCTTCGGAATGAGCAGTTCGCTGAGTAGATGGGGGTTGCGCCTCGGATGGTTGAATTGTGGCGCAGAAGCTTTTTAGGCTCGGAATCAATGGTCTTTTAGATGTGAAGTTTTAAGAGGTTGTCCATTCGATCTGAACGCGAGAAGCTGGTTGTAACGAGCAATCAGATTTTCCCAGGAGAGATCGAATGGACTATCACCAGAATGCCCGACTTACCGTCCATAGTCGAGAGCTATTGGCAAAAATGGTCGTCGAGCAAGGCTGCACAAAGCAATCGGCGGCGCATTGCTTCCACGTAACGGCCAAGACCGCCGCCAAATGGGTGCGCCGCTATCGCGAACGAGGCCGGCCCTGACCCCATCCACCATATTTGAAAGGGTTTTTGCTCTTCGCCAGTTGTGCTGGAACGACTGGAGAATCACCCGTGAACTTTACCTCAGCCGGGCCACGATCAGCCGCATCTTGCGCCGCGCCGGGATGAGCCGCCTGCGCTCACTGGACCCGCCGCCGCCCGTCCAGCGCTACGAGCACAAACGCTCCGGCGACCTGATTCAACTTCGACATCAAGCGCCTGGCGCGCA
>Ga0181527_1005030_pt1 | contig 11117 bp, 10 predicted proteins | sample PEATcosm2014_Bin_30_FD_119762 | JGI IMG/M metagenome (GOLD analysis project Ga0181527, IMG submission 119762) | Peatland microbial communities from MTU Mesocosm Facility, Houghton, MI, USA - PEATcosm2014_Bin06_60_metaG | ecosystem: Environmental > Terrestrial > Soil > Wetlands > Peat | place...
CCGCGCGATGATTTTGGGTGCGGCGGAAAATTCGAGCGCCGCCCACCATGGGCCGGCGCCGGCGACGGCGAAAGCGGGAATGAGGCCGAGATCGCCGCGGGATTCCGTCACCGCTTCGACCACGCTCGATGCGCCCATATGCGGCACGAACGGCACGGTGAAGCCGAAATGAAAGCGCGCGGAATCCCGCATCAGGGCGTCGCCGGCCGACAAGTCGGCATGGACCGAAAACGGCGCCTGCACATAGGTGAAGGTCGAAATGATGACGCGCCAGATGGTTTCGGCGGTCTCCAGCGGCAGGTTGCCGTGATGCCGTTTCACCAGCCGCCGCATCATTTCGGCCTCGCGCGCCGGGCGGAAGGCGGAACCGGTTTCCTCGGTCTTCTTGACCGCGATCAGGCGGTCCACGATTTCGCCGCGCTCGATCAATAGCGCGTGCATCGCCTCGTCGATGCGATCGATTTCGCGGCGCAGTTCGGCAAGCGATGGGTCCTTGTGGCGCGGTGGCTTCGGCATGGCTAAACTCGATATTTGGAGCACTTGATAGGTGCGGTTAAGGCTGAAAGCAAAGAAAACGTTGACACCGCACAGGAGCGGCCTATTTACGCCCTTTTGACCGTTCCGCTGGCGGTCGCGCCGCGGCGGGCAAGCGCCGGTTTATGTGAGCCGCGAGATTATGAGCCGCGAGATATGAGCCGCGACATCTGGACCGCGACTCTGGGATAAACCGATGGCCGACGTTGGCGCCGCACTCGATCTCGCCGACCGCACGCGCGAAGCGGACGATCCGCATTCGCCGGTGGTGCGTTTTGCCGCGAACGCTCCGCTGCGGCTCGACGCCGGCGTCGATTTTGCGCCGCTGCAAATCGCCTACCAGACGTACGGCGCGCTGAATGCGGCGCGGAGCAATGCCGTCCTGGTCTGCCATGCGCTGACCGGCGATCAGCACGCCGTCAACGATCATCCGGTCACCGGCAAGCCCGGCTGGTGGGAGACCCTGGTCGGGCCCGGCCGGCCGATCGATACCGAGCGCTACTTCGTCATCTGTCCCAACGTCGTCGGCGGTTGCATGGGCAGTTCCGGGCCGGCGTCGACCAATCCGGCAACCGGCATGCCTTGGGGCCTCGAATTTCCCGTCATCACCGTGCGCGACATGGTGCGCGCGCAGGCCATGCTGCTCGATTATCTCGGCATCGAAACTTTGTTCGCGGTCGCGGGCGGCTCGATGGGCGGCATGCAAGTGCTGCAATGGGCAGCGAGCTATCCGCACCGCGTCTTCGCGGCGCTGCCGATCGCCGCTGCGACCCGGCATTCGGCGCAAAACATCGCCTTCCACGAGGTCGGACGCCAGGCAGTGATGGCCGATCCGGAATGGCGCGGCGGCCGCTATTTCGCCGAAGGCACCAATCCGCGCCGCGGGCTTGCGGTCGCGCGCATGGGCGCGCACATCACCTACCTGTCCGATGCCGCACTGCACCGTAAATTCGGCCGCCGGTTTCAGGACCGCGACAATCCGACCTTCTCTTTCGATGCCGATTTTCAGGTCGAATCCTATCTGCGCTACCAGGGCATCACCTTCGTCGAACGTTTCGACGCCAATTCGTATCTCTATCTGACGCGCGCGATGGACTATTTCGATCTCGCGGGCGACTACGACGGCGCGGCGGCAAACGCGTTCCGCGGCACGCCGACGCGGTTCTGCGTCATTTCGTTCACCAGCGACTGGCTGTTCCCGACATCGGAATCGCGCGCCATCGTCCATGCGCTCAATGCCTCGGGCGCGCGCGTCTCGTTCGCCGAAATCACCACCGACAAGGGGCACGACGCGTTCCTGCTCGACGAGCCGGAATTGTTCGCGATCGTGCGCGGCTTCCTCGAAGGCGCCGCGAAGGCGCGCGGTTTACCGGCGAGATGAGCATGCTGTCGCGTCTCAAACACGATCTCACCATGGCGGAGGTGGCGCGCGGGCCGGGCGGTTCGCGCATCGACCTTCTGGTTGTCGCCGACATGGTCGAACCGGGCGCGCGCGTGCTCGACGTCGGCTGCGGCGACGGCGAATTGTTGCGTCTTCTGGAGACGCGCGGCGTCGACGGCCGCGGCATCGAATTGTCGCGCGAAGGCGTGAACGAGTGCGTCGCCAAGGGGCTCGCCGTGGTCCAAGGCGACGCCGATACCGATCTCGAGGACTATCCCGACGACGCTTTCGATTTCGTCATCCTGTCGCAGACGCTGCAGGCGACGCGCCGACCGCGCGTCGTGCTCGAACACATGCTGCGCATCGGCCGTCACGGCATCGTCTCGTTCCCGAATTTCGGCCATTGGCGCATCCGGCTGCAGATCGCGTTCGGCGGCCACATGCCGCACACCGACAATCTGCCCTATGCCTGGTGGGAAACGCCGAACATCCACTTCTGCAGCATCAAGGATTTTCGCCAGCTTTGCCGCGCGGTCGGCGCCAAGATGGAGAAGGCGGTCGCGCTCAATGCCTGGGGCGGCCGGATCAGGCTGAAGCTGCCGTGGTGGTTCTGGAATTTGTTCGGCGAACAGGCGGTCTTTCTGCTGAGCCGGCAGGATTAGAGCCCTTTCGGCGCGGCCGCTTCTATCGCCGCGACCGGGTAGCGGCGAGCGCCGTCGCTGTGCTGGCTTGAAACCTGTATATGATCTAAGAGAACCGCCGCCGGCATCCATTGCGGTCGTACCAAGGATGCCCGGCGCGGGCCCGTAGCTCAATGGTCAGAGCTAGCGGCTCATAACCGCTTGGTTGGAGGTTCGAGTCCTCCCGGGCCCACCACGCACACTCGTGTCTGTGCTTACAGACGAAGAGCGAGTCTATTTCGCTCTAAGAACGAGTCGATTCCGCCACAATTAGCCGCACCCGTGCCGTAAGTCGCTGATATTGTGCGCAATTCAAATCATGGTTGATCGGCGGTGAAAATCAACGTCACGCACGGATCGCGCGCGCGAATTGGCCGATACGCGCGTTGTCTTCTGCCGTGTCATGCCAACTGGGTCATTTCTTCCCAGGCGTTGGAGGGTCACAGTCGTCTTCTGTTCGGTCGTCGTGATCGTATGTCTTGAAAAATTTCTCGATGTCCGCTTCGAAGAGCGGGAACAGCTTCTGCAAACGCGCCAGGTTTTCTTTCACTTCCGTATCACGCAGCATATGGCGATAAACGTTGCGTTCCACGTGCCGGAAGGCTCGAATCCTGTCGAGCAGCTCGTAAGTGTCGCCGGAGATTATCGCCGCTCTTTTCTTCAGATTCGGGTCGGCAGCTTGTGCGAGCAGGCGGGCGTGCCAATTTTCCTCTGCGGCAAAAACGCCTCCATCGACGATCGTGAGCAGCTCCTTCAGGAGGCCTTCGATGCCGGTGTAGACGCCTTCGATGCCTGTTGCGCGTAGGGAATTTGCCGCGGTGTCAGCGGTAGTTGTTTTTAGCTTCGCTATTGTCGGAATAACGTCGGATTCGACGGCCATCACCTGTCGAAACTCGGCCTTGACCTCTTCAAATTTGCGCCTGGCGAGCGATAAGGACTGGCGCATCGACTGCTCCTTCCATCACGAATGGTCGCGCATCTTCTTCTATTCTGCGGCAAGGAATCATATGAAACGGGAATGATCCCATTGCCTTTTCGATTATACGAAAAGCTTCGTATTCGCGGCTATCATCGCAGTCCACCGCGAAGTCTACGTCCGAGCGGGGTGAAAAACTGTTCCTTGCTAATGAGCCCACAACCCGCGCTTGGATGCCTTTAGCGTCCAGAGCGCGCAATGCTTTGATCGCGAGTTTAATGGCGAGATCTTTTCGTTGCCTAGTCCGGAGGGCAAAGATGGTTTCGATCTCGGATAAGTCGTCGGTGAGGGGTGGAGACGGCGGCTGCGCATAGTCCGACTCAAGCTCGTCGGTATCGCTGGACAATGCCCTGGCGAATTCGCGATGCTGCCGTTCGAGCTCGCGCAGCTTCAGAACGTCGTCGAGCCGTACGCGACGATGAGCGCCTACCTTCCGATATGGCAGGCGGCCACTGTCCATGCGGTGGTAGACGATGGGACGTGAGACGCCGAGGATCTTGGCGGCCTGTTCCGGAGACAGCTCCGCGTCTTGTTCCAGTAGCAACAAGTTGCCAGCTCTGGCCAGGCGTTCGAGCATCGCCTGAAGGACGGCAATAATTTCGGAAGACAATTCCAGTATGGACGGTTCGCCGCCTAACTTCTTCAGAAACAAACCTGCCGGGACCCGCGATGCGGCACGGGCAAGAAAATTCGCGCCCTTGCGAGCGTCCTCTCTGTCAGTGTCGGTTACCTTCAACTCAGTGATTACGCTGGGCATGCGGAATTTCCTTGGCGGTGATATCTGTAATATCTGTAAGTGAATAATTCAAGTGGTGGCTGGTTTGGAGGATGGTATTGGCGACCGCAAATTCCCCAATGATTTCAATGCCAATTCGAAATCGACCCGTTCTCACACCGCACCCCCCGAAATCGACTCGTTCTTATTGTCAAAACCGAGCCGGACCTAAAATGCACGGTCGTGGAGAATCAACGGGTTAGGCGACTCGTTCTTGGAGTGGCGGCATAGTGTTGTGCGTGTAAATTTCGTCTGGATCGACTCTGCAGGGCGCCGATGGCAGCGAGGAAAACGTTCATGCGGATCATCGGACGGCGCAGCTTCCTCAAAGGCGCAAGCGGCTTCGCGATGGCCTGCGGAATGCCGCCGGCGATTGCGGAAACGCAATGGCCGACCAGGCCGGTGCGCTTCATCGTGCCGCTGGCGGCGGGCGGCGCCATGGACTTTGCGGCGCGGCAATGCACCGCTGTGCTGTCACGCGATCTCGGCCAGCAGGTCTTTGTCGAAAACCGCACCGGCGCCGGCGGCACCATCGGCATGGATACGGCCATGAAGGCTGTGCCTGACGGCTATACCTTCCTTTTCACCAATGACAATGCTGCGATCGCGCCGCACATCCTCCATCTTCCTTACGACTACACCAAGGAGCTGCTGCCGGTGATTCTCATTACACAGCAGCCGATCGCGTTCGCTGTGCATCCGTCGCTTGGCGTCAAGTCGGTCGCCGACTTGGTCACTTACGCAAAGCAGAATCCGGGACTGGGCTTTGCATCGTCTGGCGTCGGCTCCAACCAGCACGTTCTCGGCGCGTGGTTTGCCAAGGAAGCCGGCATCAAGCTCGAGCACGTGCCGTATCGTGGCGCCGGGCAGGCGGTCGCCGACTTGCTCGCCGGTCATGTCAAGTTCGGCATTCTCGGACCGGCGGCGCTGGTGCCGCACGCTCGCGCCGGCACCATCACCTTGATCGCGCAGACCAGCGAAAAGCGCTCCGCCGCTCTGCTCGACGTGCCGACTTTGGTCGAGGCGGGCTACAAAGACATGGTTCTGGAATCCTGGTTCGGTTTGTTCGCGCCGGGAAGCACGCCGGCCGCGTTGATCGCGGCGCTTAATACCGCGACCGCGACGGCGCTGGGTGATGCGACGTTGCGCGAAAATTTCACCAAGGCTTCGTTGGAAGCAACCGGCGGCACCCCGGAGCAGCTCGGAACGCTGGCGCGTTCGGATTCGGAGAAATATGCCCGGCTGGTAAAAGAGCTGAACATCACCGCGGATTGAGTCCGTCGCGCATGGTGCACAGCTACGGGCCGTCCGGCGGCGGCTGCGCCGCGTTGTCGATCGGGACCATGCGGATAATGTCCCTGTTATCGGTCATGCTTTCCGTGATACGCACGATATACTTTCAACCGCGGCGTCTGTGGCGGTGCCGACACAAGCGAGTATGCGTAAAGTCTCCGTGCAGATTTTCAACCGGGTCTTGGTGGCGGCGCTGGCGACGGCAGTCGTTGTGCTGCTGGCGGGACGGTTGGCGGCGGCAGGCGATCTGTCTGTCACCGTGTGGGGCGACCGCGATCTGTGGCGGGCCTTGACGATCGACCATCATTGGCCGCTGTCCGGACCGGAAATCAACGGCGGCATGCGCGGCCCCGGCGGCGCCTTCTATCTGCTGCTGGCCCTGATCATGGTATTCGGCCGCAATGTGGTCGCGGTCGATATCGGCGCCGTTTTGCTGTTCGCCGCATCCGTTCTCCTGCTCGGCATTTTTTTCGCCCGTCGGGTATCGCCCTTGGCCGGGGCCGTGAGCGCCGCCGCGCTCGCCGGTTCGGTAGTCGTCGGCCACAACCTCGGCGTGTGGAACCCCGGCTTCATCCTGATCTTCGCCACGACCGCGACGGTGTTCGGATATTCCTTTCTGGCGGAAGGGCGCGCGTGGCATCTCGGCGTCGCTGTCGCCGCGGTGGCGATCGGCACGCAGATCCATCTTCAGATCACGCAGGTGGCGCTGGGTTTGGGTCTGGCAATCGCGATTTACCGGCCGCGGCTGACGTGGCGCCACGCCGTGGCGGTACTGATCGGTCTGACGGTTCCTTATCTCCCCAATATCCTTTCCGGCAGCATGCAATTGCTGCAGACGGCAACAGCGCTGCCGGGTGACGCGTCCAACAATTATGTATTCTGGGAGGTCAACCGACTGTGGCCAAAGGTGGAGCTGTTTGCCGACCTGTTCGGCGGTGGCGCCGCCGAATTCGCCAGCCGTGCGCCGTGGGCTCGCGTGCCGCTCCTTCTCGGCGACCTTATGGCGCTGCTGCTCGCCGCGGCGGGAGCGATCGCAGCGGTTCGTTGGCCGCGTCACGCCTTCAACGGTGCGCCTGTCGGTTTATTTCCGCTGATCCTCCTCGTCACCGCGGTGACCGCTTTGGCGTCCGATCTCCTGACCCGCCACATGGTGGCCGCTGCTCCTGCGGCCGCCGCCCTGGTCGGCCTGGCCGGCGACAAGCTGCTAGCCGGCTTGGACCGGCGCGGAACAGTCGCGCAGCTCGGTGCCGCCGTGCTTTGCGTCTTGTTCGCGTTGCGACCGCTGCTCGCCGGGGTCGAAGGATTCGCCTCGGCGTCTTTCGATGTCGAATCGGTGGTGGCGCAAAGCGAGATCGCTGCCACGCTCAAGCCGACGTTTTATGCCGACCGCGACGCTTTCGAATCCCACGTCGCCGAATTTAGACCCGTGGACGCGCATCGTTGGATCGCGGTTTCGAACGGCATCACCAACCACATGTCATTTCTCTATCAGACATTCGCGGTTCCGGTGTCTGGACTTGCCCGTCAGGATTGTATGGCGATCGTCGCCAAAGCGGATGCGGAAGGCGATCTTCGCGAATATCTCCAGGCGTCACCGTCGCTGGCCGGGCTGGGCGCGAATTTCGGCGCTTCTGCAGCCGAGAGCGCGCACTTTCTTTATCTTCCTTACACGACGCGCGACGGCAATTGCCTGAAAAGCTTTCCCAACGGCTACATTCCCACCGCGTTTGAAGCAGCCTATTTGACGGCGGATTCGCCCGCAGCCGCGCGCGTGAAGGATGGCGGCGCGGTATTTGCGATCGCGCAGCCGGAACATCGAAATCCGCTCGGGGTCGAAATCCGGAGCGAACCGTCCGGTTATGTCGCCATCCTGCACGGCAGCCTGCTGCGGGGCTATACCGGCCTCTACTTTCGCACCATTGTCGCTCCCGTGATCTGCTTTGCCGACGAGCAGACTGCACTTGCGGTCCGCTTCGGCAAGCTCACGGTTGGATCGCCGCAAAAGGCGACGCTCGGTCCGTGGCGCTCGCCGGCATTCACGCTGGCGGATGGCCGCTATCGGGTCTGGCTGATCGGTTCCGACGGACGGCAGCCGATCTCGATCCGCGATTTCATTGGCGAGCTGTCGGTCCCGGACCTGCAGGCGACGGTACCCTCGAAACCCACCGCGAGCACGCCGCCGACCGCGTGCTTCAGCGCGAACCGTCTGGCGCTGCGAGAGGAAGATCGCTGAGGAGTACGCCGAAGCGCAAACGCCGGTGACGATAGACGTTCAGCCTACTTACGCCTTCGCGCTCCGCGATGGCCGCGAGCTCGGCCATGCGGTGATAGCGCGGCACATAGCCGCCGTTCTTCCAACCATATGAGAATTGCACATACGCGCGATGGATGAACTGCGCGAGCGAGCGGCGTCGTTCCGAGGCGCCATGCAGGCACGATCCCTGGCGGCCGATGCGGAACAGATGCCCGATCTCTTGGGGCGAAAGCCAGTCGACGAGGCCGAGCGAAACCACCAAGGCGTCGCCTTGCGACGGCAGGTCGGCGACGGCGGCGACGCCGAAGTGCACGGCCGCGCGGTGTGGCGCGTGAGCGGCCCGCTCCTTGGCCCGGCCGATCGCCACGTCCGAGATGTCGTAGCCCTCGTAGGCTTTGGCTCCGAGTTTCATAAGCAGCTCCGCCAAGAGGCCGGAGCCGCAACCCAATTCCACGACGCGTCGGCCGTGAAGATGAGGCGCCAACAAGCGGGCGGCTGTCTCCAGACGGAACCGCACCGACGACGAAATACGTCCGGCCACCTCTTCAATGAGATCGGGCGCGGCGGCGCTGCCGTAACGGCTCGCCTCCCAGCCGAGAATCTTCGCGTTCCAGAACGCTTTCGGTTCGACGACGGAACGGCCGCTCGCGCCAGTCATCTTTCCTCGCCCGGTCGCCAGGGATGCGTCGGCAAGGTTTCCGCGGCGCCGCTCGGCGCGCGGCCGAGCCGAACAAATAACCGGGCGAGTCCGACCCTGGCATGAAACACGTAAAAGTTCATCACCAGAAAATTGATCACAAAGCAGCCGAGATCGGTAGCGAGCTTGCTCGGATAGGGCGGCAGCAGAAGAACCGCGGTCAACAGCCGGAACAGCGCCACCGACAAGACGTAGCTGAAGGCGTAGAGCAGCAGAAAGCGCCGGCCTTGTTGCGACAGTGCGATCCGCCGGTTGGCGCCCCAGGTCCAGTAGCGATTGCTGAGGAAGGATAAGAGACCGCCGGCGACGCGGGCGGTCATCAGGCCGATCAACGGCGCAACGCCGGCGATCGAGGTGAGGAGCGCGAAGACCAGCCAATCGCCGCCGGCTGCCAGCAGGGCCACCGAAACATAGCGCCCGAAGCGCGGCACGGCCTTCATTGCCGTCCTCGCGCCGCCAGATCGAGAATGAAAGCCGCCGCGCGCTCGGCGCCGTCGGCGACGGCGGGCAGGGCGTCGAACGCGGCGCGCAATTGCGCGATGCGCGCCAGCGCGGCATCGATCGCGTCTTCGAGCGCCGCCTCGGCGGCGACCAGGCCTACGCCCAGCCGGCGGATGGTTTCGCCGTTGGCCCATTGCTCGGCATGGCGCGGCACCGGGATCACGACCATCGGTTTCCTCGCGAACAACGCTTCGCTGACGGCGCTGAAGCCGCCGTTGACCACCAAGAGATCGGCGTTGCGCAGCAGCGTCAATGAATCGCGCACCTTGCCGTGATAGAAAACCCCTTCGGGGATGACGCTTGCGCTCGGCGCCGGTCGACCGACCACGTCGACGGTCACGCCCGGGCGATTGCGCGCCAGCGCCACCGGACTGCCGAAGGCCGAGCCCGACAGCATCACCACTACGCGCTCAGGCCGGCGGCTGGGCGCCGGTTGCGCGCGGCAAGCCGTGCGCACGATCGGGCCGACGTGGCGAAACGGTCCGGCTTCGCTGGTGTCGGCGGGGTCGAGGCGGGGGCTGATCGTCAAATCGGGGATCAGGCGATGAAACAAATAATCGCTCAATTCGACCGCCAGAAACTGCGGCAACACCGCGGCCGGCCATCCTCCGCCGATCAGCCGCCGCACGACCATGTCCGAATTGTTGATGGCCACGAGCGGCAGCCCGGCGCGGCGCACCGGCCGTATGGAATAGGTCGAGTCGATGACCACTGCCGTCGGACGAAAGCGCGCGATCGCCGCCGCCACGACGGCCTCGGCGCGGCGGATGGTCTCGATCATGCTCCGAGCCTCCGACAATGTGGCCGCGATGCTGATCCGCCCCGCCTTCTCACCGTAGCGCAACGACGGAATTTCAGTGACGCGGCCAATTTCCGGCTTGTCGGCAAAGAACCACAGGCCGTTGTCCGAAGTGACGACCTCGACCTCGGCGCCGGCGGCCAATAGCCGCTCGATGACGGCGTAGGAGCGCGTGGAATTGCCCAAGCCCAGGCCGTTGACCAGCAGCAGGACGCGGCTCATCGCGCGACCATGGCGTGCACGTCGCCAAACGGGAACACCGCTTGCGACCGCGACACAGAAAGCCCGGCGCACTCGGCCAATGCGGCAAAGCGCGGACGCGCGAACAGCGCGATCGAGAAGCCGTGGCGGCGATGAAAACGACGATAGAGTCGGCCGGCGAAATTGTCGGATGGAACCAACGCCACGATCCGCCCGCCCGGTTCCAAGTGACGTCGTGCATTGCTCAGCGCCGCAAGCGGATCGTCGACGAATTCCAGCACACCGGCGAGCACCACCAACTGGAAGCGGCGATCGAGAGTGACCGTCGCTGCGTCGCCCACCACTGCCTCGATGCGCGCATCGGCGATAGCGGCGATCATCGCCGGGCACGCGTCGACGGCGACCACCTGCCGGGCACCGGCGTCCGCCAGCCGAATGGCATAGAATCCGGCGCCGCAACCGAGGTCGAGCGCGCTGCGGCCATCGACCTCGCCGCCCAGCGCCGTGAGCGCAGCCGCTTCGCGCCGACGCTGCCACGCCCATAGGCCGGTCGCGGAGGCCGTTCCGTAGCCGCAGGCCCGCTGCTGGAAATAGGCAAGAACGGGAGATGTGCCGGATCGGACCTCACCTAGGTGAAACGGCATGGCTGGGTACCCCGAAATCAGGCGAAAATCTCCCGCGGATTGCGTCTCGGATTGCTGCTCTCTCGCACGCCATCGGTCCATCCGAAATATCAAAATGTGACGTCGTCGCCGCGGCAGCGGAGCCGCGCCTGCCGGTATCTTCGTAGGGCTTAAGGGAAAAGGCCGAGATAGGTGCTCGACAAACCCCCGGGAAGGCTCTTAAGAAGGATACCTCTGCACGCCCCATCAGGCCGTAATCACAGCATCCACGTTGCGAAAGTCGCCAATGACTTATCCCAAGAATCGTCCGGACGTAAATTATCGCGGCTATTTCGCCGATGCGTTGAACCGTTTGCACGACGAGCGGCGCTATCGGGTGTTTGCCGATCTCGAGCGCATTGCC
>Ga0181527_1005034_pt1 | contig 11113 bp, 8 predicted proteins | sample PEATcosm2014_Bin_30_FD_119762 | JGI IMG/M metagenome (GOLD analysis project Ga0181527, IMG submission 119762) | Peatland microbial communities from MTU Mesocosm Facility, Houghton, MI, USA - PEATcosm2014_Bin06_60_metaG | ecosystem: Environmental > Terrestrial > Soil > Wetlands > Peat | place...
ACCTCAACTTCGTTCTCGACACGGAAATCTATCGCTCCAATCGCTACGGCTATGAATTCTCCGTCGTCTTCATTGATCTCGACCACTTCAAGCTGGTCAACGATGTGCACGGACACCTGGTGGGATCCAAACTTCTCTGGATGATCGGCGACAGCATCAAAGGTCACCTGCGCATGATCGACTACGCTTTCCGCTACGGCGGCGACGAGTTTGTCGTTCTGCTTCCCCAGACCTCCAAGGAAAATGCCTTGATGGTCGTGCGCCGCATCCGCGAACTGCTGATCAATCGCGTCTTTTTCGCGGAAGAGAAGATGAATATCAAAGTCACCGCCAGCTTTGGCGTTGCCTCCTTCCCTGTGGATGGCCGCACCCGCAAGGAACTTTTGCGCCGAGCGGATGAAGCCATGTACCTCGTCAAGAACACCACTCGCAATAACATCGCGCTCGCGGGCCAGGGCATCACGGGCTGAGCGGGTTGCGCAGCCCACTCTTTTGAAGCACGTGCTTACGCGGCCGCCATGGCCGCGACCTTCAGCAAGCCTTCCATCGACCGTTGGGTGGTTTGGAGGTGCGACATTCCGGGGGCGTGGTACTCGCATTCCAGCGACATTGTCCCCGTGTAGTGGTCACGGCGGAGGGCGCGGAGCTGGCCCGCCAAGTCGATACTGCCCTGGTCAGCAAAGGCATCGTGGCATTGCTTGCCGGGCGCCTCGCAAGCGACTCCTTTCAAATGCATGTGCCAGATGCGGTCTTTCGGCAGAACATCATATCCGGAGGGAAAGGAAACCTCACCGCCGAACCAGGGATTGCCCACATCCCAGTTCGCGCCCACGTTGGGAGCTTTTACGTTGGCCAGGAGCCGCGCCAACTCGTGCCCTGTGCGCACATTGCACGAACCTTCATCCTCGATCGCCAAGCGCACGCCCGCGCCGCGCGCCACAGCTCCCGCTTTTTCGAGTTCTTCCGCCACACGCCCGGCAATCGCGTCGGGGTCCGCGACGCGCCAAAAGGTGAAGACCCGCAGCGTTTCGGTGCCCCAGGCGTGGGCGCGATCGGCGGCGCGCTTCAGCAAATCCATCTGTTCGGAATAAGGGTAGGCATCCCTCGGATTGCCCACTGGCTCGGTACCGGGTAGCGCACATTTGTAGAGCGCCGTGCTGACTACGGAAACGCGAAATCCATATTGATCCAGTAGTTCTCGAATCCGGCGTATCTGTTCCGGAGTCGCCTCGGTGTTGTAGACGCGCCCCCAAATGTGGCGAATCTCCACCCACTGGAGGCCATAGCCTTTCATCAGCTTAAGCGCCTCTTCAAAGTCATCCGAGAAGCCGTCGGAAATGGCGCCCAACTTGAAGATGCGTAGCGCCGCGGCGGTCTCCGTGGCGCCGCGCGTCCGGGCCGGAATAAAGGCCGCGGTCGAGGTTGCCAAGAGGTTTTTCAGGAAATTGCGCCGAGCTAGGTGAGCCATGTTGAATCCTCCGTCAATGAAGATTCTTGCGGAAAAAATATAACGCACAATGTTTCCAAGGATAGTGTGAAAATTACCGCGGCGCGCGGCGCGCCCCAAAGCCGGCTTGACAGGGGTAAAGTTTTCCGCGACGATTCCGCTTCTACCCACGGGCAAACTTTTCTGGGAGGTCGATTATGAGGCTGCGCGCATGGACCGTAAACCCTGTTCTTGTGGCAATGGGAGCGGCACTACTTCTTCCGAGTTTTCCCAGCTACGCGGCGACACTGAAGCCGCTGGTGGCGGGGCGCCGCGGTGTGGTAGCTGCCGGGCATCCCTTGGTGGCAGAGGCGGGGCTACGCATCCTGGAAAAAGGCGGCAACGCGGTTGACGCCGGTGTGGCTTCGGTTTTCGCCGCGTCGGTGGTGGAGATGATGAGCTTCGGGGCGGGTGGCGAGTGCCCGATCTTAATCAAGCTGAAGAATGGCCTCGTGGTGGCCATCAACGGCGACGGCATCGCTCCGGAACTGGCGACGGTGGAATTCTACGAACACCTGCGGCGCGATGATCCCCGCTTAGTGCGGCAGGGCACATATGCCGGATCTCAGGGCGGCATCATCCCTTCTTTCGGTCCGCTGAGCGCGATTGTTCCGGGCGCCATGGACTCACTTCTGCTGGCCTTGGAGAAGTACGGAACGAAAAGCCTGGCGGAGGTCATCCAGCCGGCCATTGAGCTCGCCCAGGGTTTTCCTCTCAATGCCAGCCTGGAGCATGCGCTCGCGCGCGGCGAGCCCCTCGCCGAAAAGTGGCCGGCCACATCGAAGGTCTACATGCCTGGGGGGCGGCTGCCGAAAGAAGGTGAAATTTTCGTCCAGGCTGACTTGGCGCGCACCTTTCAAACCCTTGCCAGGGTGGAAACGGAAAACGCCGGGCAGGGACGAACCGAAGCCATCGAAGCGGTGCACAATTACTTCTATCGCGGGCCCATTGCCAAGCGCATCAGCGATTTCTGCAAAGTAGCAGGTTGCCTGCTGCGGGAGGAGGATTTCGCCGCCTACCATGCGCGTGTGGAAGAGCCTCTTACGGTGACTTATCGCGGCGTGGAGGTTTACAAGTGCGGTTTCTGGACGCAGGGCCCGGTTATGCTTGAGAACCTCAACCTGCTCGAGGGGTTTGATCTGAAAGCCATGAAGCTCAATTCGGCCGACTACGTTCACACCGTGGTGGAAGCGGAAAAACTGGGATATGCCGACCGCGATGCTTATTACGGCGACCCCGATTTCAGCCCCATGCCCGCCGCTCTCATCTCCAAGGAGTACGCGAACCTCCGGCGGCCGTTGATCGACCCACATCGAGCTTCCGCGGAGCACATGCCCGGCGACCCCGTCCACATGTTGGCGCGGGCGCCGGAGGATTTTACGCGCGCACGATTCCAGCACCGCAACGGTGAGCACCAGGACACCACTTGCGTCAATGTGATCGATCAAGAGGGAAACCTCTTTTCCGCCACGCCCAGCGCCGCGTGGATCCCTGCCGTCATCGCGGGCGACACGGGAATTCCTCTCTCCGAGCGGGCGCAGGCATTTGTGCTGACGCCGGGGCATCCCAATCAAATCGCCCCGCACAAGAGGCCGCGCATCACCCTGACGCCCTCCCTAGCGCTGCGTGACGGCCAGCCCTGGCTGGTTTTTTCCACTCCCGGCGGCGACAGCCAGGACCAGACCCTGTTGCAGATATTCCTGAACGTTGTTGAGTTCGGAATGGATCCGCAGGAGGCGGTGGAAGCGCCGCGCTTCAACTCCGAAGCGATGTACAGCACCTTTGACGCTCACGGCGACCAGCCGCTTACGCTGGACATCGAGAAACGCTTCGAACAAGCGGTGCTCGACGAACTTCGCAAGCGCGGCCACAAGCTGTTGGTGGGGGAGGATTGGAGCAATCCTACCGCGCCCACGATGGTCGAATACAATTCCACGACGCATGTCATCTCGGCGGGCGCCGATGTGCGCGGATTCCGTTATGCTTTGGCGTGGTGAGGAAGACAGTGGACAGTGGGCAGTGGACAGAACTCAGCAGACAGGATTCCCGGCTACTGGTTCAGTGTTCGGAAAGTCTCTTGCGCAGCGTGGTTAACATCTTCCGCAGTTCCGTGATAATCGTGCGCACCGCCTCAGTGTTGGCTTGTGTGCAGTAACCAAGTTCGACGCTTAAGAGTAATTGGGTATGTAATTCGGCCACGGACCCGAGAGCGTGCGAGAGGAATTGGACGAATTCGCCGGTGGTGTTGCGGGCTTGGCCTTCGGCGATGTTAGATGGAACGGAGACGGCGGCTCTGCGCATCTGTGACACGAGCCCGAATTTCTCCACCTCCGGAAATGCCTGGGTAATTTGATAGACCTGCTTGGCAAGGGTCATCCCCTTTTTCCACACTATTAAGTCCCGATAATCCCTGGGCTGCGTTACCTCTCCAACCATCGTTATCTGCTTTTCGCTCCCGGTGAATTATTCACTGTCCACTGTTCACTGTCCACTGCTTCTTTCGTAGCACCCCAGCACGCGAAGAAAGTTGGTTACTTCGCTCAAGTGCGCCAAGGCCTTTTTGCAATGGTCGTTCCTCACGCTGCCGACAAAATCAACATAGAAGAAGTATTCCCACGGACGGCCGCGCAAGGGCCGCGATTCCATTTTGGTCAAATCAATGTCGCGCAGGGCGAAAACGCTCAGGCATTTGTAGAGGGCGCCCGGAACGTTGCGCGTGGAAAACACGATGGAGGTTTTGTTGGCCTGGCGGGAGACGCGCGCGGTCTTGGAGAGCAGAAGGAAGCGCGTGTAGTTTTCGCGGTGGTCCTCCAAATGCGTTGCCAGGATGCGCGCGTGGTAGACCTCCGCAGCGAGGCGGCTGGCAATGGCCGCCGCGCCGGGTGGGCGGCGCTCCGCCAGCATTTTGACGGACCCTGCCGTGTCGTAGAAAGTGATCCGCTCCACTTGCGGGTTCTTGGCGAAGAAGCGGCCGCACTGGGCGAGCGCCACGGGATGGGAATAGACCTGGCGGACATCCTTGCGCGTCGTGCCGGGAAGCGCGATGAGATTGTGGACAATGCGCAAGCTCACCTCCCCCACAATATGCAGGTTGTTGGCAAGCAACAAGTCGAAGTTTTCGTATATCGATCCGGCCAGGGTGTTCTCAATCGGCACCAGGCAGTAATTCGCGCGCCCGCGGGTGACGCTTTCAAAAGTAGCCGTAAAAGTCTCGCAAGGCAGCACCCGGATCCGCCGCCCCAGGAGCTTGTACGCGGCCTCCTCGCTAAACGAACCTCTCTCACCTTGGAAAGCGATCAATGATGTGGCCATGAATTATGTTGTCCCCTCCTAATCAATGCGGCTCTGCCGTTCCGCATCAGTCAGTGGCCGGGCCGTAATTTGGGCAAGCTTGCTTTCCTACTCTGATCGCGACAACTCGGTCATCAACACCTCACGCCGCTTCAAGGCGATGCCGCTGGCCAAGTCGAGCACACGGCGATACGCCACCCAGGCAGCGCCCGCCAGCACCAGGAAGGCAACTCCGCACCAGGCGAGATGGCCCGCCCAGCGCGATAGGAGATAAGAGCCAGCTACCAGAGCTGCCAGGAGCACTTGGGTTCCCATGCTGGCCACGGCCGCCATGCCCGACGCTTGCTGCCGACGCATCTGCCCGTAGATCAACCGGCGAGGGAAGTAAAGGGACACCAGATTTCCGACCGCCAAATCCGTCAAGAGAACCAAAAGAGCGCCTGCCAGCGTTACCGCCACCACCAGAGGTGGGGTTGGACCCACGACCAACCGGACCAGCACCGAAACCATGAGAACCTGCGCCCCTACCACCATCGTGTGCAGGAGATTCTTCGCCACCAGCACGTCGCGAAAACGGATGGGCGCAGCCAGCAGCATGCCCAACCCCGGTCCGTCGTAACCCAGATTGTTGAACGCGAGGCCGAGAAGAATGAGCATGACGTAACCGACACTGGCGGGGTACAAAAGCGAGCTGGAGCGCATGAAGAAAGGTTGCTTGGCGTGTGAACCGCTATGGCCCAGAGCCAGTACGATCACGACAAGCACCGGCGCCAGCAGGGTGAGATACGCCATGGTGTTGCGGAGGAGATAGCGCAGGTCCTTCTCGAACAGCGCCGCCACCGTTGGGGAGAGACCGGCCACGTTCCAGCCCGCGCGCACGGTCGAACGTCCGGCGGAGGTCTCCCGGCGCGCTTCGCTCAGGTTTTCGCCGCGGTACTCCGCCCGCAGGCGAAGGGAGAGCAGCCACCCGAGCACCCCGCTGTAAACCAGAAGACCCGCGAGCTCAGCGGACGCGCTGCCGGCACGGCCAGCATGCCCCGCCGTGATCGCAGAGGCGGCCATGCCGGGCGGCAAGAGGCGACCGGCGGAAGCGAGGCGCGTGGCCATGGGCAGCGCGCGTTTGCCGTAGTGCTGGGTTAGAGGCCCGATAAGTTGAAAGCTGAACATCAAGAGAATGAACACCGCGCCCAGGATTTCCCGTGTGCGCCGCTGGGCCAGCCAGCGGCTGAGCCAAGCGAAAATCGCCCGGTTGAGCAACAGATTGACGAGCGCGAACGCAGCCAAAGTGGGAATCGCCCACAGCAGCGCGCCGGGCGACGCGATGGCGATGCCGGCGAGCATTGCCAAGAGCCAGTACAGAGCCGCCACGGCCACGGGGTCGAAGATCCCGTGCGCGAAAGCCAGAAGCACAAAAGTGGAATAACGCAGTGGGAACCGCAGCAGGGAGGCGGGATCGGACTCCGCGCCGAACCCGGAGATCAGAATAGGCAACAGCAGCCAAACCAGAAACACGAACCAGAGCTCGCCCGCAAGGATGACCGGTTTGCCGTAGTTGATCGCGTACCAACTCCCCACGCCCAGGAGCGGCCCGAGCCCCAGCACCACGCCCACGACACCGAAACCCGCGATGATTTTGGCAGCCAGGTCCGCTTTACCGCGTCCGGTACGCAGACCGTTCACGAACAGACGCCAGCGCAGCCAGCCCACCAGACGGAGCTGTTCTTGTTTGCCAGGGATCAACGTCACTCCAGCCACGAGAGCTCCGGCACGGCGGCGCGCTCCCCGCCCACAATCTCAAGAAAGATTTGTTCCAGGCTGAGCTTCTGCCCATCGTCATGCCGCGCCGACACACCGGAACGCAGTTCGTCAATGGACCCCTGAGCCACCAGCTCGCCGCGATGAATGATGGCCACGTGGCTGCACAGCCGTTCCACGATTTCGAGCACGTGGGAGGTGAGAAAGATCGTGGCGCCGCGCGCGATCATGCGATTCAGCATCGCCTTGAGGGTGCCGGCAGCAATCGCGTCCACCCCCTCGAAAGGCTCATCCAGAAACAGCACCTTGGGCCCGTGGATCACCGCCGCGGCCATCGCCAGCTTCTTCTTCATGCCGTGCGAGTAGTCCACAATCAGCGACTTGGCGCGATCGGCCAAGCCCATGAAGTCAAGCAGTTCCTGGGCGCGCTCGGCAGCGGTGACGCGATCGAGCCCATACATGCGTCCGGCGAAAATGAGGTACTCAGGCCCGGTCAAACGGTCGAAAAGCGCGAGGCCTTCCGGGACCACGCCGATCTGGCTCTTCACTTCCACGGGATTGCCCACCAGGTCGAGGCTGAGAATTCGAATGCGGCCTGCCGTTGGCTCCAGCAGGCCGGTGAGCATTTTGATGGTGGTGGATTTGCCCGCGCCGTTGGGGCCCAGGAATCCGAAGAATTGGCCCGCCTCCACGCGCAGGTTGACGTTGCGCACTGCTTCCAGCTCTCCGAAGCGGCGGCAGAGTCCATCCGTCTCAACTGCGAGGTCAGTCATGTCGGTATGCCGACGCCAGAATACCACAGGCCTCAACGTAGTGATGGCCGAACTTTCGGCGGGAATGGCGCGATGGGAAAAGCGCTCGGAGCCCCAAACCAGCCCGGCGCGGTGCGGACTCCGTCCCCAGCTGGTGGAAAGCTCGCTCCCCATACCATCCCTTCCGAGCTGCTCCAACCTGATCCGGAGACGGCTATCGATGCCGTCGCTCGCCTTTCGGTGGTTAGGCGACAATACGACCAAGTGACCGCCAGCTAGGGCCCGGAGTTCAAGGTTGTCCACAGGTGCTTGTACTTGCTCAGCGCCGCGCAATTGGACTCGCGTTATGGTATCCTCCCCCGCATGGCGTGAGGCGAAATGAGCCAAGAGAGGCCGCAACCCTGGAAATTCCCAGAGCTTTACCGGCTGGCCCATCATTTTTTTGGGGACCTGCTTGGCTTATTGCGGGCGAGATTCGGCGACCCGCCACAATGGCCTGCCACAGATTTCTACGAAATTGAATACCACGAACATAGCGAACAATATCGCTCATTTACGACCCCACTCACCAGGAGGGTATATCCGCTTGCAGCCCTTCTCTCGATTTGGGGAGAGGTCGTTCACCTTGCGAGCTTCGAACCATTGATGGAGCAACTGCGATCGTTGGTTGAGACCAAACAAATCAATCCGACCTTCCTGCCTCCAGGGTTTCTCATTCCGTTTGCAAAGCAGTACCTGTTACTCTCCGGCCGGAGCACCTTCGATGAAGGCATTTTCGAAGAAGTGTACAAAATGGGTGAGGATTACCTGACGAAGGAGAGTCTTACCGGTAAGTTATTTGTCGAACTCATGAATTTGAAGACGGAGTTAGATGAACTCGTCCTTTCCCCTCAGCACCGCGTCTTGAGGTTGAGTCGGAGCGCTGCCAAGCATATATGGGCTGTGGCTACGTCTGTCGAAATCCCTGAGTTGGCTATCTTTCGACCAGGGGGTGGGGACCCCACCCCAATACCAGGGGATGTGGTGATGGAGGCGATTTTCAAGGTCAAGAGCGCAAGAGTAAATGAAACGCCTCTACTTCAGTATCAGGAGTATCGGGCTTGCGCTCTCGCCCTTCATTTGTGCGAACCAGGTGGCGGACGAATTGAACCGATGGCGGCGGAATGCGAACCACTAGTCCCAGCAGAGGCACGACAGCGGATGTTTCGCGGACTAACGGGCCCCGGCTTCTTCTCGTATACTCTTGACGCTTCGGTCGGCGACAGGATAAAGAAGGCCTGGCCCGCATGCTATGCATTGGCTTCGGAAATTACGCGCAACAGTGGCAATGTGCCGCTCCCGCTCAGGATTGCCGCCAAGCGGTTTGCCACAAGCTTCGAGAAACAGGGTAATGAGGATAAGCTAATCGATTATGTCATCGGGCTTGAGGCGCTCCTTGGGAGGGAGAACGAAGCAATTTCATATCGGATTCCGCTCAGGCTCGCAACACTCATTGGCGGTGGCCCTGCGGAAAGGATAAGGGTCTTTGACACTTCGAAAAAGTCATACGATTTGCGCAGCAACCTTGTACACGGTTCGGACCAGCTACGGGAGCACGTGACCATTAAAGGAACTAATGTCCCATGGATAGATTTTCTATTAGAGGTGCAGGGATATTTGATACGGTGCATACACCTCTTCATGAAGGCGCGCGAACGGTCGCTCGCTAAGGATGCGGTCTTGGCGATAATTGAGAGGGCTATCGTGTCCCAAGACCGGGCCGAACTCGAGCGGGAACTGTGCTAGTGCGCAAGTGCAAGTTGGCCCGTTCACTTAATGCCTAGTTGCTCAGCAGCGCGGAGGTATTCTGCTCTGAGCGGGATTCCTTCGCGGCCCTTTCTCATTGGGCAACAATTGACCGGTCGAGGTTTCGATTTTACAAGCCGCGGCAGAAGGCAAATTGCACCTACCTCCGGGCTGCTTCTGTTCTCAGGTACTTATGGATGCCATTGTTCGAGAATTTATTGCTTTCAGCAACAGGGTTAAGAAACTTCTGGAATCATTACAATATGATCTCCACCAGATTCTTGATGCCATTCAAGAGCAGACCCGTGCCGCACGAGATGCTTACGCCAGCCATCAGACACAAGAGAACCGCGAACCAACGCCCATAAAGGTGATCGAAGGGATAGAAACTCGTAAGAGTTCCGCCGACAAGAAGGACGATGGCGATTATCAGAACCGCACCATCTTTTGGCAAAAAGTTACGTTCTGGGTTGTTTTTGGCTATGCTGCAATAGCCTTTCTCCAATGGCGCGCCTATCTCGAATCCAACAAGACCAACAGGGATGCAGTAGATCTCACTCGCAAGCAAGTTTATATTGGTCAGCGTGCCTATCTTATTCCAGAGGGATTTAGTTTGGCTGAACCATTGCGGGCAAATAATCCTGTTCGAGTTCTGTTCACAATCAGGAATACTGGAGAAACTCCAGCTCTTCACGTTCAACGGGCGGGGGGTCTCCTGATTCTTGACCAGAACTTTCCACCCGAAATTCACGGCGCTGTCAATCCGCTCGCTCCGGGCAGCGTCAGTTTTGTCGGGAAGGGGCAGGCACCGATCAAGCCAGATGAATTGTGGCTCGAAGGCAATAAGAAGCGAACTTTGCAAAGCGCCGAGCTTCAAGCAATCTTGGATGGAACAAAGCACATGTTCGCTCTTAGTCTAGTTGATTATCGGGATATATTCGGATACAGATGTTCCACTACCTCTTGTGGGCAGTACGATCCCGGTACAGGGGAAATGGTGCGATGCGCATCTCAAAACGAATTGAAGTGTGAAGGAGATGCTAAATAAAGCGGGCAGCCACGGTCACCGCTCTCGTGACCGTGGGCTTTTCCATCAATGACGAACCCACGGTCAATTCCAAAGGCGAATTGACCGTGGCTACCTCTCACCGACGATGGACTTTCTTGTGAAGCACCTGGGATGGACGCCAAGGTACGATCAGAGTTAACAGAGGGCCAGGGAGGGCTCACGCCGTGGGACGAAAGCAAAAATAGTGCCGCCGCTAAGGCTGGTCAAACTTTCTAGTCTTGCTCGTTTGGCTTACTTCCGGGTTCAACAAAAGATAGAAATCGACCGAAGTCTTGCCTTCTTGCCCGGCGAGTTTTATCAGGTAGACGTAAAGAAGGCCAAGGGCGGAGCAGGTGTTAAGGTTGCGGTAACCAGCCAAACAAAACTACTTGGGCCGACGACCAAACAGTATCCAGTGTTCATCATACCGATTGAGAGGGCTAGAGAGGCCGAGGTGGAGCAAATCAAGGATTAGAGAGGAGAAAAGGTGCCTGGGAGAAAAGGTGTGGGAGAAAAGGTGCCTGGAACCTTTTTGGAACCTTTTTCTCCCTCCCTATTGTAATTCCGTCAAGGTTGACGGCGAGGAGGACCTCATGGGTTCGTGCGAGTGGGACGCCTTCATTAGCCACGCGTCGGAAGACAAAGGCTCTTTCGTGACTCCACTGGTAGAGGAATTGCAAAAGTACGGAATCAAAGTATGGTTCGACAAATTCACACTGAAAGTAGGAGACGGCCTGCGTAGGTCAATCGAGGCCGGGTTGGCCACTTCGAGATTCGGAATAGTAATTCTTAGCCCCTCGTTTTTTGCGAAGAATTGGCCCCAAAGCGAACTTGACGGCCTGTTTGCCCGGCAGATGGAGGGCCCGACGGTAATTCTTCCCGTTTGGCACGAGATTACGAAACAGGATTTGCTTCAAAAAGCTCCGATGCTTGCGGACAAATTTGCTGCGAACAGCAAGGATGGAATTGCAGCGGTAGCCAAACAGTTAGTGCGAG
>Ga0181527_1005035_pt1 | contig 11113 bp, 8 predicted proteins | sample PEATcosm2014_Bin_30_FD_119762 | JGI IMG/M metagenome (GOLD analysis project Ga0181527, IMG submission 119762) | Peatland microbial communities from MTU Mesocosm Facility, Houghton, MI, USA - PEATcosm2014_Bin06_60_metaG | ecosystem: Environmental > Terrestrial > Soil > Wetlands > Peat | place...
AATACCTGCGCGCCGCGATAACTTTGGAGGGTCGAGATGCCCATCTTCGAGAAGGTCTTCAGCAATCCCTTGTTAATGGCTTTAATGAAGTTCTTTTCGGCGTACTCGGCTGTTACCTTTTCCGGCAGCAACCCGCGGCGCTTGAGATCGTGGATGGTCTCGATGGCGAGATATGGGTTGATGGCGCTGGCGCCGTAACCGATGAGCAGCGCAAAGTGCATGACTTCGCGCGGCTCGCCGCTTTCAATGATCAGCGCGACCTGGGTGCGGGTCTTTTCCTGGACCAGACGGTTGTGCACGGCGGCCATGGCCAAAAGGCTGGGAATGGGCGCGTAGGTGGGATCGACGCCGCGATCGGAGAGGATCAGAAGCGTGTAACCGGAGCTGACCGCGTGCGAAGCGCGGGCGCTCAATTCATCGAGCGCTTGCTTCAGACCCTTTTCGCCATCCTCGGCGCGGAAGAGCGCGGGCAGCGTGGTGGCGAGCAGATCGCCCGATGAAACGCGGCGCAGTTTTTCGAGGTCGCGATTGGTCAGGATGGGCTGAGGCAGCTTGAGGGTGTGGCAGTTCTCCGGCGCCTCATCCAGAATGTTGCGTTCGGTGCCGATGTAGCTGATGAGCGACATCACCAACTCTTCGCGGATGGGGTCGATGGGCGGATTCGTGACCTGGGCGAAGAGCTGCTTGAAGTAGTTGAAGAGCGGCTGCGGATGGTCGGAGAGGCAGGCCAGCGGCACATCAGTGCCCATGGAGCCGACCGGCTCCGCGCCTTCGGCGGCCATGGGCGCGAGCAGAATGCGCAGGTCCTCTTCGCTGTAACCGCAGGCGCGCTGGCGGCGCAGCAGTGTCTCGGGATTCGAGGCAATGATGCGGGCTGGTTCGGGCAACGCCTCGATGATGACTTGCTGCTGCTTCAGCCACTCGGCGTAGGGCTTGCGGCCGGCCAGATCCTTCTTGATTTCGGCGTCGGAGACGATGCGCTGCTGCACGGTATCGACGAGGAACATGCGTCCAGGCTGCAGGCGGCCTTTCTTGAGGATGTCCTCGGCGGGAACTTCAATGACGCCGGCTTCGGAGGCAAGGACGACGAGATCGTCCTTGGTCACGATGTAGCGGCCGGGCCGGAGGCCGTTGCGGTCGAGCGTAGCGCCGATGACCTTGCCGTCAGTGAAGGCGATGGCGGCGGGACCATCCCATGGCTCCATGAGCGAGGCGTGGTACTCGTAAAAAGCGCGCTTGTCCTCGTCCATGTCGGGATTGCCCGACCAGGCCTCGGGAATGAGCATGGCCATGACGTGGGGCAGGGAACGGCCGGACTGGTAGAGGAATTCGACCGCGTTGTCGAGCGAAGACGAGTCGCTGCCGCCCGGCATGATGACTGGATACAAGTCGCTGATCTTGTCGTCGTGGAGAGAGCTGGCGAGAATCGACTGGCGCGCGTTCATCCAGCTGACATTGCCGCGGATGGTATTGATTTCGCCGTTATGCGCGACGTAGCGATAAGGATGGGCCAACTTCCAACTGGGAAATGTGTTGGTAGAAAAGCGCTGGTGGATGAGGGCCAACGCGCTGGTGACGAGGGGATTGGCCAGCTCGAAGTAAAACTTTTCGATCTGCGGGGCCAGCATGAGGCCCTTGTAGATGATGGTGCGACAGGAGCACGAGGGAACGTAGAAGGTCTCCTTGTCCTCAATGTCCGAGGCCAGAATCTCGTTCTCCGTGCGCCGGCGTACGTGGTAGAGCAGGCGCTCGAAAGCCTCTTCGTCGAGGCCCTGCGGGCGGCCGAGGAAGAGCTGCTCAATGTAAGGCTGGGAACTGCGGGCTTCGCGGCCGATGGCATCGCCGTTCACCGGCGTGTCGCGCCAACCGAGGACTTGACAGCCCTCTTCCTGGGCGATGCGCTCAAAAACGCCCTCGCATTGCAGGCGGTTGTGTTTTTCCACCGGCAAAAAGCACATGGCCACGCCGTAGGCGCCTGGTTCGGGCAGAGCTAGCCCCAACTCTCCGCACTCGCGCACAAAGAAGGTGTGGGGAATTTGAATGAGGATGCCGGCGCCGTCGCCAGTTTCCGGGTCGCAACCCGCCGCGCCACGATGGGTGAGGTTGATGAGAACCTCCAGGCCCTTGCGGATGATCTCATGGCTCTTTTCGCCGCGGATGTTCGCGACAAGGCCCATGCCGCAGGCATCGTGTTCATCCCGCGGATGATAGAGGCCTTGCGGTTGCGGAGCGCGGAGACGGCGGTCTGAGGGTTCCATGGCAGCCTTTGCGTGCAGAATTTTCGATGCGGAGAGCCTTCAAATTCCGAATACACAACCACTCTGCGATTTCAGACATGAAAACCGCACTGCCGATAAATCGAGAGGTTTACGTGAGCAGCTCCGGCCGCATCCGGGAACTGCGCTGATTTAAATATAACGAAAAACCGCCGAAAACGCAGAACTTCCTTTCAGCATGGGGGACGGGCGCGGATGGCTGAGATGGTTCGTGCGACGCATGTAGTGTGTTTTGTACCGTATACTCGGTTCGAATGAGCACTATGAACGACACAATTCTGGTGACGGGCGGGGCGGGGTTCATCGGGTCGAATTTCGTCCTTTCCTGGATGAAGGCGAGCCGTGCGGGGCTGGTGAATCTTGACCTGTTGACCTATGCGGGCAACGCCGCGAACCTCGCGTCCGTCGAGACCAATCCGCGGTACACGTTTGTGCACGGAGACATCTGCGATGCGGACCTCGTGGGATCGCTTCTGCGCAAGCATCGGCCGCGGGCGATTGTGCATTTTGCCGCAGAAAGCCACGTGGACCGCTCCATTGTGTCGCCGGAGGTGTTTATCCGGACCAACGTGATGGGGACATTTACGCTGCTGGAGCAGGCGCGTGCGTACCGGGCGGAACTGGACGAGGGCGGCCGCGCGGCATTTCGCTTTTTGCACGTGTCAACGGATGAAGTGTATGGAACGCTGGGCCCGAGCGATCCGGCATTCAGCGAAACCACGCCTTACGCGCCGAACAGCCCCTACGCGGCGTCGAAGGCTGGGTCGGATCACCTGGCCAGAGCGTATTTTCATACCTTCGGGCTGCCCGTCGTGACCACGAATTGCTCGAACAACTACGGGCCGTTTCAGTTTCCGGAGAAATTGATCCCGCTGATGATTCTGAATGCGCTCGAGGGCAAGCCGCTGCCGGTATACGGCGACGGAAAGAATGTGCGCGACTGGTTGTTTGTCGAGGATCACTGCGCGGCGATCCGGAGGGTTCTTGAAAGCGGGCGCCCCGGTGAGACGTATAACGTGGGCGGAAACAGCGAACGCGCGAATATCGATGTGGTGACGGCTATCTGTGACCTGGTGGACGAGATGCGGCCGCAGGCAGGGGGTCGCCGCGGCGACCCGCGGCGCGGGCTGATTACGTATGTCCAGGATCGGCCGGGACACGACCGGCGGTACGCCATTGACGCCAGCAAGATTACGCGTGAGCTGGGCTGGACGCCAGCCGCGGAATTTGAGTCCGGGCTGCGCAAGACGGTGCGCTGGTATTTGGAGAATGGCGCGTGGGTGGAGAGCGTGCGGACCGGCGCGTATCGCGAATGGCTCGCGAAGAACTATGCGGAGCGGGGGGAAATACAGGGACTAAGGGACTGAGGGACTGAGGACTAAGGGACTAAGGGACTCGGGACTGGGGATCAGATTCAGAGGGATCGTTTATGAAGGGGATTATTTTAGCGGGTGGATCGGGGACGCGGCTCTATCCCGTGACGCATGTGGTGTCGAAGCAGCTTCTGCCCGTCTATAACAAGCCGATGATTTATTACCCGCTGAGCACGCTTATGCTTGCGGGGCTGAGGGAGATTCTGATCATCTCCACGCCGCAAGACACGGGGCGCTTCGCGGAGCTGCTTGGCGACGGGCGGCGATGGGGCCTGGAGATCAGCTACGCCGTGCAACCGAGCCCGGATGGGCTGGCCCAGGCATTCCTGATCGGGCGTGAGTTCATTGCCGGCGATACCAGTGCACTGGTGCTGGGCGACAACATCTTCTACGGACAGGGATTCTCAAAGCAGTTGCAGACGGCCGCGCAACTGAAGGACGGCGCCACGGTGTTTGCGTACCCGGTGGAAGACCCGGAGCGCTACGGCGTGGTGGAGTTCGACCATGCGGGCAACGCAGTGAGCCTGGAGGAGAAACCGAAGACGCCGAAATCGCGCTATGCCGTGACGGGATTGTATTTCTACGATCGCGACGTGGTGCGCATTGCCGAATCGCTGCAGCCTTCGGCGCGCGGCGAGCTCGAAATTACGGACCTGAACCGGCGGTATCTGGAAGCAGGGAAGCTGAAGGTGGAGATCATGAGCCGCGGCATGGCCTGGCTGGATACGGGCACGCACGATTCGCTGCTCGAAGCCGCCTTGTTTGTGCACACCATGGAACGGCGGCAGGGGCTGAACATCGCCTGCCCGGAGGAGATTGCCTACCGGCAGGGATTCATCAGCGCCGCGCAGCTTGAGGCCCTGGCCGCACCGATCGCGAAGAGCGGGTACGGACAATATCTGATGAAACTGCTGCGCGAGCCGTACTTCGCAGCGGGAATCGAATAACCATGAAGATCGAATCCACTTCCTTGCCCGGCGTGTTGCTGCTGACCCCGGCCGTCTACAAAGATGAGCGAGGCGCATTTTCCGAGACCTTTAATTTGCGGCAGATGGCGGAGGCTGGCCTGCCCACGAACTGGGTGCAGGACAATTTTTCGATTTCCAAAAAGCATGTGCTGCGCGGCATTCACTATCAGATTGTGCAGCCGCAGGGAAAGCTGGTGCGCGTGACGCACGGGGCGGTGCTGGACGTGGCGGTGGATCTGCGCCGCAGTTCGCCGGCGTTCGGCCGTCATGTGGCTTTGGAACTGAGCGGGGAGAACGGCCAGATGCTGTGGATTCCGGAAGGCTTCGGGCACGCATTCCTGGTGCTGAGCGAAGAGGCCGGATTCGCGTACAAGGTGACGGATTATTACGCCCCGAGCGGCGACCGGACGATTCTGTGGAATGATCCGGATCTTGGCCTACGCTGGCCGGTTGCCGAGGGCGATGTGATCGTTTCCGAGAAGGATCGAAAGGGCGCAAGGCTCCGGGATGCCGAGGTTTTCGTCTAAGGCTACTGATCTGCATCTCCCGCAGATGTCTCAAGGGAGCGGAATATGGCTCATTCGTGGCTGCCGTCCGCCCTGCGGGGGTCTGGAGACCCCCGCTACAGCCGGTCTGGAGACCGGCGCTACAAGTTCCCGCCGCGTGGCCGGCCTGCCCTGCGGGGGTCTGGAGACCCCCGCTACAGCCGGTCTGGAGACCGGCGCTACAAGTTCCCGCCGAGCGTAGCTCTTCCGGCCAAAGAGGCGCAATCGGGCGTACTTCGCACATCGCCGCGAATGGTATACTGGCTCGTCAGGTGTGAACGAACACCGCTATTTTCATCGCTTTTGAGGTTCCTATGTCTGGCCACTCGAAATGGGCCACCATCAAGCACAAGAAGGGCGCGCTGGATGCCAAGCGCGGCAAGATTTTCACTCGCCTGCTGAAGGAAATTGCTGTGGCCGCAAAGGGCGGTGGCAATCCTGACTCGAACGCCCGGCTGCGCACCGCCGTAGCCGCCGCCAAGGCCGAGAACATGCCGCAGGACAACATCAAGCGGGCGATTCTGCGCGGCACCGGGGAACTGGAGGGGGTCAGCTACGAAGAGGCGACCTTCGAAGGCTATGGACCCGGCGGCGTGGCTGTGCTGGTGGACGTGCTGACCGATAACCGGAACCGGGCCGTGAGCGAGATTCGCCATGCGTTTAGCAAGAACGGCGGAAACCTGGGTGAATCCGGCTCGGTGAAGTTCATGTTTGCCAAGAAGGGCCTTATTGCCGTGGAGAAATCGGCTGCCACAGAAGAGCAGCTGATGGACATCGTGCTGGAACACGGTGGCGAGGACCTGAAGGACGAGGGCGAGACCTGGGAGATCATTACCGAGCCGGGATCGTATGAAGCGGTTGCCAATGCCGTGAAGGCTGCGGGCATTCCCACGGTGATGAGCGAGGTGGCGATGGTGGCCTCGACCTATACCAGGCTGGAAGGCACCACCGCCAGCCAGATGGTGCGACTGCTGGAGGCCCTGGAAGATCTCGACGACGTGCAGAATGTCCATTCGAACTTCGATATGGACGCCGAGCAGATGGAGCACGCGGCGGGTTGAACGAGTGCCCGGCAGCAAGAGACGAGGCCGCCCGGTTGTGGCGGTCTTTTTTTGGAAGAGGCGGAAGACAGGGAATAGGGAGTAGGGAATAGAAAGTCGAGACGCAGAGACATGGGGATTGAGGGTCGGAGGGTGGGAAAGGCATTGAGGCGGATTGGTGGATTCGTTTTTTGTCTGCTGCTGGTGGAAGCAGCGGTAGCAGTGGCACAGACTGGGAGCGGCGCAACGACACCGCCGCGCCTTGATCCAAACACCGCGGTTATCGGCCCAGGCATACACGCGATTCCAGACCCGGTAGGCGATGTGAGAAACGCGCGGGGCTGGGAGTACGGTCCGTTTGTGAATTGGGGAACGGGAGTGGGCGATCGCTCGGATTACAAGTTTTTGTCTGCCGGGTTTGAGCTGGGCAAGGTGCTGACGCCTGTGGTGCATGCTGGAATCCTCAGCGGGCAATTCCAGCTCGCGGGCAACATTATGCCCTTGTGGCAGGCCTATACGCCGGCTCCGCACGTGCAGGCGGAGACGTGCGTGAATCCTGTCACTAACCAGACCTATGCGTGTACTCTGCCATACGGCGGCGGAACCTACTATGGAGTCAGCCTGACCCCGGTGATCTTCCGTTGGAATTTCGCAACCAGCTCGCACCGGATTCAGCCCTGGGTCCAGGCCTCGGGCGGATTGATCTACACCACGCACAAGTTTCCGCCGAATATCCTGACCAACAAGACGCTTGGCATCGACGGCGGAACGTCCGTTTGGAACTTTTCGCCGCAGGGCGGGGCGGGAATTCTCTATTTCTTCCGTCCGAAAAGGTCGATTGATCTGGGTGTAAACGGAGTTCACATCTCCTCAGCCTCACTGGGCGACCGCAACCCGGGCGTGAACGCCAGCATGCAGATACAGGTTGGCTATACGTTCTGGAGATGAATAAGACAGGGAACAAGGGACCAAGGGAACAAGGGACCAAGGGAACAAGGGAACAAGGGACCAAGGGAACAAGGGAACAAGGGACCAAGGGAACAAGGGACCAAGGGAACAAGGGACCAAGGGACCAAGGGAACAAGGGAACGAGGGAACAAGAACGCATGGACTAGGGTCCGGTGTTTCTGGCATGGAGTTCTGGGCGGGAACAGCAAGGGAGCAAAGCAATAATGAGCAGTGCGCTCATCGAGTGTGTTCCCAATTTTTCAGAGGGGACTGACGCCGCGTGTGTGGAGGCGATTGTAGCCGCCATGCAGGTGGATGGCGTGCATCTGCTGGATTGGTCGATGGATGCGGATCATAACCGCTCGGTGGTGACCATTGCCGGAGAACCGGCGGCAGTTGTGGAAGCGGCGGTGCGCGCCGCGGGCAAGGCAGCGGAGACCATCGACCTGACCCGCCAGCAGGGCGTTCACCCGCGCATCGGCGCGGCAGACGTGATTCCGTTCGTACCGGTGAAGGGGATCAAGCTGGAGCAATGCGTGTTGCTGGCGCGGCAGGCTGGCCTGGAAATCTGGCGGCGCTACGGGGTGCCCGTGTTCTTCTACGAAGCGGCTGCGATGCGGCCAGACCGGGTGAACCTGGAAGATGTGCGCCGCGGGCAATTCGAAGGGCTCAGGGACGCCGTGGAGAAGGAACCATCGCGACGCCCCGACCTGGGAGGGCCGGGTCTGCATCCCACAGCGGGCGCCTGCGCCGTGGGGGCACGCAAGTTCCTGGTGGCATACAACATTTACTTCGATTCTGCGAACGTAGCGGATGCGCGCGCCATTGCGCGGGAGATCCGGGCTGCCGGCGGAGGCATGAAGGGCGTGAAGGCAATGGGCGTCATGGCCCACGGGCGCGCCCAGCTTTCCATGAATATTACGGATTTCGAGGCGACACCGATCTCGCAGGTGCACCGCAAAGTGTCCTGCCTGGCTGCCCGGCACAAGGTTTCGCTTGCCGAGGGAGAGGTGATCGGCCTGATTCCCGAAGCAGCTTGTGAGCGGGAAGGCGAGTGGATGCGTCAATTGGTAGGGTTCGACGAAGAGACGAAGATTCTCGAGCGCCGCCTGAAACGCCCGCTGGCATGGCCGGGAAACTAAGGACGAGTCAGGCACGTTCGAGCGGTTTCGACGACGATTCGCCGGTAGTATGATAGGGAGCGGGCACTTTCAGTGTCTGAATGAGATGCAAACCTTTCGGCAGCTCGGCTAGCGAGTAACGGTTAATGAGCATGTTTTGTGGTTGGAGGAAGAAATTGTTCAAGTATTTGATGAAGTATTCGATCGTATTCGTACTGGCGGCGGGTAGTCTGGCCTTTGCGGCGCAGTTGACCACGGATGCCCGGGGAGCGATTCCTCACGATGTTCAGCAACTTGTGGTGATCGACTACCACGCGATGCAGAACTCGCCTGCGGCGATGAATCTACGGAATCGCGTGATGCCGCCAGAGCTAAAGCAGTTCGACGAAGCGTTGAGCCACTCGGGTCTGAACGAGAATCACGACGTGGAGGAGCTTGCCTTTGCGCTCTTTCGGCCGTCGCCGGGCAGCGATGCGCTGCAAACCGTCGGCATCGCCGAGGGCCAGTTCGATACGCAGACGATACTGGCCAATTTCCGCCGCCAGAAGGTGAAGGCGACCATGGTGCGGACCAACAGTGTGTACCCCATGGCGCGTACGGGCATGGTGCTTTGTTTTGTCGATCCTTCGACCATGATTTTTGGCGACCGGGATGCTGTCACCAAGGCTCTGGATGCGCGCGACGGAGTGGCGGCAAGCATTCTTACCAACGGCTCCCTGATGAATGCGATGCAGAGTGTCGACACCTACCCGCTGTGGAGCATCCTCGACGACAAAGGCACGCAGACGATGATGCGACAGCTTTTGGGCGAGGCTGGATCGGTGACCGACTTCGACAGCGTGCGCAAGCGGCTGGATGCTTCCTGGTACGCGATGGACTTTCAACACGGGGTCCGGTTTGATTTGACGATCGCAACCGGTGACTCGTTCGCGGCTGCCACCATATCGTCGCTTTTGTCAGCGGCGGTGATGATGCGCAAGATGAGCGCATCAGATGCCGAAAAAGAGGCCCTGAACGATACCGATATCGGCTCCAGTTCCGGAAACCTGACCGTGCACTTTGCGACGACAGACACAGAGTTCGACAGCCTGCTGCAATCGCCGCTCTTCAAGAGCATGGTGCGGTAGGATTGGCTGCTTGCTATCCCCGGTCCCCAAAGGCGAGGGACCGGGCGCACCCTCATCGTTCGTGCTTTGAGCCCGTGAAACGAGGAGCTCCGGCCCCATTTCTCGCAGACGTCTCGACGGCAGGCAAAGCGGCCCATCTTCAATCGCCGGCCTGCCCTGCGGGGGTCTGGAGACCGGCGCTACAAGTTCTCGCCGCGTGGCCGGCGCCGGCTGGCGAGGCCGTCAGGCGGACTTCACCGCGATCAGATCGTGGCTGTTCTTGTCGGCGCTATCGCAGGCAGCGTCGGGCCGGTACGCGCAGGCGCGGTTGCGTCCGCTGCGCTTGGCCTGATAGAGCGCTTGATCGGCACAGTCAATGAGCGCCGAGGCATGCTGTCCGAATTGCGGAACCAGCGTGGCGCAGCCTGCCGAAATCGTAACCATGCCGGCAGGGCTGCCGGAGTGGGGAAGCATGCGGCTGCACATCATGGCGCAGATGTCCTGCGCCACCTGGAAGGCGCCGGGCGCGGGTGTGTTTGGCAGGATGACGGCGAATTCCTCGCCCCCGAAGCGAGCCACTGAATCGCCCGGTCTTGAGACCACGTCCTGGATTGCCTCGGCAATCTGCTTGAGACAATTGTCTCCGCGGAGATGACCGTAGGCGTCGTTGTATGCCTTGAAGAGGTCTACGTCAATGAGCACAATTGAAAGCGGTTTGCGCTCGCGCATGCCGCGCCGCCATTCGTTCGCGAGGCACTGGTCGAAGCGGCGGCGATTGGCGAGCCCGGTGAGCGCGTCGGTGATGGCCAGCGCTTCAAGGGCGTGGTAGGCCTTGGCAAGTTGCTTCTCGGCGAGCTTGCGCCCGGAAATATCGCGGACGATCTGGAGGATTCCTGTGCGAATACCGGTTCTTGCATCACGCAGACTGCGCAGGCTGCCCTCTACCCAGACGTAGTCCCCATTTTTCCTCTTTACCCTATACTCGATGCTTTCGGATTCAGCGCCCTCCTGGAGATTACGCATCAAAGCCCGCATTTTCGGTAGATCCTCGGCGTGAATGACGTCGGCGAAGCCGCGGTGCATGGTTTCGGATGGCTTGTACCCGGTTAGAGCCTCGACTGCGGGCGAGATATAGCGGGGCACCCCGTCAAAGTCGGCGAGCAGGATGATGTCGCGCGAATTTTCCGTCACGATTTTGTGCAGGGAGGCGATCTCCTGGAGCCTGCGTTCGGTCGAGCGCAGATTTTCAATCACGACGGAGACGCTATAGAGGATGACCATGGCCGCGGCGATGAATAGCTGAAGAATCACGGCCGATTCAAGATGAGTGGTGGAACCTGATGCGGCAAACGGGCCCTGGCCGCGGACCGTAAAGGAACTTGCGACAGCGGCCACGAACAGGGTCGCCAAAGCGGCCCACCCGAGGCCGAGGCGAAGCAGAACCAGGACCAGGAGCGGATAGAGAAGGAAGGGCAATGGCACGCGGGCCTGGGAAAATGTGGCTACTGCGCAAGCCACAACCGGAAGCAGGTGAGCCCAATTCCTGAAGGAGAAGAGCGAGTGACGAAAATGGGTGCGGAAGATGGCGACGCAGGCCGGAGTGACAACGCATGCTCCCAGAGAGTCGGCGGTGACCCATTGCAGGAATTCGGCGCCGGCAGACGAAACGTGCCAGAGCGAGGATGAAGTGTGCCAAAGCGGAGAGATCAGGGCGTCAACGGCTCCCACAATGACAG
>Ga0181527_1005041_pt1 | contig 11104 bp, 5 predicted proteins | sample PEATcosm2014_Bin_30_FD_119762 | JGI IMG/M metagenome (GOLD analysis project Ga0181527, IMG submission 119762) | Peatland microbial communities from MTU Mesocosm Facility, Houghton, MI, USA - PEATcosm2014_Bin06_60_metaG | ecosystem: Environmental > Terrestrial > Soil > Wetlands > Peat | place...
CAAACTACGCGCTTTAAGAAAGCTAAATAAAGAAAACCAAAAGAATCGCAGACAACTCCCCCTCTAACCGAGCGGACATCTGTAACTGCTAATGACCCGGACTTGTGTAAGTGCCACCAACAGTTGATAGCTCCTGATGCATCGCTTCCGGCGCTCGTCTCTAAGCCTGCCGGGCGTCCGCCGGCAATTCCCTGCGCGAGCCCGCCTGGCCCACAGCCGTCAGATGCTAATGCGAACACAGCAACAAAGAAGGCCGAGAATGCTTTGCACATGCTTCGCGCTAGCGTCATCATCTTTGCTGGCCGCCCGCTCACGGAGCCGAAATATGTACTTAGCTGACCACCCAGATTTGCCAACCCTTGCAACCGGCTACAGCATATCACGCAGGGTGACCAGCAGGCAAATGCTCGGCAATGCGCCGCGATTCCGAAGGGTTGGGCACTGTTGAGGCCGGAAAAACCCCCGCGCAACCCTTGCAGGATCTCGCAGCCCATCACGCCTCGGCTCCGCTGGTGCTGGGTTTCCCATCTAAATCGCTGCCGATCCCTGCCGGCATTGACCTTGCCCTTCAGGCTTGCCCACGACGGCCCACAACCTCGCGACCTCGGAATCGCCAGCGTGTGCAACGCGGGCGCCTCAGCGCCGTATGCGAAAGGCGTCGAACTCACCGGCGTGCGGCAGCCACTGCTCTTCGACGTCGGTGACCAGGGCCCCGCCCGGGCCCGCATGACACCACGTTACCAGCTGCTGCAGGCGGTCGCGCGGGCCCTCAGCGACCAGTTCGACATAGCCGTCGTATGTGTTGCGCACCCAACCGGTCACACGGAGACGGCAAGCTTCGTCGACGGTGGAGAAGCGAAAGCCCACTCCTTGCACGCGCCCTTTGATGCGCAAGTGGACGCGCGCTCTCTGATCAAGAGGATCGGTCATACTTCGGCTACCTTCAGGTTTCCCCGAGCAGCTTCCGCAGTTGCTCTTCGGTGATCGTCTTGACCGCCAACTCACGCGCTTTGTCGAGTTTGGAGCCGGGGTCCTCGCCGGCGACGACATAGTCGGTGTTCTTACTCACACTGCCGCTGACGCGGCCGCCGCAGGCTTCGATCTCCCGCGCTACCTGATCGCGAGGAACGGACAGCGCCCCGGTCAGCACGAAGGTCTTGCCGGCCAGCTTGCCGGTGCGTTGGCGCCGCTCGGCGGTCGGGTTGACGCCGGCTTTCTGGAGCCGCTCGATGATCCTCGCGTTCTGCTCAAGCTTGAAGAAGGCACGGATCTCGCGCGCCGTTTCGGGTCCTACTTCCCGCACCCCGAGCAGCTTCTTTCCGCTGGCTTTCTTAAGTTTGGCGATGCTGGGGAATTCGTCGGCCAGCACCTCCGCCATGTGCTCGCCGACCTGCGGGATGCCGAGCGCGTAGATGAAGCGTGCCAGTGTGGTCTTCCTGCTTTTCTCGATGTTGTCGAGAATGTTCTGCGCTGATTTCTCGCCCATGTGGTCGAGGTCGACGAGATCCTTCTTCTTCTTGGCAAGCTCGTAGAGATCCGCGACGTTCTTCACCAAATCCTTGGCCGTGAGCTGCTCGACGAGCTTATCGCCGATGCCGTCGATGTTGAGCGCGTGCTTAGAGGCGAAATGGCGGATCGACTCGCGCAACTTGGCCGGGCAGCTCATGCCGATGCAGCGGTACGCCGTCGCACCCTCCTCGCGCACTACTTCACTCTGGCAGGCGGGGCATTCCTTCGGCATATCAAACTTAGCCTCGTCTCCGGTCCGTTTTTTGAGCACCACCTTGACGATGTAGGGAATGACGTCACCGGCGCGTTCGATAAGGACGGTATCGCCGATGCGGATGTCTTTCCGCTCGATCTCGTCCATGTTGTGCAACGAGGCGCTGGAAATGGTCACGCCCCCGACCTGCACGGGCTCCAGCTGCGCGGTCGGCGTGATGACGCCGGTGCGGCCGACCGATGGGATGATGCCGATGATCTTCGTCGTCCCCTGCTGCGCCTTGAACTTGTAAGCGATGGCCCAGCGGGGAGAGCGGGAGATCTCGCCCAATTGCCGCTGCAGTTCCAGGCTATTCACTTTGGCGACGATGCCGTCCACCTCGTACGGCAGCGCCGCGCGTTGCGCCGCCATGTCGCGATGGTACTGGACCACGGCGTCGGCGTCGGCGCACAGCTGGTTCAACGGATTGGTCTTCAGTCCCCACGCGGAAATGACCTGCAAGAACTCCCAGTGACTTTTCAGCTCGACGGCGCCGGCGATCTGGCCGAAGCCGTGGCAGAAGATGTCGAGCGGGCGTTGTGCCGTGATGCGTGAATCGAGCTGCCGCAGCGAGCCGGCGGCGGCGTTGCGCGGGTTAGCGAAGAGCGGCTCGCCGCGCTTGTTACGCTCCTCATTCAACTGGCGGAAGGCCGCCTTCGGCAGGATCACTTCACCACGCACCTCGAGTCGCGCGGGCACCGGAGGCGCCTTCTTGTCGGATCGGATCAGCCGCAGTGGGACGCTGCGGATAGTCTTGACGTTGGCGGTGACGTTCTCGCCGTTGCTGCCGTCGCCGCGGGTGGAGGCGACCGTCAACTCGCCGTTTTCGTAGACCAGTTCAATGGCGGTGCCGTCGAGTTTCGGCTCCGCGACGTACTCGACCGGCCGTTCGCGTTCGAGCGCCCGCTGCACCCGACGGTCGAACTCGCGCAGCTCATTCTCCGCCATGGCGTTGTTCAGCGACAGCATCGGCAAGGTGTGGCGGACGGTTTCGAACCGCTCCGCCGGCGGTGCGCCGACCCGTTGGGTCGGTGAAGCCGGGCTCCGAAGCTCGGGATGGGTGTCCTCCAGCTCCACCAGCCGGCGGAACAGGGCATCGTATTCCGCATCGGAGATGACCGGGTTGTCGAGCACGTAATACCGATAGTTGTGGTAGTCGATCTCGCGCCGGAGCTGTTCGATTTCGTGGCCGATGTCGGCTGCGGAGGAGGCTTTGCGAGGCACGCGCCTACTATAACCAGTCCACGAGAGGTGGCAATCCGGACGGCGCGCTCGCCCCCAGAACCCTCCATACAAATTGCTTGACTTCTTTGCTGGCCAGGAAAAGAATTCACCCAATTTCGTCGCTGAAGAGATGACGTGGCTAGCGGTTCAAGTCAGAGCGTTCTAGTTGCCGGGCTGTTCGCCTGGTGCCTGTTGCAGACCGCAGCCGCTCTGGGGGCGGTATCGTGCCCGGCGGATATCGATGGGGACGGACAAGTCACCGCCTTGGATTTGGCGGTCGTGGTGGCGGCGGTGGCGGGTGACACGGGCGACCCGACCCTGCAGAGCAAGGCTGACGTCAACGGCGATGGTGCGGTGACCGCCGCCGATATCGTTCTGGTGGTGGGAGCGCAAGGGCCGTGCTCGGTAACGCCGCCCACGGCAACGACGCCCGCGGCAACGACGCCCACGGCGACACGCACACCATCTTCTCTCACGCCGAGGAGCACGCCGACGCCCACCAGCACCCGGAGTACTCCCACGGCAAGCGCTACGCCGACCGTGACCCCAACCCCGACGCCGACGGCCACTCCCACTATGGTGTGTCCGACGGAGGTGGTGGTGCTTGGACCGACGCCCACGACCATCAACGACACACTGGCCTCCGCATCTTGCCAGCGCGACGTTGGTGGGGAAGGAATCCTCGTCCCCGTCAACCTGTATTCGGTTTCGGGCACGCCAGGAAGCGCTATCAAGATTGATGTCGCCGCCGGTTCCTTCGTTCCTTACGTCGTCGTCTATGACGCCGATGGCCAGTTCTGGGTGGAAGACGGCTCCGGACCGCCGCCGATCGAATTCTACGTGACCACTTCGAAGCCGTACGAGTTTCTGGTGAGCTCCTCGTCAGCGACGGCCGACGTGAGTTCGTACACGCTGACCGTGAGCAGCAGGACATGCCCCACACCGGTGCCGCTGACCTTCGGCACGGTCACCGGTAACCTGGATGGTACGGAGTGCCCGGATCCTGGCTTCCCGTCGACAGGAGTCCTGCCCAACCCGGCGGACATCTACTCCTTCACGGTGACGCAGGTGCCCACGAATGTGTCGATCATAATGCAACAGTCTTCGGTCAATGACGATCTTTATGCCACACTGTCGATGCGCTCACCCAATCTGGTTGCGGGTGGCAGCTGGTACAACGGGCTCGAACTGGTGTCGTTCGATCTGGATACCGATTGCAGCTCGCAAACGGCCTTGAATCCTCCTTCCTGTGCGCAGATCAACTTCCTCGCGCTGCAACCCGGGATGTACGCGATCGTAGCCAGCGGCGCAGGCGGAACCGGTAGTTACAGCTTGTCTCTAACTTCGCCTTCGTGCCGGCCGAGGACGCTGAGCAACATCCCGGCGGATGCGCCGCTACAGTGCAATCCAGGGCATGCCGGTTCTTGCACATGCTCGCCGCAAGCGTCCGAGGGGGCTCCCCCGACCGCCTGCGGTGGCACGCTCACCGCCAACACTGCCTGTGCCGCGCCGCTGCAGATTCCGGGCATCAGCGATGACGAACCCGGGGATGTCGCCAGTCCTGCGGACCTGTACAGCTTCAGCGCCAATGCGGGTGACGTCATCAGCATCTTAATGACGTCCGACGACGATGCCCATTTGTATCTGCTCGGGCCGGCGCCTGGCGTAACACCATCACCAGGTGCGACGCCGCCCAATGTGCTCATCGCCCAGGACGACGACAGCGGCATCGACGACACGCGGGACATACCTGCCGGATACGGCGATTCCGAGCTTGCCGCCACGTTGGTGCAGAGCGGAACCTACACGATCGTGGCGGCCAACAACGAGCAGGTTGATCCGGACTTTGGTCCAGTGAACTACACGCTCTACATCCAGAAATGTCCCTCCAAGGGCCTGGTCACCCCCCCCACCCCGGTCAGCGATACCTTTTCGAGCGCCGAGTGCGTGGGGTACGGCGGCATTCCCTACCGCTCCTACAGCTACGCCACTGGCAAAGCTGGGCAGTTCCTGAGCGCCAACGTGACCTCGGACACGGTCGACGCCTTCGTGCGCATCCTGGGGTCCGACGGCAGTGTGGTGGAGAACGACACCGACCCGTTTGCAACGGCCGGCACCGACGCCCGCGCCAGCCGCATCCTGCAACAGAATGGAATCTATTTCATCGAGGTGTCGACCAACGTGGACACAGGAGAGGTCGATCCGACCACCATACCGCCACCTGGGTTCACCTTGACTGCTACGACTTGCCCGACAAAGCCCGCGGCCAGCGTGATGAACGGCACCTTTGGAAGCTCGTCGTGCGTGCTGTCGACCGGGCAGAGATACGATGTGTATAGTTTCAGGCCGACAACGGTTCCGAGCGTCGCGTCGGTCTCGCCTCCAAGCAATGGGTGCGTTTTGAACCTGATGGCGGAGGGCCCACAGACTCCCGATGACGGATGTAACTCGGCAACCTCGGAGATGCCGCTGATGAGCGCCGGGGGTTATTACGGTTTCATGATCGCCGCGAACGACTCGGGGGTAACCGGTCCGTACGCAGCGCGGTTCAGTCAGGGGTGCGCGTTGGTGAGCGCTACCTTCGGCGACGTGGTTAGCGGCACGCTGTCAGGTGGCGGTTGCACGACCGCTGATGGAGCGCTGGTGAAATGGTACCTTGTGCATGGGCCGGCCGACGTGGTGCAGTTCAACACCCAGCTGTCGGGGACGGTCGCAACTGGCTTTGCGTTCGGCGGCGCATTGATTGACATCTTCGGCATTGAGCCGTTCACGGGAGCCTTCGTCGACTATCCGGACCAAGCCGACTATCCGGGCCAACCGGCGGAGCCGTTATTTCAATTCCCGCTGTCCCCCTCGACGACGCCACCGCCGCCGTTTGGCGGCGACCTCGGCGTTCTCGTCCGCATCGTCGGCGCTACCCCGTCCGATGTCGGCTCATACACCATCGAGATCGATCCGGCGTCATATCGCTAGCGGATCGAGTCGCATCGTTTTGGTTGCGGGCCTCCTGACGTGGTGTCTGCTGCGACCGACGGGCGCCTGGGCGGCGCAAATGCCGTGCCGGGCGGATATCAATGGGGACGGACAAGTCACCACGGCGGATCTATCAGCCGTGATCCAAGCTGTCGCAGGTGACACAGGCGGAAACCCAACTCTGCTGAGCAAGGCCGATGTCAACGGCGATGGTGCGACCACCGCCGCCGACATCGTCGTGGAGGTGGGAGCGCAAGGGCCGTGCTCGGCGACGCCGGGGACGCCTCTGCCCTCCGCGACCCCGACTCCGACGCGCACCAACACCAGAGGAGAAACGCCGACGGCAAGCGCGACCCCAACCCCGAGGCCGACTGCCACTCCCACGGCCAGCGCTACGCTGACCGCGACCCCAACCCCAACGACGACCGCCACCCCCACCGCAAGCGCCACGCTCACGGCGACCCCAACCCCGACGCCGACCGCTACCCCTACGGCAAGCGCTACGCTCACGGTGACCCCAACCCCGACGCCGACCGCTACCCCTACGGCAAGCGCTACGCTCACGGGGACCCCAACCCCGACGCCGACCGCTACCCCCACGGCAAGCGCTACGCTCACGGCGACCCCAACCCCGACGCCGACCGCCACTCCCACGCCGACCACGACCCCAACTTGGACGGCGACCGCGACTCCCACTCCTTCGGCTACCCAAACCCTAACGCCGACCGCGATTCCCACGGCGACCGCGACGCTAACGCCAACGTGCACCGCTACTCCTACGGCGAGTGCTACGCCGACCGTAACCCCAACCCGGACGCCGACCGCCACTGCCACGATGGTGTGTCCGACGGAGGTGGTGGTGCTTGGGCCGACGCCCACCAGCATCAACGACGCACTGACCTCGGGATCCTGCAAGCGCTACCTCGCTGACCAAGAAATCCTCGTCCCCGTCAACCTGTATTCGGTTTCGGGCACGCCGGGGACAGCGATCAAGATCGATGTGTCCGCACCGGCAGACTCGATCGCTCCCTATGTCCTCTTGTCCGATGCGGACGGGCAGTTCGGGGACCAGGAGAGCGGACCTCCGATCGAGATGCCGACTGCGACTCCCACGGCAGGCGCCACACAGGAAGTCTTCATCGAGTTCTACGTGACCACTTCCAAGCCGTACGAGTTCCTGGTGACCTCCTCGTCAGCGACGGTCGAGGGCTCGTACACACTGACCGTGAGCAGCAGACCCTGCCCCACACCGGTGCCGCTGGCGCTCCCCGCATCCAAGGCGGCAAATCTGGATGGCACCGAGTGCCCGGATCCAGAATATCCCTCGACGGGAGACTACCCGAATCCGGCGGACATCTACAGCTTCACGGTTACCCAGGTGCCAACGAATGTGTCGATCACCATGCAACAGATTTCGGCCACCGACACTCTTTACGCCACTCTCTCCATGCGCTCGCCCAACCTGGTTACGGGCGGCAGCTGGTACAACGGGCTCGAACTGGTGTCGTACGACATTACCACCGACTGCAGTTCAGACACCTTGACTTGTGCGCAGATACAATTTCTCGCGTTGCAAGCCGGGACCTACACAATCGTGGCCAGCGGCGAAGGCGGGACCGGCAAGTACACGTTGTTTCTGTCGAAGGCGCCGAACGGTTCGTGCTCAGCAAAAGCACTGACGAACATCCCGGCGAATGCGCCGCTACAGTGCAATCCAGGGCATGCGGGTTCTTGCGCGTGCTCGCAGCAAACCGACGCAAACCCCGGAGCATCACTGTACTGCGGCGGCATCCTTACGTCCAACACCAGCTGTGCCGCGCCGCTGCAGATTCCCGGCATCAGCGACGGCGAGCCCTCGGATGTTGCCAGTCCTGCGGATCTGTACACGTTCAGCGCCAATGCGGGCGACGTCATCAGTGTTCTCATGAATTCCGACGATGATGCCCATTTGTATCTGCTCGGGCCGGCGCCTGGCGTAACGCCAGCACCGGGTGCGACGCCACCCAATGTGCTCATTGCCCAGGACGACGACAGCGGCACCGAGGACGACATCCACGACCCAAATGCCGGATACGGCGATTCCGAGCTTGCCGCCACGTTGGTGCAAAGTGGGACCTACACGATTGTGGCGGCCAATAACGAGCAGGTTGATCCGGACTTTGGTCCAGTGAACTACACGCTCTACATCCAGAAGTGCCCGGCGAACACTTTCTCCGGTCAGGTCAGCGATACCTTTTCGGGCAGCGAGTGCGTGGGGTACGGCGGCATCCCCTTCCGCTCCTACAGCTATGCTACTGGCCAAGCCGGGCAGTTCCTGAGCGCCAACATGACCTCGGACACAGTCGACGCGTTCGTGCGCATCCTGGGACCCAACGGCAGTCAGGTGGCGAACGACACCGACCCGTTCGCAACGGACATTACCAGCACCGACGCCCGCGCCAGCCGCATCCTGCAACAAAATGGAATCTACTACGTCGAGGTGTCGACCAACCTGGATGCGGGAGAGGTCGATCCGACTACCTCACCGCCACCCGGGTTCACCTTGACTACCACTACCTGCCCGACAAAGCCCGCCGCCAGCGTGATGAACGGCACCTTTGGAAGCTCCTCGTGCGTGCTGTCGACCGGGCAGCTATTCGATGTGTATAGTTTCACGCCGCCAAGCATTCCGAGCGTCGCCTCCGTCTCCCCCCCAAGTAATGGATGCGTGCTGAACCTGATGGCGGAGGGCCCACAGACTCCGGATGACGGATGTAACTCGGCAACCTCGGACATGCCGTTGATGAGCGCCGGGGCTTATTACGGTTTCATCATCGCCGCGAACGACCCGGGTGTAACCGGTGCATACACGGCGCGGTTCAGTCAGGGGTGCGCGTTGGGGAGCGCCAGCTTCGGCGACGTGGTTACCGGCACGCTGTCCGGCGGCGGTTGCACGAGCGCCGATGGGGTGCCGGCGCAATGGTACCTTGTGCATGGGCCGGCCGATGTGGTGCAGTTAAATGCCCCGATGTTGGGGACGGTCGCGGCTGATTTTGCGTTCATCGGTGCCTTGACTGACATCTCCGGAACCTCGACTTTCACCACAGACATCATCGAAGACTTCACCGAAGATCTGAGCCCGCCGATGCCGTACCCGTTCTTTCAATTTCCACTGCCACCCTCGACGGCGCCACCGCCGCCGTTTGGCGGCGACATCGGCTTTCTAGTCCGCATCGCCGGCGCCACCCCGTCCGATGTTGGCTCATACACGCTCGAGATCGATCCGGCATTCTACTCCTACTACTAGTGCCGTTCCGACTGTTAGCCCGAATCGGTTTCGCAAGCTGGCGTCTTGTGGGCACAGGCGTATGAGAATGTGCCTTGGCAGAAATATTTGGAACGGCACTAGGGCACACTGATTCCGAGTCGTCGCCGCCAGCTCACGCCTTGATGCGGCGCCTGAGACCGTCGGGCCTCACATATTCGGTACGAGCTAGGCATTTTTTGGACCTTGACGTGTACGGAGAACGTGGTGTATGCGACTGGTTGGTGGGCGAGGTGATTGTGGCGCGGTCCCTAATTCCCCTGGACTTCAGTTCAACTCTGCTGCGAGTTGCGTGTGCCGTTTCACTCGCGGCCGTGGCGGTGATCTTCGCCGCGTGCGGTGGTGGTGAAACAAGCGGCGGGGCTTCGACCGGCGGGTTGACCTTGCAAGCCCAGTGGGAACAGTCCTCACACACGAGCTCCGCCAGCTCACAATTCCGGCCTGAGGTATTCACCTCCGAGATCCCGCCGAGCGTTTCGCTCGTCGAGGTGCGGGTGGACGGCAACGGACGGTCGCCCGTGCGCTGTTTCGTAGATCCACTCCAGACGCGTAGCGTGAGCATCGGTGGCCTGGCGATCGGTCCCGCCAACGTACAGGTTCTCGGTTACGATATTCCCGCGCCGGCCGAGACCGCCACGCTGAACTGCAATATCCTGCCACCGCCGCTGAATGCCGCGGACGTTCCACCGTCATACAAGAGCGCCGCGGTCGCTGGGAACATTCCGCAGGGCCGCACAGCAGACGCGGGCGTCGTGCAGGTCTTGGCGCAACCGTTCGTGACCGATTTCGTTCCGGCGCCTGGCGCAGCCGACGTGAACCCTGCGGCAGCGGTATCGTTTGTGCTCGGCACCGCTGTCAGTGCCATCAACATCGCGAGCATCAACATCAGCGTTGGGGAGGTGGACGCCGTCGTTGCCGGCGTGTCACAAGCGGGGGCGTCGCTAACTCAATGTGATGACAGCGGGCAGACTCCTTGCGGGACTTCCGATCGGCAGCTCACTGGGTTTCTGTTCTCATATCAGCCGCTGGCGCCGTTTCCGGCGAGCAGCACCATTGGCGTGGAGGTCAGTGCCAGCGATTCCGATCCGAACCAAACACGCGCCTTCAGCGGCTTCCAATACAGCTTTAGCACCGGTGTGACCGTGGCGACGCCAACGGAAACGAGTGTGCCCTCGCCGACTGCTACCGCAACCGCGCCGGCCTCCGCCACGCCGACGGAGACAGTTTCCCCGGTCGCGACGGCGACGCCGACGCGGACCGCGAGCGAGACGCCAACAGCCACGGCGACCCGCACGAGGACACCGACCGTTACCGCGACGGCCACTCCGACTGCGACGCCGAGCACGCCGACGGCGACCAAGACCTCGACGGTCACTGCATCGGCGACGGCCACCGAGACGCCGACCGTGCCGCCGACGCCGACTGAAACACCGACCGAGACCTCAAGCCCCACCGCGGTACCTTCCGCTGCCCCAACCGAGACACCGACGGCGACGGCATCGGAGACAGCGACGGAAACGGCAGTGCCTTCAGTGACGGCGACGGCCACCGAAACGTCGACTGCTGCGACTGCGACGGAAACGCCGACGGCGACGGTGACGGAGACGCCGACGGAAACCGCGACGCCGTCGGAGACGCCGACAGCAACCGAGACGTCAACCGCGGCACCGGCAACGGAGACACCGACGGCAGCGGTGATAGAGACGCCGACGGAGGGCGCGACGCCGTCGGAGACGCCGACAGCAACCGAGACGTCAACCGCGGCGCCGGCAACGGAGACACCGACGGCAGCGGTGATAGAGACGCCGACGGAGGGCGCGACGCCGTCAGAGACGCCGACA
>Ga0181527_1005042_pt1 | contig 11103 bp, 8 predicted proteins | sample PEATcosm2014_Bin_30_FD_119762 | JGI IMG/M metagenome (GOLD analysis project Ga0181527, IMG submission 119762) | Peatland microbial communities from MTU Mesocosm Facility, Houghton, MI, USA - PEATcosm2014_Bin06_60_metaG | ecosystem: Environmental > Terrestrial > Soil > Wetlands > Peat | place...
ACATCGCCGTCGATCGTCAAACTGTGCGCGCTGATCTTATCCATCGTATCCTGCGCGGTGTGGTGGTAGCTGTTGTTGGGCCCGTAGTCGAGGTCGACGATGTCAATCGACGGCACGCCGCGCTCGACAAAGGGCAGGTGGTCGTCCTCGACGTCCATCTCCTTCTGGAAAAAGTAGTGCTGATCACCGAAATTTTTCGCGGCCTGTGCGACTAGATCGACGAGCCACGCGGTGGAGTGGGTCTCGTGCTGGATGTCGAGATCCTTGTCGCCGATCATGTCGGCGAGCAAGAAGGCCTTGATCTGGTTAAGTGTGCCGTCGCGGCCCCACTTGGCGGCAAGATGGCGGCTGCCGTAGGTGGAGTCGGAGCGCGACCACTGCTGGATGGCCTCTTCGCCGTCGAAGAAGACGAGCCAGACGGAGTAGCCGTCCATCTTTTTGCCATGGGCGGTCTGGGCGCGGAGCTCGTCGGCGATGGCCATCAACAGGCCGGTGGTGGAAGCGCCGTCGTTGGCGCCGACGAAGTTGATGGTACGCAGCGGGTAGTTGGTTTCGTAGTGCGTGCCGAGCACGATCGCGCCAGGCTTTTTGCCGGCAAAACGCACGATGAAATTGCACAAGGGGACGGGACCGATGGGCGTGTCGGCGGTGAAGGTGTCTTCTTCAAGCTGGTCGTGGGCGCGGAGAAAGTGGGCGCGGAGAAACTCCTCGGCTTTGACGTGGCCGGGGCCGGTGGGCCAGCGCGGACCGATGGCGGCGAACTCACGTGCGTATTCGTAGGCCTTGGCGCCGTCGAAGTGTTGAGCCGTCGCAACCCAAGGCGTAAAGAGAGTGAGCGCGACGAGGAGGGTGGAAGTTCGTGCTTTCCAGGGTCTCAAAATCGAGACCCGGGGCACCCGACGGTTGTGCTGAGTGGAGAGTGGGAATCTGAGATTTGTGCTCTCCCACCCTTCGAGCAAGAAGCGCTCGAAGGATGGGGCACGGAGAGTTTGTGCGGATGGTACACGTACGGTTCGTGCCGCGGCTCTCTTCCAGGACCAGAAAAAAGAAAACATCAACCCGCAGCCTCCTTTTTCCTCTTGCGCGCGGGGTGTACCCACCAGGCGACGGCGATGCCGACGAGATAAAGGGCCAGCATTGGGAGGGCGTAGATGCACATCGTCCACGGATCGGGACTGGGACAGATGATGGCGGCGACGATGAAGACCGCAAGGATGGCGTAGCGGATGTTCTTCCAGAGGAAGCGCGGGCTGACAATGCCGAAAAGGGCCAGGAAGAAGATGAGGATGGGTAGCTCAAAGCTGATGCCGAGACCCAGGATGATGGAAAGAAAGAACCCGGTGTACTCCTCGATGGTCACGATGGGGTTGAACTTATTGCCGAAACCGAAAATCAGGATCTTCAGCGCGCCGGGCAGCACGAAGAAGTAGCCGAAGCACGCTCCGGCGAGGAACAGGCTGACGGTGGCGGCCATGAAGGGAACGACGAAGCGCTTCTCTTTTTGATAGAGGCCGGGCGCGATGAACAGCCACACCTGATAGAGGATGAAGGGCGCGGTGAGAATGGCGCCGCCGATGAGCGCAACCTGCATGTAGAGGTTGAGCGGGTCCATGGGGTGGGTGTAGTTGAGCTTGATGCCGAGCTTGGTAAGCGGAGCCTGGACGAGGCCGTAAAGCCTCTCACGGAAGTAGAAGGCGACGAAGAAGCCGATGGCGAGATAGATGGCGGAGTGAACAATGCGCTTGCGGAGCTCGTCGAGATGCTCCATGAGGCTCATGCCGGGCAATTCGGCGCGCTCGGTCACGGCCTTGCGGGCTTTCTCGATGGCTTCCTGCGGATCAACCATGGTGGGCGGCCGGCTCCGATGGTTCGGCTTCATTGGCGCCACTCGCGTCGTCGTTCACGGCGACTCCAGTGGCAGGTTCAGATGGCTGCGGGGCTTGGCCCGGCGGATTAGCGGCGACGATCTCACCCGTGGACGGCGGCTGAATGCGTAGACGCGCGGCCTCGACGGCCGACGCCATCAAGTCTTCAGTACGCGCGGCTTCGTCTTCAGGCCGAGTGCTCTCGACGGCAGCCGCGGTGGCTTCTTCAGGCCGGGCGCCCTCGGCGGCCAGATCGGGATAGGTGGTTTCGCCGGGATAAGGGCTTTCGGAGGGTGTTTCGGGCGTCGCGGCCGCGGCGGATTCAGCAGGCTGCTCCAATTGCGGAGCAGGCGGCGCGGCGGCCAGGGCTCTCTGCCTCTCCTCTTCTTCCTTCTTGCGGCGGTCAGCCTCCTCAGCCTGGCGTAACTCCTCTTCCATCTGGAATTTGAAGTCGTTGGAGGCCTTGCGGAACTCGTACATCAGCTTGCCGATCTGGCGGCCGATCTGCGGTAGACGGCGCGGGCCGAAAACCACCAGCGCCAGCACCATGAGGATGATGGTGTCGGCCATGCTGATGTTGGCCATCATGATTGGCGGCGGAGTTCCCATGAAGGATCATGATAACTGGCCGCAAGTGGCGCTCACAAACGGCTAAGCGTTTCGACGATGGATTAAGGCAGCGTTACAATAAAGTTATATGGGACGCGCGCGGGCCGGGAGCTCCTCTGCAACCGGCGAAATCCTGGCGGCATCCCATAGGTAGAACGGGCTGCAACAACCCCGTGGGTGGTTTTTCCTGGTTTAGGATTTTTCTGGTTTTGCACGAGAGATCCGGATCAAGAAGAAACGCATTCACTGCAGCCGAATGGAAAGCTTTCAACATCCCCGTCCGGTATGGACTGAAGGCGGAGTATTGTGACCCTGGTTCTAGAAGTAACCGCTGCCTCCGCGGAGGCAAATGCGACCTGTTCTCTTGAAAACTACCTGGCGCTGCCCGACCGCTCCCCCGACAACAATCTCGACGAGCGCATTGCCGCGGCGCGCGCGAAATTAGGCGCGACCACGGTGATTCTGGGCCACCACTACCAGCGCGACGAGGTGGTGCGCTTTGCCGACTTCACCGGCGACAGCTACAAGCTGTCGCAGACGGCCGCGGCGACGGGCGCCCAATACATCGTGTTTTGCGGCGTGCACTTTATGGCGGAGAGCGCCGACATACTGGCTGAAAACGGCCAGCAGGTGATTCTGCCCGACCTGAACGCGGGCTGCTCGATGGCCGATATGGCAGAGATATCGCAAGTGGAAGACTGCTGGGATGCGCTGGAGCGCGCGGGGCTCGCGGCCGAGACGATTCCGGTGACGTACATCAACTCGACCGCAGCGATCAAGGCGTTTTGCGGCGAGCACGGCGGCCTGGTGTGCACTTCGTCCAGCGCGCGCAAGGCGCTGGAGTGGGGATTTGCGCGCGGCAAGCGAATTCTGTTTCTGCCGGACCAGCATTTAGGCCGAAACACGGGCCATTCCATGGGGATTCCGCTCGACGAGATGGTCGTATGGGATCCGTGGGCGATACAAATTGGATCGTTCTGGGGCGGGCAAACGAGGGAAGGGCTCGCCGCCAGCCGCATGCTGCTGTGGAAGGGCCACTGCGCCGTGCATCAGCGCTTTCTGCCCTCGCATGTCGACCAGGTGCGGGCGAAATATCCGGGAATTGAAGTGATCGTGCATCCGGAGTGCCGCTATGAGGTGTGCCAGAAGGCGGACGCGCTGGGCTCGACCGAGCAGTTGATTGCGCGTGTGGAGCAGGCGCCGGCGGGAGCGATGTTCGCCATCGGGACCGAGATTCACCTGGTGAACCGGCTGGCCAGGCGCTTTGCGCCGCAAGGCAAAAAGATCATCACGCTCGACGACACCGGCTGCCTGTGCACCACGATGTATCGCATCAGCCCGCAGCATCTGGCGTGGGTGCTCGAGAATCTTGTCGAAGGGCGCGTAGTGAACCGCGTCGCGGTAAAGCCCAACGTGAAGCACTGGGCGAGGGTGGCGCTGGACCGGATGCTCGAAAGCAGGGACCAAGGGAACTAGGGACCAAGGGAACAAGAAGACAGGAACCAAGGGACTGCGGGACTGAGAAAATAACGGCCGGTAGGGACAAATTCGCATAGAATAGAGACGAAATCGCTGCTTCATTCCCTTCATATCTTCCCATCGCAGCGTTTCATTCGGCTTTATGACGATACGCACGAACCGCCTTCGCGCTTTCGCTTTGCTTCTCCTTCTCTTGCTGGGCGTTTGGCCCAGGCAGACCTGTGCGTATTCGCTGCTGACGCATGAGCAACTGATCGACCTCACCTGGGAGGACTCGATCGTGCCGCTGCTCAAGAGCCGCTATCCCAACCTGACGCCGGAGGAGCTGGACCAGGCGCGCGCCTACGCATACGGCGGCTGCGTGATCCAGGACATCGGCTACTATCCGTTTGGCGACGGGTTCTTTTCGGATCTGACCCACTATGTGCGTACGGGCGACTTCGTTTTGGCGCTGTTTCGCAACGCGCACAACGCCAACGAGCTGGCATTCGCCGTGGGCGCGCTCTCGCATTACATCGGGGATTCATTCGGCCACTCGCAGGCGACCAATCGCGCCGTTCCTCTCGAGTTTCCGAAGCTGGAAAAGCGCTTCGGGCAGAGCGTGAATTACGCCCAGGGCCGGCATGAGCACGTCAGGACCGAGTTCGCTTTCGATATTGATCAAATTGCGCATCACCGCCTGGCGCCGCTCGGCTATTTCCGCCACATCGGGATTGAGGTTCCGGTGCACCAGCTGGCGCTGGCGTTTTATGAGACCTACGGGCTGACCGAAGATTTCGACACAAGTAAGGGACGGCGGTTCAACCTGAAAGCCTACCAGTTTGCCACGCGCACGTTCATCCCCCGCGTGGCCTACGCAGTGACGTTGCTGCACCGTAAGCAGGAGCCGGTAGAGCCGAACACCCCCGACGCCATCGAGATCGAGAATGAGTCCGCCGCGGCGGCGAAGCTGTATAACTGGGCCGCGTACCGCAAGAAGGCCGGAGTGGAGACGCACCTATTGGCCGGGGTGCTGTGGATACTGCCCAAGGTAGGGCCGCTGCAGATGGTGGCCGTGAAAGGACCGACCGCAACCGCAGAGGCCGATTACATGCACAGCGTGGTCTCATCCACCACGGTGCTGCATGAGCGCCTGGCTCTCTTCACGCCGGTTGAGGCGCGGCGAGAGCGGACGTTAAGCGCGACTAACTCGATGGAGACGCTGGGCCCGCTCAATCCCAGAGAGCCCTTACCGAATCGCGATCTGGATACGGGCCAGGTGGTGAAACCGGGCGGCTATTCACTCACCGACACGACCTATGCCGAGCTGCTGCACCGGCTGACGCGCACACCCACGCAGCCGATTCCGCCGGGAATCAAGAGCGACGTGGAAGCGTATTATGCCGATCCCAATGCGCCCATCGTGACCAAGCAGCATCCCGACGAGTGGAAGAAGGTGCAGGAGGAGTTGAAGATTCTGGAAGCCATGCCGACCAGCACCGAAGCTGCGCCGTATCCCACCTACGGCGAGTTGGATCGCGCGAAAAAGAAGTAGGGAGTTTCATGTAGCGCCGGTCTCCAGACCGGCTGTACTGGCGGCGTCCACGCCGCCAGCAGCGAGGTGCGGGTCAGGAGACCGGCGCTACAAAACTACGTCGCTCCGCCTTGCCTGCCGTCAGCGAGATTGGGCCGCGGGACCGCAACCCCCTGAGCAGGGCGCGCGCCTGCGCTGGTGGGCTGGCGTGAGAGCTGCGACTGGGCCGCGGCCACCTGATGGATGGTGACAATCAGCGCTTCAGCCGGCTTCGAGCCCGCGCAACGATAGGAGTGGGGCGTCCCCGAGTCGAAGTAGACGGCGTCGCCTGCGCCGAGAGTCGCTTCCTGGTCGCCGTGGCGCAGGATAAGCTCGCCGGCCAGCACATAGAGAAACTCGAATCCGGGGTGCATGTGCGCCTTGGGCTCAACCTGCGGCGGCAAGGGAATGAACTCCGCGAAGTAGGGGTCCATGTGCCGGTCGGGCACCATGTAGCCCAGGCTTTCAAACGTATAAGTCGGCGGCTCCACGCCGGTTTGCGGCATGCGCACGCGATCTTTTTTGCGATGCACGCGAAAGACGGCGGCGGGCTCGGACTCAAAAAAATACGACAGGTCTTTGGAAAAAACCATGGCGATGCGCGCCAGGTTGCGCAGGGTGGGCACAACGCGGCCGGTTTCAAGCTGCGATAAAAAACTCGCCGAAAGGCCGGTGTGCCTGCCCAACTCCACCAGGCCCATGGATTTCTTGAGGCGCAGGCGGCGGATGCGCTCGCCCAGCCGCTTCTCCGTAATGAACCGCTCGGCGGCGTCGGGATCCGCCTGGGTTTTGTGCATCTCTTCGCCGCCCACTTCGAGCTGGTCGCTCATCGCCGCTCCCTCATCGCCGGTCGCCCATCGCCGCGCCTTTGACCAATAGGATGCCCTCTGGGGGCATTTGTCGTCCAGATCAAAATAAATTGCCGTGACACGAAATTGCCGGATCGGCCCGGGGGCACATCGCGTCACCCGGCCCTGCGCGTTATTCTGGAACGTCCGGCGTGGCCGTCCTGCGCCGCTCAGAAAGCCCGCTCACCATGCCTGAAGAAACTGCTCCTCCACAGCCCGATACCGCCCAGCCCGCCGCACCCGTTGCCACCATTGCCGAAATCGGCCGGCATGAGGGGCAATCCGTGACTCTCCAGGGATGGCTCTACAACCTGCGCGAGAGCGGGAAGCTGGTGTTTCCCATTTTTCGCGACGGGACGGGCTCGATCCAGGGCGTGGCGCACGTGAAGAGCGTGTCGCCGGAGGTGTTTGAGACGCTCAAGAATCTCACGCAGGAATCGAGCGTGATTGTGACGGGGAAGATAAGGGCCGACAAGCGCGCGCCGGGCGGCTACGAGCTGGATGTCGAAGACATCAAAGTAATCCAGCGCGTACCGGAGTCCGATCCCTACCCCATCACGCTCAAAGAACACGGCGTGGACTTTCTCCAGGAGCGGCGGCACCTTTGGGTGCGCTCGCCGCGGCAGTCGGCCATTCTGCGCATTCGCGCGGAGATCATGCGCGCCGCGGCCGAGTACTTTGACATGCACGGGTACATTCGCACCGATCCGCCGATTCTGACACCGGCCGCGTGCGAAGGCACGTCCACGCTGTTTCCGGTGGACTACTTCGGCGATCCCGCGTATCTGACGCAGAGCGGCCAGCTTTATGTGGAGGCGACGGCCCTGGCGCTGGGCAAGGTGTACAGCTTTGGACCGACCTTCCGTGCGGAAAAATCGAAGACGCGGCGGCATCTGACGGAGTTCTGGATGGTGGAGCCGGAGGTTGCCTTCATGGATCTCGACGGGCTGATGGAACTCGCCGAGAACTACATCTCGCACATCGTGCAGAGCGTGGTGAAGAACCGCGCCGCGGAGTTGCAGGTGATCGGCCGCGACGCGGCGAAGCTCGAATCGGTAAAGCCGCCGTTTCCGCGCCTCCGCTACGACGAGGCGGTGGAACTGCTGAACCAGGCGCACAAAAACGGGCAGTTGGAGCAGCCCTTCACGTACGGCAACGACTTTGGCTCGCCCGACGAGACCTGGCTGAGCTCGCAGTACGACCGGCCGGTGATGGTGCACCGCTATCCGGCGGACGTGAAGGCGTTTTACATGGAGCCCGATCCCAAAGACCCGCGTTACGCGCTCTGCGTAGACGTGCTGGCGCCGGAGGGTTACGGCGAAATCATCGGCGGCTCGCAACGTGTGTCGAGCTACGAACTACTGAGCGCGCGCATCGACCAGCACAAGCTGCCCCGCGAGGCGTTTGAGTGGTACCTCGACCTGCGGCGCTACGGCAGCGTGCCGCATTCCGGCTTCGGCATGGGCATCGAGCGCGTGGTTTCCTGGGTGTGCGCCCTGGACCACGTGCGCGAGACCATTCCGTTTCCGCGGACGCTGAACCGGATGTATCCGTAAGACAGGGAACAAGGGAACAAGGGAACGAGGGAACAAGAAAGCGCCGTTGCGACCGGCGTCCGCGGTAGAGTGGAGTTTGGAGGCGGGCCTGTTGAACTCCACGAAATCAAAGAATTCGAACTCCACGAAACCACAGAAGCAGACGCATGCACGGAGGTCGGGCCAACGAGCCGGCCAGAGGGCCGCGCCAAAGAAGCGCCGCCGGCTGGGCTGGCTGGAGCGCGGAATTCTGGCATGCACAGCGCTGGTTCTGGGCCTGATCGCATGGGCGGCCGTGGACCGCGCGCTGGCCCCCAAGGGCAATACCACACAGGACCATTTCGATGTGCTGATCGTGCTGGGCAGCCCGGTGGACAGGGATGGAAATCCGAGCCCACACGAGCTGGCGCGCGTCACCGAGGCGGTGCACGAGTACGAGCGGGGCGTGGCGCCGCGCATCCTTTTTACCGGCGGGGCGGTAGACAGCCGGTTTGTGGAGGCGCGGGTGATGGCGCGGACCGCGGAGGCGCAGGGCATTCCGGCATCGGCGGTGCTGGAGGATCCTGCGGCGCGGAACACCATGGAGAGCACCTGCAACGCGCTCGGCATCATGCGCAGCCACGGCTGGCAGTCGGCGGAGGTGATTTCGAGCCCCAGCCATTTGCCGCGCGCGGGATTGATTCTGAGCCGTTTGCCGATGCAGTGGCGGGTGCATGCGGCCCCGGCGCTGGGACCGGAGGGAGCGGCGGCGGAGGCGGAACGGACCGCGGTCGAAATCCTGAAGACGGTGCATTACCTGGTGTGGTCGCGGCAGACGGAGCGGTGCCACGTCAGTGGGCAGTGATTGAGTGAAAAAAATGAAGAAGTGAAAGAGTGAAAAGTGAAGGGAACGAGCCGGAGCCGGGGTGGGGGCGAGGGCCTCGTTCAGGGGCCCGGTGGCACGGGACGGAACAGGCCCCAGCCCGTCTAAAGAAAATGCTCTCGAAATTGCCCGACGAAATGATCAGGGGGCGCATTGTCCGGTATCGGGGACGTCCTGTAAGCTGTTTAATGATGCCTCTCCAAGCAAGGTTTTCGTCTCTTTTTGCCGTCGTTCTCGCTCTGGGTGCGTGTGCGGGTACCCGCATGCAGGCGCAGAATGCGGGCTCCCAGAATCCGCCCGCTCAACCCCCTAGCTCGAGCAGCCAGAGCCAGCCGACGCAGGCGGCCACGCCGCAGGGAGCAGACGCCCAGAACTCGAATTATGGCGTCTACATCCAGGTCGATCCGCTGGCCAACGTGCGCTACGACAACCGCTTCGACGTGTCGCTGGGGATGGCGTACGACCACATGAAGGCAGGCCCGTCGCTGCTGCAGGGCTCCAACCTCGGCGGACTGGACGGGGACGCCTCCATTTGGCTCACGCGGAACTGGGCCATCGAGGGCTCCGGCCGCGCGTATGTAGGCACCAGCGGCACCGCGCCGAACGACAAGAACGCTGGTGGAGGGGACTTGAAGGGCCCCATGGTGAAGCAATATTTCTTTGTGGGCGGCGTGGAATGGCTGGGGCCGCACAACAAGCACGGGGCCATGATGGCGCATGCCATGTTTGGCGGGGTCGATGGAAACTTCCAGAAGGATCTGTTGGGCGTGGCGCCGGCGTATTTCGACTTCTACTACAACCAGATTGCGCCGGCGGCGATTATCGGCGGAAGTATCGACCTGAACCGGTCGCAACACTGGGTTTTCCGCATCAATCCTGACGCGATCATGACGCACTACACCTTTAACGATGCGCCGTTAGCTAACGCGTCGTACGCGCAATTCGACGTGAACTTCGCTATCTCTGTGGGCGTGGAGTACAAGTTCACCAAGGCCAAGCGGTCAACGAAAAAGGCGAACTGGGTTTCCGGCTGGTAGGGCTCGAAAGCCTTCCCTTCCGCTAGGCGGCGCTCTTTACAAAACCTGGAGACTGACCGGTCCAGGGCTAGTGCGTCTTCACTCCAGATCATGGGCTGCGTGTCGCTCGTCCCCGCCGTTTGGCTGCGCTTACCGGGGCCATGTCATTGAATGTTCAAGAGCGGGACTGCCAAGCGTATTGCTTTGTGTGATATTCTCCTGCGTTCAGTGGCGGTTCTCATCGAGTGCCGCCAGAAAGAATGCTGTTCCGGATAGCGGCACTCCTCAGCCGTGCCGGACGGCATGGGCAGCGACCCATCCAGCTATGGGAGCCTTATGGATATGAAGGACACTCTGGGCGTCTTACTTGCGGGCGGTGCAGGAGAACGTCTTTTTCCCCTGACGCGGGACCGTGCCAAGCCGGCTGTTCCCTTCGGCGGACATTACCGCATCATCGATATCACGCTTTCAAACTGCATCAATTCCGGTCTGAGGCGCGTATATATCCTCACGCAGTACAAGGCGCTCAGCCTGAACCGGCATATTCGCGAAGGCTGGACAGGCATCGTGGCGCAGGAGCTCGGCGAGTTCTTTGAGCTGATGCCGCCCATGCAGCGCACCGGCGCCAACTGGTACATGGGCACGGCGGACGCGGTGTACCAGAACATCTACTCGATCGGCAGCGAGCAGCCCAGGCACGTGATCGTTCTGGGCGGCGATCACATCTACAAGATGGATTACAGCCGCATGCTGGCCTACCACAAGGAGACGCACGCGGAAATCACGCTGGCCACTCTGCCCATTGCGCCCGAAGATGTGTCGCGATTTGGCGTGGTGGAGGTCGGCCCCACGGGCGAGATCATGGGCTTCCAGGAGAAGCCGCCATCGACGACCTTCCGTTCGCCTGCCAACCCCAACTGCTGCGATGCTTCGATGGGCATTTACATCTTCAACACGGAAACGCTACTGAAGGCGTTGATCGCAGACGCGGACGACGCCGATTCAAAGCACGATTTCGGGCACAACATCCTGCCCAACCTGCTGGGCAAAAAGAAGATGATGGCCTACAGCTTTGTGGACGAGAACAAGAAGGAGGCGCTCTACTGGCGCGACGTGGGCACGCTGGACGCGTACTACGAAGCCAACATGGATTTGTGCTCGGTGTCGCCCATCTTCAACTTGTACGACAAGAGCTGGCCCATCCGCACGCGGGTGCGGCAGTATCCGCCGGCCAAGTTCGTTTTCGGCGAGCCGGGCCGATCGGGCATGGCCGTCAACTCCATCATCACGGCGGGCGTCATCATTTCAGGTGCGTCGGTCTACAACTCGGTGCTGTC
>Ga0181527_1005043_pt1 | contig 11103 bp, 9 predicted proteins | sample PEATcosm2014_Bin_30_FD_119762 | JGI IMG/M metagenome (GOLD analysis project Ga0181527, IMG submission 119762) | Peatland microbial communities from MTU Mesocosm Facility, Houghton, MI, USA - PEATcosm2014_Bin06_60_metaG | ecosystem: Environmental > Terrestrial > Soil > Wetlands > Peat | place...
ATGGCTAGGCTGATTGCCATGACGCCGCAGGGCGAGGAAATCAATTTTTCCTACACGGATTACCAGGATTTAGCAGCGCAAAGCAGATCGCTCGAAGGGATTCTCGCCTACAATCGCCGCGAAAAAATACTTCGTGTGGGAGCGGAAACCCAGGGGGTGCTGGATGACGTTGTTTCGCCCAATTATTTTTCGGTCCTGGGAATCGATGCCCAGTTCGGCCGGTTCTTCTCCGCGGGGTCCCGGCCGGACGATGAACAAGTCGTCGTAATCAGCGACTCGCTCTGGCATCGGGTTTTCAATGCGGATCCATCGCTGGTGGGAAAGCAAATAATGCTTACAAACCGCGCCTACACGGTTCTCGCCATTACGCCGCCGGGTTTTCGTGGCCTGGGACGCGGAGTTCCCACGGACCTGTGGCTTCCCATCGCCGCCGAATACCCCAGCCAGGAGCTTGCCGACCGGAAAAACCGCGAGTTTGAGGTGATCGGACGCCTGCGGCCCGGCGCAACCCCGGCGGAGGCAAAGGTTGAGCTTGATACTCTCGGGAACCGCCTTGCGCAGGCTTATCCGGCCATCGATAAAGCAAGAAGCATTTCCCTGATCTCCGAGCGCGAGCGTCTGCGCGAAGCGATGGTCCCCACGCTGATCCTGATGACTGCCGTCGGATTGGTTCTGCTGATCTGCTGCGCCAACGTTGCCGGGCTGGTGCTGGCCCGCTCCGACGCCCGGCGCAAGGAGGTTGCCATGCGCCTAGCGCTGGGCGCTGGACGCCTGCGCCTGATGCGTCAATTGCTCACCGAGAGTCTGCTGCTCGCTTTGCTGGGCGCGTCGCTTGGCCTGGTTCTGGCGGTTGGACTTCTCCGGATGCAACCGGTGCTGATGCCTCCGGCACAGTTTGAACTTGGGCTTGATCTGCATCTCGACGCGTCGGTCCTGGCGTTTACAGTAGCGGCCGCCCTTCTGTCGGTCCTGGTCTTTGGATTGGCGCCCGCAATTCGGGCTTCCAAGACGAGCCTCGTCTCATCGCTCAAGGGCGAAGGAACGGGTGCAGTGCGCGGCCTGCGGCGCTGGACGATGCGCAACGCGCTGGTGCTGGGCGAGATTGCGTTGTCTGTGGTGCTGCTGACGGCCTCTGGGCTGGTGGTGCGCAGCCTGCTCTTCAGCCGCTCGCTTCCTCTCGGCTTCGACCGGCAACGGCAGCTGATCTTCTTCGATCTGCTTCCCGCAGTTGCCGAATATAACTCGGAGCGCAGCGCGGCCTTCTTTGCGCAAGTGGAGGAGAAAGCCGCGTCGCTGCCCGGCGTCCGCCACGCGGCTCTGGCGCGGCGCGTGTTGCTCTCCGATTCGGGAGGAGGAATGACGCGGCGAGTTTGTATTCCCGGCGTGGAGTTGCCGCAAGGGCAGCTCAGCGTTCCCATCAAATTGGACGCGGTTGACGGCAACTACTTCCGTACCGTTGGAACGCGCCTGATCGCGGGGCGCGAATTCAATTCCGGCGACAATCCTTCCACCGGCAGAGTCGTGATCGTCAGCCAAACTATGGCGGAACGCTTCTGGCCGGGCCAGGAGGTTCTGGGGCGGCAGATCGTGGCCGACGGGACGGCTTGCCAGATCGTGGGAGTTGTCGAGGACGCAAAGATCAACAGCATCCATGAAACCCCGGAACCCTATATGTATTTCCCGTTTGCGCAGATGCCCAGCGAGGAAGGAACGCTCATCATTGAGGCGGAGAGCAGCCCCAAGGCCCTGACGGCAAGAATACTGAGCGAAATTCAGCGGGTGGATCGCAATGTGCCTGTTTCGGTTCGCACCGTGGATTATCTGATGCAACAGGCCTTCTGGGCCGATCAGATCGCCGCGGGTTTTGTGGCAGCGCTGGGATTGCTGGGGATCTTCCTCGGAGCCATTGGACTCTATGGCGTGGTAGCCTTCACTGTGAACCGGCGCAGCCGCGAAATCGGCATTCGCATGGCGCTGGGCGCAGAGCGACGGGATGTATTGCGGCTTGTGCTCGGCCAGGGACTGGCGCTGGCCGCAATTGGAGCAGGAATCGGCCTTGTGGCTTCGCTTGCGGCCATGCGGCTGCTATCGACCATGCTCTATGGCGTCAAGCCCACCGATCCGCTCACTTTTGCCGGCAGCTCGGTTCTGGTGATCCTGGTGGCTCTGGCGGCCAGTTGGCTTCCCGCCCGTCGCGCTGCCTCCATCGATCCCATGCAGTCGCTGCGGACGGAGTAGCGTGGATTTACCAGAGAATCATTTTGGATGAATTTGGTGAACTTTCGCCATTCCGATGGCGTACTGTCTGTCAGACTGGACAAAGCACTCCGGTAATGGGTGATATTTGCATGAAAGCTACCAAAATTGAGTTTCGTTTGCGCACGGCAATCAACGCGATCATCCTTTGGATTGGCTTCTATGCGCCCTGGATTCACGCCTGGGGCATCGGTTCGCGTATACCGCTGCGAGCATGGTTGATCTTGAAAATCGGAGGGCTGGGCCTGGTCTCCTATCCCACGGCCATCACTCTGGTTGTTTTACTCGGTGCGCTGATTGCCGCCAAAGGCCTGGTCTTCCGCCTCTGGGGCTCGGCCTGGCTGGGACCCGCCACAGTGTCTCATGCCGATATGAAGGGTGAAGCGCTGGTCGCCGACGGGCCTTATCGCTACGTTCGCAATCCACTTTACATAGGCTTGTGGGCGATGACGGTTGCCTTGGCTTTTCTGATGCCGGTCTCTGGCGCGCTCTTTGTGCTCGTTGCCATTCCGCTCTTTATGCTGCGGCTGACGCTTGCCGAAGAGGCGTATTTAAGCGAAAAGCTCGGTCCACCTTACCTGGAGTATCTGCGAGCCGTTCCGCGGCTGATTCCGCGCTTCCGTAGCTCTCTGCCTCACTCCGGACGCAAGCCGCAGTGGTTCCGCGCCATACTCTCAGAGCTGACCCCCATCGGAGTTTTTCTAGCCATGGCCGTCTTCTCGTGGGGCTACGACCTTGGCCTGGGAGAGAGGATCATCGTTGTCTGCTTCGGCCTCTCACTGGTGGTTCGGGCGCTGTTGCCGGCAATGGTTACCAAGGACAATCCCGCAGAGTAAAGCACTCCAGAGCCATTGAGATCACAAAGGCTTTAACCCACAAAAAAATGACAAAGGGGAGATGCCCGTAGGCCTCTCCCCTTTGCTGTCCGCAGTCCAGGGAACGATTTCTGGTTTGAAGCGAAACTACTTCTTCACGGGGGCGATCACGTCCTTGGCGGCCTTGGCCACGCGGAACTTGACCACCGTCTTGGCCTTGATCTTGATGGCCGCGCCGGTTTGAGGGTTGCGGCCGATGCGGGCCTTGCGCTCCGCCTTCACCAGGCGGCCGATGCCGGGAATTACGAAGACGCCGTTCTTCTTGGTTTCCTTGACGGCGGTCTCCGCCTGCAGGTCCAGGAAGGCTGCGACTTGCTTGTTGGTCAGTTCAAGTTTTTCGGCCAGAAGCCGAATCAGGGCGGTCTTGGTCAATCCAGTTGCCATGTATTGCTCTCCTTCTCGAGCGTGCCCTTGGGCGCGCTGGTGTTGCCTGGGCTTCCGCCGCATACTGCGCGCCGCATGGATGGGAGGGAGTCAGGCAATGCGTGCAAGAAACCCCTGTATTCATGCGGGTCGGAGTACCCGTCGTTCGTTACAATGCGACTTCAGAGGGTATAAAGTCAAGGAAAAAACAGCGATTTCCACAATTTTCTTAGGTATTTGTGCACTTTTTGTCGATTTTTACCTGTTTTTGCAGAGATTTGCAGGTTTTTATCGGGTTGCTTCGTGCCGGAATGACCCACAAGACTCCGGTGCCCTACCCTTGCTGCTGCGCAGTTTGACTCGTCGGGTCGAGTTACGGTTGAAATGAGCGAGCCGTCAACCTCCGCCCCGGAGGGGCGCGTCGAAAATAGCCCAGGGCAAGCGCAGCGCAGCCCTGGGACAGATGCCAATACCGATCTCGCGCTCTGTAGGGGCGCGGCGAACTGATTCAGTTCATCGGGAACTGAGCGCAACAAAGCAGAAAAGCTAGGACTCTCGCGCATAAAATGGTGGCGCAGCGCCTCAATCCAGCCCGAAAAGCACCTTTTTGCGGGGCGCAACAGCTGCGGTGATGGGTGTGTTCAGCGCATCCACCACCGGTGCAGCCAGGCGGAAATGGCGAATCAGTTCGGCGGAAAAGCCGGGGTCGAGGGCGGCCGAGGCGGGCAGCGTGGTGCTCAGCCCCCACTGGCGGCAGCGGATCAGGTCGAGCGCCGGATGCTCACAGGGAAAGCCCTTGGGCGGACGGGTGAGCGCGTTGCCTTCAAATTCGGTGAATGTCTTGCGCACAGCGGGCTTTTGCAAGAGTTTGCGGAATTCGGCGTGGTGGTCGAGCAGCCAATGGCGAATCGCGGCCAGTTGATCCTTCTCCGGCATATAGGCTCCGGCGGCGATCACCACTGCCTTGGCGTCGATATGGAAGTAGTAGCCCGCGCCGGAGGTCTTCTCCAGCCCCTGATGCGACCACCAGGCGGCCACGTGCGTCTTGTAGGGCAACTTGTTGTTGCTGAAGCGCGTGTCGCGATAAATCCTGAACAAACATTTTTCCGCGGGCCGGACAAAGCTGGGGGCGAAGCCCTCCATCGCGCTGGTGACCTTGCGGATAATGGCCAGCATCGGCTCCTTCAGCTCGGCCTCGAAGACCGCCTTGCGTGGCGTGAACCACTCGCGGTCGTTGTTCTTGGCGAGATTGCGGAGAAAGGCGAGGCCTTCGGGGCGAAGGTGGGCGGCGGGGGCGAGCTTTTGCTTGGAGGTCGTCACTACAAAAGTGTATCGCGGACTGTGCAACTACGGCTCGATTCGCATTTCCACAGGGCAGCCATCAGAGTTCATTTCTGCAACAAGACTAGCGAATACGTTCAAAAAATCTGCCGCCTGCTGGCCAGCAGTACGAAAATTTCGGACGATGATTCTGTATGGAATTTCAATTTTGTTAATCGCTCCAGTACCAATGCTGTCTCTGAGGGCGTCGAAGTTTCGTCCATGCCACGATGGCGCACCGACAGCCTTATAAAATGCATCGTAGACATCATCGCTAACCTTCCAGCCGGTTGCGTCTAATTCCAGTTCCGGAATTTCTTTCAGATTACTCATTGGCTTAGAAAACAATAACCCCTGATCGTTGCTGGCACTCACGAACTTGTAACCGAGCTGATCGAATCCCCGACGCAACGCGGGCGAGTCTAGAATTCCGAATACTCGAACAGCGGTCATGTGATAGTGATGTAGTTCGATGGTTGGAATTTCAGCGATCAACGCTTCGACCGGTTTATCACCAATGGGTGTATTGATGAGTGTCAGAGCGGGTTCTGGATCCCAGCAACTCCCCCAGAGTTTTCGGAGTTCATCGGCTGAGTCCTGTCGTTGAGAGTTAGTCGAAGCCCACACCGGCAGCCATCCAAGCAATGCACCTACGTTTGTCTCATTGTCCAAAACAACCGCGACCTGCCAAGCCATCATATCCCCTTCCTTTACCGGATCACCTTCAGCGCCCCTCTGAACAACCCGTCGAAGTCGGCGACGAGGGCTTTGTCTTTGGCGACGGCCTGTTCGATGGCCTTCTCTGCGGCTATGCGCTGGTAGCCGAGGTTGACTAGCGCGGAGAGCACATCGTCCACCGCGGCTCCGCGCACCGACGAGGTCGCCGGCGCAACGGCAAAGTCGTCTAGCTTGTCTTTCAGTTCGACCACCAGCCGCTCAGCCAGCTTCTTGCCCACGCCGGGAATGCGCGTCAATTGAGCGTGGTCCTGGCCGCGAATGGCTTGCACGGTGCGCTCCGGCGACAGGCCGCTGAGCATCTTGATGGCCAGCTTGGGACCGACGCCGCTGACAGTGATCAACCGCTCGAAGAGCCGCTTCTCCTCGCGATCGAGAAAGCCGAAGAGAGCGATCTGGTCTTCGCTGACCTGGGTGTGAATGTGCAGAGCGGCCTCCGCGCCCAGCGAAGGCAGCGCCGTGAAGGTGGGGATCGAGATGGTGACGTCATAGCCCACTCCGGCCGCCTCGACGATGGCCTGGCCAGGTTGTTTGTGGATGAGCTTTCCGCGCAGATGAGCGATCATGGTGCCTCTATCTTAAAATCTCAGCCCGCCTGGCCCCCGGCGGAACTCATCGGGCGAAAGCGGGGTCAGATTGCAAACCCGGCACCCCAAAGTCGAACAACCACAACGGACGCGGGTTCTTTCCTTGTGAGCTGATAGCCAAATCCAATACATCCGATTTTTCATTTGACAGACTCAGGAAGCCGTATTCTCCACTTACCAATGGAGAAGGCAATGTGACCTTGTAAACCGCCAGCCCCACTTCGGAAAATTTAAACGGGATGTACTCGCCGTCAGAGCTGTTAATCCTCCTCGGTCCAACCTTGATGATGAACGCTTCGCGCTTCTCTTCACTATTCACAGTGAGGTGCAAAAGCAAAAAATCCGAGGGAGAAGAAGCCGATCCGAAGGTGACTGGGTTGTAGCTTACGCCGCGCTTGTCAAAGTAAAAATAAAACTCGGGTTGGGTCGCCGGCACTCGGAGCTTTGCCTCAGGACCAGCCGCAGCGCCTAGCACCCTTACGAACGCCCCTTTTTCTTTTGGCTTGAATTCACACGAGTTCAGAGAAACCAGCTTTCGATCTGCGCCCGTGCCCACGGCGAGGTAGATTCCCGGCGCGTGTGGCGAGGCGGGATCGTTCGGGTCGGGTAGCGGTGTCTCTGGCTTGGCTTTCTCAAGCGCCTGATGCTCGGCCTTGAGCCGTGCCTCGCGCGCCGGCTTAAGATCGAGGCTCACTACCGCCTGAACGTTCGATTTGACATCACTGAGCTGCTTGACTTGGTCGGCGCCGTCCTCGGTGGTGGCGGCCACCAGGTGCTGGCCGAGTTCAACCTTCACCTTGGCCGATCCACCTGCCTCTATGCGGCCTTTCATCTCGCCGTCAAGCTTCCAGTCACAGACCAGGTCGCAGGTCACCAGCAGCATGGCCTGTGCTGGCTCTGCCGGCTTGGCCTTATCCTTCGCCTCCTGCTCCGCCTTGAGCCGAGAGTCGCGCACTGGCTTGAGCTCGATGCTTACTGCGGTCTGTCCACTCGATTTGACCTCGCTGAGCAATTTTACTTCGTCAGCGCCATCATCGGTCGTGGCAACCACCACGTGCTGGCCGAGCACGACATTCGCTTTGGCCGAGCCTCCGGCCTGGATGCGGCCCTTTGCCTCGCCGTCCAGCTTCCAGTTGCAGGCCAGATCACAGAGCACCAGCAACGTTGGGCCTGTCGGCTTGACCGGCAGCACCTTCGGGCGCAGAATCGGACCCTCGTCCTGCTGCGCCTGGGCCGAAAGCGCCGCGACTACCAAGGCCGCAGCCATCGCCCATCCAACAATAGTCGTTCTTTGCATCTCTTTCACCCAGTAATTTCGTTAGCCCTATCATACTTCCGTTAAGCACGCACCGGCGGCCTCGACGATGGCCTGGCCGGGCTGTTTGTAGATCAGTTTTCCGCGCAAGTGAGCGATCATGGCGCCTCTATCTTACTTAGAATCCCTGGGCGTTTTATCTTTGGCGATGTTGCCCTCACTTCAATGTTCCGCCGAAGAAGCTGGCTCCATCGTTGGGACGGAGCGGGTCCATCATCTCGAAGACCACGTCGTCGCCGGATTTTAGCTTGCCCGCCACGGCATTGAACTGGCTTCTTGTGCCGGTGGGCTGCCGGTTGATGCGGAGGATAACCAAGCCCGGCGTAACTCCCACTTGCTCCGCGAATGAACCAGACAATACCGACTGTATCTCCACGCCCGGGCTGCGCAGCTTGGTGGCGACGGATCGGGAGATTTCGACGACTACAATACCCAGCCTGCCTTCGCCTGCTTGGTCGCCTCCGAAGAACCGGTTATAGAAATCCTGAGAGTTGTCATGTCCCGCCTGCTGAACGGGACTCGCAGTATTTGAAGCATTCCCCGGCGCTTCACTATTCGTCTTATCCGGGTTGGCCTTCCTGGCGGCTTCAGCCTCGGCGATCTGTTTCTCCATGCCTGCAAAGACCACGTCGCGGTCCCCGATGGCTACCATGGTGGTAGCCTGATTGCCATCTCTCAGGTAGCCCAGGATGATGGTCGAGCCCGGCCTGCGGCTGGCAATCTGTTTCACCAGATCGTCATCGCCCAGAACTGGATTGCCGTTGATGGTGGTTATGATGTCACCCTGCTTCAGGCCGGCCTTTTCCGCCGGACCGCCCGGCTGAACTGCCTGCAGAAGCACTCCGTTCTGGTTGCCGTAAACGCGATTGACAACTGCCGATAGTCCTTGCCGGAACTGGACGCCGATGGAGCCACGCGGTACCTTCTGGTCGGGCTGCGGTCCGGCTTTCTCCTTTGCCTCCTGTGCGGCTTTCTCCTTTGTTTCTTGCGCTGCCTTGTCTGTCGCTTCCCGCGCGGCTTTGTCTCTCACCTCCTGTTGCACCTTGTCCCGCGCCTCCTGCTCGGACTTCTCTTTCGCCTCCTGTGCGGCTTTGTCCTTTGCTTCCTGCTCCGTCTTGATCCGTGCATCACGCACCGGCTGAAGCTCAAGGTTCACGACCGACTGTTCGGCGGCCTTGACCTCAGTGAGTTGCTGAATTTTGTCCAGGCCGTCCTCAGTTGTGGCAGCCACCATATGCTGGCCAAGCACGACATTCGCTTTGGCCGAGCCTCCGGCCTCGATGCGGCCCTTTGCCTCGCCGTCGAGCTTCCAGTTGCAGGCCAGATCGCAGAGCACCAGCAGAGTCGCGGCAGCCGGCTTGGCTGGCGGCGTCTTCGGGCGCAGAATCGGTCCCTCATCCTGCTGCGCCACGACAGGCAGAGCTGCGACCATCATGGCCGCGGCCAGCACACATCCAACAATCGTCGTTTTTTGCATCTTTTTCTCCGGTACTTTTGTTAGCCCTATCTTACTTCCATTCAGCTCACACCGGCGGCCTCGACGATGGCTTGGCCGGGCTACTTGTGGATGAGCATTCCGCGCAAGTGAGCGATCATGGTGCCTTATTGTAAAATCTCGGGCCTCTACAAGAACACCATTCTTTCTCCATCGCGTCCAAAGAAAGGCGGGGGAATGGCTCCGGTCCGCCCGCGCCGGATACAATAGGGTTTGGACTGCGGCAGACAGGCGGCAGACGATTCTGAGTTTTGGAGCTGGTACACGTGAGAGGCAATGTCCGCCGCAGTCTGCGGCTTGAATTGATTGCGGGACTCGGAATCGCGCTGGCCATGCCCGCGCTGGCGGCGCCCGCGGGCGTGGCCACGACAACGACGCTGACCGCGCCGCAGACCGCGCAGATCACGCAATCCGATGCGCAGACCTGTTCGTTGACCAGTTTTTCGGTGAGCGTGACGAGTGCAACGGGAGTGCCTGACGGAACCGTCAGCATTGAGGACGGAACGGTTTCACTAGCCAGCGCGGATCTAGACTCCAGCGGGAAGGCAAGTTTTCAATTTGCCCTGAAGGACGGCGTTCACTCCCTGAGCGTGGTCTATGCCGGCAACGCCAGCTTCAATGGCTCGGCCTCCGCGCCAGCATCCGTGACCATCAGCAATCAGTGCGATTCCTCGTATGTGGTGACGGTCACCAATCTGACGCCGACGAGTGCCGCGAACACCCTTACCCTGACACCGGGTCAGGCGGGTACGGGCACGATCATGGTGACACCCTCGCAAGAGTTTGTTTCCACGTTGACGACTCCGGCGTTTGTCAACATCTCCTGCTCCGGCCTGCCCGATCAAGCTTCCTGCATTTATACGCCGGAGAGTGTTGAGATATTGCCTGACCAGAATGCGGCAGTCACCAGCTCGATGGTGCTTCAGACCTACGCCGCCTCCAATACCTCGGCCTCGCCGGCAACCCGGCCGGGCAAAGACGCCTCTCCCATCGCCTGGGCATTTCTGCTGCCCGGCGCTCTGGGCCTGGGCGGTCTCGCCTGGGGAGCACGGCACCGCCGGTGGCTCAGCCGGCTTTCGCTCCTGGCCCTGGTTTGCCTGGTCACCCTGGTGGGCACCACCGGATGCAATCCGCGCTACAGCTATGAACACCACGGCCCTGTTCCGAACCCGCCGACACCGGCTGGCACATACACGGTAACCGTTACCGCGCAGTCCAACAACGGCGTTACCGCCATTACGCAGAACACGACGTTTGTGCTGACGGTCAATTAATCTTCCGCGCAACTGACGCGCCGGCGCAAGAACGGCATCAATAGGGAACCTGCGGCAACCCGCAGGTTCCTTTTTGCGTTTACCAGTGTCATGCCGTCAAAATACCTGGGCGTCCTACCTTTCGGGTGATAGAACAGTGTGTGGGATGGGATAGATAATGAAGCGGATGAAGATTGCTACTCGTGCGGGATTACTTGTAGCGGCGATGGTGGCGAGCGGGTTGGCCGCCTTTTCGCAGACGGCGGATCAGGGCTGGCTGCGCTACCAAGGCCATCCGGGGCGCACCCTGATTCCTCTCAAAGTCCGTGCGCTGGGCGAAGGCATCATTGAGCAATCTGCAGCTAGTGAGCTCAAGCGAAGCATAGCCGATTTTGCCTCTGAGGCCACAGGGTCCACTGCGCGCGCTAAAGAGGTTTTCGGCGGAGAAACTGTTTTAGGCACTGCCGAAGAGGTTCGCAAAGCCTATCCCGATCTGTCGATTCCAGCCGATCTCCGACCAGACGGATACTGGATTTACTGGAACGGACTCAAAGGCGATCGCTGCCTTTCCGTGGTTGCCGGCGGAGACCAGCGCGGCGTTCTCTACGGGGTCTTTGCCTTCCTCCGCTTGCTCGCTACCGGCGTTCACCAGAGTCTCCATGACCACCCCTACCGCGACCAGCCGGCCATGCCCATCCGCTGGGTCGACGAGTGGGACAATCCCGACGGCTCCATCGAGCGGGGCTACGCGGGCCGATCAATCTTTTTTGACGGCGGCAATGTCCGTTCAGACCTTGCGCCAGTCGCCGAATATGCCCGCCTGCTGGCATCCATCGGCATCAACGGCCTTAACGTGAACAACGTCAACGCCGCGCCACAACTCGTGGATTCCGATCATCTCAGG
>Ga0181527_1005045_pt1 | contig 11101 bp, 7 predicted proteins | sample PEATcosm2014_Bin_30_FD_119762 | JGI IMG/M metagenome (GOLD analysis project Ga0181527, IMG submission 119762) | Peatland microbial communities from MTU Mesocosm Facility, Houghton, MI, USA - PEATcosm2014_Bin06_60_metaG | ecosystem: Environmental > Terrestrial > Soil > Wetlands > Peat | place...
GTTGCACTCACGTACAAGTGATCTCCCACCATGTGCAGGAAGGGCTCATCGGCCACGAATTCGCGCGTACAGTAAATGGCGTGGCCGTATCCCCGCGGTGGCTGCTGCTGGGGCACGAATCGCACCGCTCCGGCCAGATTGCCAGCGGCCTGCGCGTAGCGGGTCTCGTCGCCGGGCCAGACCACCACGCAGATCTCGCCAATATTCGCGGTGAGGGCCTGTTCGATCAGGATGCTCAGAACGGATTTTTCCGCTCCGTCGTGGATGAGGGTCTGTAGCGGAAGCGCCCGCTGGTTCCCTCCCGCTGCTGTGATGACCGCCTTTCTGATTCGCACCTTTGACGCTCCTCTTCAGGGCTTGTGCCGAACTCCCAGGGTGATTTGTGGCCCATAGCCAATTTGCCGTTTGCGGGGTGGCATACATTTATGTATGCGCCACCCCGCGAGGATTTTCAGGCCGTCGGGGCAGGCGCCGTCCTTTTGTCCACTCATGCGGAAAGCACAGCCTTGTACTCGAAGGCTGCGGCTTGTCTTGGTTCGGAGGCTAAAAGCCGGGGAGTTACAGAAAACTGCACCGCAGCCTGACACGGGCGGTCAGCGGCGGGCGCCAGCCGCCCGTCCACTCGACGTCCTTGTCAGGCGGCGGGTTGTCTCGGATATTCGCAGCAGAGATCGGAGGGCTTCGTTCACTGCCGCCGAGTTGCGGAACTCCTTGGCCACGTCCGGCTCCAGGACCGCAACGTTCGCGCCTTCCCTCGTGATGCGACGATAGTACTTGCCGCGGACGGCCGTCGAGTAATCGAAGTCGTACTCCGGGCGCATGTCATCCGGTTGCACCGGGCTCTTCGCCTTCATGACGTTTCCTTTCGCGAAGTGTCGCGCGACGTGCGCTGATTACGCGCGTGCCGCCACCTCGCTCAACATGGCTGACGACGAGCAGCCGGCCGCGGGCTGAATACCCCACCGTGATCAGCCGGCTCTCTTCTTGCGAATGGTCTGGGTCTCCAAAGGTGGCAGCCAGGGGGTCGTAGAACACGGTCACAGCTTCGTCAAATGACACGCGGTGCTTCTTGACGTTCGATCTGGCCTTGCTCCCATCCCACTCAAAACGCATTATACCATTTTCTCCTGTGTCGCCCTGACCGATCAACCCGAGTCACTCAGCGACATTGCGGGGGACCCGCCCGCGACTGCCCGCGGGTGGCATATCCGCCGCGGCGGATCTTTCATGTATGCACCCCACGAACACGCGCAACATCCCTGTCACCGCGTCCTAGCCGTGGCCTGTCCTGGCTTCTTAACGGTCCCGCAAGGCGGGATGTCGGCGCCACCCGCGGCCTGACGGCCGGAGTCTGATCCAGAGGCGAGCATTATAACCGACGTCGTAGGGTGACATGCACAAGTATCTCCGCTTAGCCCGGATTTCTCACCACGTCTGGACGCTCTTAGCGGGCTGCCGGAAGGGCGGGGCTTCAGCCCCGCCGGGATCGTGGCTCCCGCCCTCTGTTGGTCTCGTGCCCCGCGCAGTCCCGCAGGCGCGGGACTGCGCGGGGCACGGGACACAGGAATAATCAGGAAGGCCTTGTAACGGCGGGGCTGAAGCCCTGCCCTTCCAGACCCGTGGTGAGAAACGCGCGCTAGCGTCCAAAAACACAAATGAAGGGCAGTTCCCTTGGCTCAGCAATGTCGGGGGCGCTGCAAAATCTCCGCCAGATCAAGGATCGCCTCTCGTTTATCGGTGTACTGTTTGTACGTGACACTCACTTTGTTGGGGAGTTATACTCCACCTACCTGGGCGGCAGAAGTAGTGACCCTCACGCTAAGCGTGTGTTAATCTGAAATCATAAGGAGAACTCTATATGAAGAGGCTTGCCAGGTACCTTCCGCTAGTTGCCTTCGTAGTGATAATGGGGCTGTTCCTCATGGCCTGCGGCGGGACTAAACCCAGCATAACTACTCAGGCTCCACTCATAGCCAGTGCGAACAGTACGACATTTACCGTGGGGGTGGCTGGCTCATTCACCGTGACCACAACCGGGACTCCCACCCCGATCATCACGGAGGCGGGGTCAATTCCCGTGTCATTCGTTGACAATCACAACGGGACAGGCACCCTTAGTGGCACGCCCGTCGTAAACGATGTGTTCGACATAATATTCACCGCATCAAATGGCATTGGCTCGCCCGCAGCCCAGAACTTCACGCTGACCGTGGCCGAACCAACGCCGGCCATTACAAACGGCGACACTCTCGCGACTGCTAGTTCTCACTGGGTCGCAGTCAATCAGTGTGAAAACTCTGGCAATACTGTCCCCGGACTTCAACTCGAACTCACTTCCAGCGACAGCGGATTCAAGGGCAGTTTCACCGGTGCAAAGGCGATTAGCCACGTCTCAATCGGGACCTGGGATGCGAATACAGCGACTAGTGTCATAATAACGACGACAAGCGTCTCAAATCCGGGGGGTTACTCCAATAGCTGGACCGTTAGTAGCCTTGATAACATTGCGGGTTCAACTTCTTCGTCTCAGTTCACAGCCACGGTGAACTGGTATGGTGCTGACAACCCTAAAATGCAAACCAGCGTTGGTTGTAGCTTTACTCTAGCAGGCGGCGGACTCTAGTGTCGTGTCACACTTAATTGTTTACAATAGCGATTCGCCTGCCCCCCCTGCCCCCGGAGAGTCAATTCTAGTGTACGCCCCTCTCTCCTTTGGCGGAGAGGTGACAGGGGGTGAGGGGGGTCGTTGGCCAATACCCATTCAGGGTCGATTGTAAAGAATTGAGTGGGACGCGACACTAGCATGCGGCAGTATTCCCGGGCAATGAAAATGGAGAGGATCACGGTTGTGTTGGGTTTCGTGTTCGCAATAGGTATCGTGTCAGCCCCTCTCCCACTGCCCGCACTTAACTACAAGCTCTGAGCTGTCGGCTGTCAGCCCTACAAATCAGGTCCGCGCTACGCTGGCTCCTATATGAGGTGAATATGAGACGACCCCTTCTCTTGCTTTTGGTTGTGATGGTGCTGGCGGGGATTCCCCAGAAAGTTGCCGGGCAAGATTTCGTCACTACGGCCATGTCCGGGTTCCCTATCCAGACCTTGCGCGTGGAATATTCCAGTCCTTCCAAGCTGCGTGCGGTCCCTAATTACCAAAGCCTAAGGGGAAAATTCCTAGGGCCGCGCTTGCAGCAGCTTGAGTCGGCGTTGGACCAGATCGGAATCAGCGAGCACGACATCGACGACTTGATGATTGGATGGGAGCCCGGCGATAAGGAAATGGGTCTTTACGGTTATGCCTCCGGCCATTTCCACAAGGCGCAGGTTGCTGACCGCGCTGCCGCGCAAAGCTTTACGCCCACCCCGATTTCCGGACAACAGGCGTATTGCTTCTCGGCGGGAGTGACGGGAACCTGCGTCGTCATTCTGGAGGATTCCCTCGGGGCTTTCGGGCCGCTCTCGTCCTTGACGACGTTGCTGGAGGCGCACGCAGGACAGGCGCCAAACCTGAATTCGGACCAACGTTTCACCAGCCTGCTCGGCGACGTCAATAAGCAGGCTTCCATTTGGGGAATCGCCTTGGGCGCAGCCGTCGGCGATTGGTTCGCCGCATGGCTATCCAGCCAAAACAATTTAAAGTTGGATTGGGGGCAGGTGTTCCAGAAAGTGGATTCCCTGACCTATTCCATTGATGCGGCGGACAAGGTGAACCTGGATATCAAACTCAACTGCGCGACGCCGGCGGACGCGGCCACGCTTCGGCAGGTTTTGGACGGCGTGAAGATGGCTCAACAGCTTGCTTGGCAGATACAGAATCCCGGTCACGCCAACCCCTACACCGCCATGAGTGTTGACGCACATGACACGCAGATTGGCCTTAAAATCACTATGGATTATTCGGCGTTGACACTTGCGAGCGGCGCCGGCGCTGCGCAGAATTAAGTTTTGATTTAAGGCTTACTGCTTAACGCTGCATACATGTAGCTGACTACACCCCATCCTGCCTGAGCTAGAAGCTGAGCTGGAGCAGGTCCGCGAGCGAATCCTCATAGTCTGCGTCGATAGCCACCCACTTCGAGCATTGGGTGGCGGGGTCGAGCGAGTAGAGGCCGATAGTGATTTCGCCCTCGAGGTGGCGGCGGATTGTGTCCGGCGTCAGGCTGAGCCCCTGGCTGGTTTTCTTGTCCTTGGGCAGGTAATAGTAATGCCGGCCGCTTTCCGGGTGCGGCCGGTTGGACTGCAGGGTGTAGGCCCTGCGATTCACCAACAGGCGAAGGTAGTCCGCCACCACGCTGGCCGGCGCTTTAAGACGAAGCATTGGCATTCTCTCCTCCCTGAAGTCAGGTGGACGGCACCGCTGCTCCATGTTGGTGGTGAAACGACAAGGGTTCTCTGTCACATGGACCGGCTGGTTGTGGTCACGCACTAAATGCTCACTACGTTACACGGCGGGGTTGAACGAGCGGATGGGGAATGAATATACGCGCTGTGTTCCTGCAGAAGAATGCATTCGCGTCGATGACGTACCCCCACCGACAGGCAACTGAGCCTCTACACCAAAGCCGGCGCCAGGCGCATGGCGTTCTGCTAACGTATCTCAGCCACGGTGATGAACGGAGAGGACAACGGCCCCACCGGCGGAGCCCCATATTACGCCTACCTACGTGCAATGGATCCGGGCGGCTAGTTCGAGAGAGATATCGTGAACACCCCAGACGAACACCCCGAATTGGCGACAATCCGGCACCACGTGTTCTACGCCTAGAGATTCTGGCAAGGTACTTTCGTGCTGTTCCTATGGCACATTATATCGAATAGTGTCACGGATTGCAGTGCCGAAGGGAGATTGCCGATGCACCCCAGCGTTAGCAGGCAAGCGCAAACCGCGACAAAAAGCATTGCCGTCTGCGGCGGATGTGTTAGCCTTTCATTTCTCGCCATCGCAGGGTTTGGTCTCCTTCAGAGGATGCAAGCCACAGAGAATACTCTCCCTGCCCGTCAGGTTTCTGCCGCGCCCACGAAAATTCAACCCGAGCCCGTCGCGATTATTGGCAAGCTGCCTCTCAGTTTTGAGGCCAACCAGGTCCAGACTGACGCCCAAGTGCGATTCCCGGCACAAGGCGGCGGCCACGCTGATTTCTTCACCGCTGACGAGGTCGTCCTGACCTCAGGGAAATCCTCGCCCGGCGTGAGCACATTGGGCAGGTTCGAACCTCCCGGCCCGCTTGAGCCGTTTGGCCCGCGTGACCCACACGCCGGACGCTGGCTAGCCGCCGCGCTTGCGAGCCCGGTAAACGCCGGCCCGCAAGCAAGCACTCTTCCCGCGCCGGACGCGGGAGAAGGTGCCCTGGTTACCCTCCGGGGCAACACGCGCCCGGAAGCAAAGGCGATTAACGATCGTGGGCGAGTTTCCGATGACCTGATAATCCACCACATGATGCTCCAGTTGCAGCGGACTCCCGAGCAGGAGCAAGCGCTCCAGCAATTCATCAATGATATCCACGATCCCAATTCGCCCCTATTTCACCATTGGATCACGGCGGCGGAATTCGGGCAGAGGTACGGCGTCGCGTCGGCCGGCATCGCCAGGGTGACGGATTGGCTCGAGTCGCAGGGCTTCAAGGTCAACCTGGTCTATCCCAACCAAATGGTGATCGACTTCACCGGCTCGGCGGGCCAGATCCGCCAAGCCTTCCACACGGAGATCCATAACTTGCTGGTGAATGGCGAGTCCCATATCGCCAATATGAGCGACCCGCAGATTCCGGCGGCGCTGGCTTCCACGGTATCGGGTGTCGTTTCCCTGAATGACTTCCGGCCTCACCCGATGCTTAAGCCGCGCCCCAATTACACGGTCGGGAACGGTAGATACCCGGTTGTACCGGCGGACCTGGCGACGATCTACAACTTCAACCCGGCCTTTGCGGCGGGCATTTCCGGCCAGGGCCAGACGATTGTGTTGATTGAAGATACCGACGTCTATAGTACGGCGGATTGGGATACATTCCGCTCCGTCATGGGCCTTGCCTCAGCGTACCCTCTTGGCTCTCAGGCGCAAGTCCACCCGCCCAGCAGTCCCACCAATAACTGCACTGATCCAGGCTACACCCTTAACGATATCGAAGCGGCCGTCGATGTGGAATGGGCGAGCGCGGGGGCTCCCAGCGCTGCGATCGAGTTGGCGTCCTGCGCGGACACCGATACCAACTTCGGCGGCTTCATTGCCCTCGAAAACCTCCTTAACGCCAGCGGCACACCGCCGGCTATTGTCAGCATCAGTTATGGTGACTCCGAGTCCTATCAGGGCGCTTCCGTCAACGCGTACATTAGCTCTTTGTATCAGCAGGCGGTGGCGGAGGGTGTCTCCGTCTTTGTTTCCTCGGGTGACGAAGGCGCCGCCAGTTCGGACACCTGCGGAGAAGCCGTACACGGAATCACCGTCAGCGGACTCACCTCCACAGCTTACAACGTATCGGTGGGTGGCACCGACTTCGCCGATACTTACCAAGGCACCAATGCCACCTATTGGAACTCCGGCAACACTGCCAACTACGGGTCGGCCCTTTCCTATGTTCCTGAGATTCCCTGGAACGACTCCTGCGCCAGTGTGCTGATCGGCGACTACAAGGGAATCTTGCCCACCTATGGCTCGGACGGACTGTGCAACGATGCCATCTATTCCGATCTAATAACCACCGTCTCCGGTAGCGGCGGCCCCAGCGGCTGCGCCACCGGCGCCCCGGATACCGGCGGCGTGGTAAGTGGCACCTGCGCCGGATATCCCAAGCCCGCGTGGCAGTCCGGGTTGATCGGCAACCCGAGCGATGGGGTGCGGGACATCCCCGATGTTTCGCTCTTCGCTGCCAACGGAGTCTGGGGGCACTACTACGCGTTTTGCTTTTCTGACCCGAACAACCGTGGCTCGAGTTGCAGTGGCGCTCCCGACACGTGGTCCCGGGATGGCGGGACATCGTTTGCCGCGCCGATCATGGCGGCGATTCAGTCGCTTATCAATCAGGCTTCCGGGACCCGGTGGGGCAACCCGAATCCCTCCTATTACTCGCTGGCGGCGACGGAGTACGGCTCCGGTGGCAGTACGTCTTGTAACTCCGCTCTTGGCAATGCGGTGGCCCCCAACTGTATTTTCTACGACGTAACCCAGATTCCGCTACTGCACACAGGCTCGGGCACAGGAGGCGATATTGACGTGCCTTGCTTAGGGGTGAACTGCTATGCGCCCTCGGGAACCTATGGAGTGCTTTCCACCGCCCCCCAGTCTCTGAGCTCAGTGTCGGTCACGAGCCTGGGAAACGGATACACAAGCGCTCCTTCCTGCACCCTGAGCGGGGGCGGTGGATCAGGGGCGGCGTGCAGCCCCAGCATCACCGGCGTGGTCTCCTCGCTTTCTCTTACCAACGGCGGTTCCGGTTATACGACCTATCCAATCTCCTGCACCCTGACGGGCGGCGGAGGAACGGGTGCGAGTTGTGCGGCAGAATTCTGTGCTAACAACGAGGTCTGCGTTGTGTATCTCACCAGCTTCGGAAGCGGCTACACCTCGAGCCCCACTTGCACGCTCAGCGGAGGCAACGGGACGGGCGCAACCTGTACCGCGACCGAGGCGCCGGGAATCGCGACCAGCCTTACCTCCGCCGGCAGCGGCTACACCACCATGCCCCAGTGTATTCTGAGCGGAGGCGGGGGATCAGGCGGAACGTGCGCGGCGCTGGCGGTTAACACCAGTGACGGCTATCAACCGGCGTTCGCCGCCACGACCGGGTGGGACTTCGCCACGGGAATCGGGACGGTCAATGCCTCGAACCTGGTGGCCAGCTTCGTTTCGAGCTTCGCGAGCTTGTCCCCTCCCAGCCTCGCATTTTCACCCCAGCCCCTCTACACCAGCAGCGCTGCGCAGAGCGTGACGGTGACCAACACCGGCACAGCCAACCTCACCATCTTGACGGTCGGGATAAGCGGTACGAACTCGAGCGACTTTGCCAAGAGCGCCGACACCTGCACGGGAGCCACGGTGATTCCTAATGGTACATGCTCCGTAAGCGTGACGTTCACCCCGTCCGCGACGGGGAGCCTTAGCGCCTCATTGAGTTTCACCGACACGGCCCCCCACACCCCGCAGACCGTGACTTTGAGTGGGACCGGGATGGGTGTCGGCGTGGAAGTGTCGCCCTCATCACTCACCTTCCCGGACCAAGCGCCAGGGACCAGCAGCTCCGCGCAAACCGTTACCTTGACCAACACGGGCAACGTGCCGCTGACTCTCACCAACATCGCAATGACGGGGAGCAACAGTGGCGACTTTGCCCAGGCGCACACCTGCGGATCCACGGTGGGGGTGGGAGCCAACTGTGCCATCCAGGTTACCTTCACACCTGCGGCGCTGGGAAGCAGAAGCGCAGCCCTGACGATTGCGGACAATGTCCTGGATAGCCCACAGACGGTTAGCTTGGCCGGTACGGGCGCAAATCCCGTGCCCTTCATCAGCCAACCCCTCGTGCCCACAAGTGTCCCACCCGCCGGGCCAGGATTCACTCTCACCGTCAAGGGCACGGGCTTCGCCTCCGGCGCAACGGTCAAATGGAATGGCGCAGCGCTCGCGACGACTTTCGTAAGTGGCGAAAAGCTTACGGTGACGGTGCCGGCGGCAAATATCGCCTCGCGGGGCACAGCCTCGATCTCCGTGGCCAATCCTGGCTCGACTCTGACTTCGAACGTGGTGTTTTTCCCGGTGACACCGCCCACAACCACGGTCGCTTTCGCCAGCGCGAGCGGCTCGCCCATAGCGGCGGGGGCTGTTCCAAGATCAATTGCGGTGGGGGATTTCAACGGGGATGGGAAATTGGACTTAGCGGTGGCGAATTCGAGCGACAATACCTTGACGATCTTACTGGGAAACGGCGACGGCACGTTCGTGCCTACCGCCTCGTTTCCTTACATGGGAAGTTTACCGATTTCAATCGCCGTAGGGGACTTCAACGGGGATGGGAAACTGGACTTAGCCGTGGCGAACGAGGCCAGCAGCGACGTGACCATCTTGCTGGGAAACGGCGATGGCACGTTTATGCCCGGCAATTCATTTCCATATACGGGAGCCAAACCATACTCAATTGCCGTGGGGGACTTCAACGGGGATGGGAAACTGGACTTGGCGGTGGTGAATAATGGCAGCAACAACCTGACCATCTTACTGGGAAACGGCGATGGCACGTTTACGGCCGCCGCGTCTCCGGCCACGGGAAACGGGCCCGTGGCAGTTGCGGTGGGGGACTTCAACGGGGACGGGAAATTGGACTTAGCGGTGGTGAATGGGGACAGCGACAGCGTGACGATCTTGTTGGGAAACGGCGATGGCACGTTCACGCCTGCCGCCGCATCTCCGGCCACTGGAATCGAGCCATTGGCAGTTGGGGTGGGGGACTTCAACGGGGACGGGAAATTGGACTTGGCGGTGGCGAATGACAGCGGCAACCTGACCATCTTACTGGGAAATGGCGATGGCACGTTCACGCCCGCCGCCGCATCTCCGGCCACTGAAAGCCTGCCATTCGCAATTGCGGTGGGGGACTTGAACGGGGACGGGAAAATAGACTTAGCGGTGCCGAATCTAGGCAGCAACAACCTGACCATCTTACTGGGAAACGGCGACGGCACGTTCACGCCCGCCGCCGCGTCTCCGGCCACGGGAAGCGGGCCCATGGCAGTTGCGATGGGGGACTTCAACGGGGACGGCAGGCTTGATCTGGCAACTGCCAACGCCGGCGGGAACAACGTCTCAGTATTACTACAGTTGCCACCAGCTCCGGTGGCCGGGGTCTCCCCGCCCAGCTTGACGTTCAGCAATCAGAACCTGGGGACGACGAGCGCGACTCAGCCGGTTACCTTGAGCAACACGGGCAACGCCGCGCTCGCCATCACCAACATCGCCACGAGCGCGAACTTCGTTCAGACCAACAACTGCGCGGGCAGTGTCGCGGCCAGCGGTTCCTGCACGATCAACGTGACCTTCTCACCCACGGCGGCCGGCTCGCTCACCGGCACGCTGACCATCACCGACAACAGCAACGGGGTGGCGGGCAGCACGCAGACGGTCAGCCTGACCGGTACGGGCATGGGGACGGCCGTGAGCCTCTCGGCGACCTCGCTCAGCTTCGGCGCACAGCCCGTGGGCAGCAGCTCTCTGAAGACTGTCACGCTGACCAACCTGGGCAGCACCTCGCTGAGCATTTCGAGCCTCGCCGTGGTGAGCTTTGCGCCCCTCACTCCCACGGGCACGAAGGCTGGAGAATTCGCGATTCAATCAAGCTCGTGTGTGGCGGGCGGTAGCGTAGCCGGGCCAGGGAGCTGCACGATCACCGTGGCGTTCAAACCCACCGCAGCCGGAATACGGTCCGCTACCCTTGTCATCAGCGACAGCGATCCCAGCAGCCCGCAGACCGTCAACTTGAGGGGCACGGGGACGGCGGTGCGGCTCTCCGCGACGTCCCTCGGCTTCGGCCCACAGCCCGTGGAGACCATCAGTGCCCCAAACGCTGTCACGCTGACCAACCTGGGCGATGCGCCGCTGAGCATTGCGAGTCTCACCCTCAGGGGCACGGATGCGGGGGACTTCGCAATTCAATCCAGCTCTACCTGTGCGGTGGGCAGTAGGGTAGCCGGCGAGGGGAGGTGCACGATCAACCTGGCGTTCAGGCCCACCGCGGCGGGAGCGCGGTCCGCCACCCTTGTCATCAGTGACAGCGACCCCGGCAGCCCGCAGACCGTCAGCTTGAGCGGCACGGGCAGGTGACTTAGGCTCTCCTGTTGAATGCCAATTAAGGTGACGCACCTGGCAGCGATGGACAGGGCTGCGCATTTGATCCAGTTCCCATTGGCCTGTTTACCGCGAGGATTCTGAAGGTACGATTCATACGGATTGTTCGTCACTCCTAGAGGAAAAGGCCGCCACCTGTCATTCTGAGCGAGGATAGCCGGAGAGCGCTATCCGTGGTATCAGAAACGGAGCGCACCGCAAAGTGGGTCTGCCCTCTCCCAAGGGGCTGATCATTACCCATATCTTCGGCTGGACACGGGGGGCGAGTGACCAGGA
>Ga0181527_1005050_pt1 | contig 11094 bp, 8 predicted proteins | sample PEATcosm2014_Bin_30_FD_119762 | JGI IMG/M metagenome (GOLD analysis project Ga0181527, IMG submission 119762) | Peatland microbial communities from MTU Mesocosm Facility, Houghton, MI, USA - PEATcosm2014_Bin06_60_metaG | ecosystem: Environmental > Terrestrial > Soil > Wetlands > Peat | place...
AACTCCAACAAGCGGTCGGCTGGTTTGAAGCGCGGGGTCTTGGTTTTGGGAGACTGGAGTTTGCGCAGGCAGCGTTCCTTCATCTGGAGGTCCAGTTCGATATAGTGGTGAGTGGTGGTGGGCGACTCGTGGCCGAGCAGTAGCGCGATGACCATAATATCGACATCGGTCTGCAGCAGGCGCATGGCCGTGGCATGGCGACTATGCCGCTAGCGGCATAGTCGCCACACTACCGCCATGCACTTGCTCCAAGGTGGAGTTGCCCCGGAGATCATCGCCCTCTGGCTGGGGCACGAAAGCCCCAATACGACCCATCTCTACGTCGAGGCCGATCTGGGGATGAAGCGTCAGGCCCTGGAGGTGCTCGTTCCTCCAAAGGGCAAAAAGGCCGCCAAGCCCGACGCGGATCCGCTCATTCGCATCTTGGAGAACCTGTAATTATGTGGAGTTCTCAAAACTCTCGGCCAGCCAACAGCCTGAAATTACGGGCAAGTTCTGCGCCCCAGGCTCCAACCTCCTCATAATTAACACCTCAGCATAATGGGTGACCCCATTCTTTGGGGCGGTCAGCTTGTGGACGTTTACGCTGACGCCCCGATGCTGTACCAAGTGTTTTTTGGACATACACAACAGAGAACGGACTTTTTCGCGCGTTGTGATAACGACTGACAGGAAAGTGACGGGGAAACCGGCCTGGCGGTGAAAACCCTGCTTTTGCTAAGGTTTCAGCAAAAAGTCCTCTCCGCCATATGCCGCATAGGGCTGTTCCTGATGAAGCAGCCCAAAGGCCGCCCTGCGAGGGCATTCTCACGTTAGTTCTTCTTGAAATACAACTCCTCCAGATTCCAGGTCAGATGGTAAGGGCTCAGCACGGCCGAGCGGAGGTTGCCCACGCCCGAACGGATGGCGGCGGCGGCGAAGGGCGCGACCGTGTAAATCATCGGCAGCTCCTCGGCTAGAATGATCTGCACTTCGTCGAAGCCTCTCTTGCGCTGCGCAAAATCCAGCGTCCGCATCTGGGCGTCCATGAGCGAGTCGATCCGGGCCTCCCAGTCGGTCGAGGGCGTCTTCTGGAACGGGAACCATTGATGGAGTTCCTCGCTGGACCGGAGCACATTCATCTGTGACGCGGGGTCGCCCCCGCCGCCGCCCAGGCCCATCAAGGCGCACTCGTAATCGAAGGTGACGTTGATTCTTTCCAGGAGCGCTTGGTAGGCGATGGGCAAGTAAATGAGCCTGACCCCCAGTTTCTTTAGGTCCTCCTGGATCAGGGCTGCCGCCTTTTCGCGAAGGGGATTGCCGGTGTTCGAATAGAACAGGACCTCAATCGGGTTCCCGTCGGCATCCTCCATTACGCCATCGCCATTGCGATCCTGGATACCCATCTCCGCTAGCAGCGCGCGAGCGCGGGCGAGATCGAAGCCGTAATGCGGGATATCCGGGTTGTTCCATTTCTGGTTTTCGGTCGAGATGAAGCCCGAGGCGGGCTGGGCGCGGCCGACATAAACCTCGCGAACCAAGCGGTCCCGGTCGATAGCGCACGAGAATGCCTGGCGGAATTTCTTGTTCCGAAACCACTTCAGCCTGGCTGGGTTGACGATGGGCTTGCCCATAGCATTGGTTCCGGTGTTTTGGTTGAACCAGAGGAAATCCCGTTCGGCGCCAACCCCCAGTTCCACGATTTGGAAGTTTCCCCCAGCTGGAGCCTGCTTGAACTGGGCGTAGTTCTGCGGGCGCACTGCTTCGCAGACGTCGCTCTTGCCGTTCAGGAAAAGGGCCACCTCGGTCCCCGGGCCGCCGTCCACGGTGAACATCACCTCGTTGAAGCAAGGCAAGCGGCGGCCCTGCCGGTCGGCCACCCAATACTCAGGATTGCGTTCCAGCAAGGTGGATTGCCCGAGGCGGAATTCCTTTAGGCGATACGGCCCGCACCCGACGATCCGGTTCGGCTTGGAATTAATGCTGTAGGCCACAGGGAAGACTTTTGCTTTTACCGCGGCCTCCAGGACATGTTTGGGCATAACCGGCACGCCGCCAAAGAACTCGAGGAAGGGAGCAAACACCTCTGGCGTTACCACCCGAACGGTGAACTCATCGACCTTGCTCACGGCGAATTCTTTGCCGCCGATACGGAACAGGTCGAACGTGACCCGGTTGAACTCCGGGTTGTACATGATGTCGTTCCAGGTAAACACGACATCGTCGGCCGTGAGCGGCTCGCCGTCGCTCCAACGCACGCCCTGCCGCAGTTTGAACGTCCACGTCTTCTGGTCCGGGACGACAGACCACGATTCGGCCAGGCCCGGGCCGGGTTGCTGCGCCGCCCAATCCAAATTGACCAGCGAGCCAAAGAGCAGGCGCACGATGCTGTCGGACGCGCCATCGAGAGCGAACAAGGGATTGAAGGTCTTTGGACTTGCACTGGCGGCGATGACAAAACGCCCGCCAGACTGGCCCGGGTCACCTCTGGCAATGAGGGGGGAGGGGGGCAGGGGATGTGGAGCGCCGGGCTTGACAGTCTGGGGTTTCCCGCAGCCGGCCAGGGCCAGCGCGGTTCCAAGCAAAGCGACGCGAGAAAGGGAAGGCGCGGTCATCGTGACCCCCTTCCTATACTGGTTTCATCGGAAGCAGGCAAGGGAGCAAGCAATTCTGAGATGCCATTGCGGCGCCCGGGAGGTCGGGTTTGCAACGCCGGGCCGCAAGTGTAGCAAGGACTCGGGAAAGGGTGCCTGTCAGCGTTTCCACGGTTCCCGCCGCTCTCGGGTGGCAGGGCTGAGGCGCTTCCAGGGTCTCGCATTGCCGAACGGGTAAAACCTGGCTCGTCCAAAAGTGCCAATAGTGAGAAGGGACACTTGCTCGAACACACAGCCTTTTTCCTACTCGATCCCCAGCTTCTGCTGAATTTTCTCCAGTGAAATGCCTTTGGTTTCAGGCATGATCATAAGCACCCAGATCAGTTGCCCGACCATGCAGAGCGCGTAAACCGCGAAGGTCATCCAGCCCGACGCCGCCGCAATCATCGGGAACGTCCACGAAATCGCCGCCGCCATCACCCAATGCGTGAAGCTGCCCAACGCCTGGCCGCGGGCGCGGACGCGGTTGGGGAAGACTTCACCGATGAACACCCAGATCACCGCACCCTGGCCGAAAGCGTGCGACGCGATGAAGACGACCAGCCCGACCAGCAGCATCGTCCCGTAAGTGCCCACGATGCCATTGCGGGCCGCTTCAGCGATCAACCCAGTTTTCAGCGCCGCGTCAGCCCCTTGGATTTTGAAGAACGCAAAGGCCGCCGCGCTCAGGCTCAGGATGTAGCCGAGGGAGCCGACCAGCATCAGCTTCTTGCGTCCGAAGTGGTCAATGACTGACATGGCGGCGATTGTGAAGACGAGGTTGGTGAAGCCGATAATAACCGATTGCCGGAGCGCATCGCTCGAGCCGTAGCCCGCCATTTCGAAGATGTGCTTGGTGTAATAGATTAGCGCGTTGATGCCGGAGAGTTGGTTGAACCCGGCGATGGCCACGGCCAGCAAGATCGGTTTGAGATACTTCCGGCAGTAGAAGGGTTCTTCGAAAGTATGATGCTGCAAATCGAGCGAGGCTCTGATGTCGGTGATCTCCTCTTCCAAGCTGCCGGTGTCGGTCCCGCACATTTGCAGGACGGCGCGGGCCTCGTCCTCACGGCGCTTGGCCATGAGCCAGCGCGGGCTTTGCGGCGTGAAGAAGAGGAGGAGGAAGAAAGCCAGCGACGGCAGGACCATCACGCCGAACATCCAGCGGCACTCGTTCGTCCCGAGATGCAGAGAGCCGATGAAATAGTTAGAGCCGTAAGCGAGCAGGATGCCGAGCACGATGTTGAACTGGGTGATGGCTGCCAGGCGCCCGCGGTATTTCGCCGGCGAAATCTCTGCGATGTAAAGCGGCGACAGAACCGAGGCTCCGCCCACGGCGATGCCACCGAGGAAACGAAAGAACATGAACATGCTCCAGTTGAACGCCAGGCCGCAGCCGATCGAGGAAATGAAAAACAGCACCGCCAGCACGAACAGCACGCCGCGCCGTCCGTAAGTGTCCGCCGGCTTGCCCACCGCGATGGAGCCGATGATCGTCCCGATCAGCGCGCTGGCCACAGTGAAACCGAGGGTGAAGTCATTCAGGTCGAATTGCGTCTTGAGCCAGCCGGTGGTGCCGGAAATGACGGCGGTGTCGAAGCCAAAGAGCAAACCGCCCAGGCCGGCCACCAACGCGCTGCGGAGCAAAGTCCCACTGAGCTTCATCGTTGTTTCCTAGTCTACCGATTCCTGGACTTGAGGTCTAGTGACGTTTTACCGCAGTCTGATAGGCTCAAATTCAACTATGAAAACGCGAATGAAGACCTTGGTCCACATTCTCGCTTGGCTGGTGTCAACTTCGGTTGTTGTCACCGCCCAAACCCAAACCGCGCAAGTCCAGGTTGCTTTCTCTCAACGCCTCGGGCGGCTTGAGATCGGCAAGATGGCGCTGGGCCAGGGCGGTTTATCGGACGATCCGATGTGGGCGGACCGCGTCGCCGAGGTTCGGGCGCTGCATCCGCGCGTCATTCGTCTGTTTATCCAGGAGTATTTCAACCTCCTGCCCAAGCCCGAGCGCTATCATTTCGACACGCTGGACCGTTCCGTGGACACGATTCTCAAGGCCGGCGCAAAGCCGCTCATGTGCATTTGCTTCAAGCCCGCAGTGCTGTTTCCCGAGGAAAGCCAGGACGTCGTCGAACCGGCCGATTACAAGGCATGGGAGAAACTCATTTTCAACCTTGTGCGCCATTACAGGGAACGCAGCCACGGCGGGTGGTATTGGGAAGTCGCCAACGAACCGGACATCGGCGAGGACGGTGGCTGTCCGTATCGGTTCAAACCCGACGACTACGTGCGCTACTATCAACACACCGCTGCTGCAATTCTGCGCGCGGATCCCGAAGCCCGCGTGGGTGGCCCCGCGCTCGCTTCCTCTCGTTCCCCGATTCTGCCGGCGCTGCTTGACTTCTGCTCAAGCAACTCCGCCCCGCTCCACTTCGTCTCTTGGCACATCTACAGCAGCGAGCCCAAAACCGTGCGCAGCACCATTGATTATGTCAGAGACCTTTTGACGCACTATCCTTCACTGAGAGTCGAGACCTTTCTCGACGAATGGAACATGGACCTGATAAACCCGCCGCTCGACCCGCGTTACCAGCCCTGCTACGTGGCCGAGGTCATTTGGCAGATGAAGGACGCGGGACTGGACTATTCCTGCTATTACCACTTGCGCGACTGGTACATCGATTTCGACCAGTTCGCGTCTTTCTTCTCGCCCCACGGCACCGCCTTCATGACGCGCTGGTGGAATCGCATGCCGCAGTTCGACGGGCTCTTTGACTACCAGAACCAAGTCCGCCCCGCCTACTTCGTCTTCAAACTGCTGTCACGGCTGGCCGGCGAGCAGTTGCGCCTGACGTCAACCCACCCGGCAGTGCACGGTTTTGCCACCCACGATGAGCAACTGCGGATGCATGACCTGATGCTCTGGAACTTCTCGTCCTCCCCGGTCCCGCTCGAACTTGCTTTCAAAGACCTGCCCAGAGACGTGCGAATCCGCCATATTGTCCTGGATGCGACTACAGCCAGCAGCGACGAGAACGTCCGCCTTCGGCCCGAGCCATTTACGAACCTCAAGCACGGCGACCAGCGCCTGTCTCTCACCCTCGAAGCCTACGCCGTTCACTACTGGTCCCTGGAGTAAGGGGCTAGCTGTGATACCAGCAACGAAATTCAGCGCCGTCAACCGGTCCTGTCGAGAAAGCCGGTCGGCATCCTCCACCAGCAAGTAATCGCCCCGTTTGGCTATTCTGAGCAGGCCGCCGAGTGCCAGTTCCAGGCCGAGATGCCCGATCCTCAAAACGGTCTGAGAGCGTCAGCCCTGGCTGCCTGCAAGTGTCTGCGCTCGCTGTCGCCCCGAGTCTGCGGCTGCGATGACCAGCTCACATAAGAGAAAACGCTGGTTTTGACTTTGTTTTCGCTGTGTTCCGCTGCCATACTCAGTAAAGAATGGAATTTCTTAACTTGTGAAACAGTGCGTGCGTTCTGAAATCCTGAAAGACATCACGCGCATTGTGGTGAAATTGGGCACTGGGGTCCTGACCGACAGCCGGAAACAGCCGGACCTTGCCCAGATGGAGCAGTTGGTGGCGCAAATCGCGGAGCAGCGACAGGCGGCCCGGGAGATTGTGCTAGTCTCGTCGGGCGCCGTGGGGGCGGGCATGGGGGCGCTGGGCTACGAAAAGCGCCCGAATGAGCTGGCAGAGCTGCAGGCTTGCGCGGCGGTGGGCCAATCGCGGCTCATGGCGATTTACGAGAAGCTCTTCGGCGCGCATGGCCTGTCCGTTGCCCAGATCCTGCTTACGCACGATGACCTCCAACATCACGAACGTCATCTCAATGCCCGCAACACGCTGGTGACGCTCTTGAACCATGGCGTCGTGCCGATCATCAACGAGAACGACGTCGTCTCCTCGACGGAACTGAAGTTTGGCGACAACGACAAACTCTCCGCGCTGGTCGCCTCGCTGCTGCCGGCGGATTTGCTGCTCATCCTGACCACGGTGGATGGCGTCCTGGAGAACTTCGGCAAGGCAAGTCCCCGGACGATCCCTCTCATCGAACGAGTGGACGAAGCGCTGGAACGAACCGCAGGCGGGACGAACAGCGCCACCGCGGTAGGCGGGATGGCGTCGAAGATTCAGGCGGCCAAGATCGCCGTCCGGTCCAGCATCCCGCTCGTCATCGCCTCAGGCAGGAAGAAGAAAGTGTTGGCCCGCGTGGTAGGGGGCGAGGAGGAGGGCACTTTGTTCGTGCCGCAGGCGACCCGGCTTCGGGGCCGCAAGCGCTGGATCGCGTTTTTTCACCATCCCAAAGGCGCGTTGTTCGTGGATGCGGGCGCCCGGAAGGCTTTGCGCGAAGGAGGGAAGAGCCTGCTGCCGCCCGGCGTGGCGGGGTGCGACGGTGAGTTTGCGGCCGGGGAGGTGGTGCGGATTTGCGACTTGGACGGCACCGAATTCGCTCGCGGCATAGCCGCTTTTGGCGCCGCCGAGGTCAAAGCGAGAAAGCTCCAGCGGGTGGAGGTGGTTCACCGGGATAACCTGGTGATACTGTGAGGGAAGAATGACGTGATGGAGTAATGGAGTATTGGAGTGCTGGGTCACAATAATCCATCACTCCATCGCTCCGCTTTATGAAGAAACAGCCTGCCATCAACGATTTGCTCAAAGTCATGGCCCGGCTCCGGTCACCCGGGGGGTGCCCCTGGGACCGCGAGCAGGACCACATGTCTCTGCGCTGGCACGCAGTCGAAGAGGTTTATGAATTGCTCGATGCCATTGAAGCCGGCGACGACCATGAAATGGAAGAAGAACTGGGCGATTTGCTCTTGCAGGTCGTCTTCCACTGCCAACTGGCCAGAGAACGCGGGGCCTTCGATTTCGAGAAAGTCGCCCGCCGGATCGCCGACAAGTTGATCCGCCGGCATCCCCACGTGTTCGGCAACCTCCACGTCAAGGACGTGGACCAGGTCTGGGCGAACTGGGAGAAGATCAAGCGGGCCGAGAAGCATGGGACCCGGCATGCGCGGCTTTCGGCCCTGGACGGGATACCGAGACACTTGCCCGCGCTGCTGCGGACCGGGAAACTTGTGAAAAAGGCGCACAAAGCGAAGTTGCTGGCGGGGGCACCCGGAAAGCCAGCTCGCACCAGGAAGGAAGTGGCCGAAAGGCTTTTTGCTCTGGCGCAATTTGCGCAGGAACAAGGCTGGTCGGCCGAGGATTTGTTGCGGAGCGAAACCAAAAGGCGCGAGCGTGTGCTCCGCGAAAAGGAAAAGCGCGAGACCAAGCGGACTCAAGGCGGTTGAGAATCTCTACTCGACGCCTGACTTCGCGCATGCTTAATTCTCAGAACACTTTATGACCGACCCACGTTACAAGAAGCTGGCCAGTTTGGTGGTCGAGTACTCGACTCGGTTGAAGAAGGGTGACCGCGTCCTGCTCGACATGATCGATGTGCCCGATGAGTTTTCCATCGAACTGATGCGGGCGGCGCGGGCTGCCGGCGCGACGCCGGTCATGGAAGTCCGCCACACGCGGATCAACCGCGAGATGCTGCGTGCGACGGACAACCAGCACGCCCGCCTCATGCGGGACCTCGAGTTGTTTCGGATGAAGAAGATGCAGGCCTACATCGCCGTTCGCGGCAGCAGCAACGCGACCGAGAACACCGACGTGGCCAGCGATCGGATGGCGCTCTATTCAAGAATCACTCGCCCGGTCCTCAACTACCGCGTGAGCAAGACCCATTGGTGCGTGCTCCGCTGGCCGACGCCCAGCATGGCCCAGGCCGCCGGCATGAGCACGGAGGCATTCGAGGACCTCTATTTCGATGTTTGCACGCTCGACTACCACAAGATGGCCCGCGCCATGGGGCCACTGGAGCGCCGGATGAAAAGGGCCGACCGGGTCCACCTCAAAGGCCCCGGCACGGACCTCGCCTTCAGCATCAAAGACATGGGCGCGCAAATGTGCAAAGGCGACCGGAACATTCCCGATGGCGAGGTGTTTTCCTGCCCGGTCAAAGACTCGGTCAACGGGCGCATCCAGTTCAACACGCCGACGCTTTACTCGGGGACGAAGTTCGAGAACGTGTGCCTGGAATTCAAGGAGGGGAGGATCGTGAAGGCGGTGTCGAGCCAGACGCGGCGCCTGAACGAGATACTGGACACCGATCCGGGCGCCCGCTACACCGGCGAATTCTCGCTCGGCTTCAATCCCTACATTTTGCAGCCGATGTGCGACATCCTGTTCGATGAGAAGATTGCCGGGTCGCTGCACCTGACCCCGGGCCAGGCTTATGACGAATGCGATAACGGCAATCGCTCCGCCGTGCATTGGGACATGGTGCTCATTCAGCGGCCCGAATGGGGTGGCGGCGAAATCTGGTTCGACGGCGAGCTGATCCGCAAGAACGGGATGTTCGTGCCACGGGACTTGAAGCCGCTCAATCCCGCGAACCTGAAGTGACCTTCGGCCAGTTTTGGCGGGCCTATTTCTCGTCCTTCAAGACCGCCAGGAACTGTTTCATGGCCGGCGAGAGAACTTTGTTTTTCTTATAGAGCGCGGCCAGCGGGCGGTAGAACTCCCCGTCCTCGAAGGTTACCTGAGCGAGGGTTTGCTTGGCGACTTCCTGGAGGACAGTTCCCTGGGGCACGATGGCTACGCCGGCGTCAATCTCGACGGCGCGCTTGACGGTTTCAATGTTGTCGAACTCCATCATGTGTTGCACGTGGACGGAGTGTTCCTTGAGGATTTTGTCGAGCGCCTTGCGGGTTGGGATATCCGGCTCGAAGCTGATGAACTTCTGCCCGTTGATGGCTTTGAGCCGGATACTCTTGTGCTTGGCGAAGGGATGTTGCGGGTGGCAGATCAGCACCAGCGGGTCCTTGCGGAGCGGGCAGATTTCCAATTTGCTGTCGCGCGTCGGATAAGCCACCAGGCCCAGGTCCACGACGTTGCCCAGCACATCTTCGTACACCTGGTTGGCGCGGCGATATTCGACGTGGACGTTGACCGTCGGGTAGCTCTTCAAAAACTGCTTCAGATATGGCGGCAAATCGTGCAGGCCGATGCTGTAAATGGTCGCGACGCGGATGGTCCCGGAGATGATGTCTTTGATCTCCTGCAGCTTGCTGTGCAGCGCGTCGTAAGTGGCAATCACCTGCTTGCTATAATCATAAAGCACCTGGCCTTCGCGGGTGAGGCGGAACCTCTTTTTGCTGCGCTCGATGAGCAGCGATTTGAAGAGGCGTTCGAGCGAACTGATCTGCTGGCTCACCGCCGACTGGGTCACTTCGTTGATTTGCGCGGCCTTGGTGAAGCTCTCGGTTTCAGCCAGGTCGCAGAAAACTTTCAGACTCTCGATTTGCATAAGGACAGTGAATACGGCATTTAACGCAAGCCGTCAACTGCTGTTTTAGTCCGGGTTTTGGCCCCCGGCGGCGGGTTCGGCATTCAGGGCCTGCTTGACTTTGAGCAGCAGTTCCTGGCTAGTGAACGGCTTTTGCAGATAGGCGCCATCGGTCTCCTGGCCCGCCGGCCACACGTAGCCGCTCGTGCAGATGATGCGCATCGCGGGCGAAACCTGGCGGATGTGCTCGACCAACTCCCGGCCGCTCATGGCGGGCATCACAAGGTCAGTGATGACCAGCTCCACCTTTGAATCCTTCTGGGAAAGAACGTCCAGCGCCTTCTGCCCGCCGTTAGCGGTCAGGACCCGGTAACCGTAGGTGGAGAGAATGGTCTTGCCCATTGTCAGCAGCAAATCCTCGTCATCCACCATCAGGATGGTCTGGGTGCCGCTAAGGTCATCGGACGTTACCCCGTGGTCCAACACATGTTTCCTTTCTGCGGGCAGGTAAACCCTTACGGAGGTGCCGGCGCCGGGCTGGCTGGAAATGGCCACCCCGCCGCCGTGGTTGGTGACAATCCCGTAGACCCAGGCCAAACCCAGCCCACGATGGCTAGCGCCGCGCTTCGTGGTGAAGAAGGGCTCAAACACCCGCGGCAGGATATCCGGTTCGATGCCGCTGCCGTTGTCGGTGATTTCCACGCACACATAAGCTCCCGCGGCCAATGGCACGTTGCGGTCCTGAGTCGGCTCCGCCAGCTCGACGTTGCGCGTTTGCACGGTAATGCGGCCCTGGTCTCCCCGCAGGGCCTGGAGGGAGTTCTCGAGGATCTTGATGAACGCCTGCTGCATCTTGGCTTCGTCAAACTTGGCCGTGAAGAGTTTGCGGTCCAACTGGAACGTCCACTTCACCGGGTCCGGCCCGGCGTTCTGCTGAAAGAACTCCACGCTGCGCTGCAGGAGCGGGTTCAGATTGCCGGCGGCTTGTGTGCGGACCTCTTTCTCCTGGCGGCTGAAGGTGCCCAGGTCGTTGGCGATTTCCGCCGCCTTGGCGGCCGATTTCTCGACCTCGATCAGCGAGCTGCGCCAGGGATGGTTAGACTCCATCTTGCTCAAAAGGAGCGACGTGTGG
>Ga0181527_1005051_pt1 | contig 11092 bp, 7 predicted proteins | sample PEATcosm2014_Bin_30_FD_119762 | JGI IMG/M metagenome (GOLD analysis project Ga0181527, IMG submission 119762) | Peatland microbial communities from MTU Mesocosm Facility, Houghton, MI, USA - PEATcosm2014_Bin06_60_metaG | ecosystem: Environmental > Terrestrial > Soil > Wetlands > Peat | place...
CAGATGCAGCTCGCACCGTACAGCAGGCGACTAGGGCCACTACCAGAATAGCGATTATTCGTCGTATGGATGCCATTGTCTTGTTCTCCTCAGGCACAGTTAAGTCATCTGGCAGGGGGCGGAGGGATGCGCATATCCGCGAACGCGCCCTTATTTCCCGAAAGCGTCCTTGGCCTCAGTTTTCTTGCGTTCGTCTATTCCGCGCAGGTGCAGGTCAAACCAATCGATAAAGAGTCCTGTGTCCTCCCCGGCGTCCCAGAAGCCCTTCCACCCATGACCTTTTCCCTTCCGCACAACCAGCCGGACGGGCGGCGCACCCACTTCTTGCGCCCGCTTCACGAAGCTCTCTGACTGCTGAAGCGGCACAATCTGATCGGCATCTCCGTGGATGATCAGTGTCGGCGGAAGGTGGGAAGTGACGAAATAAATCGGCGATATCTCTTTGCCCAAGATTTGCCGCCCTTCCTCTGTGTAAGATCGGGGGCCAAAGGCGGCTTGCAGCGGCGCCAGTGATCCCAAGCCGACCCCATCCACGTCGGGCGCTCCCCAGTTCAGGAAATCGGTGGGCGGAAAGAAACAGGCTACGGCTTGAACGGCACTGCTTTCGCGCTCCACGGGGTCTTTGGCATCGGCTTTGCCTATGGTTCCCTGCGTGGCGATCATCAGCGCCAAGTGTCCCCCCGAACTGGAGCCCATGACGCCCAGGTGGTCCGGATTAACTCCGAACTTCCCTGCGTTGTAGCGAATGAACCGCACCGCACGGTGCAGATCCTGAATCTTGTCGGGAATAGTGAACATCGGCTGGGAACTGAGGACGATGGCAAAAACGGTGTACCCGGCATCGAGGAAGGTTTTGTATCCGCCGGGATCGATGGCAGGCATGTTGGGGGCAGGGTCATGGGCCGAAGCCCAACCGCCATCCACAAGAAACAAGAGGCCATACCCGCTGGGGGCGGCGGGCCGAAAAACATCGAGTGTCAGCGCCATGCCGAACTTGCGCCCATAAATCACGTCTTCCGTGCGGGTGAATTCAGGTTCGGTCTGAGCTAGTCCCAGCCTCAGGGACGGGCCAAATAGACAAAGGAGGCCCATCGTCAGCAGCGACACCATGCGCCTTGTGAATGGAACAGAATCGCGTTTCATCATGAGCATGTTCAATGAAGAAACGACTCTCAATACTTTCTCCAAGTCCCCTGCAAGGGTTCCTGGCCAATGCCGGGGCGGGTGAAGTCGCACACACCTTTTGGAAAGATCGCCTTCAATCTGGTCAGTTGATTCGGGGTGAAGGGATGGGCGTAATCCTTGGGATCTACCGGCTTGAGTGCGCATTTCAAGATGTTTTCCGTCAGAGGTTCGCCCGCGGCGATTCGCGGGTCACCGTGCGGCGGAAACAACTGGTTGCAGCGGCCATTCCCGTCGTAAGTTCTCTTCTCGACAATTTTCTCCCCGTCTTCAGACCAGCAGGCGTCGGTAATATCCACAGGTTTCGCCGCAGCGATCTTCTCGATCATGCCGCGTTGTGAGGTGTCTTTGGCGAGGGTGTCAAGCCATTGATCCATCTTCGGCACGAGCGTCGATGTCACCATGCCGAACGACGCGCCCAGCTTCTGGCCGGGCTTGGTGGTGAAGGGAAATGTCAGAATGACCTGATTGTCCGCGCTGCCATTGGTGGCGAGCAGGCGCGCGCGGGTGACAAACGACCGATATTCATCGTGGATATCGGGTAAGGCATCTCCATACAAGCGCATGTCGATGATCGGGATGGAGCTTAACCCGCCGCCTCCGGAGTTCACCCGGCCCGTGGCGTAAGCGATGCGGAGGGCTTCCGGATCTCCGGTCATGCGCGCGGCGGCGACATTGCCGTCGTTGTCAAAGCCGCCCACCTTTTCGTTCAAATCCAGGAATTGCTCGGCACTGATGACGCCTCGGTTGAACGCCATCAGCCCATATTGAACCCCGACGTTATCAAGGGGGCGGCGTGCAAAGCCCGTCTTGGGATCCGCGCCAAAAACGTTGACTTCGTTGTCGTAGACGTCGCAACGCGCCCCCTTGCGATGGGTTGCCGGATCGTAAACCAGCGGAAGAGGAATAAGCGAATTGCACGCCAGGGCGCGAACCAGATCGGGAGAAAAGTGGACCTTGATCCACGAATTACCTCTCGATTCTTTGGCGCAAGCGCCCCAGGTGGCGAATCCGGAAATGGCAGTTTTTTCCTCGTCGGTCCACGCCAGCGTGGAGCTTTCAAACGCATGAGCGAGAAGGGTGCAATCGACGACGCCGGGCACAATGCTGGCGATATCCGGAAAACTCGCGACGGGAATGATGCCGTCCAGCAGCCCTGGATAGCTCTGGCCAATCAGATGTTGTTGTATCGCTCCTCCCGAACCACCCCACCCGATGGTGTGCACGGGGACGCCGAAGCTCTTAATGAAGTGCTCCTTCACCATGGCCACAGTTTCTGCGGAGAGCACATCATTACAGTTATTGCCCAACACATTGAGCGACGACACCACGTGCGCGTAACCGAGGGAAAGAAACGTGTTGTCGATGACGTTCAGAGCATGCCCCTGGTGGTACCCAGCACTGCACCCCCCACCAAAGTCGTAAACAAGGCGGCCATTCCAACCTGGAGCCGCAGTCCAGGGGTCGGGCAATGGTGTCCCGGGCTCATGCAGGAAGGCAATCTCATAGATCGCCCGATTGATGGTGCCTCTTTCCCAGCGCACGATGTAGGGCACCTTCTTGTTTTCCGTGATGGTGACCTCGGCGAGGTCGGCCGGACGCGACCCCTTCGGGTCGTACACTTTGAATCCGGTCGGAGGGGCGCCCGGCGGTCGTTTTTCGCTGCGTTCGGCAGGGGTGGGAGGCTGGGTGGATTTGTAAATGTAGGTGACCTCGGTCTTCGTACTGCAATCCGCGTCGAGCGGTGCGCCCAAGCCCGCCGACTCGGTCTCGCAGATAAACGGCGTTTGGTGCGGACCCGAAAAGATGGGGCCGGTGATTCCATGGTTGATGATCTCGAGTTGTGCCAGGACTTTGCGGCCAGACTTAACCTCCAACCGGTTCTTTCCCGCCGCCAGTCCGTCGACCAACCCGATCAAGGTCTGCGTACGTGGACTCACATGAAATGCGTTGGTTACCTCTCGGCCATCGGCCCAAATGGAAAGCTTTGGCATTTCCTGCGGGCCCGTGATTTGAACCAACGCGCTCCCCCCACTCACCATGTCGGGTTGCGCAGAGAGGACTTTAACCTCGATGCGCTGGGATTCGCGCGCGGGATTGGCGAGAGCAACATTCGGCAAAACGAGGAGGGCACAAAGGGCGGCCCCGCAGGGTTTCCCGAGGCATTTCCTTGCGAACGCGTAAGACTTCATTATCAAAGTGGCGATCTTCATATATTCCTCCTCTACTCTCCCACGGCAGCACAACTGCTCGCGGCCATCGAGTATATCAGTCTGTTGTACTCTTCTTCTGCGGGTGTGCCGGCGGCAGGCCAAGATTGTCTTTCACAATGGCCGGCTGTTTCATCTCCGAGCGGATATCCACGGGCCAATGCATGATATTGTCGCTCACGATCGCCCCGCGGAGCTCTGGACCGAGATAGACCTGGGGCTTGTGGTCACGGAATTCACACCCCTGAATCAGGATGGAACCACCCAGTGCCGCGATGCACGGATCGCGCTTCCATATTTGCTCTTGCGGCATCGCCCGGTTTTCAGGCCATTCCGCAAATGTGCAGTTGGCAAACGCGACCATTCCGATATCATCCCCCTCGATGAGCGCGCAACGGTCGGTCGGTCCCCAGAAAGCGCAGTTGCTGAATCGTACTGAGCCCCGGTTGCGCGCCCCCACCCGGACCATCATCGACCGCGGCGGATCGAGCAGCGCATATCCCCCATTACTGAAGAGGATTCCCCAGGTGTCGCAGTCATCCACCTGCACGCAGGCGTGGCAGAGCTCGGCGTCGGCACCCGAGAAGTTTCCATAGGCAGCGCCCGCTTGGGTGCGGATGAACTTATAGCCGATGTCGTAGTTGAAGCAAAAGGTGTTTAGAACGAATTGTCCGTCAGTCCGGCCGAAAATGAACCCCACACCGTTATCAAGTTGCCACCGCGACAAGGGTGTTTGATATGTCCAATACGGGTTCCAGTGGACGTTTTCCAGGCGGCAGCAGTCATAGGCCTCATCGACAAATAGACCGATGTGTAAGGGTTGGCCGCAGACGTTGCGGACATTTTGCCGCCCACCCTTTTCCACTTTAATGCCGTTATACGGATTGAGTAACTCGCTGTCCAGCACGGCCGGGTTGTTTCCATGCATAAGGACTGTGTAGGGATAGGGGATCGGCGGCGGGTCGAGCTTCTGATCAGGGTAGAAAACACAGACTCCCTGAAGCACCGCGTTCGAGTCCAGATCGATGAAGGCCGGGCCATCTTCTGACCCGGCCCCACTCCTCGGCAGGAATACGGCGCCGAATTCGGGCCGCTGCTTGGTTTGTGTGAACGAATGCGAGGGTGGCGAGGCAAAGGTTCCGCGGAGGGTTACGTCCTTCGGCACGCGCAACGAACCGGAGAAACTGTAACGCCCATTGGGGACCACGACCGTACCCCCAAGGGCAGCCCCCGCGGCATCCAATGCCAATTGGAATGCTTTCGTGTTGTCCGTGGCGCCGTCGCCCACGGCGCCGTAATCGAGTACGTTCCACTCCGACGTGCGTTTCTGTTGCCCTAGGCCGCGTTTGGCCTCGTCCGGCGCCGGGCGCAATCCCACCGCCGCCAAGGAGGCCGGCGATGCAAGCGCAAGGTAGAATGCTCGTCTTCCAAGCTGATGCTTGCCGTTTTCCATTTCACCAAAGATGGGTCGACTCGCTCTTCGACATGAATGAAATCCACATCCTCGCGTCCGGCTTACCAGATCAGTTTCATGGCGAACTGAACTACCCGTGACGAGTTAGCACTGACGCGTCCGAACAGCGACGGATCGGTATACTGGAGGACGGGCGTCGTCGTGCCCGAAGCCGGCGCGGCGATTGACTGCACCAGCCCGTAGCTTCCCGCTGTGAACTGCGCGTGGTTGAACGCGTTGAACATCTCGGCCCGGAACTGAACTGTAACCACCTCTTTGATCGGCACATTCTTCATGATCCCGATATCGAAGTTGTTGATCCCCGGACCGTGAAACGCATTCCGAGCCAACGTGCCCAACTGGCCGAAGGGTGGCACCGTGAAGTTGTGCTCCGTCAGGAAGATGCCATTGGTCGCTCGGATATCAGAAGTAACCGGCGGCCCCGTCATGTTCGGGTAGACCGGCATCAGGCTTCCTCGAAATGAGGTATCGGCTCCGGTGGTCACTTTGTAGGGCGCGCCAGTTTGCATCGTAACGATGCTGGTGACTTGCCAGCCGTCCGCCAGCTTTTTAAGGACAGCGTTGGAAGGTTTGAGGATCTGATTTCCAAAGGGCAGAGTGTAAACCGCGTCTCCCACCATCCGGTGCGTGTGGTCGAAGTCCGCGTAACTCTTGTTCAAGGCTAGATTGGTACTTATCGTCGGCAAGGAGACACTACTGACGCCAGTACTAGCACTTATGTAAGACGACTCATCCATCGCCTTGGCCCACGTGTACAGCCCGGAGAACGTCAGCCGGGACCCCAAGCGGCCTTCGGCGCGGAGGTTCAGCGCGTTGTACCAGGAGGCGGCAATGGGTTGAACGTAACTGTAGGTAAGAGGAATACCCTGCCAAGGCCGCCGCGCGTTTGCCATGGTCGTATCCTGGGATGGAGTGGCGAGCAACGTAGCGAGCTGGGTGGAATTCGGGAGACCCGGGTCATTGATCGGCATAGCTATCGGCAGTTTGATCCCATGACCGCCAAGGTACTCGGCGGCGACCATCATGTGACTGAACAACTGGTGCTCCAAGCTGAGCGACCACTGGTAGTACCTTGGGTCGGGTAGCTGGGGATTCACGCCTTGTGATCCCGCCTGGCCCGCGGCGGGAAGCGGGAAGAATTTGTCGACCTTTAACGGCGCGGTGGGAAACAGAACGTTAACGAATAACGACTCGAAGTAGTACGGTGGGGAAGCGGCCATGTTGAGAATGTCAGACGCGTCCGGCACCGAGAAGAATGTTCCAAAACCGCCGCGGATGGCCGTGCGGTTATTGTTGAATGGCCGGTAGGCAAACCCAACGCGCGGCGCGAAGTCGCGCCAGTTCGGAGCGACGATCGATTCCCGGATGAGCGCTGGACCGGTGCCTTGAACCACGCCTTGCGCCGACGCGAGGTAGTAGTCCGGACTGCCGCCGAGGAGGAACCGCCCGCCGAGTGCAAGACTCGCGGCGCTGGTGTCGAGAGTCCCCAGACGCCCTAAAGCCGGGTTGTTCCCGTGCCACGGTTGCGGGTACTCCCAGCGCAAACCCAGATTCAGAGTGAGCCGGGAAGCCACCTTCCAGTCGTCCTGGAGGAAAACACCGTAAACGCTGCGCTCCAAGAGGTTAACCCGCCCGGTGCCTTGAAAAGTCAGGCCGGCGGTGGGAATGCCCAGCAGATAGTCCGCGAATCCGTTCTCGGTGAAGCCGAAATAATACGGCCAGTTATTGAGATACTCGAACACACCGTTGTAATAGCCGAGCTCTTCGGAGTGCGTCCGGCGGAATTCGATGCCGCTCTTAACGTGGTGTTTTCCGTGCGCCCACGTAATATTGTCCAGGCCGAAAAAGCTCTGCTCGATGGCGCGCTGATAACCGGACAGCCGCCCGTTTCCCAGGGTGGTGTAACCTTGTACGAGGAGCGCGGGATGGATGGAAGGAAGGCTGAAGGGCGTATTCTGGAAAGTGAATTGGCCTTGCGCGTCGCCTTGCTCCCCGGTTTTGCCTGGGCGGCGCTCGTAACCGCCCCGGAACTCGTTCAGTAGCGTCGGAGTGATGATGTGCGTCTCGGCGATTGTGAAAAGCGAGCCACGGTTGAACAGTTGACTTCGCGAGATGGCGCTCGCACTGGAACCGCTGGAACTGCGAGAGTCGACTATGTCGACACTGCCCGAGAGGGTGTCCTTTGAGCTGAAGTTATGGTCCATGCGGCCGATGTAGGCATCCTGATTGGCATATCCCGGGGACGTACCGACGAAATCGAATCCCAGCCCCGCCGCATCGCACAACATGCAGTTGGCGGTAAGGATCAGGGGATTGAACTTCGTGGCAAATGCATCGAAGGGAACGTTAATCTTGTTACCCGGGAAGGGGGAAGGCACGAAATTCAAATCTTGCGGTACATAAATGGTATGGAAATTCGTCTGGGCGGCTCCCGTCGTCGGGTCGATACCCGAGAAATCGCCGAGAAGCATGGCCGCCGTCGGGTACATGCCCGTTACCTGGTCGGCGGTTTTGTCCCTGGTAGCCTCGTAGCTGAAGAAAAAGAAAGTTTTGTCCCGGATCACCGGACCGCCTAGTGTCCCCCCAAACTGGTTGTAGCGTAATTGGCTCTTCTGGAAGGAGTAGCCCGGGGCGTTGATTGGCACTTCAAAGTACGGGTGTGAGTCCAGCACGTTGTTCCGGAAGAAGTCGAAAGCGGTGCCGTGAAACTTATTGGTGCCGGACTTCAGGGCGACGCGGATATTGGATGTGGAAGCCTCTGAGGCCGGCGCCATCGACGTCTCAAACCGGAATTCCTGCACGGCGTCGACACTCGGTGAGATGTCCGCCGAAGCGGTATTCATACCGTCCACGTCAACACCATCAATGAGAAAGCGGGCGAAACCGGGCCGCGATCCGGTAACCGAGGGTTTCCCCTGATAGCCGGTTGCCAGGTCCTCCGAGTCGGTGCCTGCTGTCAAGAAGATCAAGTTGTAGACGTTGCGGCCGTTTATCGGCAGGCTGCGAATCTGCTCGGAGTAAGTCTGTATTCCGATTTCCGAGGTGTCGGTGTTCACTAGCGGAGTGCTGGAGACGACCTCCACCTTAGTGCTTACAGTGGCCAGCGCGAGTGTCGCGTCCTGGCGGACTGTTGACCCGATATGGACCTCAATCCGGTCAATGTCCAGCTCGCGGAATGAGTCGGCACTGACCTTAAACGTGTAGACGCCTTGCGGAAGGTTCGGGAAGTAATAATCACCCGACGAGTTACTGACCGTTTCGTAGTTAATACCTGTCAAGTTGTTGGTGGCAACCACCTTAGCGCCCGCGATGGCGGCGCCGGTACTGTCCTTCACCGTGCCCACGATCGAACCAATGTTTTGCGCGAAGGCGCTGATCGCGAGAAGACACGCGAGGGCGGCTAACGGCGCGGCCTTCTTTAGCATTGCGCCTCTCGCACGGACGACTTCACCATTCCACTGCATCTCGAGTTTCATAAGGATCTCCCTCCATACGCTGCTGACGATGGTCAGGTTCTGTGTTGTGTTATGAGGTGACGTTCGCCCGAACCAGTTCGGGTTTCGGCCTGAATTTTACTTGAACGGATCATAAGACCAAATAACCTTGGAGTGCCTCTCCGTCAGTCAATCTCAGCCCCGGTAGAGGGTGTGCTCGGTGCGTCGGGCTCCTCCTGACACCAGACCCAAGGCGCCTGAACTGCTATTTATGCAACGGACCTATCACTCCTGGCACCCTAGCGAGCGTATTTATCACGCGGAACCATCGCTGTCAAGAGAAAAATAATACCGTTTCTATTTTCAAGTGCAGTCCATGGGATGGCACTTTTTGGCACTTTATCAAGGAAATTCAGGGTTCTGCGCGTCCGTACCAGACAAGAACAGAAACGTTTCTTTACGTGGGGCAAGGTGAGTGGTACATCATCATGGGTCCACAGGGAGAGTGAGTTAAGGTTCAGCCATCGGAACCCCGGTCCCCTGTCGGCTGGCCTTTCCTAAGGGGAGTTTGGCACGGTGGAACGGTCGAATCGCGTATGCGTAACTCGCTCTGCAACACCGTCACGTGGGATTCTCCGTTCCCCACCTCGTCTTTCTTACCTTCAATTTGCCGTATCAGTAACTGCATCGCTTGCTTCCCCATTTCGTATGTGGGCTGCGCTATGGTCGTAATCGGGGGGTTGAAGCATGCAGCCCATTCAAAGTCATCGAACCCTAAGACGCTAACGCGTTCCGGGCACGGAACGCGAAGCTCCCCAAGTGCGCGCATGACGCCGAGCGTTATCCGGTTATTGCCGCAGAAAATCGCAGTGGGCGGATCGGGGAGCTGCATCAGCTCCCGGCCACGTTGGTATGAACTTTGCAGTGTTAAGTCGCCTGGGTCCACGCCTCGAAGATACTCCTCGCGGATGGGAAGGCGCTCTTCCTCTAAGGCATGTCGAAAGCCCTCGAGCCGGTCCACCATGCCAGCCAGGCGCGACACAAGGGTTACGATGGCAATGCGCTCATGACCCAATCCGATCAGGTAACGCCCGGCGTTTCGCGATGCCTCGAAGTTATCGGTGATGACCGCTGTACCCGGAAAATCCGCGGGAACTCGGTCACAGAGGACGAAGGGAATGCGCTGACGTATCAATCGGTCACGGACGGCATACGGGTCTGCGGGCGCGATCACCACACCGTCCACACGCCGTGAGAAAAGTGTGCTCAAATGGCTCCGCTCCAGCTCACAGTCTTCGCTTGAATCACAGAGAATTACCGAATATCCACTCAGGCGTGCCACATCCTCCATCGGTCGCATGATTTCAGGGTAGAAGGGATTGGTGACATCAGGAACCACAATGCCAATGGTCTTGGTGCGACGGACCTTAAGACTTCGCGCCACGATGTCGGGCTGATAGTCAAGTGCCTCCATGGCATGTGTCACCTGCAGTCTTAATGCCTCTTTTACCGTACGCTTTCCATTGATCACCGCAGAGGCGGTGGAAACCGAAACATTAGCCAATCTCGCCACATCGCGGATGGTATACATGCTCTCACTCCGAGCACCCCTTTATGATTAATATCGTTCCTAGAGAATGAACTCAAGGGGGTGATCTAGGCCCTAAAGCAAAACGCTCAAATCGCACGCAGCGCCTATCTCTTCGACTGCGAGCTGGTTAGGGTAACACACATTGGGTCGTCTGCGGAAAAAATAGAATCGTTTGTAAATCTGCTGGTGCCGCCTGGGGCGAAATTCACCAGCGCCGCATGAGGGCCAGTTTGCCCCCGCAGAAGCTCTGAAGGCCCTTCCCCGATGCCCGCCGGAATAAAGCTGCGATCTTTCCCGACGTCACTAAACAGAGCGACATAAGTTTCCACGCATTACCCTGGTGCGGCGCGGGCTGCTTTCCGAGCAAGCGAAGCGCGCCCCCCCAACGGGCTACCGGGCTTCAGCTCGCGCCCCCCTTTCGGTAAGCCCGAGTCCCGAATCCCGAGCCCCGAATCCCAACCTGTCGAACTCAAAGGAGGGGGCAGATTGTCGCTCCGCCAGGGAGTATGCCAACAGGAAGATTAAAATATGTATCGCATAAGTTATTGAAAACAAATGGGAAGAAAAGACATAATGGATAACATTGTGAAAATACACGAGTTACCGGCTTCTGTGGGCTATATCGGCTAATATCGGGCATTGGTGGTTTATCCACTTTAGCCAAAAGGGCAGGATGGTACGCCAGGGCGAGCTGAAGCGAGTCTTGTCCCACCTCGCCGTGCTGAACTCCCGCCGTTTCGGCCGTTGTGAAATCTGCATCTTAGCTTTCCGAGATCGAGGAGATAGGGGATGAAAATTGAGCAGACTTTCAGGCGGCGCAAATTCCTGGAAGTCCGGGCGCCTCGGCCACGCTCCAAGGCTTCCGGAGCGTCTTGATGAAGAAGAAGCGCAGCGCTGCGAGCTTCTGCGTCACGCTACTCGCATCCAGTTTCCGTTCGCGGAACAGATACGCTTGGTATTCACGAATGTGCTGGGGGCGTAACTGGTCCGGAGAACGGTGGAAGTAACGAGCGAAATCCGCAACCGCCCGCAGGTAACAGCGTATGGTACCGGAAGAGTAATTGCGACGCGGGAGTTCCTCCAGCGTCGTAATTATTCTCAGGGTACGATTCGTTGCTATCTCCGTGCGGTCGCAGATTTCGCTCGCTACTTCCACCGTTCTCCCGACCAACTGCGTCCCGAGCACGTGCGGGAATACCAA
>Ga0181527_1005052_pt1 | contig 11091 bp, 12 predicted proteins | sample PEATcosm2014_Bin_30_FD_119762 | JGI IMG/M metagenome (GOLD analysis project Ga0181527, IMG submission 119762) | Peatland microbial communities from MTU Mesocosm Facility, Houghton, MI, USA - PEATcosm2014_Bin06_60_metaG | ecosystem: Environmental > Terrestrial > Soil > Wetlands > Peat | place...
GATCAGAAGTGCGGCCGGGATGAACGTGGTGCGAACAAAAATGAAGATGAATAGTAGCGAGCGAATGCGGTCGCGAGGGTAGGTGACCAGAAACGCGCCCATGACCGCTGCAATCGCTCCGCTGGCGCCCAGGTTTGGAATTGTGGAATGGGGATCGGCTGCAACCTGAGCAATCATCGCCACCAGCCCGCCGGCAAAGTAGAAAATAACGTACCGCCAGCGGCCCATTGCGTCTTCGATCTCGGGGCCAAAGGCCCATAAGAAGATCATGTTGCCGATGATGTGCATCCAGCTGCCGTGCAGGAACATCGAGGTGATCAACGTGATCCATCGATGGCCGGAGAGAATCTGGGCGGGGATCGCGGACCACGTGTTCACGAATGCATCGCCACCCGTCAGCTCCAACAGGAAGACGAATCCGTTCACGAGGATGATCAGGGCCGTGACGATGGGAATGCGCTGAGGGCGCCGGGATGCATCGCTTAATGGGATCAAGCCTCCCATATCGTCTTCCTCCTGCGGCGCAACTATGTTAAAAACCTTCCAGATTGTAGCACTGCGGACCGTAAGAACAGTGGCGCAAGGCACGCAAATGGAGCCGACTGAAGGTTTCTGGGCCAACAGCCAGCGGGTCACTCCCGATATCCACGAAGGGGATCTTTCGCCAGTAATCTCGGAAAACTTTGAGAGCTTCAACCCCGAAGATCCCCGCGGCATAAAGCGCTTCCAAGACGCGGATCGTGCCCGAGTGAATGCGTCCTTCAAACTCGAAGGGACTACGCGGTACAAGCCATTCACGCGTTCCGTCGTCGTTGCGAACATAACTCACATAGAGCAACGATTCGCGGCTGGTCTTGATCTGATTCGGCAGAATGAACTCCCCATATTCTCCCTCGCGATAGAAGCTCTTGAGAGTACCGAGTTCCAGCCTATCGGGTTGCCCCAGGTCCGGCAATCTGCATGGTCAGGCGTGAGTGCTCGATGCTAAGGTCGATCCACTCGTCAACCAAACGCTTGAAGCGTTTGTGGGCTACGATCTGGCGGCGAATCTCCTTCACCGATTCCAGACGGACGTACTCCGTGCGGCTCTTCATCTGGCGGGTGTAGCTGATCTGCCAGTAGGCTCCGGCGTGGTGTTGGGGATCTTTGTATTGTCGGGTCAGCGAGCCCGGGCGCATCGCGCCGATCTCCAGTAGCGCCTTCTTGATCCGATCAATCCTCTGTTCGATCAGCCTTGTCCGTTTCTGGCTCATGAGTCCTCCTTTTGCGTTGAGAGTATAGCATATAAATGCTATACTCTACCGCGATAATTGTCAATCCAGAAAACCGGATTATCAAGCCAACCGGCAAGGAGGCTGATGATGTCAATGTGGCCGCTTGGATCGCGGCCGTGGCGCCGCTGGAAGTTCTTCATCGCATCGACGAGTGCGCCCTGATATACCGGTGGGTCGACCGGAACATTGACGCCACGTGGCAGATCACCGGTTGGACGGAGCAGCCGGGCGATTCTGGGAATACCGGAATAAACGTCGCCAGGCAGGATTCCTTTCTTGATCCGAGGGAGCTGTTCTCCATCATCTTCCTTTTCCAGGTCAAGATACGTCTGCAATGCCTGAATCGTACGCCGGTACCCGGGATATTGCGGTTCTACCCGCGACAGAACGCCGGCCACATCTGTCCCGCTGACCACGTAGTCCTTGATAAACTCGGCTAGATCGTATTTCCTCGCGTCTTCGTCCAAGGCGAAAGCGAGATGCCGCGGATTCACTTTTCCGATATGAAGGTCGGAGATGTAGCGCATGACGCAGACCGTGAGATCGAGATCGAACTTCACCTGATCTATGTCGACCGGTTGCCGTGTCTCCGGTCTGAGCCTCGCCAGGCGCTCGCCCCAGCGGGATCCGTCATAGTCTTCAGCAGAGAGCCCTTTCCGGTCAGCCTCGCGAAACAACGCAATCAGTTGCTTTGCCTGCGCGGTCGGCTCACCACCCTTGATCCACCAGAGCGAATAGCCGTTGAACCCGTAGAACTTCTTCAGGTGCTTGCTGTAATCGCCGAAATCCGGCCAGCGCAGATCGGCCGAATCGCCGCTCTCAATCGTTCTCAGCAGCCAAGATTGACCTTCGGCACTCAGCTCCGGCGCCTTCGCGCCCATGTCCGCGATCGCCGAATGAGTCTCCCAGGGTTCGGTGGAATAGGCTCCTGCCGGCCAAGTCGCCACAACCAGCATAACCGCCGCCAGCATCCGAGGATTGCTTCTGATCCTGATTCGTTTCACGTGTTTCCTCGCTGGACTTTCCTGCAAGGTAAGGGCCAAACTTAATCTGGTCGTTTCGAATGCTTTGAGCGACGGCTCGTGCGATTTGATCGTCGCGAAGTTCGTGAAATCGCGACCGGCCCGCAAATCTGCGATTCTCACCCTCTATGCATTCAGATGTTTGCCAATTGGCGACCGAAGTGCTGTATCGAGAAGCGTTCTGCCACGCGCTTCAACCGAAGAACAGGAATTGCTATGAGCAGCACCAGCAGTGAGGACCATCTTCGCAAGTGTGCGCACGGGCCGTGCATCTGCATGGTCTATCCAGAGCAGGAGTACTGCAGCCGGCATTGTTCCAGGGCTGGCAATGCGGAGAAGACCGAGGAAAGGTGCGACTGCGGGCACCTTAACTGCGCGTTGAGGGGAACTTCGCAAGGACAAACTCAGCTTTTGTTTCCCGCAAGCAGACCGGCGGCACTGTGAACATGGATTCAGGCCACGCGTAGATCAGCCTCTTGAATCACGTTCCATCTGGCCGCCGTCGCCTTTCCTCAAAACTCAATCAGTCAGCCGACAAGGGATCGAATTGACCTTTCATTGACGAGCGGGCGTCGTACGTCACGCTCTTGCACCTTTTCGCAATTCCGCGAAAGAATCGCGACCTGGTGACTTATATTCTCGAACTTTTTCAACAGCTTACGGATGGCCCTTGCGTTGCATTATCAGTCAACGTGCGGCAAGAACCTTTGCCTTACTGCTGTAGTTTCGGGGGCGCGGAGAGAGGACATGACTGTCGAAGCAAGAACGGCAAGGATCGATACCCAGGACGAACCTGCATTCAAGCCGAATTATGTTGGAACGAAGGTCGAGGCGTTAAACAACCGCTCCGGGCTCGGGTTAACCGGATTGAGAAACATGGCAACCGCCGATTGGGACGCCCTGAAACTCGAGCTCCATCAGAAAATTCAGGAATTGAAACAGTCGGGAGATGGCTATTGGCAAAGGGTAAAGCCCGATCTCGAAACCAAGGTCGCTGCATTGGAGGAATCGATCAGGTTGTCAAGTCCGTGTTCAGAAAACATTCGGCGCGGACTTGGCAGTCAACAAAGGAACAAACCCGATCGCTCTTCTGAGCAGACGGAGCTCAAACGGGAACATTCTGGACTCAAGAAGGCGCAGGCAAAACTTCTACCCAACCTGGCCGCCTGAGCGAATCGGTAATCGCAAAGGTTTCAGGCCGGCTCTTGGGAGATCGTTGAAAAGGAGAAGGGAAATGGAAAGTGTAAAGAAGGCTATCAAGGAAGTTACTGGGGCATCCATCGGCTGTGCAGTCGTCATGATCGTGTTGGGACTGCTGGCGGTGATTCTTCCGCATGCATTGGGGATCGCTGTTTCCGTCGTGTTTGCATGGTTGATCGTATTCAGCGGCGTGGTGTATCTCGCATTCGCATTCACCAGCCTGAGTGCCGGAAGGTTTATTTGGAGAGTGATGATCGGGGCGGTTTACATTCTGGGCGGCGGCTACCTGGCCTTCCATCCTGGAATCGCCCTCGAATCTCTCACAGTCGTTCTGGCTGTAGTTTTTGCTCTGGAAGGCATGTTGGAGCTGACATCATTCTTCACGTTCCGCCTGGTCCCAGGCTCCGGCTGGGTGTTGTTCGACGCTCTCGTCACCTTGCTGCTGGCTGGATTGATTCTGTACCCGTGGCCGTCCAGTTCGACATGGGCTATCGGAATCATCCTCGGCGTCAACCTGATCTTCAGCGGCGTTACCGTGCTGATGTATTCACTGGCGGCACGCAAAACCATCGAGGTGCTGAACCCATGAATCCAGAAATGGCACTGCTATTCATCGCTCTCGAAGTCTGCCTCGCGGGCGCAATGATTCTCATTGACAAGAGGTTCGCGCGGCAGCCGGTTCTCATTGCACGCATGAAAACACCGGACGTAGTCCGCTCACGCCGGCTGTCTCAGCAGCAGGATCCCGACGGACGAGACACTTAGAAGGAACGAACATGAGCACGAGCACGGTCAATCAGTCTGAGCTTGGGACGGCAATTACTCCGCCGCCAAGCGCAATCCAGTGGACTGGCGACCAGCGGGTTTCCACCTCGAATACGGCAGCATTCGAAGATATCCTGGCTCACGATCTGGATCGGCTTTATCGCATCGCATTCAGACTGCTTGGCAATCACGAGGACGCGGAGGACGCCTTGCAGGAGGGGCTTTGGAAAGCATTCCGCCGCCTGCCCTCATTTCAAGGCCGCTCGGCACTCTCGACCTGGGTAACGCGAATCGTTATTAATTCAGCGCCTATGACTCTTCGCCGCAGGAGATCTCATCTGGAGTTCTCCTTGGATGAAATAATAGAGAGCCAACCGGAAACGCTTGCCTTGCGCGCCGCGGACAAACGGCCCGACCCGGAGCAAATGTGTGCTGCCTCTGAATTCATCAGGGCAACGGAAAACCAATTGCTGCGACTCTCAGACTGGGAGCAGGCTGCATTTCATCACTTCGTGATAAAAGGCCATTCGGCGAGAGAATCCGCTTCGACATTCGGCGTTCCAGTGGCCACGTTCAAATCACGAATCTGCCGCACACGCGGTAAGCTGGCACGGGGGATGCACCATTCCCGGAACAAAGCGTGCGCTGAGCCGCTTATCGGAGATGTTATTCATGATACCAAACCCCAGTGAGAACAAAGTTGCTGCTTCCGGGCTGAACCCCCGAGAGGCCGAAGCGCGCCTGGTCCAGTTCGGACCGAATGAGCCCGCCGCGACAAAGCATCGCTCTCCCGTCGCCGTTTTTCTGCGCATGTTTGTCAGTCCGCTGACACTGATCCTGCTCTTCGCTGCCGTAGCTTCGGGATTTCTAGGTGACAAGGCCGATGCAGGGATTATTTGCGCAATCGTCCTGCTGAGCGCGGTGATCGATTTCAATCAGACCTACCGATCGCAGAAGGCGGTTGACCAGCTCCAGAATCAAGTGGCCCCCACTGCAACAGTCCTGCGCGATGGAACCTGGACAGAGACCCGTCGCCGAGATGTTGTTCCAGGCGACGTGGTCCAGCTCTCGGCGGGAGACATGGTGCCTGCGGATGCACGCCTGCTCACCGCACGCGATCTGTATGTTCAGCAAGCGGCGTTAACGGGAGAATCTCTTCCTGCCGCCAAGGCAGCTTCCGCAGAACCAGCCTCAACAAAGGCAGATGCGGCCAACACGGTCTTTCTTGGCACGTCAGTTGTAAGTAGAACCGCCACTGCGGAGGTTACCGCGACGGGAGGGCGCACTGCTTTTGGCGACATTGCAGCAAGGCTCACCGCGCGCGCCGAAGAGACAGCGTTCGACAAGGGCCTGCCAGATTTCAGCCGGCTCCTCGCGATGACCGTCTTCTTCCTCGTTCTCTTCCTCATCACCGTAGGCGTTTTGCGCCATCGCGATCCATTTCAATCCCTGCTTTTCGCAGTTGCACTGGCCGTTGGCCTCACGCCAGAGTTCCTGCCCATGATCACGTCAGTCACTCTCTCCAAGGGCGCCGTGGCCATGGCACGCAAAAACGTCATTGTCAAGCATCTCCCCTCCATTCAGAATCTCGGCAGTCTCGATGTGCTTTGCAGCGACAAGACAGGGACACTCACGATCGGAACCATGCTTTTCGACCGGTCTCTCGATGCTTTCGGCAATCCCTCCAGCCGGCCATTGGAGCTCGGATTTCTGAACAGTAAGTTCGAGACGGGCATCCGCAGTCCACTCGATGACGCTATCGCTCGCCAGAACCCGCAAAACGTAGAGGGATACACCAAGTGTGATGAGATTCCCTTCGACTTCGAACGAAAGCGCCTCTCTGTGGTCGTCGAACGGCAGTCGCAGCGCGTTCTCATCACCAAAGGCGCACCGGAGGGAATCCTTCCGCTTCTCACTGGTTACCTGGCCGGCGGCAAGACAGAAGCCATTGACGAAGAGGCCATCAAGCGCATCCGTCAAGCAAGCGATGCTTTGAACAGTCAGGGATACCGCTCGCTGGCCGTCGCTTACGCCGACGTTCCCGCGCGCCCTGATTACTCCGTAAAGGACGAGTGCAATCTCATCCTGGCCGGCTTTCTCACTTTTACTGATCCTTCATTACCCGATGCAGACGAAGTTCTGCGTTCACTCAAGCAGGATGGCGTCGAAGTGAAGGTCATCTCAGGCGACAACGATCTTGTGACTGCCCGGGTGTGCGCAGAGGTGGGTCTCAACACCAGCCACATCGTCACAGGCGATGAAATATCCAATATGACCGATCCTGCGCTGGCCCATGACGCCGAGGAAACCCATGTCTTCGCTCGCATCTCGCCCGCGCAAAAAAGCAGAATACTCCTTGCCTTCAAGCATAGCGGACACGCCGTCGGCTTTATGGGCGACGGGATCAATGATGCTCCTTCGATTCACGCCGCCGATGTGGGCATCTCCGTTCCGAGCGCAGCCGACGTGGCCCGCGAAGCCGCCGACGTCATTCTCATCAAGCCCGGCCTGCGCGTTCTTCACGACGGCATTATCGAAGGCCGAAAGGCATTCGGAAACGTGATGAAGTATCTCTTCATGGGCACAAGCTCGAACTTCGGGAATGTGTTCAGCATGGCCGGAGCATCGCTCTTTCTCGGTTTTCTTCCCATGCTTCCTACGCAGATTCTGCTGAACAATTTCCTTTACGACCTGTCCCAGATCACGATTCCGACGGACAACGTGGACGAGACATACCTGGTCAAGCCTCAGCGATGGGATATCAGCTTGATTCGTGATTTCATGGTATTCATCGGACCTATCAGCTCCATCTTTGATTTTCTGACCTTCTATGTGCTCCTACATTTCTTCCGTGCGACTGAAGCGCAGTTTCATACTGGATGGTTCGTCGAGTCTCTGGCTACCCAAACTCTTGTGATTTTCGTCATCCGCACGGCGAAGAATCCGCTGAAGAGCCGGCCCAGCACGGCTCTGCTTGCGACGTGTCTGGGGGTAGTGACCGTCGGGACACTCTTGCCGTTCAGCCCTCTCGCACGCATGCTGGGCTTTACTCCCCTGCCGTTCAGCTATTTCATCTTTGTGGCCGTTGCAACGTTGGCCTACCTGCTGCTGGTGGAAGTTGCGAAGAGAATGCTTCTCAACCATGAGACGCAAAAGAACGCAGTCAAATATTCACATTCAGCAGTGGTTGCAGGATAGATATCCCCAGCGCAACTGCTTATGGAAAGCGTGCGGCCTGAGATCGGTGGTGAAAACGATGAACCGGAACACTCCGAATGCGCAAATCTTTGAAAGGCCAAGGAAACAAGGCTCCCCTGCGCGGCGTGCGGCCCTGGATCTCTGCGTGATTCTCTCGCTCATCGCGGCTGTTCCATTTGCACGTACCCAGTCAAATCCGCGGCTCCAGGCCTTCTTCGAGCAGAATGTCGGCCTCAGTCAGGAACAAATCGATCAGATCCGCCATGGTATACCCGTCGTGAAGGCATTTCCTCCGCGAACTTCGGCCGAGGTCTTTCTGTTTGGTGCGGTTTATATTCACGCGGCGCCGGAGGATTATCTGCGTTTAGTCTCGGACCTCAATCGCTTCCGGAGGGTCCCGGGTTATCTGGATCTCGGAGTCTTTGGAAACCCTCCAAAGCTTTCAGATTTGGATAGCCTCTCTTTGGACTCGGACGATGTCCGCGAACTGAGGAAATGCCAGCCCGGAAGTTGCGGAATTCAGTTGCCCTGCAGCTCGATGGAGGAACTCCAGCGATCCGTCGATTGGTCGGCCCCGGACATTGATCAACGCGTCGACCAGTTTCTGCAGCACAAGGCACTAGGCCTTCTTCTGGCCTACCAGAAAGAAGGCAATCACGCCCTTGGAATCTATGAGGACAAGTCCGAGCCAGCTCCCGTAGCGCAGGAGTTTGCCTACATGTTGAGCTATTCCAAGGCATTGCCGGCCCAGCTACCTGACTTCTACAGCTACCTTCTCACCTATCCCCACGCCAAGGCGGCCAATATCGACGATCGCTTCTATTGGACCAAGGTCAAGTTTGGGCTCAAACCAACGCTGCGCATGATCCATCAAGTAACAATGCGAGGACACCCGGCAGATGACGTGGCCTATGCCGTCGCCGAAAAGCAACTCTATTCGAGCCACTACTTCGACACAGCGTTAAGCTTGTCCTTCTGCGTTCGAGATCGTGCCACCTCGGGCCATCCTGGCTTTTATCTGATTATGGCCATGGGCACCGAACAGCTTTCCATGGCTGGGCTCAAGGGAGAAGTCATCCACAGGGTTGTTGTGGGGCGCTCGGCCTCCAATCTCCAGGCAGCGCTCACGAACATCAGGAATTTGCTGGAGGCAAACAGCAAACCATAGGACTGTGTGGAGCTGCGTTTTAGCAGATGCGGGCAAGAAAAATCGTCGGAAGGGAAGTCTGTTGGGAGGACAACACAATGACTCTGTCAAAGGAAACGCATCTTCATCGTATGGGCCAGATCGCTGAAGTACTGTCTCAGCACGGCCTCGGTTCACTGTATAGCGCGCTCGGTTTGCAGCGCTTTGCAGTCACCACGAAGCCGCCCTCGGAGCATGCGGCCGCATTGACTCCTCCCGAGCACCTGCGGATGGCGCTCGAAGAACTAGGCGCAACATTTGTCAAATTGGGGCAACTGCTATCGATACGCGCCGATCTGTTGCCACCGGAATATCTAGCCGAGTTGAGCAAGCTGCAGGATTCGGTCCCGCCAGTCCCAACTGGACAGATTGAACATCTGCTTGTGAAAGAACTCGGCAAGCCCATCGATGCCGCGTTCGCAAGCTTCGATCCGAAGCCTCTCGCCGCAGCCTCCATCGGACAAACGCACCTTGCGACGCGCAAGGACCATGTTCATGTTGTGGTCAAAGTCCAGCGCCCCGGGGTGGCAGAACAGGTCGAGGAGGATCTAGAGATTCTGCGAAACCTTGCCGCGACCGCAAGCCACCATTGGGAGGCTGGCAAACAGTACGACTTGATCGGGCTGGAGGAAGAATTCGAGCAGACCATTCGCGAGGAGCTCGACTATTCGCACGAAGCTCGCAATGCCGAGCGCTTTGCCGCCAATTTCAAAGGCGATGAAAGCGTGCATATTCCGCGGGTCTTTTGGGATACTTCGACAGCGCGGGTGCTCACCCTCGAGCGCGTTTCGGGGATTAAGGTAAACGATCAGGCCAAGCTCCATCGAGCGCACATCGACCGTGCAGCGCTCGCTCAGCGCGGTGCGCAGATCGTTATGAAGATGATCTTCGAAGACGGCTTCTTCCATGCGGACCTGCATCCCGGCAATCTCTTTGTCGAACACGGGGCCCGCGTGGCGCTGATCGATTTCGGCATGGCCGGCACTCTGGACGAGCGCACGCGCGATTGTCTCTCCGACTTGATCATTGCCATCGGCAATCGGGACTTCGATCAACTCACGGAAGTGTTTCTCGAACTCGGGCGGAGCACGAAGCCAGTCGACCGGAACGCGCTGCAGCTTGACCTCGAGCATCTTATCAAGCCGTCTTACGGTAAAGAACTTAAGGAAATCAAACTGGCTCCGCTGCTGAACGGCGTATTCGCCACACTCCGCAAGCACTATCTGCACCTGCCGGCGGATCTCACATTGTTGTTGCGTTCGGTCATCATGGCGGAAGGCATGGGCGCGAGCCTCGATCCTACCTTCGATCTGATGACCGTAATCGAGCCCTATGCTGAGCGCATGACCGAGCGGCAGTACTCACCCTCGCGCTGGCTCGGCAAGCTGGGTCCGGCGAGCGTGGAGATGGCCCGATTGAGCCTTGCCCTGCCGCAGCAGATGCGGCGGGTGCTGGGCGACATCGAGCGCGGGAATTTTGCAATCGGATTGCGTGCGGAGAGTTTAGAGCCGTTTGCGTTCCGTCTGGACAATCTGGCGAACCGCCTGGTCCTGAGCATTCTGGCTGGCGCTTTCATCGTCGGCTCGGCCGTTCTGCTGTCGTTCTATCATCCTCAGGGCTGGGAGCGATGGGCTGGACAGTTGTTGAGATTCGGCTTTCTGACCGCTACTGCGCTAAGTCTTTATCTTGCTTGGAGAATCGCTCGCTCTCACCGCAAATGAATTCCTGTGTCTGGTTCGTGTCTTCTGCCTTGGCTGAGTGCGAATCGCCGAGAATGTCCGGAGAGCTTTCGCGCAGTCGCATCACGCTTACCATTCAGAGGAATCGCTCGATCGGGCAAACAGCCGTCCGGTAATCGCACCAAAGAGGAAACCGCCCACGTGAGCTGCGTATGCGACGCCGCCACTCTGCACGTCCGCCACCGAGCCAATCTGATCGAAGAGCTGGATAAGGAACCACACTCCAATCAGGAGAAACGCCGGGATAAAGCTTACGCGAGCGAGCCAGCCAAAGAACCAAAGGGTCTCGGAGCCGACTTCCTGCTCGGTGATGCCTCTTAGTCTTGCCGGATTTCGGTGAGTTTTCCTATGAGAGAGGATGTCAAGCGAAAAAACTCCCCCTGCTCCCCCGTAAGGACGGCATTATTCGAGCGCCATCCGGAGTTCAACTTCGCGAGGGTTAGCGCGCGCCATCACAGTTCGGGCGAAGGAGGCAAAGATGCGCCACCCGACGACAGACAATGAGGCGGCCCGATTGGCAAGAAACAGATCAGAAGACCTGTTTCTTGCCAAAATGCGATCCGGGGGCGAAATGGACCTGATTTACCGACTTGGTGGTGGTCTTGGCAGTAGCTTTCGACTCGGGATCGGCTGTTCGGTGACTGCCGACCAGAATGAAATAACGGCGAAGCGTCGAGTGTCGGGATACCGGGCACACTTCTCCCGCC
>Ga0181527_1005060_pt1 | contig 11084 bp, 14 predicted proteins | sample PEATcosm2014_Bin_30_FD_119762 | JGI IMG/M metagenome (GOLD analysis project Ga0181527, IMG submission 119762) | Peatland microbial communities from MTU Mesocosm Facility, Houghton, MI, USA - PEATcosm2014_Bin06_60_metaG | ecosystem: Environmental > Terrestrial > Soil > Wetlands > Peat | place...
CGAGTATACGCAGTAGGGCAAGAATTGGCACTTCGAATGTCGCTCAACAGTCGTTAGGAAGTCCCACTTGTGAAATAGTAATCCCTGTGGGCTAGTTTCGACAAACTGGTCCCAACGCTTTTTATCTTCCAGCAACTCAACAACCATTTTTACGCCCTTGTCAAACACTAAAACGACGATTACCAGAGTGAGTCAGGAGAGCTAAGATAAACCAGCTTCTGAGGCTAAACTGTTGATCATGGCAAGTCCACAAGAACTTCTTTCATCATCTTTTCATATCGTTCTATGGCAGCGGTTCTCGTGTACTTTTGTCTAATGAGGCTTTCCGCATTATCTGCCACTTTTTCTAGTTCCCTATGGTTTAAAATCATTATTACTCTTTGTGCTATGCGTTCTGGCGCGGTTGATTCAAGCAAAAATCCCGTCACTTCGTTGGTTACCACATCTGGGATAGCACCAACCGGCGTCGCTAGACCGGGGTGCCGCACGCCATTGCTTCCAACACGACGGTCGGTAAGCCCTCGACGTGATGTGTCGGCAGTATGAGTGGTCGAAGTGCATTTAGAAAGATTGGCAACTCCTCTTCTGCGATCCATCCTAGAACCATCACTGAAACTGCTTCTTCGGCGCTCAATCGCTCGCTCGCTTTCTTCACTTCAGCCAAGCATGCGCCGGTGCCGCCTATGAGGAAGCTCATATGCTTCCTCTTCGCGATGAGAGGAATTGCGTCTATCAATTCTGTTATTCCCTTCTCCTTAATGAGTCTCCCAATGTGTCCGACAACGAGGTCTCTATTTTCGAATTTCGTCGTCACTCTAAAACGGTATGTATCTACGAATCTAGCGCCTTCAGTTAGGATAATGTGTTTGTGTCTCTCTAAATCCAAGCTGTTCAAAACACCCTTGGACTCGGGAGCTATTCCATCTAGCAGCGAAAACATTATTCGTTCTTGGAGTCTAAAGATCCAAGAATTCACGTAGCCCTTTTCCGCTGCTGAGTGGCTATGCGTTACAACCTCCACGGCTTTTTTCCCAGCAGCTTGGCTGTGAGCAGATGCGCCAAATAAAACGGATAGGCAAGATAGAAGAGCACAACGTTGACTTCTTTTATTATTCTTACGAGCTCTATACTTGTTAGCAGTTGTGCCTTAATGCATTTCGTTAGCCACAACAGTTTAGAATAGAAGGCAGGCTGAATATCTTTGGCAGCGTGCATACTGGTGGCTATGTCCCTCACTTCAACTTTTTCAGAGCCCATTGTTATTCGCTCAGTGTTTCCGTCTATCAATACAATTCTCTCAGCGATCGGCTCAAGAATCTGCAACAGTTCCGACAGAAACTTATATGGCACTTTGGATGTCCAAGTGTAAGAAACAATCGCAACGCGCGGCCTTACAGAGCTGTCATCATTTAAAAGCGCCCCTCCGGACACCGTCTCACCTGTCATCGAGGCGAACGTTATCCTCCGTGGAGTCTCTTTTATAACTTGTGTCCGCATATACCATTCTTTGGCGCGGTTCGATATGACGGATCGGGTCGCTTTTAGTCTATCTGACCTGAGAAACGCCTGATAAAGGAACCTAGCAGTGTCCGTTTCGACCTCCCCCGTATTTCATTCAGCGCATAGTAAAGACACGCGCGTTGACTTTTATGCCGAAGGTCCCTCGAAGCGCACCCCTTACCTTAGCCACATAAGCGAATGGCTTCTGATACGGATATCAACAAGTAAACAAACATGGTAGTATAAAAAACTATGAGCTTAGCGCTGCAGAATTCGACAATCAATCCGGAAAAGCCGTCTCGTGGTTCAGTAGATTCGCGAAAATCGCGGCGATAACGCGCTGAGTCCTCCGTGACTAAGCCAACTATATGCACTTGGCTGCTTGCGCAGCAGATGATCGCCCAACACAAGATAATCCAGGCCGGAGTCCATCAAAGACGCTTTGGGTTCTCCGCCAGCAATTACGCATGATGTTCCATCAAAGAAGAAGCCGAACTCTTGTCAGCTGTCTGTATCAAGTCGTCCATCACTGCGAATATCTCACTTACTAAACTTCCTTTTTCGTTTTTTTCAAACTTGGTTTTTTTGACAAATACGGGTAATTAGTGCAGAAACCGCCCCATATTCGGCTTTGTATCCAGCGTGTATTGAACGATGGGCCTTTTTTTTATGAACTTTGCAGGAACCCCCCCTACCATCGTCCAAGGCTCGACATCCTTGGTCACGACTGCTCCAGAAGCTACAACTGCGCCCGCGCCGATTCTCACACTTGGTAAGATAGTCACCCTTGCGCCAATATAGACCCAGTCATCGATGTAAACAGCCCCTCCCTTATGGGCAAAAGTTGGACTTGTTATGTCGTGTTCAAGCGTGAAAATTCTGACCTCGTCTGAGATATTCGCATTGTTACCTATGAACAGTCCCATCCGCCCATCAAGAAATGCATCTGGTCCGATGATTGAGTGGTGCCCGATATGCACGCCAGCAGGCTCGTTATATCTGCATTTGTTGGAAATGATGGCATCAAACGGTATGTCTACCCGAAACAAATACTTGTACAATAGCAATCTTACTGTGTGTATTGGTATGTACCCAGTTAATGTTGCTGCAACACGATTGGTGGAACGTAAAAGAAGATATATCTGTATCAATAACGAAACAAGTTTTGATTCTTTGCGAGCCCTTGCCCACTCCGCCCTCTCGCTTTGCATCGTGGGCTTATTCCACTATTGTTCTTCTTATATCTTGCGTCGGATTCTACGAGCAATAAGATGCTCTACCGCATTGCAGACTATGCACCCGCTATACCCTTCTTTTTTCAACCGCAACGAAACTTCTAGATAAATAACCATTAAGCGGTATAGCTACGGGTCCTCGCTCGGCACCGCCTGCACCTTCTCCTTTGACACGTTGGGCACGATGAGTCACATTAATCCATAAGCTCGCGGGAAACTTTTTCCGAGCCGTAATGAGGCCGAGCAAGTCAAGTTCCGAGATGAAGTTCGATCACTAAGGGCGTGCTCACGGCGATATTGAGGGCAAACTAAAAATTTCTGTGCGCTTCCCGTTGGCACCAAGTTTTTTTAAAGCTTTCGTAGAGAAGGAGGGTGTCGGCCTGCACACGTTTGATACACGCACTTTCGTCGAAAAAAAGGATGGTATCATCCGTCGAAAATAACGGTTTGAAGGCCGTGGCACTAGGGATAAAACCGGCTAGGTATCACCATAAGAAAGCGGCGTTGCGCTCTTCGTTCATACAGGGCCCCACGAGCCATTATATCTAAAGACATACTGGCAGGTAGCCAACGATTTTTTTTGCGTCCCGCCATACTCTTTTCTATTTTGTAGGTTGCAGTGTCGATAAATCTGGCGCCCTTGGCGAGGAGCTGTCTCGGTATCTTGTCAACCCCAATTCATTGATTAGGGTTGGAGTCTCTGGGGAGATTCCGTCGAAGAGCTTAAGGGGGATAGAATCCTGCATGTCCGTTATTCGACTGATTAGATCGGTCCTTTTATTTCTAGTTACAACGTCAATCGTCACTTTTTTCAAGACCTTCGAATTGATTACTGGTACAAAATAAAAAGGATTGGCCATTCAAAAAAGTACCAAGTCGACATCGCGACGGCCTTTCACCAGTTCTACGCTGATTTTTATCTGTGTCAAAATACATTTGACCTTCCAAAGAAGTGCTGAATAAACGGTTGGCTTTTTTAGCGGCTACATAATGCAGCCCTACGACAATATCGCGCACTTCGACACGTTCTGATATTACCTCGATTCTGCTCGTATTTCCACCTATCACCGCAATTTTTTCGCAAAGCGGGTCAAGGATTTTAAGCACATCTGACAAGAATTCGTAAGGGACGTAGGATTGCCAAGGAAAATAAACGAGTGAGATTTTGCGTTTTTTTTAGTTTCCAAAGATACTGCTTCCATCAAAATTGTAGCGTCTCCAATCGATATCCAGTAGATCCAAAATGGTCGGAGTGACATCCATCAGATTCATGTCCTTTTTGCTGACACTTCTCTTTGCATTAGATACTAAGAAAACCGCGTGATGTTGTTTGTGGTACCCGGGTGCAATATTATGCGTGATGCTCCTACCAAAAATAGGTGCTGGAACATTCGTCCCTGCGCAATAATCAGAGCTGAGTTCAAACACGATATCCGGATAACGCTTCATGTAATCACCTTGATAGAGCTCCTCACGCTTCGCGGCCCACTTTACAACACTTCGACCCGTTTTAGGGTCCGTGATTTTGAGAAACGCGTCTATGATCGAGTCGCGCGATCGTTCGTAATCGCCGTTTTCAATGTTGTCCCTCTTGATGAGGATACCCCCATATGGATAGTTCTTGATTCCTGATTGGTCAGTCAGGTAAGCGACAGTGTCTTCCCAGTCAATGGGATTTTGACTGAGTATCCACTCTTTGGCTTGCGGAAAGACACGCAACGCCTTAGCCGCGTGATTACCAAGCTCGTATTTGTTTACCGCCGTTACCACGGAGCGTTTTAATCGCGTTAAAGGCGAGAATGCGCGCGGCGCACTCTTCTTACCATTTCGTACGGACAACATGCCGATTCGCCGAAGCCATTCGTTGATGTTCACCAAATTGACGGGCCGACTGCCTATCCCGTGGTCGCTGACCACAATCGTAGTAGTGTCCGAACCGCTCACAGCCAGAAGCTTTGCGATGATCTCGTCGTAAATCCGATAAAAATCTGGAATCACATCTTTGTAAGCGTTGTTTTCCGAATACTCTGGATCTTTCTCATCGTAATAGTTCCAATAAGTATACTGAATTACGTCAAGCTCTCCATACGACACAAAGAACAAGTCCCATGCGCGTTCCTTCAAAAGAGTCATCACGAACTCCGTTTCACGTTTAATCTGCTGCTTGGCCAGACGAACGTACGCGGCCTTGCGCCTCCCAGGGTAATTATCAAGACCCCATCTGAATTCAGAGACGGGGTAATTTTCGTTGAAGTCCTGTGGACACGCTTTAGCTTCCTTTGTCACCCCCGACCTGCCTATCATCACCCCGTTTACACGCCAAGGCGGATATCCCAGAAGGTGAGGGAGAATGACGACGCGTCTTCCCTCCGCACCTGCTAAGTCCCAAAATGTTCGTCCGCGAATGGTTGTGTCGTCAACATCTTTTGTAACCATCGTGCCCACTCTGCTCAAAGGATCGGTAAAAAGTACAATGCCATGCTTTGCCGGATTTAGCCCGGTATATATCGAGCCCCACGACGTGGGCGAGTCGGGAGGGAAGACGCCATCAAATTCGATGTCTCCCGATTCTTCCCTTAATTTGCGAAACGTTGGCAAGCCTTGTTCAAGGTTAGACAGCGTCATCGAATCCAACGCATCGATCCCAATCACCAGCACTTTCGTCATAGGTATACCTACTTACTGAATGAAGCTAACGACCTGTTCTAGGACCTCTTTTTTCACAATTTCCAAATCGCGCGTATTATCAATAACAGTACATTTTCCCGGGAACACGTTATCGACCAATCGGAACAGTTCCTGGTGAGTTTCCCACAGTGCCTTTGCATTTTCGGCTGACGTCATTTCTTCTTTTTTTCGCAAGAAGGCGATATCCGGCGGGACTTCAATTAAGAGGATCTTATCCGGAACCGGCAGCAGTTTAGCATATCTTCTAAACAGAGATGCCCTTTTAGCCGGCGGGTAGCCGAATTCCTGACATAAAGAGAAGATAACGTCGTAAACGTACCGATCAAAGATCAGGATTCTTTCTTTCGCAGTCTTTTTAGGGACCCATACTCTCCATATGCCGAATATAGTGTAATCTATGAGAACTAGCCGCGGGTAAACTGCTGTGAAGATCTTCGTCATTAGAGGGCGTCGCTCTCTTAGCGCACTTATTCCTGCTTGGTTTGGGCTTACGTTAAACCTCAAGAGGCTACTTCCGCCTATCGCCCTTAATAGCATTCTCTGTACGGAATTCTCACCTTCCAACCACCAAACACGTCTAACGTCATACCTCTTCCGCTTGAGTTCATCGTGCAAATATGATGAAAGCGTACTCTTGCCGGAGCCGTCCATTCCCATGAAATAGATCACAATAGCGTCTTTCATTAATGCCCTCTACAGATTGAGGCCATTCTCAAATATCTTTTTTAGGGCCATGGTGTGTTATCGAAGGTTTCAGCTGAGTTCAGTTTCTGTCGTCTTTAGGTTTTTTTTAGCTAGCGCAGGTATCCTCGATCTTTTCGACGCTTATAGTCGGCTAAATATAGTTGTTTTTGTTCGGCTGACGGTGGTTTAGCTTAGCAGTCGTTTGTAGATCTCCACTAAGCGTTCAGTCAGATTGTTCCAGGAATATTGTAAGATCTTACCACGGGTCTCGACAGGTCGGTGCTCATTTTTCAAATCAAGCAATATTTGGGCCATATTATCGGTTTTTTCGGCAAAGAAAAGGCCAGAGCCCTCGTTGAAGATTGTGGGGAGCGCTCCAAATCTTGTTGAAACAATTGGCAAGTTGCATGCCATCGCTTCCAGCACTGACAAAGGGGTCTCTATGCAGGCTTTTTTGTGTATGGTGGGAAAGACGTAACAATCTGACATTTGGTAAACCTGTTCAATCCTGGAAAAGTGCCGCGCCCAAACTAGACACCCCGCTTCTCGTAACTCCTGCGTTAGTCTTTTATCGGCAGCTTCGTGCTCCCTCCCAATTATAACCACTTGGATTCCTTCCTCTGCTTGAATTTTTTTAAATATGTCAAGATTTCGTTTTCTGCGCAGCGATGCGAGGTGCAAAACTACAAAATCTTGTTTGGCTATCTGGAATTTTGCTCTTAACGAGCTCTTGCGTTTCTCATTTGCCGGTTTGAATTTGCTTACGTCGACTCCGTTGGGAAAAAATCGCGTTTTCATGCCCATCGATTGGAATAAGTCATTGCTCTCCGGTGATTGAACCAGCATCAAGTCCGGCTTAAAAAGTTTCAACAGGTGGCTTCGTCGGAGGGACGGGTGGACTGCTGAGATCACAGTTTTTGCGGGGGGAAATGCACGAGACGCAAGTCTAGCTACTGAGACCCCGAGGAAGGTTGGTGTGAGAATGAAATGGATAATATCCGGACGAAAAGCCTTAATCGCCCTCCATTCGATCAATGAGGAGAAATTGATCTTTTCGACCTCAATGTCTTGAAGTTCCAGTCCGACTTTTAGAGACTTTCCAACATTTCTCTTGCCTTCGTCAAGCGAATCATTGAACTGTCCAACTAAACACACCTTCACAATATCGCCAGAATTGTCCAATTTTCGTTTTTACGGACGAACAGAAGTACCTTTTGTGTGCCCTTCAAGTCAAATTGCCGACTCTATAAGCAAGCGCTCAAACTGTAAGCCTATTGATCCCCAGCTGTACCTTCCTTCAACAATCTTCCTACCACGCATTCCTAGCTCGATTCGATAATCTTTATCGTCATAAAGCTTGGTGATCTGAGATTCAAATTCCGTCTCATTGGACGCATACAATATTGTGTCACCGATTGCTTCTACAACGCCTCGCAACTCGGTTGAAATCACGGGCTTTTGACAAGCTAAATACTCAAGTAGTTTCAGCGGGAAAGCGTTGTCTGCTACTCCGCCCTTATCAAAGGGAATGAGACATACATCCATGAGGTGTATATATGTTGGGATTTCGTTGTAGCTCACACTTCCGACAAAATCGATTTTGTCCAAGACGTCGAGTTGTTTGGCATTTTCCTGGATGTGCTTTCGTGCCGGTCCATCCCCTACTATGAGCAAATTTATTCTGTATCGCTTTTCGATCAACCTTCGCAAAACTTTCAATATGTATGAAAAATCGATCCAGTTTCCCAAAAACCCGGCGAATCCTACTGTGAAGTCTCGTACACGCATATCCGCGTTTTTCGACAGGTTGCTACGCGCTTCAAACAATTCTAAATCGACGCCGTTTGGTACTAGCAATGATTTATCGCTGCTTATTGCATATTTCGCTCTCAAGGATTCTAAAGTGTACGTGATTTTGTGACTTATATTGACGTTCTTCTGGATCATTTGCCTACCAATGTGCTTACCAAATGGCTTTAGAAACCGTGGCACTTGGGTTGACGCGCCAACGTACTCTGCCATATCGTCACAGAGGTCGAAGACCATAGGGATTAGCGACCTCTTGCAAACAAAATAGGCTGCAATCAACTCATTGAAGCTAACCAGAACATCAAAATCTTGCTTGAGCGCGGGGTTGAAAGCATAGTCCTTAACAATCAAAGCCTCTTGAAAGAACGAGTTTATTCTTCGATCTGTTGCGTATTTGAGTTCTATGTTCTTTAAACAGTTGTCTAGATATGTGTCTTGCAGATCTTCAAGCCACCAAGCTTTGACGCATATGGCTGTAATCTCGTGTTTCTGAGACAAATATTTAATGAGATGGTGGAACCGTTGAGGATGTGTCCTTTTCAAGTCGGGCATAGATACAATTAATATCCGCATAGTGAGCACGTATTAGATGTTAACGATCATTTTGTTAACAGATAATTTTTTGTAGTCTCTTTAGTATTCTGTGAAATTATATTGAAACAATGCACGTTGCGTTGCGCAAGCCTTATTGCTTTATCCATTTTAATTCCAGCTTTTATCTACTCGCATCTAGAATCACTCAAGCTTGATAAATATGCCACAAACCACGAATATGCGTGAAAAACGATCAAGTTTTTCATTCTTTAGACAGTTATCAAGTAATTGAATTCGGAATAACCAAAAGAAAAATAAAGATTTGCTCACTTCTTATTGAAGATCGACTGAATGCCTTAACCTAATAGGATACTAGCACGAGCCTGCTGCAGCACTTCAACGATCTAACGGAGAAGTGGCCCCGCAGCCTCTTCTGCGTCTAGGCGTCTATGCGCCCATGCTAGAATCGATGTGACAAATGCTGCAAGGGTCCGGGCAAGATGTTCCTTCAACTCAAGCGCAACGTTCGCGAATACGACCTTCAAGCCGTTCGGCCCTGCCGAGGCAGTAGCTGCACGCAGCTCCATAAATCACGACATACTTGAGCTGCGCATCTCGCCGCGCTCGTTCCACACCCCGCTACAACATTCCTGGCGGGCCTTGTATGTTGCCGCCCATCCAACCGTTATTGTTTGCGGTACCCGGGTGCACCCACACGCCGTCGTAATACTCCTTAAGCATGAGGAAGCCGCTGGTGAAGCGCGCCCAGACTTCGATGGAATACCCCTCCATTGCTGCTGTTGGTGACGACGTCGGCTGCCCGCCTTGGTTTACCCAGCTTGGGGACCATCCATTAGGCGTCCACCAAGTGCGGCTGTATATGGCGCCGTCTGTGCCCTTTACAAAGACGTCTTCACGATCGGCGGGCTGACTACCCCAAGCATTGTACTGCCAAGCGGTGACCGCCGGTCCTGTGCCGTCGGCAAGCACTCCGCCGAGAGAGATCCACGAGCCCCACCCGCTGTTATACCCCTTCTGCCAGAGTCCTCCAGTGCTGCCGCGGACAAAGACGTCGATAAGGCCAGTCCCCCGCTATGCAGCAGCGGGTGACGAGGTTAGGTACCCGCCGAGAGACTGCCAGCCGTCCCACGTGCCGTGATACCCTTGATGCCACAGGGCGCCGTCCATACCTTCTACAAAGACGTCGAGACGACCTGCGTCCCATGAGCAGGCCGCTGGTCCTGTACCAGCAGGAATCTGCCCGCCGAGAGAGACCCAGTTGGACCAGGGGGTCCCGTCATTCGTGGTGTAGTGACCCCGGTTATGTACAGAACAAAATGCACACTGAAGGCGACGTGTTGGCAGGGACGGGGTTGGCACTCACGCTCGTGCTTGCACACGCCGCACACAGCGAGAAGAGCACGATGGTCGCCATGGCGATGCTTATAAGGCTACGTTTGCGTTTCATCATAAATGTCCTCACTCAAAACCGTTTGCTTAAACCCACAAACTTAATTTTTGCAGCTTAAAGCTTCCCATTTGGCTCTACGTGAAAAATATTGGGCTGACCCTCGTGATTCGGATGCGGCGCGCTCAAAGTCCTGCTGCCCGTGCGATAGAGACTAACGCATAAAATGCCGTTTTGTGTCAGCATTTCCGCTTTTTAGCATCTCCGCACGAGCGCCGCTCAAAATGGGATGCGTTAATTCCGTTAGTGCAGTTTTAGAAATTATAACGAAATATATTACCACATACTCGAAAAAAGCCACACGTTGATTGTGATGCTCGAAGCAGCGTTAAACTGCTCGATCCTTCAAAAGCCACCGCTGCACAGGCTATCCGCCTGTTCAAAGCGCACCTACCAGAGAGCGGCCGCCTGCTTATAACAACGCCATAATTATGCCTAAGCTAGGCTATCCAACACCAGATCCACGGCGTAGATACAGTGCTCAAAAAAGCGCCGTGCATTGACAAAAAGGCCTATCGAGGCATTTGCAAACGTAGCACCGCACATAGACAGTGATCCACCAAATCCTTGGCTCTAAGGGGATCTTAATCAGGAAGCGTCAATGTCATTTTTGACTGCAGATATCCCCCACTCCTTTGTCGAAGCGTCAACGAGATTAGCGTCGCAGCTGGCATCTTCAATGACTCCTGTCGCGTACGACAACCAAATCGGGTACCAGTACGTACCCCCCAGCGCGACAACCCCCTGCCACCTCGTGCACCTATGAAACTTGGACAGGATTTTTCCGTTTGACACAAAAGGTGGGTGCAGAAAATAGACTCTCATTTAGTGCCGCCGCCGTTCGTCATCTACAGTATCCAAAAGCAAAAGTTGCTCTCCGACTTTCCGGATCGAGCCAACCGATCGCCACCTAGCGCGTAAGTTCATACCTCTACGTCCTCATCGGGTGCGAGCGGCTTATAAATGTTTCGCGCACCTGCGCTGATTGTGAGGGGCACTGTCCTTCCCTTTAGCCCGAAGGGGGCTCTGCAGATTCGACTCCGGCCCTCGTCGAATCGATTTTTTCCCAAAGCACCGAGTATCTCCTGAAAAAAAAGTCTTTCCAAGCAAGTAAGAGCAGGTATTCATCGAAAAGCACGTATCGTGCGACTCGAAGGAATGAAAAC
>Ga0181527_1005065_pt1 | contig 11071 bp, 13 predicted proteins | sample PEATcosm2014_Bin_30_FD_119762 | JGI IMG/M metagenome (GOLD analysis project Ga0181527, IMG submission 119762) | Peatland microbial communities from MTU Mesocosm Facility, Houghton, MI, USA - PEATcosm2014_Bin06_60_metaG | ecosystem: Environmental > Terrestrial > Soil > Wetlands > Peat | place...
CCTCTGTCGTGCGGGCGCTCCCGTGGAGAACCTGGCCCATAGCGCATCCTTCCATTCACTGGACAAGATTGCACCATCAAACCACGGGATCAAACATCTAGTGGGGTGGATCGGGATCAGGCCTGGGCGGCCTCTTTGGTCCACCAGAACTCAGTGCCATCGGTCCATATGCATTGGAGGATCACGGCAATCTTGCGCGCTATTGCGACACGAGCCTTCTCGGAGCCTATGCGCCGCGCCAATCGTGTTCCCCATGCCTTGAGCGGCGACCAGCGTTGCACCTTGGGAAGAAGAACGCTGGCAACTTCATAGTGGCAGGTTCGGGTAAAGCGGTCTCCGCATTTCGAGTCTTGCCTTGTCGATCCGTTTCCCCGGATTGATACCGCCGCGGCGTCAATCCCAGATAGGGGCCAACGTCCTTGGCTCGCTTGAATCTGTCTGGTTCATCGATCGTGGATCGAAACGCCAGCGCGGTCACCGGACCGACGCCGGGCACAGTCATGAAGCACCGTAACGTGGGATCGGCGCGAACAAAGCTACGGATTTCCTTGTCCAGAACCGCGACCTTGGCGACGGCAACCTCTCACACCTCTATTAATTTCTCGAGGAGGGCTGACAACACCGGGTGATCCTGGGCAAGCATCCGGGCACGTTGGGCGAACGCATTTTTGTTACGACGCCCCACCACCAAGCCGAACGCCTTCAGAATGCCACGGATTTGTCCATCGATCTCTACCCGCATATCCACGAGGCGACGGCGAACACCTAACAGCGCCATCCTCTCATGCGCAGCGAGACTCTTGACCTGAACTTCCTTATACCAGCCCATCCGCACCATCTCCGCTAACCCGCGCGCATCGTTGCGGTCGGATTTGGTTGGACGGACGGACAGAGCAGCGTGTGCATGGCGCGCGTCCATGCACACCACCGGCAATCCAGCGGACTTCAAAGAATGCCACAACCACGGTGATGTCGGCCCGCTTTCCAGCCCGATCCTGACCGCATGAGGCGCTTTGGTTCGAATGAATGCGATCAAAACTCCTGGCTCGGACGCCACTACAGCTTCGATGACAACACGACCCGACGCATTCAAAACATAAACGGCGATCTTCTGAAGCGAGACGTCCAATGCAACATATTGCTCCCTGACTTTTCTCCGGGGTTCGAGCTACAAAGCCAGACACTTGTCCGGCATACGCCTCGGACGGAAAAGATGCCGCGCGGATTACCCGATGTGTGAAAACCAAGCCCAATTGAAATTCAGTCGAAAATGGCCGCTCTCAGCCTCATCTTTTGCGATTTTCCTCCTTCTGATCGGCCTGAGGCCACGAAAATTCACAGACCGTTTTCAGTGGCGCACGCTCCGCTGAGTTTTCACACGCTCTCGACGGCGGCGATGTGCGTGACGCCGGGCGCCTCCAGCCAATCGAAGAATTCGACGGCGGCGCGCGCATAGGGGCGGCGCGTGTTCGGATTGCGGATATTGGCGGTAAAGAATTCAAAGAAGCGATATGACGCGCGCTCGCCAAGAGTGGCGATGAGGGCTGGGGCGCGGTCGGCGATGATGGGAACGAGTTGGTTCATGCGTCCGATTTCCCTTCCCGCGCCTTCTCGATCTTCTTTAAGTCCTGCTCTAATTTCTCGATGAGCGGCGGCGTCGACTCGGCAACGTCCCGCAGACCCTTGATGGTCGGATGCCCCGAAGCAACTTTCAACAGGCCCAGAGCACGCTGGATGGCCGCCTCGGTATGGGCAATGGCGGCATGCAGGTCTTTGTCGTCGAGTTTGCGATAGGCCATGGCGCTCCTCGATCCGCTTTTTGATTCACCCGCCCTTAAGGCAACGGCGCATCGGCAATCGAACCAGACGGCGCGAGCTGAAATCGGCTGGCCGCCGCGTAATCTCTTTCGGCGCGAGAGCGATCGCAACCCGCGCCGCAGCACGTCACCTGTCGCCCCTCTTTTTGGGCGCGACCCACGGCCTCGTTCCATTCCGCGTCGTCGACCATCGGACCCTCGACCGTGAAGACGCGCTTGTCTCGATCGGCGACGATCAAAAAGAACGGGGTGGTGATTTTGTTCCGTCTCACGCCATGGCCCGACCATGTGATGAAGGAGGGTCGAGTCCAATCACCGTCCTCGGTCGCGCAATTCCGCTTCCATCTCCCGCACGTCCTTCTGCATCCCCTTTATGATCGTCACATGATGTCGCCTGGACCGCTCCCGGGCGGGTCGGTCCCTCTGAAGGCCTTGCTCGGTCGCAAGATGCGCCAAGCATCTTCGCTCCCCACCGATCGCTCTCTCCGTCAGCGCGAGGCCCGCGTAGATTTCGTCGTTGCTCTGGCCGCCGTGACTTCCCATATCCGCTCCGCTGTAGCTATATGATAAAGGGTATTATCATATACTTAAGGCGAATCGGCAAGGGCATGGTTAAGGCGCGGTCAAGAGCTGGTTGTCTCGACCGCGCCGGACACGACCTTATTACTTCGCGTCGCCGTCCTTCTTTTCGGTGTCGCCGCCTTCGGTTTTCGCTTTGGCCTTCTTGGCCGCATGTTTCTTGTGCTTCTTGGGAGCCGCCTTCGCGGGCTTGGCCGCCGACGCGGCCTGATCCGCCTCGGCGGCGGGCGCGTCGGCGGCGGGCGTCTGCGCCAGCGCGGGCGTCAAGAAGGCGAAGGCGGCCACGATCGATGTGGCGACGAATTTTTTCAGCATAAGTTTTTCCTTGTTCGAAAGGGCTTCTCGCCAAATCGCCACATGTCGATTCGGAAAGCCTCGCCTGCATTTACCCTTCCAAAGGCGGCGATTATTCGACGCCCGCCTTCCGGGCCAAGCGCCCCTTCAGCGCCCGGGCGCGGCGCGCTCCTCGCGCGGATGTTTCGCGGCTAACCTCCGCACGAAAAAATCATTGTAAAATCAAAGATATAACTTCCGCTCAAAAGTTTTAACTTTTGGTCGGCCCTCCCCTCCTCCTCGTCCGCCGCCGCCCCCTAAAACGCCAGCGCCCCCGCCGCGGCCGCGCCGAGCAGACACATATCGTGCAGCGCCAGCGCCAGTCGCGGCGGGCGGCCCTTGTCGTGCAGCAGGCGCATCGCGCCGACATTGACCAGCGACCAGCCGGCGCCGATGACCATCATCGCCGCCGTGACGCTGAAAACGCTCGCGCCCGCGCGCACCACGCCCAGCGCCAAAAACATCGCCGCCAGCCCGCCGAGCATGGACAGGGCGGGCGGCGCCAGCTTCGGCCAACGCGCGGCGAGCGCCGCCGGCCCATACATGGCGAGCAGATGCCACGCCATCGCCGCTCCGATAAAGCCGCGCGACGCCTGGCACAGCGAGAGTTGCAACGGTCCGTGGAACATCCCGGCCGCCATCAGGAACCAGCCCAACGCGCCGCCGAGCGTCGCGGCGACAAAGCGCCACGACTTGGCGGCGGCGGGACGCGCTTCCAATCTTGTCGGGGCTATCGCATGTGGCAGGCGCGTCGCCAGCCACAGGGCAAGCGCATGCAGCGCCGCGGCGATGATCAGCAGCGGTCCGACGCCCTCGCCGAACAGCGCGCCAAGCCGGATCAGCGCCGGGGCGCCGCCGGCCGCCACCGCCCCGCCGGCCAGAACCACGAGCCCGGCGCGCGTCGCCAGCGCCGAGCCGCGCGCCGCTATGTGGCGGTAAAAAAGGGCGAAGCCCTGAGCGAGACCAAGCCAGAAGGCGCCAAGGCACAGCGCTCCGAAATTTCCGCGCGAGGCCGCGAAGGCCGTGAGCAATCCGCCGCCGACGCCAAGACTGGCCCCCAGCGCGAAGGCGGAGCGCCGCCCGAAGGCGTCGATCAGAAACGCCGCCGGAAAGGTCGCGAGCGCCGCGCCGACCAACAGCAGCGCATAGGGCCAGCCGAGCCGATCGAGCGTCGGCGCGAGGACACGGCTCGCCTCGGGCAAGGTCGAGAGCACCAGAGCCTGCGCCAGCGCCGAGAGGCCGAAGCCGGCGGCGAGGCGCCCGAGATCATGCGCGTCGAGCGCGTCGTCACCGCCTTCGGCCGAGCCGCAGACACAGGCCAGTTCGCCCGGGCGCATTCTCAGATCGTCGACGCTCAACGCCGCTCCTCCTCGATGTCGTCGTCCGACAGCACGCGCTGCGCCGCGCCGTCCAGATCGTCGTATTGTCCCGATTTCAGGGACCAGAGAAAACTCATCAGGCCGACAAAGCCCAGGGCGAGCGCCAGCGGCACGAGAAACAGCAATACGGTCATGGCGCGCCCTCCCCAAGTCCACGCGCCCGCCCGCCCGTGCGCAAGGCGTTCAACGTCACCAGAAGCGAGGAGCCCGACATCGCGGCGGCGGCGATCAGCGGCGTCAACAGCCCGAGCATGGCGAGCGGCGTCGCGAACAGATTGTAGATCACCGAAAGCGCGAGGTTTTGGCGCATGACCCATTGCGCCTGGACGCTAGTCTCGACCGTCGTCAGCACGGGCGCGAGGCGCTCGCCCAAAAACACCGCGTCGGCCGCCGCCTGCGTGACCTGCGTCGCGTCGATCGGCGACATGGAGGCGTGAGCGCTGGCCAGGGCCGGCGCGTCGTTCAGCCCGTCGCCGACCATCAGAACCTTGCGGCCAGCCGCCCGCAGCGCCTCGATCCGCGCGACCTTTTCGGCGGGCTTCAGCGCGCCGCGCCACTCCGCGACACCGAGCGCCTCGGCGATTGACCGAACCGCCTCGGCGCGGTCGCCCGAAAGGATTTCGATGGCGAGCCCGCGCCGCGCCAGCGCCGCGATCACCACCGCCGCGTCGCCGCGCAAGGTCTGCCGCAACTGGAACAGCGCATGACGCGCGCCATGGCGGAAGGCGACCAGCGAGACGTCCGGCGCCAGCGCGCCAAGAGCATCGGCTTCCGCCTCGAGCTTGCAAAAGCTTGGCGAACCCAGCCGCGCCTCGGCGCCATCGACCAGCGCGCGCACCCCCTGCCCGCGCTCCTCCGTCGCATCGGCGAGCAAAGGCGCGTCGGGCCGCGCGCGCGCCACGGCCTGGGCCAGCGGATGACTGCTGGCGCGCGCGAGACCCGCCGCGAGTTCGACGAGCTCCGAGTCGAAGTCTCGCGCGTTGACGACGCTGGGATGCGGGGACGTCAGCGTGCCCGTTTTGTCGAACACCACCGTGTCGATTTGCGCGAAGCGTTCGAGCGCGTCGGCGGCGTTGAGCAATACGCCGCCGCGGAACAGGGCCCCGCTGGCGACCACCTGCACCGCCGGCACGGCGAGCGCGAGCGCGCAAGGACAGGTGACGATCAGCACGGAGATGGCCGTCACCAGCGCGTCGTGAATCGACGCGCCGCGCCACAGCCAGAACAGCGCGGTCGCCAGCGCGGCCAGATGCACCACGGGCGCGTAAAATCTCGAGACGCGATCGGCGAGCCGCACATAGCGCGAGCGCGCGCTCGTCGCCTTCTCCAGTAGGCGCTCGATCTCGCCAAGCAGCGTGCCGGCGCCGGCCGCCTCGACTTCCAGCGTCAGCGCGCCGTCATGGTTCAGGCTGCCGGCGTAAACCCGCTCGCCGCGGGAAACCGGACGGCGCGCGGTCTCGCCGGTGACGATGCTTTCGTCGAGCGTCGACGCGCCGGCGATCACGACGCCATCGGCCGGCAGAACCTCGCCCGGACGCGCGAGCACGCGGTCGCCGCGTCGCAACCCCGTCGCCGCGATCATTGTCTCGCGTCCGTCCGCGCCGAGGCGGCAGGCGAGCGGCGCGCGCAACGCGGCGAGATTGGCGGCGACGCCGCGCGTCTTGCGACGCATCGCGGCGTCGAGATAGCGCCCGAGCAAGAGAAAGGCGAGCAGCATGATCGCGCTGTCGAAATAAGCGCGCTGCGCATGTGTTAGCGTCTCGTATACCGACATGGCCAAGGCGAGCACGACGCCGAGCGAGATCGGAACGTCCATGTTGAGCCGGCGCGCGCGCAAGGCGTTGAAGGCGCTCTCGAAGAAGGGCTGGCCCGCGAAAGCCGCCGCCGGCAGCGCGATCAAGGCCGAGAGGCCGTGGAACATATCGCGCGTCGCCGGATCGATGTCCGTGTCCTCGCCGATCCACACGGCCGCGGACAGCAGCATGATGTTCATCGCCGCGAAGGCGGCGATGGCGAGACAGCGCAGCAATCCTTTCGAGGTCTCCTGCTCCGCGCGCTCGCCGCTGGCGAGCTCGAACGGGCGTAGGCGATAGCCCATTCGGCGCAGACGCTCGAAAACGCCCGCCAGTTCAAACGCGCTTTCGCGCCACTCCAGCGACAACCGCCGGTTTGTGTAATTCACCCGCGCGACGATGAGGCCGGGAAGATTGCGCAGGGCGGATTCTATGTCGCCGATGCAGGCGGCGCAGGTCATCCCCTCGATCGCCGCCTCGAGGCGAAACGAGCCGTCCTCGCCGCGCGTGACAAGCGCCTCGAAGTCGAGAGCGGGCGCGCTCATGGCGGGTTCACTCGATTTGCAGGCGGTTGCGGGAGCGGAAGACCTCGCGTCCGCCCTGCGAAGCCGTCAGCACGAGATCGCGCGCGCCGGGCGCCACGACGACGCGGGCCTCGAAGCGCCCCGGCGCGATCTCCAGCAGTTTCGCCGGCGCATCCTGCTTTTTATCGGTGGGAGAAGCCAGATTGGCGGCGATCTCCACGCCGGAAATATCCGCGCCGCCGGCGTCGCGCGCCAACACCAATATCCGCGTCTCGCCGGAGGCTGACCGCTCCAGCGACGCGTCGACCTTCCAGCCGCGCGCCGCCTGTTCGCGCGCGCTGGCGATGTCGCGGTTGTAGGCTATTCCATGTTCGTATGGATGCGCCTCGACCTCGCCGCTAAATGTGGACAGCGCGGAATAGACCATGACGGCGTTGACGGAGCCGATCACGCCGAAAAACGCCAACAGCATGGCCAGCACCATCCAGCCGGTGAGCGGCTTTCCCTTCTCGGCTCCAGTCTTGTTCGGAACGAGATCGTAAGACGACATCGGAGTTCTCCTGCTCAAAAGGCGTCAATGCGCTAAGGGGTTAACGCCAAAGGAATACGTCCTTCGCGGATATGCTGGCGTCGCCGTCGATTTCGCGCGCGGTGAAGGTTAGCGGAAGCGGCGTTTCCGCCCCACGCGCGCCGCGCATCGTCACCAGCACGCGCGCCTCGCGCGTCTGATCGACGCCGACCTCGACGACGAGGTGGCCCTGCGTGTCGGCCGTCTCGCCCACGAGATCGATCTGCGCGCCCGCCGCGCCCGCGATCTCCAGCGTGAAGCGGCGAGTCGCCGCCTTCATGTTCGAGATGCGGATCGTATAGGCGTTGCGCACGCTTCCATCCTTCAACGTCACCGTCAGAGGATTGCGGTCATGCAGCACATTCAGGCGCATATCGCCGCGCGTCGCCAAGGCGAACAACATGAAGCCGCCGATGGCGAGGATCAGCGCGGCGTAAATGATTGTGCGCGCGCGGATCGGCTTGTAGATCGACGGTTGGCCGCATTGGCGGCGCTTGATGTTCATCTCGGTGTCGTAGGCGATCAGCCGTGTTGGGCGACCGATCTTCTCCATCACGCTATCGCAAGCGTCGATGCACAATCCGCATTGGATGCAGCCGAGCGAGGCGCCGTGGCGAATATCGACGCCGGTCGGACAAACGGCGACGCATTGGCCGCAGTCGACGCAATCCCCCGCCGGCTTCCCCTGCGCCCGCAGCAGCGTCGCGTGCTTCAGCGACTCGCGCGGTTCGCCGCGATCATAGCGGTAGGTGACGTTGAGCGCGTATTCGTCGGTCAGCGCCGCCTGGATCCGCGGCCAGGGACACAAATAGAGGCACGTCTGCTCGCGCATGACTCCGGCCAGCACATAGGTCGTAAAGGTGAAAATGCCGATCCACATATAGGCTTGGCCGCAGCCCGGCGCGAAAGTGGCGAGCTGGTGGACGAGCGTTGGCGCGTCGGCGAAGTAAAGCACCCAAGCGCCGCCGGTCCACCAGGCGATCAGCAGCCACAGCGCGTGCTTGCCGAGTTTCTCGCGAATCCTTTGCACGGTCCAAGGGCCGGCGTCCTTGCGCATGCGTTCGCGCGCGTCGCCCTCGATCCAGCGTTCGGTCATTTGGAACAAATCCGTCCAGACCGTCTGCGGGCACATGTAGCCGCACCAGATCCGGCCAGCGACGGCGTTCATCAGGAACAGCGTCAGCGCGGCGACGATCAACAGGCCGGTGGCGTAATAGACCTCCTGCGGCCAAATCTCGATGAAGAAAAAATAGAAGCGACGGTGTTCCAGATCGACCAGAACAGCCTGCGACGGCTCGCCCGCGCCGCGATGCCAACGCACGAAAGGCAGCAGGTAGTAGATCGCCAGCGTGAACAGCTGAATGCCCCATTTGATCCGGCGAAACTCGCCATCGACCTTCTTGGGGTAGATCTTGCGCGCGGGCGCGTAGAGAGCGCCGTCGGCATTGCCGTGGGACGCGGTCTCCGAACTGGACAAGCTGGACCCTTTCCTTGACGTTTGAGCGACCCGCGCGCCAGCCTCCGCTTGAGGCCGGCGCGCGCGCTCTTACTGGCCGCCGCCGAGCGAGTGGACGTAAACGGTCAGCGCCTTGATAGTGGTGTCGTCGAGACGAGCTTTCCAGGCCGGCATGACGCCGCCGCCGCCCTGATTGATGCGATTCACCACAGTCGCCTTGTCGGACCCATAGAGCCAGACCGCGTCGAATAGATTGGGCGCGCCAACCTCACGATTGCCTTCGCCGTTAATCCCATGGCAAGCCGCGCAATTCTCGTTGAAGAGCTTTTCGCCCTTCGGCTCGGGCGCGACCGCGTCGGGCAGATCGGCCATGGTGCGCACGTAATCCGCCACGTCGGAAACTTGCTCGGGCGTCAGAATGCCGTCGCGTCCGAAGGCGGGCATGGACCCCGCCCGAGTCTGCTTATCGGCGTCCCAGCGCGCGCCATGTTCGATGGTGCTCTTGATGTCGGCGAGCTTGCCGCCCCAGATCCAGGCGTCGGTGTTGAGGTTGGGATAGCCCCTCGCCCCTTGCGCGCCGGCGCCGTGGCAGGCGGCGCAATTGTTGAGGAAGGCCACCCGACCGACCGTGCGCGCGGCGGCGAGCAGTTCCGGATTTTGCTCAATGGAATCGAGCGGCGCGTCCTTGATCTTGGCGAGGATCGGCGCGCGGGTCGCTTGCAGCTCGGCGACATCCTGGACCACCGCCGCGCGCGAGTGCCATCCGAGCACGCCCTCGGTCGCGCCATGCAGCAGCGGCCAGGCCGGATAAATTACACAATAGGCGAGCGACCAAACCACGGTCGCGATAAAGGTCCACACCCACCAGCGCGGCAGCGGCGTGTTGAGTTCCTCTATGCCGTCCCATTCATGGCCGGTCGTGGCCGTGCCGCTATGCTCGTCGATGCGAATTTTGCTGTCGTGCAGATTGTCCACGGACATTCTCAGTCCTCCCGCAGCGGAATTTTGCCGGCCTCGTCGAAGTATTCGCGGCGGGAAGGCCGCAACACATAGACGAGCGCGCCGATGAAGATCAGGGCGAAATAGGCGAAGCCCCAAGACGCCGCGAAATCCCGCCACGCCTCGAAAGTGGAAACGTCTCCGGTCGTCATGAGATTCACCTGATGTTGGCCTTGTCGTCGTAAAGCTTGAAGTCCACTGAGACGCCGAGATGCTGCAGATAGGCGATCAGCGCGTCTTCCTCGGTGACGGAAGACTTGCCGGCCACGTCGCCGAGCACGGCGTTGGGATAGCGCTTCTGCAAATCCGCGCCGCCCGCGTCGTCGGAGGCCGCCTGCGCGGCGAGATCGACCGTCGCATTGTCGATCTGCTCGTCGCTGTAAGGCACGCCGACGACGCGCAGCAGGCGCATCTGCTCGGCGAGATGGGCGCCGTTGACGGGCGTCTTCGACAGGAAGGCGTAGCCCGGCATGATCGAGGACGGCACCACCGCGCGCGGATCGCGCATATGATCGCGCTGCCAGTCGTTCGAATATTTGCCGCCGACGCGCGCGAGGTCCGGGCCGTTGCGCTTCGAGCCCCATTGATGCGGATGGTCGTACATGCTCTCGGCCGCGAGCGAGTAATGGCCGTAGCGCTCCACCTCGTCGCGCAGCGGCCGGATCATCTGCGAATGGCATGTGTAGCAGCCCTCGCGCACATAGATGTTGAAGCCGGCGAGTTCGAGCGGCGTATAGGGCCGCACGCCCTCGACCTGCTCGATCGTGCTCTTGAGATAGAACAAGGGCACGATCTCGACGAGGCCACCGACTGAAATCATCAGCAGAATGCCGAGCAACAGGAGGATCGAGTTGGTCTCGAGCAGTTTTCCGAGGCCCAAGGCGGGAGCATGTTGGGTCGAATTCGACATTTCTCTCGTCCTCACTCTGCCGGGATGGGCGACGCGGCGGCGTCGAAGACTTCTTCGGCTCTGGGCGCCGCGATGGTTTTGTAGATATTCACCAGCATGATCAGCATGCCGACCACGAAGAGGCCGCCGCCAGCCGCGCGGATGAGATATTCCGGATGCAGCGCTTCCGTCGTCTCGACGAATGAATATTCGAGGAAGCCCTGCGGGGTGTATGCGCGCCACATAAGGCCCTGCATGATGCCCGCGACCCACATCGCCGAGATGTAGAAAACGATGCCGATGGTCGAGATCCAGAAGTGCCAGTTAACCAGCTTCAGCGAGTAGAGCTTTTTGTTCCAGATCCACGGGATCAGGCAATAGAGCGCGCCGAAGGAGACGAAGCCGACCCAGCCGAGACTTCCCGAATGCACATGGCCGATGCCCCAATCGGTGTAGTGGCTCAGCGAATTGACCGCCTTCACCGACATCAGCGGGCCTTCGAAAGTCGACATGCCGTAGAAGGCGACCGAAACAACCATCATGCGAAGCACGGGATCGGTGCGCAGCTTGTCCCAGGCGCCGGATAGCGTCATGAGGCCGTTGATCATGCCGCCCCAGGACGGCATCCACAGCATCACCGAGAACACCATGCCGAGCGTCTGCGCCCAATCGGGCAACGCGGTGTAGTGCAGATGATGCGGGCCCGCCCAGATATAGAGGAAGATCAGCGCCCA
>Ga0181527_1005066_pt1 | contig 11069 bp, 5 predicted proteins | sample PEATcosm2014_Bin_30_FD_119762 | JGI IMG/M metagenome (GOLD analysis project Ga0181527, IMG submission 119762) | Peatland microbial communities from MTU Mesocosm Facility, Houghton, MI, USA - PEATcosm2014_Bin06_60_metaG | ecosystem: Environmental > Terrestrial > Soil > Wetlands > Peat | place...
CCCCTTTGCCTCCATGCAACCCCCTTGTATATTGCCCGATTGACGACGAGCAGCAGGAATCGGCGGTAGGCGAGTGATGAACGCGCCTCGGCAGCCTTTCAGGCTCTATATCCTCCGTTGCTCGGACGGCGCTCTTTTCGCCACAATGGGCGACGAGCCGGCTTCCGCGTTCCTGGCAAGACATAACGCCGGTCACGGCGAACCCTTCACCAAGGGCCGACGCCCGCTCTTCCTGGCGTTCGCCTGTGACGTAAGCGCCGACCGCCATGAGGCGATGGGCGTCGTCTGGGCTGTGCGGCAGTTGTCGCGCTCGGCGAAGGAAAGGCTCTGCAACGGATGTTCCCTTACCATCCGAAGGGTGCTTGGCCGTGGCAGGCGCTTGGGCGCGAGGTTACAGCGCTCCCGCCGCCAGTGACTCGTTCGAGCTTTTGCGACGACGACCGTCGCGAGCGGTTTCGCCCAAGGCGAGCAAGCAACGGCCCAAGTTGCGTTGTCGATAGGGGTGAGCAGCAACTCTTGGCTCGCCAAGGCCACCCTGGCGATCCACGACATAAGCCCTGCACGCCGCCCGACGACTATCCAAGTTTGATAGTCGAGTTTTTCGACGCGTCTCACAATACGGATGAGTAGATCGGACGGCCGCTCGGTGTAGCGACCAAGTTGACCGGGCGGCCGGCAACCAGCCGTCCTTCTGATTGCCGCCGGATCGGCCGCTCCGGTCCAGCGTTTGGTTAACCGTTCGCGGGCAGAAAACAAGCTGAGCAGTACCCTGGGGCGGCAATTTCGGGTCTCTTCGTCCGCGGCACAGCAAGTTTGACCAGTTCTCGACCTGCATTGCCCGTTTCCCTCCGGGTCAACGCATAGTAGGTTGCCCGGTAAGCCGCGACAGCGGAAGCTTCAACTGCTACGCGAGCCCTGCCGACAAGGTCCGGGCTGGTTTTTCCGGCTGTTCGACGACGGTAGCGGCCAGCACGTTCCTGGAATCTGCCGCCCCGCCCAGGTTGCCCCATGCCCTGACCAAGTGCCTCGATTACGGCCGGACTGAACTTGGCCGGGGCGATTTGGAGCAGATGAGCCGGTGTCTGCAGCCCCTATCGTTCGGCTCCAGCGCCCGTTTGAAGCAGTGGGCATGGCCACCGCTTTCGCCAGCCGTTAACGTTGATGATTTACCCTGTCCCGCTTGATTCTCTGCTCCACTCCTTCTCTAAGAACTCAAGCGCTCCAGTATGGCATTGAGGAAGGCGAAGAAACGCTGGACTGTCTTCCAGTTGACCTTCTCGCCTGGAGCGTGTACGCCTTCCAGCCAGGGACCAAAGGAAATCATGTCCACACCGCCGCCGAGCCTCTCGTTGATGATCCCACACTCGAGGCCTGCGTGGACGGCCGTCACGTGGGCCTCGGTGCCGTGCAACTGCTGCCAGGTCGAGCGGCAGAGCGCCAAGAGCGGCGAGGCCATGTTGGGTTGCCATCCCGGGTAGGCGTTGCGCTCGGAGACGCTTCCACCGCTGAGCTCCCCGACGGCGCGAATCTGGTCCAGGACCTTGCGCAAGGCCGGGGCCACGGAGGAACGGCTGGAGGTGACGATCTCGCCCCGGCCGTCGGCGGTCGAGGCCACGGCGAGATTCGTCGAGGTCTCGACCAGGCCCGGGATGTCGCGGCTCATGACCAGCGCGCCGTGCGGCAAGGCCTGCAACAGGCGCACCAAGCGCGTGGTCGTGGTCTCGGAGGCGCTTGTGTGGCGCCCTTCGACCGGGCGGACCTCGATGCGCAGGTCCGGATCGATTCCGCCGATTTCCTGGAGCGTGTCACGGGCGACGGCCGCGGCCAACTCCTCGGCGACGGGAGCCGAACCGGCCGGGACGGCGATTGCCGCGCTCGCCTCGCGAGGAATCGCGTTGTGCTTGTTCCCCCCCTCGATACGAACCAGCCGCACAAGACCGCGAGCGAGTTTGCGCGAGAGCAGCTCGGCGAGGACCTTGATCGCGTTGCCGCGGTTTTCGTGAATGGCGAGTCCCGAATGGCCGCCTTTGAGGCCGGTGACATTGATCTCCAGCTCGGTCCAGCCCTGCGGGCTGGCGCGCGGCGACAGGTCGAAGACCAGATCGGTCGTGCAACCGCCGGCACAGCCCACGAACAGCGTCCCGTCTTCCTCGGAATCCAGGTTGAGCAGGGTCCGGCCCGCGAGCAGGCTCCCATCGAGGTTCGTCGCGCCTGTCAAGGCGGTCTCCTCGTCCACGGTGAAGAGCAGCTCGAGGGGGCCGTGGGAGACGGCCGTGTCGTCGGCGACCGCCTGTGCGGCCGCCACCCCGATGCCGTTGTCCGCGCCGAGCGTGGTCTTGGGCGCGATGACCCAGTCGCCTTCGACGACGACCTCGATAGGATCCTTCAGGAAGTCGAAGTCGGTGGATTTGTCCTTCTCGGCGACCATGTCCACGTGGCCCTGCAGGATGACGGTGGGGGCCTTCTCTCGGCCGTTGGTGCCGGGCACATAGATGACGAGGTTGCCGACCGCGTCGCCGCGATGCCCCAGGCCACGCGCCTCGGCCCAAGAGCGCAGGTGCGCCATCGCGGCCTCCTCGTGGCCGGAAGGTCGCGGGATGCACCGCAGGGCGTCGAAATGCTTCCACAGGACGGACGGCTCAAGCGAAGTAATCGGACTGGACATGGTCACTCCTTCAAGGTGGCGATATTGCCTGAAAGTGGGGAACATTTGCCCAACTTATCTTTTCACGGCTCCTTACATGACAGCGCTGGGCGGCGGCGGCTCGTCGGGGGCGCCGGCGCACATGAGCGGCCGGAAGATCATGTAGGCCGCCAGGGCCAGCAGGACCAGCGGAGCGATCGAGTCGGCCACAGAGCCGATGGCGACCCCGGGGAAGGCGTTCGCGCCGGTGAGGAAAATGTACGCGGCGACCACCAGGCCCATCAGTGCTTCGCCGGCGATGAGGCCCGAGGCGACCAGGACGCCGGCATTGTCGGTCCGCGTGCGTTGCGCGGCATTCAGCCGGCGCCGTGCCGCGATCTTGTCGCTCAGCCAGCGGATAATGCCTCCGCAGAAGATGGCGAACGTCGTCTCCAGGGGCAGATACATGCCCACGGAAACGAGCATGGGACTGCGCACCTTGACGAGCACGAAGCCCAGGCCCATGAGGATGCCGACGATGATGAGCGGCCAGGCCATCTCGCCGCCGACCACGCCCTGGGCGATGGCGGCCATCAGGCCGGCCTGCGGAGCGGAGAGTGCGGGGTCGCCGAAGCCGGTGCCGCCGGTGTTGATGTTGGCCTGGCGCAGAATGAGCAGCGGGAAATACATCACCGAACCGGCAATCACGATGCCGAGGATGTCGCCCCATTGCATCTTCGACGGCGTGCCTCCCAGCAGATGGCCCACCTTGAGGTCCTGGAGCATCTCGCCGGCAACGGCGCTCGAGATGCAGACGACCGACGCGACGCCCAGAACGGCGACCACCCCCGACGTGCCTTCCGCACCGATGGCGACCATCAGAAGCGCGGCAATGAGCAAGGTCGAGAGCGTCAGGCCGGAGACGGGGTTGTTGGAGGAGCCAATCATGCCGACCAGGTTGCCCGAGACGGCGGCGAAGAAGAAGCCCGTGATCGCCATCACGATGGCGGCGACGATGGCGGCGGTGACGTTGCCCGAGAACCAGAAGTAGACGGCGATCATCGCCAGAAACGCGACACCCAAGCCGCCGAAGACCACCCGCATGTTCATGTCGCGGTCCAGACGGCTGGTGGCCGCCGAGGCGCCGGCGCTGGATTGGAGGTCCTTCACTGCGCGGCCCAGGCCCTTGGAGAGGTTCTTGCGCATCTTGAACAGCGTGCTCGCTGCCCCGACGAGCATTCCGCCCACGGCGATGGGGCGCACGATGAATTTCCAGACGGCGAGAACCTGGGCGGCCCAGTCGACCTCGACCCCGCTGGCGGCGGCCTGGGCGCTGATCTGAGGCCCCAAAAGGAACATCAGCAGGGGCACGAACAGGCCCCAGGCCAACAGGCCTCCGGCGAAGTTGAGCGCGCCCAGCTCGGGGCCGATGATGTAGCCGACGCCGAGATAGGCCGGGCTGATCGCGGGCGCCTGGAACGTCGCGACTCCGCCGGTAGGCAAGGCCATCGCATCCCGCTCGACGCCCAGGCGAAGCGCGCTCTTGCCGATCGAGCCGATGTGGATAATGAAATTCCGCGACGCGGTGAAGAGTTTCGCGGTGCCTGCCAGGTACACCCCGGCGCCCACGATCATGGCCCAGATGAGATCCATGGCGGCACCGAGCCCCCTCTGACCAGCCTTGTGGATCTCGGCCGCCGCGGTCGATTCCGGGAAGGGAAGGTCCCGGTCCTCGACCATCACGCGGCGCAGCAGCGTGACGAAAAAGATGCCCAGAAACCCGCCGACAATCATTAGGGCGCTGCAGCGGGCCCACGCCATGGGCGAGGAGAAGTCGCTCCAGCAGCCTGCGATGAGGAACGCGGGAATCGTGAAGACGGCCCCGGCGGCGATCGACTCGCCGATCGAGCCCACGGTTCGCGCGATGTTCTCCTCGAGGATCGAACCCCTGAACAGGCGCAGCACCGCCATGCCGATGATGGCCGCCGGATACGTCGCGGCGATCGTCATGCCCGCGCGGAGCCCGAGATACGCGTTCGCCGCTCCGAGGATGACGGTCATGACCAGTCCGAGAAGGACGGCACGCAGCGTCATTTCCGCCAGGTTCGTCTTCTCGGGGACGAACGGGACGAAGCGACTTGGCGCACTGCCCGTGGGAGTGTTGCCGCCGATATTTGGGTCGGTGCTCATGGATTGCGCCTCGTGGTTAGGGCTTGCAGGGGACTCCGTTAAATATGGTGGCTAAGGCTGCGGCTGGCAAGTCCCGCTCGAGGCAAAAAGGGGTCTGGGGAGGCTCGTTCTGCCCAGCCTCCGCAACTTCTCTCACCGCTTGGAACAGCGCAGTATAATGGTACGCTCCGTCGCGGGCTGGAATACGACATGCCCGAATCCCCACACTGCCCCAGCCAAGGGGAGGTGCAGATGCCCGAGATTGTGAATTATGTGGCGTGCATGTGCCTGGCGTCGGTCTTTTCTGCGTCCGCGATTGCCCAGCAGAACACCCCGCCGCTAGTTCCATGGCCGAAAGGCGTTACGATGCGGTCCGTAGCAATGGAACTCGGCCCGCACAGTCGCATCGTGACCGCCGATCGCGTGCTTCTACCGCTGGCCAGTCTTCTCGCCGAAGAAGTTCACGCGCTAACGGGGAAACGTCTGCCGGCGGAGGAAGGCAAGGCCGGGCCGGGCGACATTGTTCTGGCAGTCGATGCGGCGCTGGAGGGCGAGACGTACAAGGTCGAGGTCGATGACCGGGCTGCAGTACATGGCGGCAACTATGGCGCGGTCGCTCTTGGCACGGCCACGCTCCTGCAAGCCATCCAATTGCGAGGCTGCAAGGCGATGCTCTTCGGTATGGCGGTGACCGATGAACCGGCCGTCGAATACCGCGGGCTGCTTGTCGACGTAGCCCGCCAGTACCACTCGATCACGAGCCTGAAGCAGATCGTCCAGCTCTGCCGGCTCTATAAAATCCGCTACCTGCAATTGCACCTGACGGATGACCAGTCGTTCATGTTTCCTTCGAAAACCTATCCGCAGTTAGCCACCAAGAACGAGCACGGCGGCAAGACCTATGCGCTCGAAGCACTCAAGGACCTGGTAGCCTACGCCGACGCGCGGAACGTGACGATTGTCCCCGAGTACGAGGTGCCGGGCCATTCGGCGGCGGCCAACCGGGCCCTGCCGGACCTGTTCATCATTCGCCGCACCAAGCCCTACGAGCATCACGCCTCGATCAACTTCGCCAAGGACGAGGTGATGAAGGCGGTGGGCACAATCGTCGGCGAGATGTGCGAGGTCTTCCGATCCTCCCCGTATTTCCACGTCGGCGGTGACGAGGCCGACTTGGCCCTGGCCGACCAGAACACTGAATTCCAGGCCGCTTTCAAGAAGCGCAACCTGCCGAACCAGCATCAACTGTATCGCGAGTTTCTCGTCGACATGAACGAGATCGTCAAAAGGCACGGCAAGCGGATGGTCGTCTGGGAGGGCTTTGGACGCGAGCCGAATTCCCCGGTACAGATTCCGAAGGACATCATCGTGATGGCGTACGAGATCCGTTTTTACATGCCCGACGCCCTGATGCGCGACGGCTACACGGTCATCAATGCCGCGTGGACGCCTTTGTACGTGGTCAACGCCAATTGCCGGCCGCCGGAGGAGATCTACGCTTGGCATCTTCAGCAATTCAAGCCATTTGGGGCTAAGCCCAGCGACACGGGCGTGACCGTGCCAGTCGGGGGCAAGGTGTTCGGCGCCCAGATGTGCACCTGGGAGCAGCCCGAGAAAATGGAACTGCCCAGCCTGCGGAACCGCCTGCCGGCGATGGCGGAGCGGATCTGGAACCCGGCCGCCAGCAAGGACTATGCGGACTTTGCCCGGCGACAGAAAGCTACCGACCGGCTGCTCGATCAGTTGGTCCGTACTGGTCCACGGTGGCGATGACCTTGCCGTCGATGCTGACTTCCGCCTTGCCGGCGTCATCGAAGCGGTAGCCCAACCAGCGGACCCCGGTTCCTTCAAACTTGCACTCGACAGTCGCGCCGACCGAGTTCGTAGAATGGAACGCCGATCCGTCCTTCCAGTTTCCCTGATAGGAAAGCGCGCGGTGCGGAATTCGGTTGGCCGTGGCCGGATCGAAGTACAGGTACTAGGGTTCGCCGGTTGCCAGATAGGCGCGATAGAGGTTCTCGCCCAAGGTATACCACTCGGTGCTGGTGTCGGCCGTACGGCGCGAGCGTTCGAGGTTTTTCACACCCCGGTCGGTGATACGCCGCAGAGGGCCTATGGCTTCCCGATTGCCGCAGTAGAGATACGCATCGACCAGGCCGCCGACCATCTTGCCGTAGATATAGTGCGGGGCGTCCGGTTTGGCGGAATAGTAGCCGTCGGCGGCGATGCATTTGCCCCACTCGCTCACCAGCGTATCGACTTTCTCCTTGCACGCGGCGTCGCCGGTTGCCGCGTACAGGCGAGCCAGGCCAGAGAGAATCTGCCCGAAAACGTGGAAGGTGTCGGAACTGTACCAGCCGCCAAGATCGTTACCCGGAGCAGGCATTCTTGCCCGTTGGCGAAATTACTGGCCGGGACAAGGGCGCGATGGTAAAATCGGCGGTATCGTAAGGCTGGATCGGCCCAGCCCGACGCCAGGTGAGAAATGTTGACCCCAATTGGTATCTCGCAGAGTAGCACGATCATGGGCAAGAGTTGTCTGCTTGTTGTTGGGTTGGGCCTCGGTGCATTCTGGTCGGGCGAACCGACGTCCGCCTTCGCGCCGGCAAGGCCGCTCCCGCCGCTGCTTCCAGCCGATTTCTACGTCGCTCCCGACGGAAGCGACTCCAACCCCGGCACCACCACCGCGCCCCTGGCCACCCTGACCAAGGCGCGCGACAAGGTGCGCGAAAAGGTGGCCGCGGGACTCACCCATAATATCCTCGTCCTGATCCGCGGCGGCACCTACCGGCAGACCGAAACGATCGTCTTCGGGCCCCAAGATTCGGGCACGGAGAAGTACTCGATTACCTATGCCGCTTGTCCCAGCGAGAAGGTGGTCCTCAGCGGCGGACGGGAGATTTTCGGCTGGAGGAAAGCGGAAGGCGATATCTGGACCGCCGAGGTACCGAAAGCGAAGGCCGGCAAGTGGTACTTCCGCCAGTTGTTCGTGGGCGACCGACGGGCCATCCGCGCCAGGACGCCGAATTGGAGCGACAAGCATTTCGTCTGGTGGCGGATCAAGACTTCCACGGCAACGAACAACGAACCTCCCGCCCCCGACGCGACCATTATCGCCAGCGTGGACCATCCGATCAAGGCATGGAAGAACGCGTCCGACGTTGAACTGGTCTCGATCGACAATAACGAGGGCGGACGACGGCGTTTGGGTTGCATCGACGAAGCGGCGCAGACGTTTACCATCCCTCCGCCCCAGCAGTCGATCTCCAAGATCTTCGAGTGCGACTGGAGGCTTAGTATTCCCGCGGCTGGAAAAGCCTGCTACCTGGAGAACGCCCGGGAAATCCTGGACGAACCTGGCGAGTGGTATCTCGACAGGCAAAGCGGAGTCCTCTCCTATTGGGCACGGCCGGGCGAGGACATGACCCGGGCCGAGGCGGTCGCGCCGGTGGTCCAGAACACCCTCTTATGCGTTGCCGGCGCGCCGGCTCAACCGGTGCGGAACCTGCACTTCCAGGGGATCCGCGTGGAGCACGTGGACTGGCCGCTCCCGGCGGCAGGCTACCACGGCGTCTTCGGGTGCCTGATCATCACCGAGGGCGACAAGCCGATCCACCGCTGGATGGACGCGGCGGTCACCTTCGAGCACGCCCTGTCGTGCAGCTTCACCGACGGCGGCATCGCGCATGCCGGCGGCATCGGGCTGTGCCTGCTCCGGGGCACGTCACACATTGCGATCGAGGGAAACGAAATCGGCGACCTCGGAGGCGGCGGGATCGCGGGCGGCGGCATCCGCAATCGTTCGACCCTGCAATGGAACCCGCCTCCGGAAGAAGGCCACTACATCGGCTATCGCATTGCCAACAACCACATCCACGATTGTGGGATGGGTTACTATGGGGCCATCGGCATCTTCTTCGGGCTGATCCAAAATGCGGTGATCGCCCATAACCTGATCCACGACACCGCCTACACGGGGCTGGTGCTCTGCGGAAACGAGGACCCCGCGTTGCCCTTCGCCAAAGACAACCTCGTTGAGTACAACCACATCCACCACGTAATGAAGGTGACCGTGGACGGGTCCGGAATATACCTCAGTTTTCCCCAGGCCGGTTGGGGCGCGCTGGTCCGTGGCAACCTGTTCCATGACACGGGCCACGGTGCCGCAGTCTATTTCGATCCCGTTGGCCGCCCGCACGGATGCGCGGGTTATCGGCTGGAGGGTAACGTCTTCGGCCATACGGGGCACCCGATGTTCGGCTCGCCGGACGCCCCCTGCTTCGACAACTTGATCCAGCCCAGCGACGGCGTCGTCTCCAAGGAACTCATCGAGGCGATGGAGGTCATCGCCGGCCTCGAACCGACCTACCGCCGCTCGCTGCTGGGCGCCGACGAGTCGCCACACCGATTCCACCGGCTGACCGCCGAGAGCCTCGCCAACAACGTGTGGTCGGCCTGGCAACTCCATTGGCCCGGGCGCGGCGAGGGGGTCGTCCAAGTCTTCCGCCGCGCCGAGAGCAAGCGGGACTCCGAGCGACTGAAGTTACGGGACCTGGCCGCGGGGACCAGGTACGAAGTGCGAAACGTGGGTCCGAAGACGGTGAGGGAGCACGGCGGCCGCGAGTTGATCGAAGAGGGGCTGCTCGTGCCGATTCCCAAGCCCGGCCAGGCGGCAACGATCGCGTACAAGCGTATTGCGACTTCCAAATAGGAGAGACTGTAGCAACAGTATCGGGTACCACCACAAAGAGAACCGCGGATAACACGGATAGCGCGGATAACAGGAGAGAGATGGCCGCTTTCAGGGTCCCAGTACCAATCCATAGGTCATTTGCAACCGCGCGCTTTGTCGCCAAGACAGCGGGGCTACCGACCCGCGCAGTTGCGACCAACCACGCTTTCCAACTGGGCGAACAACGAACCCAGGGCGTGTTCGTAGTGCCGCCATCTTCCCACCGATGTGCTGAAGACCGGTTGGCGCACCTGGACGGCGCTGGCCGTTCTGACGGACCGCTTCGCCTGGTGGAACTCCAGGCAGGCTGGCTCCCAGGCGAGGCCACACCAGGCCACAAGCTTTCGGGCCACGCCTTCCAGATCGGCCACGGTCTCCTCGTAGTCCACTTCCAACAGGGGCACCGGCAGAACCTCCCGCCAGTGCTCCATCATCCGTTGGTATTCGTGAAATCGTGAAGCAATGTGCCGTTGGTCGTTGGCCCAGCGCGGCTCCCGGAAACGCGTCATCCAACAGGAGACGGCCACGTCGCGCAAATCGCGGCGGCAATGAATCAACTTCGCCCGAGGAAACAGGCTCGCCAAAAGACCTAGATACAAGTAGTTCTCCGGCATTTTGTCCACGATGCGCAGCGCCGCTCGATCCAATGCGCGAAGTCTCTCCATGTGCCGCGCGGCGAGACGGCGGGCCGTCTGCAGGTCCAACTCGCGAAGGCCCTCGATAGAGTCTGCATCTTGTCCGCCGAGCGCGGCCATGCTGTCGCGGGCCAGTGTGATCTCCCCCGCGCCGAAGACCTGCGAATGGCTGGCCAAGATCTGCTCGGTGAGCGTCGTGCCGGATCGCGGCAGCCCCACGACGAACACCGGCAGCTCGCTGTCCAATCCGAAGCCGCGGACCCGCTCGAAGAAATCGGGCGTGCAGACCCTGATCGTCCGGGTGATGAATAACTCGTGCTCTTTCGGGTCGTACTCCCGGCCGCACTTGTGCCGCTCGGACAGTTCGAGCGTGTTGCCCTGATCGAGGTGCCGGGCGGCCTTGGCATACTCGCCCCGCGCGTCCAGGACGTGGGCCAGGCCGAAGTGCAACCACAATCGTTGTGCGTCCGTCAGATCGCTTTCCTCCAGCAACCGGCGCTGCGCAGCCAGGTCCTTGTGCGGGAGTTTGCCGCCCAGGAGTTCCGCCAACTTGTAATGCGCGAAGGCAAAGCGGGAATTGTGCCGCAACGCGGCGCGGAAGCAGTGTTCCGCGCCCTGAAGATCGCCTATGTCCTCCAAAACGCTGCCGAGGTTTCCGTGGGCCTCGGCGAAGTCCGGCTTCAGCTCCAGTGCCCGGCGGTAGCAGGCCAGCGCTTCGTCCGGCTTGCCCTGGTCCCTCAACGCATTGCCCAGGTTGTTGTGTGCCTCGGCATAGTCCGGCTTCAGCTCCCGTGCCCGGCGGCGCGGGGCGCGCGCTTCGTCCAGCCTGCCCTGCTCAGTCAGCGCAACACCGAGGTTGTTGTGTGCCTCGGCATAGTCCGGCTTCAGTTTCAAGGCCCGGCGGTACGAG
>Ga0181527_1005067_pt1 | contig 11068 bp, 10 predicted proteins | sample PEATcosm2014_Bin_30_FD_119762 | JGI IMG/M metagenome (GOLD analysis project Ga0181527, IMG submission 119762) | Peatland microbial communities from MTU Mesocosm Facility, Houghton, MI, USA - PEATcosm2014_Bin06_60_metaG | ecosystem: Environmental > Terrestrial > Soil > Wetlands > Peat | place...
AGTGGCTTACAAAAGGAAACCCCGGCACCGCCGGGGTACTCCACTATTGTTTACGCGCGCTTCGTTTGGTGCCCGGAGGGGGATTTGAACCCCCACGGCCTTGCGGCCTGCGGATTTTAAGTCCGCTGCGTCTGCCAATTTCGCCATCCGGGCTCTGGAACTTTGGTCTACACGCCTTATCGTACCCGAGGCAGCGGACTTGCTGCCCCGCAAGCCCGCCATCCAGAGCCCGCTTCGACCCTGCCACACGAACAACGGGCATCCCGCGGAGCGCGCACAGCGGGACGCTTCTCCACTTATCAGGCAAATGATGATCGAGGTATGGGGCGCCAGGCGGAGACACGCCTGCCGAACCAAGCTGAGAGTCGGCATTGAAACGCGCCTTATTGCGCCTTGCGGAAGCAGATACTCTCGCCGTCGAGCCGGTACTCGGCCGAGCAGAGGTCGCCGCCGCAAATCATCGTCTCTACGCCGCACAGTTGACGGCGCGTAATCAGCCCCAGGGTTCCGCAACGGGGACACGACATGACCGCGGCGAACGGGTTCTGCGCATGACCCAACTTGGCCTGGTTCTCAAGCAGGAAGACCGTTCCGGGGTCCATTCTCTCAGGAATCCATTCTTCCAGAAACTGCAAGTCGGCTGACATCCTTCCCTCCGCTGGGTTGATGTAACCGAGCCGCGTCCGATGCTTTCAGGCCGGCTCCCTTGTGGAACAACAGCAGGCTGCGAATCGCATCCCGGGGGCTGGGGGCGCCTCCGGACAAACTCAGTGTTTCTGGCTCAGTGTTTATGCGCAAGGCTGTCGAAGTCAACAGCAATCGAAGCCGGGGAGTATCAAGGGGGATTCCCCGGTGCGGAATGCGCGCGCCCCTCGGCATGGAACTTGCGATCCATTTCGCGGGTCGCGGACGTGGCTTCGGGACCATAGCGCCAGTTGCGGTTGATGGACGGCGCCATGCGTCCCGTTGCGGTGGGAGCCGAGTCGGGGGCAAGGCCGGCGGCGGGCTGGACCTCGCCGTCGGCTGCTGGCGGCCCAGGCGGCGCGATTTCTCCCTGGATTCGGGATCGCCCGGAGCGAATGGGCGCGAATCCGATCCAAACGGCAGTGCGTAAGGCGGCATTCTAGGGTACACTGTGGGTGTAAAGCTTTGAACCCAGGGATTAGCTATAGTCTTTCTCGAATCCATGTGGGGTAGAAGAGAGAAGTGGAAGATGGCTCGGGTTAGGTAAGAGCCGAATGAATACCATGGATCGCCTTACACCGATTGGGGAGACGAAGCGGGCCGCATTTACACGCAAGCTATACGCAAGAGCCCGCGGATTCAGTCCACAGACGCTTGCACCGTTGCCGCAAGGGGTTAGAGGTTTCCCCAAAGGAATGGCGCAAGCTTAGAATCAGGCCGCTCTTTTTCGTTCGCGGCGCGCGAGACAACCGAACTCCGTATGCGGCCGGCAGGCCGGCTGGAGAAGTTGGGGCGTGCGGCAGGCGGGAGGCACGGCATTTAGGAGAAGCAAGACATGAAATCGACAAGAGCTGCGCAGGGCAGCATAGATGTAACCAACCTGAGCATTCCAGACGCGGAAGAGATTATCGAAGAAGCCCTCAACGAACTGGCGTTTTCCGCGGACCCCGGCCTGGCGCGGGCTCTGCGCTTCCTGGCGCCTCCCGGCTATCAGGCCATCGTCGAGTTGTGCGGCGAAAATGGGCGCAGCAAGCGCCGCAACGCGCCGGCCGATTCGTGGTCGCCGGAAGAGGACGAAGTGCGCATCTACTTTGAGCGCGCCGGCGAGGGCGAGGCTGCCCCGCGGGCCATCCGCGCGGCGCGAGCGGCTGTCGAGCCGGCCTTCGACGACGCGGAAGACGACAGCCAGGAGGCCGTGATTCCCGCCGACCTGGATGCCCGCGTGAAGGAGCTGTGCGCCGCGCTGGCCGAGGCCGAGCGGGGCGGGCACGCTTTCATAGCCCTCAAGTGGTTCCGCGACTCCTTCCTGCCGCGCAAGGCCTTCCGCTGGAATCAGCACCCCGAGTCGCGCCAGGCGGTGTTGGCTGAGGCCATCCAGCGCGGCGTCGTGCTTACCAGCAAGATCGCCAACCCCAAGACCCCGGCCTATCCCACCACCACCATCCGCCTCAACCGCGCCGAGGCCGGCATTCCAGAGGAGGCGCAGCGCTTCCATCCCATCGCCGTCCATGGCGACTCCATCGCCGAGGCCATCGAAGAGGAACGGGGGAACCTGTGAGCTGCTACTTCCTTGAGGCCACGGCCTTTGCCAAGCTCTTTGTGCAGGAGCAGGGCACCGACGCGCTGATCCGGCTCATGGAGGCCGTCGAGGACAATCGCAAGCTGATCTCGGCCTCCACGCCCCTTGAGGTCTACGCGGTCGTTCGGCGGCGCCAGCGGGCCGGCGGCATCTCCGCGGAAGATGCCGCGGCCGCCCTCGATATTCTGCGCCTTGAAGCCGCGCGCATGGTGCAGCAGCCGCTGAACCCGGCGGTGCTCGAAGCCGCGCGCCAACTTCTGGACCGCACCGCGCTGCGCTGGCCCGATGCACTGCAACTGGCCGCCGCGCTGGTGGCTCGCGATATGTTCCAGGGCACGGAGATCATCTTCGTCTCCGCCTCGCAGCAGTTGCTTGAAGCGGCCAAGGCGGAGGGCTTCCACGCCCTCGATCCGGCCAGGGAAGCGGTCCCGCCGGCAAGCGAGAATTAAGGTCGTTCTTGGGCCGTTCAGGACGAAGCCTCTCGGGCGGGAGTATTATGTGAGCCGGCTCTGAAACTGCAAGAGGAATTATCGCTCACCATGAAGACCGCGAGCATCCATTCAGCGCTTGAACCCTTCCCCAACTGCCCGGCTCTCGACGGCTGCCATTGCGTCACCAATTCCCTGGCCAAGATCTTTCACCATGCCGGCCATCCACTCTCCGAGGAGATGCTGCTCGGCCTGGGCGCCGGAATGGGATTCATTTACTGGCAGATGAAGATGGGTGCGGGTATTTATATCTTTGTCGGCGGCAGGGCAAACCCCAAGAACTTATATCAGGATCTCGGCGCCAGGACCGGCGTCGGGATTCGTGAGATTTGCACCTCCAGCGCCCCAAAGGCCGAAGCCGCCCTGCTGCGGGCGCTGGCGCTGAGAGAGCCTGTCATGCTGGGCGGCGATATGGGCTTTCTGCCCTGGTTTCATTTTCCGCGGGAGTACCACTTCGGCGGCCACGCTTTTGTGGTCTGCGGCTATGACGGCGGCAGCACCGTTCTGGCCTCCGATATGGACCCGCAAATGGCTGGATTGAAGAAGGGGTTCTATGCGCCGGTGACTCTGGAGCAGCTCGCCAGGGCCAGGAGCTCCCCCTACAAGCCTTTCCCGCCCAAGAATCTGCGCCTGGAGTTCGACTTTTCAGGATTTCGCAATCCTGGCAATGGGGAGATCGCAGCATCCATTGCGCAAACTGTCGATGCCCAACTCAACCCGCCGATCAAGAACTTCGGCGTTCCCGGAATTCGCCACACGGCCAGCCAGTTATTGCAGTGGCCGTCTATCTTCAAGGACAAAGAGCTGCGAATGAACCTGTTCAATCTCTATGTCTTCATCGAGATCGGCGGCACCGGTGGCGGCTGCTTCCGCCCCATGTACGCCCGCTTTCTTATGGAAGGTGCGAAGATAGCCCGCATGCCCGCGCTGGCGGACGCCGCGGAAATCTTCCATCAGTCCGGCGCCCGGTTTACGGAGATCGCATTGCTGTTCAAGGAAGCCGGAACGATGAAAGGCATCGAGGAGAAGGTGCATTCCGCTTCGCTCCTCTTCGGCGAGATCGCCGGCCTGGAAGAGAAGGCCTGCCTGCTCCTGAAGCAAGCCGTTTGAGCGCCGTCCCGCTTCCGCCGAAGCCGATGCGCCTGCAATCGCTCTCTGCGGCATCGCCGGATGCGCTCGATGCGGGCATCGCTGTCGAAGAGGGCTGGAGTTGGAGGTCAAGGCGCCGGTTGAATCCAAGCCGGAGGCAGCCGCATCTTATTGTCAAACGCGGTTCTGCAATCTCAGGAGGCCCTGATCCTGGAGCTCCAGCGCTCGGACGAATTCTTGCAAAGCTCAGAGCCTGCAGGAGACTGCCAGAGTCCGCTGCCTGCGCCACGCGTAGCCCAGCCCCAGCAAGCCGAGGCCCGAAGCGAAGAGGAGCAGCGTGGAAGGCTCCGGCGCGGCAATCAGCGACACGGCGTCGATTTCGTTTCCATACGAGATGCCGCCGTTGTTACGTATTCCTTCTACGTTGGACACCCCATTGAAGCTCAAAACCTCTGTCGTGCTGGTCGCGGTCACAACCACGGAATTCGGAAACCAAAGCAGCGTGGGATTGCCGCCGTCAAGATTATCATGGTCGGTAGCCACAGGGGTGGCGCCGGTGAGGTCCGTCGTGGGGGTGAAGTACACCTGCAGCTCGTCGTTGCCGGAACCGGGGCGATCGCCATAAGCCCAGAAAAGATCGTAGGTCTGCCCGACCGTCAGACCGGTAACGGTCTGGTACACGTCCTCGGGGTAATTCGCGTTCACCTCTAAGCTCTGGTTGCCGTCGTAAGCAGACGTGCCGCCGATCGCGCCGGGTGTGTCGATTTCGATGTCGCCAGCGGGATCCGTCGTGAGCCAGCCCGGCACCTGCCCATTGGTGAACATTTGCCAACTCTCGTTCAAAACGCTCAGATTCGGATTCTCGAACGACCCGTTGACGATCAGGTCGGTCGCATTTGACCTGGCCGCCCCACCCAGGACGAAAGCTAAAACAGCAACGACGAACAGACCAAAGCGCTTCACATGCCCCTCCACAAAACAGTCGTCAATAGCCGGGGTCCGACGCGACACACTTCCCCAGACGCACCTCATCGCAGCATCGTGAATAGCCTAATGGGCGGATATCTCTTAGTATACAACTCAAAAGTTGCACTCGATGAGCACAAAACGGGCAGGCAAACGCGCGGCTCGATTCCTGGACTTGCGCTTCATGCGGCGCGGACGCGTTCGACGGCGAGGCGCGGGCCCATTGCTCTGAGGATGGCGGAAAGACCGCCGGTTCGGGGTTCGCGGTCTCACGCCCTTTTTGCGATTACGGCGCGAAAAGGATGGGGCGCCGGCGCGTCATTCCTGTGGAAATGACTGAATTGCGGGATTTTGCCGGGATTTTTCCTCCAGTTGAGGGTCTTCTGCGCGCCCCGAAGATGGGACAGCGCGGGAAGAAAGAAACTGCCGCGAGTGGAAACGAAACGGTGTTCCGTGGTAGTGTGCAACATTTGCGGGTGGTTTTTTCCCGGAACAGAAGAGCGGCCGGGCCTGCGCGCCGAATCGGGACTCCGCTGGGGAGAATCGGAAAACCGCATTTGTGAGTCAAACAGGCCGGACAGGGTAGAGTGGTTTAGGCAATAAGGATGGCAATGAGCAAATCACTGGTGATCGTCGAGTCCCCCGCCAAGGCGAAGACGATCGAGAAGTATCTTGGCAAGGGATTCGACGTGCGCGCCTCGGTCGGGCACATCATGGACCTGCCCAAGAACGATCTTGGCGTGGAGTTGAAGAAGCGGACGTTTGTGCCCGAGCTGATCGTGTCTCCGGGCAAAGAGAAGATTGTGGAGCAGTTGAAGAAGCTGGGCGCGCAGGCCGAGGCGATCTATCTGGCGCCCGATCCGGACCGCGAGGGCGAGGCGATTGCGTACCACCTGGCGCTGCAGTTGGGAAAGACCGCCGCGGAGCGCAAGAAGATCCGCCGCGTGACCTTCAACGAGATCACGCAGAAGGCCGTGCAGGAGGCCTTCAAGCACCCTCGGGACGTGGACCAGAATCTGGTGGACGCGCAGCAGACGCGCCGCGTTCTGGACCGCCTGGTGGGCTACCAGATATCGCCGCTGCTTTGGGAAAAGGTGCGGCGGGGGCTGTCGGCGGGCCGCGTGCAGACGGTGGCGGTGCGGCTGATCGTCGAGCGGGAACGGGAGATTGGCGCCTTCGGGCCGGTGGAGTACTGGACGCTGGACGCGATTCTCCACCCCGAAAACCGGGCGGATGAGAGCTTCAAGGCGCGATTTGTGGGCATCGACGGGGAATCGGCGCGGGTGGCGAACGGCAAGGACAAAGACGGGAAAGATCAGTTCATCGCCAATGCGCTGGCGGATGAGAGATCGATGAAACAGGTGGTTGCCGCGCTGGAGAAGGCGAAGTGGTCGCTGGTTTCGGTTGAGTCCAGGGAGCAGCAGAGAAGGCCGCCGGCTCCCTTCATCACCAGCCAATTGCAGCGCGACGCATCGAGCAAGCTGGGCTTCAACGTGCGGCGGACGATGGGCGTGGCGCAGCGGCTCTATGAGGGCGTCAATGTCGGCGCAGAGGGCTTGGTCGGCCTGATCACCTACATGCGCACCGACTCGCCGCGGGTGGCGCCGGAGGCAATTGCCGGGGCGCGGGAGTGGATCGGCAGGCAATTGGGAGCGGAGTATCTGCCCGCGACGCCCAATTTGTACCGGGGGAAGAAGGACGCGCAGGACGCGCACGAGGCGATTCGGCCCACGGATGCCGCGCGGACGCCGGAGTCGGTAGCCCGCTATTTGACTGAAGAACAGCTCAAGCTGTACCGGCTGATCTGGCAGCGGTTTGTGGCTTCGCAGATGACTCCGGCGGTCTTCGATGTAACCACGGCCAAAATTGCGGCGCTCTCTCAGAAGACGGGCAAGACCTACGATTTCCGCGTCAGCGGTTCGGTGGTGCGGTTCGACGGCTTCCTGAAGGTCTACGAGGTTCTGGAGGAGAAAAAGGACGAGGAGGACGAGAGCGCCAACAAGCTTCCCGACCTGGACCAGGTGAAGCGGCTGGAACTCGAAAAACTGGAGGACGAGCAGCACTTTACCCAGCCCCCTCCGCGCTACAACGAGGCCTCGCTGGTGAAGGTGCTGGAGGAACGGGGCATTGGGCGGCCTTCGACCTACGCCTCGATCATCAACACCATTCAGGATCGCGAGTACGTGACCAAGATCGGCGGCCGCTTTTATCCCACTGAGATCGGGATGGTGGTCTGCGACCTGCTGGTGAAGAATTTTCCTTATATATTCGACGTCGCTTACACGGCCAAGCTGGAAGAGGAACTGGACGAGATCGAGGAGGGCCATGAGAAGTGGACGGACCTGCTGAAGGGCTTCTACGGCTACTTTGAGGATGAACTCAAGGACGCCGGCAAGAACATGGAAAACATCAAGCGGATGGAGAAGCGGACGAAGGAAACCTGCGATCTGTGCGGGTCGCCGCTGCTGCTGAAGTGGGGCAAGTTCGGCACCTTCTATGCGTGTTCGGCATACGACAAGAAAGACAAGTCGAGCTGCGGGTTTACCAAGGAGAACACCACTGGCAAGCCGGACCTGAATACGCAGGAGGCTCAGGAGGCGGGCGAGACGGAAGAATACTGCGATAACTGCGGGCGCGTGATGGTGCTGCGGCGCGGGCTCTTCGGGCCCTATATGGCCTGCCCTGGGTACAGCGAAGATCCGCCCTGCAAGACCGTTCGCAAGCTAAGCCAGAAGCAGCAGCAGAAACAGAACGTGCCCCTGCCGACGGGCGAGGACTGCCCGCTTTGCGGCAAGCCTCTGGTGCTGCGCCAGGGCGCCTTCGGGGAGTTCGTCTCTTGCTCCGGTTATCCCAAGTGCAAGTACGTGAAGCAGAACCTGATTGAAGGCATGAAGTGTCCCAAGTGCGGGCTGGGCGACCTGGCCGAGCGCAAAGCGCGGAGAGGCAATATCTTCTGGGGCTGCACGAATTATCCCAAGTGCGGCTTCACGTCGAATTACAAGCCGGTGGCGAAGCAGTGCCCGATGTGCAAGAGCCGGTACCTGGTGGAAAAGACGCTGCGCTCGGGCATCTACCTGGAATGCCCCAACAAGAAGAAGAGCGCCGAGGAGCTTGTGCCGAAGAAGCGGGCCGGGAACGCGGCCAAGGCGGCGGGGTCCGAGGTAGCGTGCACTTACTCGAAGCGGATCGGTGACGCGCCCGCGCCGCCGACGGCGGAGACGCATGGGCCGGTGGTGGAGAGGAAGGGCGGAAAGAAGGCGTTGCAGCCGGCGTAATAGTGGAGGCTGCGGCTCCGATACCATTTGAAATGAACCCCCGGCAAGGAGCCTTGCAATGCGCACCGGGCAAGATCCCTACGATTCGGTTGCCTATCCGAGTTTTCCTTATCCAGATACACATCCGGATCGCCTGGCGGCTATGGCGATTCTGCATGGGCTTTCTCCAGCGCCGGTGGAGCAATGCCGCGTGCTGGAGATCGGATGCAATGAGGGCGCGAACCTCATTCCCATGGCTTATGCCGTGCCACGCAGCGAGTTTGTCGGATTCGACCTGGCTGGTTTGCCCATCGCGCGCGGGCAGGAGCGGATTCGCGGACTCGGCCTGCGCAACGTGCGCCTCTTTGAGAGCAACCTGCTTGACGCGGGGGCGGAACTCGGCCAGTTCGATTACGTTATTGCGCACGGGCTTTACGCCTGGGTTCCGGAGCCGGTGCGCGAGCGGCTGCTGGCGCTTTGCGCGGAGTTGCTAACGCCTGACGGAGTTGCATTTGTCAGTTACAACGCGTTGCCGGGCGGTCATCTGCGCAAGATGATTCGCGAGATGATGCTGTTCCAGGTAAAGGGAATCGAAGATCCGGAGCAGCGGGTCTCCGGCGGACTTGCGTTCCTCCATTTCCTGGCTGAGGCGAGACCGGAGGGCGATGCCTATCGCCTGCTGATTGAGGACCAGTTGAAGAGGATGGAAAAGCGCAGCCCACAGGTCACTTACCACGACGAATTGGGCGGCACCTACCATCCGGTCCACTTCATTGAGTTTGTGGAGCACGCCCGGAGGCATGGTTTGCAGTACTTGAGCGAAGCGGTGCTGCCTCCGCCAACCGATCCATGCTATCGGTCCGACATGCGGTCCGCGCTTGCGAGCGCGGCGGGCGACGACATTCTGAAGCAAGAGCAGATGCTGGATTTTGCGCGCATGCGCGGGTACCGGGAGACGCTGCTTTGCAGAGCGGAGCGCATAGTGCGGCGCGATTTTCCGGCTGAGCATCTTCGCCGGCTGCTGCTTTCTTCACCGGTCAGGTCGACGCCGGGAGAAACCTCCGGAGCGAAGGTCTTTTGTTTGTCGGATGGGATCAAGATGGAATCGAACCACGCCGGCGCGATTGCGCTCCTGGAGGGACTGGAGGCAGCGTGGCCGCGGGCGCTGAGTTTTGGCGAGATTGAGCCGCGGATTGCCGGGAGCGGTTTTACGCTCGATGGCGACGGAGTCACCTTGCTGATGCGGCTGGTGGTGGCGAAGATGGTCGAGCTGCACGCCTGGAGGGCCCCGGTCGCTGGAGAGGTTTCGGCGCGGCCCAGGGCCAGCGCCTGCGCCCGGCAGGAAGCCCGGACCCGGCCGTATGCGACCACTCTCCTGCACAGCACGGTGACGCTCGACGATCCCGTGGTGCGGAACTTTCTCAGGATGCTCGACGGAACCCACGAACGCGGCGAGCTTCTGGATGCGATGAAGGCCGATTTTCCCGCCCTGCCGCAAGAAGCGCTTGAAGAAGGAATCGAGCCTGGTCTCGCATTTTTCCACCGTGCCGGCTTGCTTGAGGGCTAATAGGAGGCCGCCAAAGCGCCGAGCGCCACCCCGCTGCCCTCGCCGGCGCAGCTTTGCCCTGCGACCCCGCGCGGAAGGGGATGCGGTCCTCCGGCTAAATCGGGTAATATGGGCAGCGGAGACCTATCGATGGAACGAATGCTTGCCACGCCCGCGGATGCCGAAATCATTCTCAGACTCTATGAACTGCGTACCGAAGCGGAGATGCGCAAGGCGCGCGCGTGGATGACCGGCGAGTTCTGGCCGGCCACTGCCGAGGAGTTCTTTGCCGTGGCCGAGAATCCCGGCAACCCGCACAATGCCTGGCTGCGCCAGGTGCTCACCTACTGGGAGATGGCGGCGGCGATGGTGCTGCACGGGGCAGTCTCGGCGGAACTGTTTGTGGATTGCAACTCGGAGGGGTTCTTCCTGCTGGCCAAGTTTTCACCCATTCTGGAGGCGATCCGGGAGAAGAATCCGGGGTTTCTGATCAAGACGGCAGAGATGGTGGGAAGGTTTAGCGCGGCGGCCCAGCGCTACGAGGCGCTGCTGAAGAACGTGGACGCCCGGCGCAACAGCCTGCCCGCCAAGCAGGAATCGCACGGGCAGTATGCCTATCCCCCTAAGCCCTGAGAGCCGAAGACTCTTGCCGAATCGGCGACGATGGGGCATGATGGTATTCGATAGAGATTTTCCATTCCCCTGGAGGTTTCTCATGAAGAGTGTTCTGGCGATTCTGTTCGCCGGTTTGGCGCTGACCGCGACTGCGGCCAGCGCGGCCGGCTCAACCAAGATCGACGGGTGGATCTCCGACTCGATGTGCGGCGCCAAGCACGCCGGATCGGGCGCTGAGTGCGTAAAGAAGTGCATCAAGGACGGCATGGCCCCGGTGTTTGTGGATGAGGCCAAGAAGGCCGTCTGGACCATCGACAATCCGGAGGCGGTGAAGGACTTCTATGGCGACCACGTGACCGTGACCGCTAAGGCCGACGATGCCAAGAAGAGCGTCCATATCGAGGCCATCGCGGAGGCGAAGTAGGGTTCGCGCCTGAAGTTCGCGCGTTTCTTCCCTGCTCCCGCAGTGCGTTCTACCCCACTCTGGCGGCGACAGCAAGAGCGGGGCGAGGGTGGGGCGCATGCGGTAACGAGCCTTCCTGAAAATGCTCTGAGCAACTATTCCATCTACCAGGTTATTCGCCCGGCATTAGAAATCCTGTGCCCCATGTCTTCGCAAAGGGGCTGTTCTCCGTCTATCCCATGTGAACGAAACTATGGCGACGCTCACGGGACCGATCATTCAGGGGAAACAGAAGGCCGCGGTTCGCTGGCGGCTGCCCATCATCGTTCTGGTGGCGCTGGCGCTCCGCTTGGCCGCGATCCCGCTCAACAACTTCGAGAATCTGATGGATGCCGCCCACATCCACGCCTGGGAGCAGGGCAACGTGGCGCGGGCGCTGGTGGC
>Ga0181527_1005076_pt1 | contig 11056 bp, 8 predicted proteins | sample PEATcosm2014_Bin_30_FD_119762 | JGI IMG/M metagenome (GOLD analysis project Ga0181527, IMG submission 119762) | Peatland microbial communities from MTU Mesocosm Facility, Houghton, MI, USA - PEATcosm2014_Bin06_60_metaG | ecosystem: Environmental > Terrestrial > Soil > Wetlands > Peat | place...
TCGCGGACCACTACATGCTCAGCCGCGTGGACTTCGGCAAGACCTTCTTCGACAAGACCTACACGCCCAAGCAGGAGCAGGCCAGGCATGGCTTTTTCAAAGGCTCCCTTGAATCCATCACGAATCTGACCAAGGCGCTGCACCTGGATACGCAGTTCACGTATTCCGACACCGGCTTCATGGAGATGATGTTCCTCGATCCCACCGGCTTCGACCAGAACCACTACGTCTTCAGCTTCGTGCGCCGCGAGTTTCTCGGCACGGTGCGCACCTGGGTCTTCGACGTGCATCCCAAGGCCGACGTGAAGGGCATGGGCCGCTTCTACGGGCGCATCTGGATCGAGGATGAGGGCGGCAACGTGGTGCGCTTCAACGGCACCTATACCGGTCCCACCGACGAGGATTCAGCCAAGCACTACTTCCACTTCGACAGCTGGCGCATGAACGTGCAGCCCGGCATCTGGCTGCCCGTGGCGGTCTACGTGGAAGAGACGCAGCGCACCGAAGCCGACAAGTCCGTGGGCCTGAAGGCGCAGACACACTTCTGGGGCTACTCGCTCAAGCTGCCCACGCGCGACAGCGAAAGCGTGAGCGTGAAGGTGGACGACGCAGTGGACCGCAGCGAAGACTCGCAGGATGTGGGCCCGCTGCAGGCCTCGCGCATGTGGATCACGCAGGCTGAAAATAACGTGATCGACCGCCTGGTCGAAGCCGGCCTGGTGGCGCCTCCCGACGCCGGCGGCTATGAAGACAAGGTTCTGGGCCAGATCGTCATCAACCTGGTGGTGCCCAACAACCTGGCCTTCACGGACCAGATTCATTGCCGCGTCCTGCTGACCGACACCATTGAAGCCACCACCGTGGGCAACACCATTCTCATCAGCAAGGGGCTCATCGACAGCCTGCCCAGCGAGGAAGCCATTGCCTCGGTGATCGCCATGGAACTGGCGCACATCGCCATGGGCCACCACATCGATACCCGCTACGCCTTCAACGACCGTCTGCTCTTTCCGGATGAGTCGACCTTCCAGCGCATCGACATGAACCATACCGATGTGGACAATGGAACCGCCGCCAAGCGCGCCATGGAGTATCTGCAGGCCTCCATGTACAAGGACAAGCTGCCCAGCGCCGGCCTGTTCTACGAACAGCTCGTGGATCGCGCCAAGGTGCTGAAGGCGCTGAACTCGCCGCGCCTGGGCGATTCGCTGATCAAGGCCGACGGCACGCCGTGGATGGCTGACCTGATGCACATGGCGCCCAAGATCAACTGGGACGATCTGTCACAGACCGCGGCCCTGCCCCTGGGAAGCTGGCTGAAGACGGATCCGTGGGACGACAAGGTGCACATGATGAACGCCAAGCGCTACGCGCCCATGAATGCCCGCGACAAGATGCCGTTCGAAGTGACGCCGATCTTCTATAAGCTGCAGCGCTATGACGCGGCAGCCGTCACGCCGCCGGCCCCGGCAGCACCGGCACCGGCCAGCAGCGACCAGCCCGTCGCAGCGCCCGACAACACTCCGCCGGCACAGCCCCCCGCGCCACCCCAGAGCGGAGCTGTACCGCCGCCCGATCAGCAACCGACGGCTGCGCCAAACCCGCAGTCATAATACAATGAACTCTCCGAGCCCAGGCGTGGTGCACTGCAAATGCAGAGCGCACCCCGCCGGGCTCGTAGCGTGAGTCCGATTGGTTTCCCCCGCCCTTCGACGATTCACAGGAAGTGGATTTGCGTTGTGCTCATGAAACGTTCGATCTTAGCGCTTTTGTGTATCGCGTTTTCTTTGGCATCAATCGTTTCCGCACATGGCCAGGTGGTACCTGCTGCGACGTCGCGTGTCCTGGACGTCCGCGCGGGCGCATTTGCCTCGGCCTTTCAGCCCGACTACTTTGGCACGGGAGAAGCATACACCAGCCCCAATCGCATGTATGGCGCGGGGGCCTATGTAGACGCGCGCTTCACCCGCTGGATCCAGCCCGAATTCGAAGCCCGTTTTCTGGATTTCAATGAGTACTATGAATTTGGCCAGACCATCAATCAGACCCAAAACACTTTTTCGATCGGCGAGCGTCTCCCCATCAAGACCTTCCGCAGATTCACGCCCTACGGCAAGTTTCTGGTTGGCCTCGGCAATGGCGACTTCCTCAACGGAAACGCCTTTGTGCTCACCTATGGCGGCGGCGTGGATTACAAGCTGAATCGCAAATTCACCATCCGCTGCGCTGACTTCGAATATCAGCAATGGAAAATAAACTCGGCCCTCACCATCTATCCGTATGGCCTCAGCGCCGGCTTGAGCTACAGGATCTTCTAAAAGCAGGGAATAGGGAACGGGGATTAGGGAATAGAGCGGCGGTTCCGTGAAGGAACCGCCGTTAGTGTTTCTCGGCCTATTCTTACCGCCAGGGAAGAATCCGGGTGCCTCTCCCTTCCGCGATAAAGCTGCGGATGCATGGGACACTCTCAGTTCAGAGATGGATCGAGGGTGGGGCGCCCAGCTTCAGACTGCACGGTGAAGAGATTGAGTCGGTAGGTTTTCCTCATCTGCGGAATCAACTTGAGGAGGACGCGCAAGGCGGCCCGCATCGGCAGGGAAATGCGCGGCCGCAAGGAAGCGGGGATGTCCCCCATGGGGTGGGATTCCACCAGGCGCAATCCGATCTTCCAGCCCTCAATCTCCCCCGGGGCTTCGCACGCCCATGTAAAACGCGCCCCCAGATTCCTGCGCGCGTGGTCTTTGTTCCCACGGTCGATCCCTTTGCGGGTGGTTGTGTCGAAGGCGATGATTGCACCCGGGAAGTTGGCTGCGATCTGCCCGAGCGCCGCCTTGACCTCCGGTTCCGTGAGATAGATCAATACGGCCTCCGCGACAAAGCAATACGGTCCGGGGCTTTGACGGACCGCGGCGATCCAGGAGGAATCGAGAATCGATGCGGCCAGAGTCGTGCGCCGCTCGCTATCGGCAAAAAACCTCCGCCGCATGGCTACAGAATCCGGAAGATCAAGGTCGAACCAGTGCAGGGCTCCATTGTCGAGCCGCTCGAAGCGGGTGTTGAGTCCCGCGCCGATCTCGACCACGGTGCCTTGCGGATGGCGGCTGAGAAAACCCTTGACATACTCGTCAAAGGCGGCGGTCCGCAAGACACACCCCACCATCCGCTCCCGTTGATTGAATCTCTGGAAGTCCCAAGCGATGGATTGGACAATTTCTACGGCCTTGGGATCCTTCAAAATCGGACGCTTCTTGAGGGAGTCGAGCGCGCGGGCGTAAAGCGGAACCAGGAGCGACTCCTGCACCTGGCCGAGCTGGACGGGCTGTTTCGATTCCATATTCACTCCGCCGTCAGATAACGCCCTCGCCGCTCCTTTGTTTGTGCGGCCACGGTTGGGCCAGGAAGCGCTTCACGGCGCGACGTGCAGCGGCGTAGCCTTCGCGGTCGGCATCGCCACGTGCAACATCTTCGCTACGGTCGGCGCAATCTGACGCATATCCACCAAGCCCAGGTCGCGATGGTGTGCGATGCCTGCCCCCACGGCGAAGAACGACGCGCGCATCTCCGGAAACTCAGGCGAAAATCCGTGCGAGCCGCGGGTGCCGGCAATGGGCGTGATCAGGCTGCCCGAGAGCGCGCTGCCCGCGTAGTAGCCGGGCTTGAACACCACCAGAAATGCCGCGTCGGGAAAGGCTCCCCGCTTGTGGATGGCCTCGCGATCCAGAATCTCCGCAATTCCGTTCCCGGGGTCCGCTGCCAGCTTCGCCAGCATGTCGTGGACCTGCTGCTCAGTCGCGTGGTCGTTGGGGTCGTGCAGCATGATGGCCGCCATGCCGCCCGCCATCCACGGCTCGGCCTTCCACGAAGTGATCTCCGGCGCCTTGGTCACGGGATTCAGCGAGCCCTCGGCCAATCCCGCCTGCAAAAACGGAATTGCCAGGTTGATGTTGTGCGTAATGTTCATGAATCCGTGATCGGAAACGATGACCACGACCGCCGATGGATTGATGGCGATCTCCTGGTGCGCCAGCCGCGCAACCATGACGTCGATCGCTTCAAGATCGGCACAGGCCTCGGGGCTGAAGGGCCCATGAGCGTGCTGCGAGTCGTCGAGCGAGCTCAGGTGCAGCGTCATGAAAGTGGGCTTGTAGCGCCGCAGAATCTCCAGAGCGTAGCGCGTCTTGGTCTCGTCGCCGCCGATGCTGGTGTCGTTGCCGTTCATGTAGGGGCCGGCCGCCGCCTCCAGTTGCTCGAGCAGTGTGCTGGGCCGCGCCAGCGCCGCCATCAGCATGCGGTCCTGCGGATCCGAGGAGGCCGAAACATTCTGGCCGCGCCAATACTCGGGAATAAGGTAATCCACGTCCGTGGCTCCCACGCTCACCGGCCAGCCCACGCTGGCCGTGCGCAGGCCGGCCTTGTGCGCCGCCTGCCACAGCGTAGGCACGCGAATCCCCGCCGCATACCAGTTCCACGCGCCCCCAAATTGCTGCAAGGGATCGAACTCCTGGTTATTCGTGATGCCGTGCTGGTCGGGCCACACGCCGGTGACGAGCGTGGTATGACTGGGATAGGTGATGGTCGGCCATATGCCCACCACGCCCTCCGCGTAGGTGCCATCGCGCAGCAGTGTGCGCAGGTAGGGAATCTTCATGCCGTGCGCATCGGCCTGGGTAATGTATTCGGGCTTGAGCCCGTCAATCGAGATCATCAGCACCGGCGCGGCGTGCGCCAGGGTTGCCGTGAGAAAGAAAATCAACCAAAACGAGGAAAAAACGGAAAAACGGCGTGCGGCCGTGTTCATCGAGAGTGCTCCTCAAGAGATTTTGCTGGGAACAAACGGGCCGGCCGCGACTCTCGGCGCACAAGCGAACGGAATTCCGTCTGCGGGAGAAGTATACAGGGTTCAGGGTTCAGGGTTCAGGTTTCAGGTGTCAGCAGTCAGCAGACAGCAGACAGCAAGCAGCAGACAGTGAACAGTGGGCAGCGCACCTGATTCAGGGTTGCTTCTCGTGGGCTGTCGTGAGCGATTCCTGCAACTCGAGGATCTGCAGTTGGACTTGCTTAACCTCCTTCAGCGTGTCCACTTTGCTTCGATAGATCCGATACCTCAGGTCAGTGATCGCGCCCACAAAGTATAAGACGCCCGCCCCCGCCCAGAACCCGATGAAGTGAATGTGAGTCCGAACCGCATCGAACTTTTGACCCCAGAAGGTATCGGCCATTATGAGGACAAGCGCACTCACGTAACACGCCGTGGATGGCATCTTCTCCCAGAACAGCGCCTTCTCGTGTTTCGCCAGTAAAGCCGCTGTTTCCTTCCGATAGCCCGTAAGATTCTCAGGTTGCGGCATGCGCGCCAGCAAACGCTCGCGCATGCTGTCATTTTGCTTTTCCATGGATCCCTCCACTCAGAACTTCCTTCATCGCCCGTTTTGCGTAATGGATGCGGGACTTCACCGTGCCCTCTGAACAGCCCACAACCGTTGCGATCTCTGCCATCGATAAGTCCTCCAAAAAATGCAGAACCAGAACCTCGCGATGCGGAAGGCTGATTTCACTCAGCGCCTGATGAATTGCCGCCGCATCTTCATTCGCAAACGAAGGCTCCTCAGCTTCAACAAACTCCTCGTACTGAGACTGCTCGGCTGCCTCACGCCGGGAATTTTTTCTGATGCGATCCACGGCGATTCCATGGACGATGGAATACAGCCACGGCCGCAGTGCGCCGGGGTCATTCAGCTTGCGAATGCCGCGAAAGACCTTGAGCCAAACGTCTTGAAGCACATCGAGCGCGCTGTCCGCATTGCCCGTCAGAGTCATCGCGTAATAGAGCAAGGGCCGCTCCATCACCGCGAGCAGGTCCTCGAATGCGCCCGGCTCGCCGGCCTGGCATCGAAGCGCCATCCACGCATATCGCGTTCGACTCTCGCTTTCCATGTGCTTTCGTTATATATGTCGCAGCAGGAACTCTGCCGGTTCAATGGGCGGAAAGAATTCAGTCCGGCCACGCAAAAAGGGCTGCTCTAATGAGCAGCCCTTCTTGCTTTCTTGTTCCCTTGGTCCCTCGTTCCCTTGTTCCCTGCTTTTCTCACGCCGGCGAAGGCGAACCCTCCGGAATGCTTCCTGCGCCGCTGCGGCTCTCGGGCTTGAGCACCTGCTGCGGGCTGCCGTCGCCATCGCTGGGCGAGGCCAGGTTGGAACGCAGCGCAGGCAGTTCTTTGCCTTCGATCAGCAGCCGCAGCTCCTCGGAGTCGATGGTCTCGCGCTCCAGCAATGCCGCCGCGATGCGGTGCATGGCATCCTGGTTCGCTTCGAGAATGGTGTGCGCCGACTGATAGGCTTCGTCGATCAGGCGGCGCACTTCCAGGTCGATCTGCCGGGCTGTTTCCTCAGAGAAGTCGCGGTGCTGCGCGATCTCGCGTCCCAAAAAGATCTGCTCTTCCTTCTTGCCGAAGGTGAGCGGTCCCAGGCGGCTCATGCCGTACTCGCACACCATGGCGCGCGCCAGTTCGGTGGACCGCTCGATGTCGTTGCCCGCGCCCGTGGACATCTGCTTCAGGAAGACTTCCTCGGCCACGCGTCCGCCGTAAAGCATGGCCAGCCGCGTTTCCAGATACTCGCGTGTATAGTTGTGCCGGTCGTCGGGCAAATGCACGGTGACGCCCAGCGCCATGCCACGGGGGATGATCGTGACCTTGTGCACCGGGTCGGAGTTGCCGCGCATCACCGACACCAGCGCGTGACCGGCCTCGTGATATGCCGTGACCCGCTTCTCCTCGTCGCTCAGCAGCATCGACTTGCGTTCGGCGCCCATCAGCACCTTGTCTTTGGCCAGCTCGAAGTCGTACATGGTCACTTGCTTGCGATTCATGCGCGCGGCGCTCAGCGCAGCCTCATTGACCATGTTGGCCAGATCGGCGCCCGAGAAGCCCGGTGTGCCGCGGGCCAAAACATTCAGATTGGTGTCTTCAGAGACGGGCACCTTTTTGACGTGAACGCGGAGGATTTCCTCGCGCCCGCGTATGTCCGGCAGGCCCACCACCACGCGGCGGTCGAAGCGGCCGGGCCGCAGCAGCGCAGGATCCAGCACGTCGGGGCGGTTGGTGGCCGCCACCAGGATCACGCCATCGTTCGACTCGAACCCGTCCATCTCCACGAGCAACTGGTTCAGCGTCTGCTCGCGCTCGTCGTGTCCGCCGCCCAGCCCGGCGCCGCGATGGCGCCCGACCGCGTCGATTTCGTCGATGAAGATGATGCAGGGAGCGTTCTTCTTGCCCTGCTCGAACAAGTCGCGTACGCGGCTTGCTCCCACGCCCACGAACATCTCCACAAAGTCCGATCCGGAGATCGAAAAGAACGGAACATTGGCCTCGCCGGCCACGGCCCTCGCCAGCAGCGTCTTGCCGGTTCCCGGAGGCCCAACCAGCAGCACGCCCTTGGGAATGCGCCCGCCCAGCTTCTGAAACTTTTGCGGCTCGCGCAGGTACTCGATGATCTCTTTCAGCTCTTCCTTGGCTTCATCTACGCCGGCCACGTCTTTGAACGTCACCTTCTTCTGCTGCATCGAGAGCAGGCGCGCGCGGCTCTTGCCGAACGAGAGCGCCTTGTTGCCGCCCGACTGCATCTGGCGCAGCATGAAGAACCACACCAGGATGATCAGCACGAATGGGCCCACGTTGATCAGCAGGGGAAGCAGGAAGTTGTTTTGTTCGGGCTTGACGGTGAAGTTGACCTTGTGGTTCGGGTCCAGCATCGCCTTCTGCAGGTCTTCGTAGTTGGCGGGCAGAGTGGTGTGGAACTCGTCCTTGGGCGAGACCTTCAGATGGCCTTTGAGCTCGTTGCCCTGGACGGTGGCATCCAGCACCAGGCCGTTCTGCACCTTATCGTAGAGATCGGAGTAGGAATACTCCACCTCTTTGCCCATACTCGCGCTTCTCTGCACGATGACCCATAGCATCATCAGGCAGATGGCGATAAACGCCCAAAACATGATCGTCTTAGCACTTGAGTTCACCAACTACTCCTTTTCGCGGCGAAGGAGAAGCCGTTCCCGCGACCTCCGTCATTCGTCTCTGGCAAAGCCACTTCTCTTTAGACGCCTGAGCGCCTGTCAAAGTGGCAGGAAGTACACAATTCCCGCAGGCGCACACAAAAAGAGTGCCGCCCCAGGAAGCAGTAAGCAAATTGTACTCCCTGCCCGGAAAAACTCGCAGCAAATCCGCTGCCGCGAAAGGGGCAGAACCCGCTGCGTCACCGTTACTTGGACCGGGCGAGCGGCGTGGCCTGAGAGGCCTCCGGCGCCGCATCGTCGACTGTGATCGCCAGGCCGGGTTCGGGCTCCAGCTCTACGCCCTTCATCCACACCACGCGCCCACCTGCCTCCAGCACTGGCCAAAGTGCCCGCTCGGTTCCCGTAACATGTTTGCGTTCCAGCACTTCCTTCACCTTGCGTAGTCCGCTGGAGTAGCGCAGCCGCACCCTGTCGCCGGGTTTCCAGTTGCGCAGAATGGCCGTTTGCGGCAGGCCGCCGCCAACAAGCCCATTTTCAAGCACTTCCGGCCCGTTTTCCGGCGCTTCATGCCCATTTTCCGGCGTTTCCTGCCCATTTCCTGGCGCTTCATGATTGACAAGCGCGATCCTGAGGCGCACCCCGAACTCCGGCGCGTCGATGGTGCCGGGAATCGCCACACTGTACTGCGGCTCCTGCCCACTTGCGCCCGTGCCCTTTGCGGCGGGCTCCAGAGCCACGGAAAGCCTCAGTTCCCGTGCCGTCCGCTCGGCGCACAGGCCCTGCGGCAGCGCCAGCCTTTGCCCGGCCCGGCCGCCGAGCGCCAGGGACCGCACCGCTTCCGTTGCGGCAAAGTCGAGTGCGGCGCCAAACTGCTGTGCGGCATGGCGCATCAGCCGCCGCTGCACAGCCGGGGCGAGCGCCGCCAAACGGCTCACTTCAATGGCCAGGCCAGCGCCCGCGCCCTCGCCTGCCGCGCGGCCGCCGCCACGCGCCGGACGCCCCGGTAAGATCAATTGGGCCGCCAGCCGGGCCAGCTCCGCTTTCCACCATGCCTCCTCGTCGTGCGCCAATTCCGCCATTTGCGCCAGATGCTGGCGCAGCCGCGGGTTCCAGCCCTCCAGCAGCGGCAGCAGCTCGTGCCGGATGCGGTTGCGCGTAAAAGTCAGATGCCGGTTGGTCGAGTCCTCGCGCCAGTCCTGCCCCAGCTCGCGCAAATACGCTTCGATCTCGGCGTGCGTCACGCCCAACAGCGGACGCACAATCCGGCCCGCGCCCTCCGGGCCTTCGAGTTTCGGACTGATTCCTGCTAAACCTTCTGTCCACGCGCCGCGCAGGAACTTCGCCAGAACCGTCTCTGCCTGGTCATCGAGCGTATGCGCCGTCGCCACTGCATGGAGCAGCTCTTTGGACATGAGTTGGTGAAACCAGGAGTAGCGCAGCCGCCGCGCGGCCTCTTCAATGGTCTCGGCCGGTTTGCCGGTTTTCGCGTCGGCTTGCGCCTCGGCAGCCGTGTCCACTCGCGCCTCGTGAAACGGCACGCTCAGCTTCGCCGCCAGCGCCCGGCAGAATTCGAGATCCCCATCGGCCTCCGCGCCGCGCAGCCCGTGGTGCAGGTGCGCGGCATGGAGCACAAGGCCCAGTTCCTCGCGCCGCGCCGCCAACGCACGCAGCAGCGCCACCGAGTCCGCACCGCCCGAGAGCGCCACGGCCAGCCGCATGCCGGGCTGGAGCAGGGAAGTGTCGAGCGGCAGGCCCCGAACAGAATTGGGGACGGACTTCGACTTGGGCGAACGGGGCACGAAAGGATGATAGCGCGAGGACGAGCCATTAGCTTTCAGCTCTTAGCTCTGGAGTGCCGGAATCGGCGGCATTCAATCAACGCCAGATTCACCGAATCGCGATTCACTTACGGCAGAATCAGGCGGCGCAAAAGCAAAAGCTAAGAGCTAAGAGCTAACGGCTGAAGGCTGCGGGCCGCGGGCCCGCCCGGTGCTATACTCGCAGAGCCATGCAAGTCTTTGTCATCCTGCCCGCCGCGGGAATGGGAACCCGCATGGCGGGTCCGCAGCCCAAGCAGTTCCTCGCCCTCGGTGGCGTTCCCATCCTCATTCACTCGTTACGCGCCTTTGCCGCGGCGCCGCGCGTCACGTCCATCTACGTGGCCGTGCGCAAGCCGGAGATGGAGCGCGCCGAGGCGCAGGTGGCCGAGTATGGCTTCTCAGACCGCGTGCACGTGGTGGAGGGCGGCGAAAGGCGTCAGGAATCCGTGGCCAACGCGCTCCAAGCCCTGCCCGCCGAGGCGGACGATATCGTGCTCGTTCACGACGCCGTGCGCCCGCTGATCGACGTGGCTACCATCGAGCGCACCATCGACGCGGTGGCCCAATACGGCGCGGCGATCGTCGGCATGCCCGCCGTGGACACCATCAAACAGGTGGAGCGCACCGCGCATGGAGCGCTGATCACTGCGACCATTCCGCGCGAGTTCGTGGTGCAAGCGCAGACCCCGCAGGGCTTTCGCTACGGCCTGCTCGCGCGCGCCTTTGCCGAGGCCGCCGCCGACGGCTTTGTGGGCACCGACGAGGCCTCGCTCCTGGAACGCGCCGGAATTCCCGTAGCCGTGGTGCACGGTTCTCAGGTTAATCTGAAGATTACGCAGCCCGGCGACCTGGAGCTGGCCGAGTTCTATTTGAAGCAGCGGAGTTCGCGGAGCTAGCGGCGCCAGCGACGGCCCGGGAACGCAGCACGGCCGCGGTGATGCCGGAAGCACAAATACATCGACCCACGCAGGCTAGCGAACATGGGAAAGACGGACATACGCATCGGTTTTGGCTATGACTCGCACGAGTTCAAGTCCGGCGTGCCGCTGCGCATTGGCGGCATGACGCTGGACCACCCCGAGGGCCTGGCCGGCCACTCCGACGGCGACGTGCTGCTCCATGCCATTACCGACGCGCTGCTGGGCGCTGTGGCCGCCGGCGACATCGGCAGCTTCTTTCCGCCCGGCGATCCGCGCTGGAAAGACGCCGACTCCGCCATCTTTCTCAA
>Ga0181527_1005080_pt1 | contig 11051 bp, 9 predicted proteins | sample PEATcosm2014_Bin_30_FD_119762 | JGI IMG/M metagenome (GOLD analysis project Ga0181527, IMG submission 119762) | Peatland microbial communities from MTU Mesocosm Facility, Houghton, MI, USA - PEATcosm2014_Bin06_60_metaG | ecosystem: Environmental > Terrestrial > Soil > Wetlands > Peat | place...
CCACCGAGAAGGACTCCGTGTGACCATCGCTTTGTTTCCCGGCTCTTTCGACCCGTTCCACAATGGGCACCTCGAGATCGCCGAGCGCGCCTCGAGGCTGTTCGACGGGCTCGTGGTGGCCGTGGTCCGCAACCCGCAAAAGGGCGAGCCCCTCTTCGATGTCGACGAGCGCGAGGCGATGATCGCCGAGTCACTGGCGCACCTGGGCTCGGTCCGGATCGTGGCGATGTCGGTCCTGGTCGTCGAGGTCGCCCTCGAGGTCGGAGCCAACGTCATCATCAAAGGACTGCGAGCGGTCTCCGACTTCGAGAACGAGCTGCAGATGGCGCAGATGAACCAGCATCTTTCGGGCATCGAGACACTGTTCCTGCCGACGAGCTCGGCGCACTCGTTCGTGGCCTCGAGACTCATCCGTGAGGTCGTCCGCCACGGGGGCGACGTGAGCGAGTTCGTGCCGCCCCCTGTTGCTAGCAGGTTGAAGGAGCTGCGACCGTGACCGACGTGCACGACACCGAATCCCCCGAGCCCGACGCCGACGCCCCGCCCGAGGAGGGCAACGTCGAGGACCTCATCGAGGAGCTGATCGAGATCGTCACCTCGGCGAAGTCGATGCCGCTCTCGTCCTCCGCCATCGTCACCCGCGACGAGGTGCTCGACTTGCTCGAGGCGATCCGCGACGACCTCCCCGAGGAGCTCCGCCGGGCGCGCCGCATGCTCAAGGACCATGAGGAGCTGCTGGCCGCGGCCAGGCGGGAGGCAGCCGACATCGTCGGTGACGCCCGGGTCCAGGCCGAGCGGATGGTGCAAAGGACCGAGATCGTCCGCCAGGCCGAGCACAGGGCGGTGCGGATCGTCGAAGACGCCGAGGCGGCGGCACGCCAGATGCGCCACGAGACCGAGGACTACGTCGACCAGAAGCTCGCCGGCTTCGAGATCGTGCTCGACCGGACGATCAAGACGGTGCGCACCGGCCGGGAACGGCTGGCGGCGGTGCCGGCCCCGCAGCCCCATCCGGGCGACGAGCCGCCGGACGAGCTCGGCGACGATGGTTGGCTCTCGGGGGACGGGCTCTTCGACCAGGATCTCGAGTGAGCAGGAACGACCACCGCGGCCCGTTCGCCGTCGGCGTGGCGGTGCTGCGCAAGCACCCGGGCACGCGGCGCCGGGTAAAGGCCGTCGGGCCGATCGCCAAGCTCGAGGTGAGCAACTCCCGGATAGCGGAAGGTTCGGACGTCGAGGTGGACGTGGTGCTCGAGTCGGTGCCCGGAGGCGTGGTCGTGAACGGCACAGTCTCGGCTCGCTGGGAGGGCGAGTGCCGTCGCTGCCTCGAGCCTGCGACGGGTCGCCTCCTCGCCCGGGTTCGCGAGCTCTGCTCCGACGACGCCGACCCCGAGCTCGGCTACCCGATGACGGCCGACTGGCTCGACCTCGAATTGCTAGCCCACGATGCCTGTATCTTGGAGCTGCCGCTCGCGCCGCTCTGTAGGCCCGATTGCCTCGGGCTTTGCCCCGAGTGCGGCGCGAACCGCAACCACGAGACCTGTACCTGCACGGAAACGACCGACCCGCGGTGGGCCGCCCTTTCCGGGCTCGGTGCTCCTCAAGCCGTACCCGAGTGGAGAGAATGACGATGGCCGTCCCCAAGAAGAAGACCTCGAAGTCGAAGAGCCGGAGCCGGCGGGCGTCGGCCTGGACGTTGAACGAGCCCTCGCGCAGCCTTTGTCCCCAGTGCAACCGGGCGAAGCTGCCGCACGTGGTTTGCCCCCATTGCGGGTGGTACAAGGGTCGCCAGGCAGTAGAGGTCGACTGACAGTCGTGGCGCGGCCGACCAGCGGAGCGGGCGCGGTGCGTTCGTCTGTCAGCTCCTTGCCGGTCGCCGTTGACGCGATGGGCGGGGACCGTGCCCCTGGCGAGATCGTCTCCGGGGCGCGGCGCGCGGCCGAGGAGCTCGGGATCCCCGTCGTGCTGGTGGGCCCAACGGACGGATCGCTCGGTGACACCGGCGACCTGGAGATTCTGCCGGCCAGCGAGGTCATCGCCATGCACGACGACCCCGCCCAGAGCGTTCGGGCCAAGAAGGACTCGACCCTCGTGCGCGCAGCCGAGGCGGTGCGCGACGGGCGGGCCTGTGCCGTGGTGAGCGCCGGCAACACCGGGGCTGCCATGGCGAGCGCACTGTTGAGAATGGGCCGGCTCCCCGGCGTCGCCCGCCCGGCGATCGCGGCGCTCATCCCGGCCGTCACAGGGCAGCCGGCGGTTCTCGTGGACGCCGGCGCCAATGCCGACTGCCACGCCGAGTGGCTGGTCCAGTTCGCCCAGATGGGCTCTGCCTTCATGACACTGCGTTTCGGCACGCTCGTCCCCAAAGTCGCCCTGTTGTCCATAGGCGAGGAGTCCTCCAAGGGCAACCAGCTCGCCAAGGAGGCGCACGCCCTGCTGGCGGCCGGGGTCGGAGTCGACTTCGTGGGCAACGTAGAGGGCCGGGACCTGCTCGAGGGCAAGGTCGATGTGATCGTGACCGACGGCTTCACCGGGAACGTCGCCCTCAAGTCGCTCGAAGGGGCTCTCAGAGCCCTTTTTGACATCCTCGGCCGCGTGATCGGCGCCACCCCGGAGAGCCGCGCCGCTGGCGAAGTGCTCGGCCCTGAGCTGCTCGTCTACGCGCAACGGCTCGACCCTGAAGAGACCGGTGGGGCGATGCTGCTCGGCGTGGACGGTGTGTGCGTCATCAGCCACGGCAGCTCCTCGGCGAGGGCGATCCTGAACGCCGTGCGCGTGGCCCACGAGGCCGTGACCGGCGATCTCGTGGGATCGCTGCGTGACGCGGTTGCGGTTGTCTGACGGCGCCGTCGCCCGGGTGACCTCACCCGCCTCAGAGCGGCGCAAAGGCGGCGGGCAGTGGGCGAGGCCGCCCCGCAGGCCTTAACATGGGACAGAAGCAAGACGAAGGAGCCCAGGTGTCCGAGACGACCGGTGCGATCATGAGCCGCGACGAGGTGATCCAGCTCGTCCGCTCCCAGCTCGCGGAGATCCTCGAGATCGACATGTCGGAGATCAGCGAGTCGTCTTCGTTCGCCGACGACCTCAACGCGGACTCGCTCGCCCTGATCGAGCTGGTCGAGGCGTTGGAGGAGGAGCTCAGCGACCGGTTGCCCGGGTTCCGCATCGATGATGAGGACCTCGAGGAGCTGCGCACCGTGCGTGACGCGGTCGACTACGTGAGCGGGAAGGTCGGGGCGGCCTGAGCAAACCCACAGGCGAGCCCGAGCCGAACGGCGAGAGGCTGCTCAGCGCGCTCAGCGAGTACGGCGTGAGCAGCAGCTTGCTCCGCCAGGCGCTCTCGCACCGTTCGTACTGCTCCGAATGGGGCGGCCGCCCTTCCAACGAGCGCTTGGAGCTGCTCGGCGACGCCGTATTGAGCCTTGTCGTGGCCGAGCACCTCTACCGGTCCTTTCCGGACCTGCCGGAAGGAGACCTCGCCCGGCTTCGCGCCTCGGTCGTGAGTACCGAGGCGCTGGCGCCGATCGCCGATGAGCTCGGCGTGGGCGAGGCGGTCCTGCTCGGCAAGGGCGAGGAGGCTTCGGGCGGCCGTGCCAAGGAGTCGATCCTCGCCGACTGCCTGGAAGCCATCATCGCCGCCGTCTACCTCTCCTCCGGGCTCCCGGCCGCGGCCGCCTTCGTGGTCGATCTGCTCAAAGGACCGATCGCGGGCATCGCCGCCGAAGGCCGGCTCGGCGATCCGAAGAACCGGCTCCAGGAGCTGGCGGCGCGGCTCAACCTCGAGATGCCGTCGTACGAGGTGAACGGCAAGGGCCCCGACCACGCCAAGGTCTTCTTCGCCGAGGTGACGGTGGGCGGCGAGGTCTTGGGCCGCGGTACCGGCACCTCGAAGAAACTGGCCGAGCGCGTCGCGGCGGCCGCCGCCCTCGAGGTCATTGGCGCCCGACAGGGCGATCCCAGCGCTTAGGTGCCCGAGCTCCCCGAGGTCGAGACCGTGCGCCGGGGCCTTGAGGGCACCGTGATCGGCAGGCGGGTCACCGAGGTCCAAGTTCTCGGGCGCCGTACGGTCCGGCGCCAGTCGCCGGCTGAGCTGACGAGCCGGTTGGCCGGTCGCAGGTTCACCGGTGCCGGGCGCCGGGGCAAGTTCCTCCTGCTCTCGCTGGACGACGGCTCGGTGCTCGTGGTCCATCTGCGGATGACCGGCCAACTGCTCCACTTCGGGGGCACTGAGCGCCCGCCCCTCGCCGAGCACACCCATGTGATCGTCGGCCTCGAGGACGGTACCGAGCTGCGCTTTGTCGACCCGAGGACCTTCGGAGAATGGTTCGTATGCTCCGAGCTCGACAGTCGGGGCGTCCCGTCCGAGCTTTCGCACCTCGGGCGCGACCCGCTGCTGGAAGGCCTGCCCGCGACCTATCTCGCCTCCCGTTTCTCGGGCCGTCGCGCCCCGCTCAAGGCGCTGCTCACCGACCAGCGCATCGTCGCCGGCATGGGGAGCATCTACGCGGACGAGACCTGCTTTCGGGCAAAGCTCCGGCCCGACCGCCCCGGCGGCTCGCTCTCCGCAGCCGAGCTCGCCTCCCTGGCAAGGGCGGCGAGGGCCGTGCTGCGCGACGCCGTGGCGTCGCGCGGGTCCTCATTGCGGGACCTGGGCTATCGCGATCTCGCCGGTGACCTCGGGTCCTATCAGGGTCGTCACGCCGTCTACGACCGGGCCGGCGAGGCGTGCCCGCGCTGCGGGCACCCGGTCGTGCGGCTGAAGATCGGATCCCGCTCCGCCTACTGCTGCGAAGGCTGCCAGCAATGAAGCGGGGGCGCGACCGATGCGATACGGCCGGCGAATCCGCTGGAAACCGCGCCACCCGGATAACGTGATCCCAACGTGTTCCTGAAGACGCTGACTCTCAAGGGGTTCAAGTCGTTCGCCGATCCCACGACGATCGAGCTCGAGCCGGGCATCACCGTCGTGGTGGGACCGAACGGGTCGGGGAAGTCGAACGTTGTGGATGCCGTGGCCTGGGTGCTCGGTGCCCAAGGGCCGAAAGTGGTCCGGTCGACGAAGATGGACGATGTCATCTTCGCCGGCACCTCGAAACGGCCCGCTCTCGGACGTGCGGAGGTCTCCCTCACGATCGACAACGCCTCGAGACGCCTCCCGGTGGAGCTCGCGGAGGTCACGATCACAAGGACGCTGTTTCGCACGGGCGAGAGCGAGTACGCCCTCAATGGTGCGCCGTGCCGGTTGCTCGACATCCAGGAGCTTCTCTCCGACGCCGGAGTCGGTCGCCAGCAGCACGTGATCGTCAGCCAGGGCCAGCTCGACTCGGTGCTCCAGGCGCGCCCGGAGGACCGGCGCATGGTGATCGAGGAGGCGGCGGGGGTTCTCAAGTTCCGCCGGCGCCGCGAACGCGCCGAGCGCCGGCTCGAGTCGAGCGAGCAGAACCTCCTTCGGCTGCAAGACCTGCAGCGAGAGGTGCGCCGTCAGCTCCGCCCGCTGGAGCGGCAGGCCGAGGCGGCCCGCCGCCACGACGGCCTCGTCGCGGAGCTGCGGGCGCTCCGGTTGCATCTCGCGGGTCGTGAGCTCGACTCGCTCGAGCGCCGCCTAGAACGCGCCGAACGATCCCATGGCGAGATCACCGAGCAGGAGGTGAGCCAGCGAAACGAGCTCGTGCGCCTCGACGATCTGGTCACTTCGACCGAGTCGGCGCTGACCGAGGTGCAGGCCTGGGACGGGGCTGACCGGCTCGGGCGCGCCGAGCGCCTGCTGGAGCGCCAACGGGGTCTCGCGAACGTGGTCTCCGAGCGTCGCCGCGCCGTCGCCGGCTCGCTCGCGGTTGTGACCGAGGCGGATGTCGTTGCCTCGCTCGAGGCCGAGTCGTCCCGTCTCGCCGCGGACCTGGCTGCCGCCGAGACCGCCTCGGAAGCCCTCGAGCCCGAACGCGAGAGGCTCGAGGACCTCGAGGGGGAGCTGCGACGTGACGAGGCGGCTTTCGCGGCGGTTGCAGCCTCCGGCGAGCTCGGCGTGCCCTCCGGGCCGGAGGCAGTCGCGGGGCCGGCGCCTGGCGAGGGTGCTTCTTCGGATGCCCGAGCCGCCCGCCAAGAGCACGACGCTGCCCTCGCCCGCCTGTCGGAAGCACGCGAGTCAGTGGCAGGACTTGCCGAGCGACTTGCCAGTTTCGATCGCATACGCGCCGAGCACGAGCAGCGCTTGGCCGAGCTGGCGGCGACGCTCGAGGCCTGCGAGAGCGGCGAGATACAGTTGCGCGCCGAGCACGAACGGCTTGGGGCAGCCGAACAGGCGGCAGTTGCGACCGAAAGGGCGAGCGAGGCGCGCGCCCGGGAAGCGCTCGATCGCTCGCACGCTCTCGAGGCTCGTGCCGAGGCGCTGCAAGCAGCTCTTGACGAGACACGGGCGCGCGCCGGTGTGGAGCGCCTCGCCGGCCTGCAGGGCGTGCTGGGGACTTTGGCCGACCTCGTCGACATCGACGACGGGTGCGAGCGGGGCTTCGAGGCGGCTGTCGAGGATGTCCTCGGCACGGTCCTCGTTGAAGGCACGAGCAGGGCGCGCGAGGCGTTGCGCCATCTGCATGACGCCGGCCTCCACGGTGGCGTGCTGCCCACAGGCAGGCCCGGAGCCGCCTCGGCGTCCCCCGAGCCAGTGCCAGATGGCGGGACCGAGCTGCTCCGCGCGCGTGTCAGGTCGGAGGTGGCTGGGGTCTCTGCCGTGCTCGACCAGTTGCTGGCTGGCGTCTTGCTCTGTCGGGGCGGGCTCAGCGAAGCGCTTGGCCTTGCCGAGGAGCTGCCGGACCGGACGATCGTCACGACCGAAGGCGACCGTTTCTCGGCGCGTGGATGGCGGATCGGGGCGGCGCGTACCGGGGCGACGCGCGCCGCTCTCGACGCCGTCCGTCGTGACGCCGAGTCCGCCGCAGGGTCCGCGCGCACGGCCGCAGCCGAGGCAGAAGCCGCTCGTGAGGCGCTTGCCGCCGTCCGCTCAGCAAGCACCGAAGCCGCGAGGCGTCTCGGCGACGCTGTCGCGGCGCGTACCCAGGCACAAGCCACCCAAGCCCAGTCGGCCGAGCGCCTCGTACGCCTCGCCACCGAGCACGCCGCCGCGGCGTCGGCCTACGAAGCCGCTTTGGGGCTCGTGGCGGCGAGCGAGGCGGAGCTTCGGCTACGCGAGGGCGAGCTCGCCAAAGCCGAAGGGGCGGAGATCGAGGCCCTCGCAGTGGCGGACGAGGCAAATCGTGCCCGCAAGAGCCTTGACGAGCGCGCCCGCGTGCTCGCCGCGGCGAGAGCCGATCTGGGGATACGCAGCGCGGGACTCGAAGAGCGGCGAGCGTTGCTAACAGCCAGGCGCGAAGAGGTGGAACGGCGCCTCGCCGGGCTCGACGCGGCACGCTCGGGCGCCGCCGCCCGTCGAGAGTCGCTCGAAGCTGCCGGGCTCGCGCTCGGGCGTCTCGCAGGCGAGCTGGCCCGGCTCGCGAGCGAGCTCACGGGCGCGCGGGATCGCCTGCGCACCGAGCGCGCGGACCATGAGCTGGCTGTCACCGAGACGACCGGTCGTCTGCGGCAGCTGCGTGAACAGCGCACCGCGGCCGAGCGCGCCCTCGCGGGGACCCGCGAGCTGCTGCAAAGGGTCGAGCTGGAACGCGCCGAGGCGAGGCTGCGACTCGAGACCGCCGTCGAGGCGCTGCGCCGGGAACTCGAGTGTGAGCCGGAAGATGCCGTGGCGGCGCCGTGCCCGGAGCTGCCGCCCGGGATCCCCGCCCAGGCCCGGGTTCGTGAGCTCGACCGCGAGCTCCGCCTGATGGGCCCGGTGAACCCCCTGGCGCTCGAGGAGCTTGCCGCTCTGGAGGAGCGGGACCGGTTTCTCGCCGAGCAGCTCGAGGACGTCCGTGGCGCTCGTCGGGAGCTCGGACGGGTAATCCGCGCCGTCGACGAGGAGATCGTGGGGGTGTTCACGCAGGCGTTCGCCGACGTGGCCGGGCATTTCGAGAACCTTTTCTCGATGCTGTTCCCCGGCGGCACCGGCCGGTTGAGCCTGGTCGAGCCCGAGGACCTTCTCTCGACAGGCATCGAGATCGAGGCCCGGCCGGCGGGCCGCAACGTTCGGAGGCTCTCGCTGCTGTCGGGAGGTGAGCGGTCCCTCGTGGCGCTCGCGTTCCTCTTTGCCGTGTTCCGCAGCCGGCCCTCTCCCTTCTACGTGATGGACGAGGTCGAGGCGGCACTCGATGACGTGAACCTGCACCGTTTCTTGGACCTTGTCGACGAGTTCCGCTCCGACGCCCAGCTGATCGTCGTCAGCCACCAGAAGCGGACCATGGAGGCTGCAGACGTCCTCTACGGCGTCACCATGCAACCGGGCGGAGCCTCCAAGGTCGTGAGCGAGCGGGTCGAGACGGCGGCGGCTCGCAGCACAGCGCTCGAATAGGCGGCTCGCAGCGCAGCGCTCGAGTAAGAGCGCGCCGTCGAGGGCTGCCGGCGAGCAGGGGGCGCCCGGGGGGCGGGGCGGGGCGCCCTTCGGCTCCCTGGCCCCGGGCCGGTAGTCTGCGCACCGCATGACTCTCGTAATTGTCCTTGTCGCCGTCGCCGTCGTCTTGCTCGCCTCAGGTGGGCTCGTGATCAGCAAGCGCACGCGCCGGCGTCGCTCGGCACCCCCGGGCTCTGGCGCCTCTCGAGTCGGGACCACCCCGGCACCGCCCGCCGGGACCACCCCGGCACCGCCCGCCGGGACGCCGGCGCCGCCCCCTGCCCCCCCGGCCCCTGTGCCCGCACCGCCGCAGGCCGAGGTGACCCCTGCCCCCGCGGCGGCGGATAGCAGCACCCAGCTCGGGGAACAACTGGCTCGCCCGGCGCTCAAGGACAGGCTCGGGCGCGCCCGGGGCCTGCTGGCCGGCTACCTCGACCAGGTTCGCGGCCGCAAGAACATCGACGAGGCGACCTTCGAGGAGCTTGAGGAGGCGCTCATCCTCGCCGATGTCGGCATCACGACGACGACACGGATCCTCGACGACCTCCGGGCGAAACTGCGCTCTGGCGCCCTGCCTGCGACGGATCCCTCCGCCCTCCTCCAGGCCCTGCAGGCCGACCTGGTCTCGATGTTCGAGGGCGACGATGAATCGCTTTCCTTCGGCCAAGGCGACGGGCCGACGGTGTGGCTCTTCGTCGGGGTGAACGGGGTCGGCAAGACGACGACGATCGGCAAACTCGCCTTGCAGGAGACCCGGGCCGGGCGGACAGTTGTCCTGGCGGCCGGCGACACCTTTCGGGCAGCCGCAGGAGAGCAGCTCGAGTCCTGGGCCGAGCGCGCTGGGGCACGGATCGTCCGGGGCTCCGACGGGGCGGACCCCTCGTCGGTGATCTTCGACGCCGTCCAGCACGCGGCCTCCCGGGGGGCGGATCTCGTGCTGGCGGACACCGCCGGGCGCCTGCACACCAAGGTGAACCTGATGGACGAGCTGCGCAAGGTGCGCCGCGTCGCGGAGCGGCCCCCGGGACAGTTGACCGAGGTGCTTCTCGTGCTTGACGCCACGACGGGCCAGAACGGTGTGGTCCAGGCACGCCAGTTCACGGAGGCTGTCGGGGTGACGGGCATCATCCTCACCAAGCTCGATGGCACGGCCAAGGGCGGGGTGGTCCTGGCCATCCGGTCCGAGCTCGGTCTGCCGATCAAGCTCGTCGGGGTCGGGGAAGGGCCAGGGGATCTGGTGCCGTTTGACCCGGTGGAGTTCGTGGCGGCCCTCTTTGGATGACCGAGGTGCCCGTCGCCGCCCACCGTGCGCGCGTCGTAGCCCGACTAACCTGGTCTAGCCCATGTTTGACACCCTGACTGATCGTTTCGACGCAATCCTCACGCGCCTTCGTGGCCGCGGGCGACTCGGTGACGCCGAGGTCAACGAGGTTCTCCGCGAGATCCGAGTCGCACTCTTGGAAGCCGACGTCAACCTCGCCGTCGCCCAGGACCTCATAGGGCGGATCCGTGCTCGCTGCACGGGGGCGGAGCTTGCCAAGTACCTCACCCCTGCCCAGCAGGTCATCAAGGTGGTCGACGAGGAGCTGACCGCCACCTTGGGCGGTGAGGCGCTCAAGATCACCTACGCATCGAAGCCGCCGACCGTCGTGCTTCTCGCCGGCCTTCAAGGCTCCGGCAAGACGACCGCGTCCGCGAAGCTGGCGCGCTGGTTCCGCCAGCAGGGACGCCATCCCTACCTGATCGGCGCCGACCTGCAGCGCCCGGCGGCCGTGGAGCAGCTGCGGGTGCTAGGAGCCGAGATCGGCGTTGGAGTTTTCTCTGAGCCGACCGATCCGGTAACTGTCGCCCGCCGCGGGCTGGCCGAGGCAGAGCGTCTCGGGCGTGACGTCGTCATCGTCGACACTGCGGGCCGTCTCGCCATCGACCGGGAGCTGATGGACGAGGTGCGCCGGGTGTCCGCGACAGTGCGCCCGGACTACACCTTCTTCGTCGTCGATGCGATGACCGGCCAAGATGCCGTCCAGACCGCAGAGGCCTTCCACCAGGCGCTGCAGCTCGACGGCATCATCTTGACCAAGGTGGATGGCGACGCCCGTGGCGGCGCCGCCCTCTCGGTCAAACAGGTCGTGGGTCGACCCATCGCCTTCTTGTCGACCGGGGAACGGCTCGCGGACTTCGAGGTGTTCCATCCTGACCGGCTCGCCAGCCGGATCCTCGGGATGGGTGACGTGCTCAGCCTCATCGAGAAGGCTGAGCACGAGTACGACGAGGAGGTAGCCGGTCAGGCCCTCGAGCGACTGCAGTCAGGACGGTTCACCCTCGACGACTTTCTCGACCAGCTCCGGCAGATAAAGAAGATGGGCCCGCTCACCGGCCTGTTGTCGATGATGCCCGGCATTCCCAAGGAGATGCGTGACGCTAAGGTCGACGAGCGCGACGTCGGCAAGGTCGAGGCGATCATCTGCTCGATGACACCCCTCGAGCGGGCCGACCCGGCGGTGCTCGACGGTTCGCGCCGTCTCAGGATCGCCCACGGGAGTGGCACGTCTACGACCGAGGTCAACAATCTCCTGCG
>Ga0181527_1005081_pt1 | contig 11051 bp, 9 predicted proteins | sample PEATcosm2014_Bin_30_FD_119762 | JGI IMG/M metagenome (GOLD analysis project Ga0181527, IMG submission 119762) | Peatland microbial communities from MTU Mesocosm Facility, Houghton, MI, USA - PEATcosm2014_Bin06_60_metaG | ecosystem: Environmental > Terrestrial > Soil > Wetlands > Peat | place...
ACCGGGCTGGACAACACGTGGAGAATCGTTTGGGTGGTTTGCATGCCTCCTTACATAACGAAAAATGCGAATCCTGTTCAGTACTATTTTGTGGGGCACGCGTAGGGCAAGCCCAGCCCCTACGACATATTGGGTTGCGGCCACAGGCCGGGCGGCGCTGCCCGCTAGCCACTAACTACTAACCACTGCCCTACTTCATAATTTCACTGAGCGGGACGGCAACTCCGCCGCGGGCTACACTCAGGTCGCCAGCCTCCATAAACGCGAGGACCTCTAGGGATTCGCTGGGGTCCACGGGCGGGACACGGGTCTTGAAGAACTTCGCAATTTCCACCAGCAACGCGCCATAGCCCTCGGGTTTTTGTTCCGAGTGCAGAACGCCTTTGTCTCCGTATACGGTAATCGAAAAAGCATAGAGTCCGCTGCTGAACCCTCGCACCACTCCCAGCCGCCCATCCTTCCACTTTCCCACCAAGACGTCCTCGTTTCCCGAGGTTTGCATGGTGACGGATTCGCATCCCGGCCCCATGAGCTGGTAAAGCATCTCGATGGCATGAACGCCGTAATTAAACATGGAGGGTTCGTGCGGCTCCCTGATCGTGGGGCCCAGAACGTCAAAGGCCAGCACGTGACCGATACCCTCGGGGTTCTTCAAGCGTTCAGTTTCACTCCAGAAGCGCAGGCTGGAGGCGGTGAACCAGGGCACCCCCGCCGCTTTGCCCAATTCGTAGATTTCTTTCGCATCCTTGTAACTGCCGGCCATCGGCTTGTCGATGAACACGGGTTTGTGCGCCGCGAAGACCGGTTTTACTTGCTCCAAATGCGGTCGCCCGTCCACGCTCTCCAACAGCACCGCATCGACTTTAGAACAGAGGGTGGGAATGTCATCTACAATTTCGACGTTCCACTTGTCGCGCAGTTCCGCTGTGTACTGGTCCACACGCTTCCAACTGCTTTCCATGTCAGGGCTGCCTCCCTTGTAGGCAGCAACCACCCGGAAGCCCGGGACGTGGTCTTTGTCGGAGGGATCGTTCAGGGCTTTTGTGAACGCGATCACGTGCGAGGTATCCAGGCCGATGATTCCAACTTTGATCGGCTCATTCGAATCTGTCTGCGAAAAGCAGCTCATAGGAAACAGAAGCGCCATGGCGGCCAGCGGCAACAGGCCGCGCGCAACGCTTGACATTTGACGGATCATTATTCCTCCTTGGGGCAGTAGTTAGTGGACAGTGGCTAGTGGTTAGCCACGGTGAACTAACCACTATCCACTGTCCACTGTCCACTGTCCTTACAACACTTCGCGGATGGAAGCTTTCAGCAGCGTTTCCGTGGGTGGGCCGACAAGGGATTGCGTCGGCTCATATCCCCCCTCCGCGAAAGCCTTATCCGTACAGATATAGCCGGTCCCGAGCTCGCCATAGGCGGCGACGGCGACGAAGTCGTCCGGGCGCACGCTCTGTGCGTAGAGCTGGTATTCCACAAAAGCCTCACCGGGAAGGTGCAGAATCGTCGCGGGTCCAAGCTGGTAGGAAGTGACATCCACGGTGGGCTTAATCTTGAGCCGTTCGTACCACGCCAGCGCGATCGCAGCAGACATGCGCACCGGGTAAGTTTGCGTGGGATCAGCCAACACCGTGCGGAAATGCTCCTCAGAGAAGTTTGCTTCCTGACGTGGCGGAAACCGGACGTCAGCGGTTTTCCAGGAAAGGGTCGCGGGCTCGGGTTTGCCGCTGGCGGCGATGGCGGCTTTCATGCCGTCGTACAAACGATTGGCGAGTACCATGCGCATCGGGTGCGACCCATCGTTGTATTTGCCCGCCGCGACGTTTCCGGCACAGCCGTTGAAATAGATTTGAGGTATCCCTTCCTCTTTGTCCAAGAGCTCGCGAGCAATCCCCGTCGTGTCGGGATTCATGTGGCCCTTGCCGTAATAGCTCTGGGGATGCGATGCGTAGTAGTGCAGCCGGGCGATGGGCTGCTGATGGTTGAAGAGCGTGACGGTTCGCATCCAGGGATCGATCAAACCTTCGGGCGCGGCAATCAGCACCGGATCGTTGCAGTGGCTTAAGCGGACCCCGATTTTCCCATCGGGCAGGGGGACACGCCGATTGGAAGCGAATTTTTCCACTTGGGCTTTGCCGCAGGAGACGTGGGTCAGGGGTTGCAGCTTCTGCAAAGCCTCGCGCGCGGCGGAAGCCACGCGCTCCGACGCGATGCCAACAAACGCTAAATCCGTCGTGTGGGGTGGCGACGGCACCATTTCCACAAGGAGTTCAGCATTCGTGTCGTAAAGCGGGGCGTCATGCTGGTGGAGGCAGTGCACCTCAATCTGCAGTTCATTCACCCCCAGCGCATTCGCCAGGGCACGGCGAAACAAGTCGTGCCCGGCCGTACGCAGCTCGCAATAATCAAGGGCGCAGAGGACGTACCGCGTGTTTCCGTCGGAAATCACCACACCCTTCGCCAGCAGAGGGATATCCGCGCTGGCGGCCACGGGAGGTTTGCACTCCGGCAGGGGACTTCCCAGGGGAGGCGTGATGTCGCAGACAAAAACCGCGGCCTGAAGTTTGGCTGAAGATGCCCGCCCGCCGCCGGCACCGGCCAACACCGCAGAACCCGCTCCGGCCGCCCATTTCGGCGCCGCGTTGAGAGCGGGAACTGCCGCCATAAAACCCCGTCGAGATATCTTTTTCAAAGTGATTCCCTCATTCATTTTGAACTTACAACCCTCGCCCCCAAGGAGGCGCGGGAAGAAGAATCCCTAGTTTCAGCAGATCTTGTCAAGGAGGAATTTCTTCCGCGAGATTTTCCGCGAGAATTTCTGGCCTCGAAAGGGAGGCGGTGTTAGTATCTGCTCCGCAATTCTTGGGGAGGATTTTGCTCAACTTATGGGAGGGGTTCTGCATGAGAAACGGTTCGAGATGGAATCATAAGGTAGGGTGCGAGGGAGCGCACTCTTGGAAAGTCTGCGCGCAGCGGCTTCAGTGGGTCGTTCTCGCGATGCTGATGGGTGCTACGACGGTGGCCGCTGACGTCAAGTTGCCGGCGCTGATCAGCGACAACATGGTGTTGCAGCAAGGCCGGCAAGTGGCGATTTGGGGAACGGCCGACGCGGGCGAGCAAGTTACGGTGAGCCTTGGGGAAGAAAAGGAGACGGCCACTGCTGATTCCGATGGAAAGTGGAAAGTGGAATTGGGGCCGCTGAAGAAGGGCGGGCCGTTGGAAATGATCGTAGCAGGAAAAAATACCGTGACCATCCACAACGTGCTGGTGGGTGAAGTGTGGGTGTGCTCCGGCCAGTCGAATATGGAGTTCGCCTTGTGGAACCACGGAGTGTTCGGGGGCGCGAAGAACGCGGAGCAGGAAGTCGCGGCGGCCAATTATCCGTTGCTGCGGCTGTTCATCGTGAAGAAAGCGGTGGCGGGGAAACCCCAAAGCGACGTGCAGGGCCAGTGGGTGGTCGCAAGCCCCGCGACGGCGGGGAATTTTTCCGCGGTGGGCTACTTCTTCGGCCGGGATTTGTATCGGACCATGAAATTCCCCGTGGGGATGATTGATACCACTTGGGGCGGGACGGAGGCCGAGGCCTGGACAAGCGATGATACCCTGGAAGCGGACCCCGACTTGAAGGTCGTGGCGGATTCCTGGCGGCAGAGAATTGCCAAATTCCCTCACGTGCTCGAACAGTACGAACAGAAACTGGGAGAATGGGAGAAGACGGCGGAAGATGCCGAGGCTTCCGGTAAAGTAGCCCTGGCCGTTCCCGACGCTCCTAAAGATCCCCGGAGCAATCCTTGGCGCGATGCCGGGTTGTGGAACGGCATGGTCGCGCCCCTCACGCCTTATGCGATCGCCGGAGCCATTTGGTATCAGGGTGAATCGAACGCGCCTTTTGGTTACCAATACCGGAAGGTTTTCTCGACGATGATTCAACAGTGGCGAAACTCCTGGGGTGAGGGAGACTTCCCGTTTCTCTTCGTTCAACTCGCCAGCTTCAGTGTGGGTGGTCAACCCCCCGATACCTGGCCCGTCCTGAGGGAATCACAGGAAAAAACCTTGGCGTTGCCGAAAACCGGAATGGCCGTGGCCATCGACATTGGCGAGTCCCATGATATTCATCCCAAGAACAAGCAGGAAGTGGGGCGGCGTCTGGCCCTGGCAGCGGAAGGCATCGCGTATGGCCGGAAGATCGAGTACCGGGGGCCGACCTTCAAATCCCTGCGCGCGGACAAGGGAGCCTTACGCCTGCAATTCACTCACGCGGCCGGGGGGTTGGTGGTCCGCGGGCAGCGCCTGATGGGATTTGAGATCGCCGGGCAGGACCAGCAATTCTTTCCCGCGGAAGCGAAAATCGCGGGCAACGAGGTAGTGCTTTCCACTTCGCACGTTCCGAAGCCTGTGGCTGCGCGGTACGCCTGGGCCAACGATCCCAAGTGCAATCTCTATAACAAGCTGGGGTTGCCGGCGCCGCCGTTCCGAACCGATGACTGGACGGTTCCAACGCAGGGAATGGTTCGCACGGAAGCCGTGAAACTCTGGTAAGACGGCTGCGTGGTGATGTCCGCTAATTGCGCCTTGGGCGATAGGCCTCGATCATGGCTGCCACGAATGAGGAAGCTGACGTCAGTTCGGCGGCAGCCTAAGCGGCAATTGTGGAAGGGAGATTCAAATGGTTCCCAAAGAAAGGCTTATGACGGCTCTTCGCAAGGAGAAGCCGGACCGCCTGCCGATTTCGGTTCATCAATGGCAGGCGTTTCATCTTGATAGCTACCTCAACGGTATTTCGGCGCTGGAAGCGTTTCAAAAGTTCGGTATGGACGCCCAGATTCAGTATTTCGGTGACGTCGGCCAGACCGCCCTGGTGGATTGCGACTTCGCCAAGCACTCCACCCCCGAATGGCGCGACGACGTCACGCGCGTCAGCATCGATCCGGACAACCGCGTCACTCACCATGTCATCCAGACCCCCGTTGGCGCCTTGACTTACAAAACCCGCGGCGATCGCAAAACCACCTGGATCACCGAGTACATCATCAAGCGTGATGAAGACATCGAACTCCTCGACAAGTACATGCCGGTGGGGAAACTTGACCTGGCCGCTGTCCAGGCGGTCTACGACGAGGTCGGAGATAAGGGCATCGTCCGAGGCTTCGTATGGGGCGACCAAGCCGGGTGTTGGCAGCACGCCTGCTGTTTGATGGACGTCACGGAGCTCATCATGCGTTGCATTGATAAGCCGGATTGGGTCCATCGCCTCCTGGCAATTCTTCTTAATAAGAAACTACATTTTATCGAATCAATGAAAGGAGCAAAATTTGACCTGGTGGAGACCGGGGGCGGGGCAGGCTCCTCCACGGTGATCTCGCCTTCCTTGCACCGTGAGTTCTGTACTCCCTATGACGCCAAAATGCACGACGCCCTGCACAATTTGGGTTTCACGGTCGTCTATCACACCTGCGGCGGGACGCGGGGAATCGAGGAACTGATCGTTGCCAACCACGCCGATGCCTCGGAAACACTGGCCCCGCTCAGCATCGGGGGAAATCAAGAGCCCTGGGAACTCAAGCGGAAATTGGCCGGCCGCCTCGCTATGATCGGTGGGATCGACCAGTTCAGCGTTCTGACCTCCGGGCCGCCGGCCAAGATTCGGGAAGCAGTGCACACGCTCTTTGAAAGAGTGGGGCCGGAGGGGGGTTACATCTGCGCTCCTTGCGACCACTTCTTTGACACGCCGCCCGAGAATATTCAGGTCATGGCGGATGCGGCGCGGGAGTGTACTTATAATTGATCCCGGGGGCAGATATCGGGCGGCTGGGGCTTTCCGCGGCCGGTTTTCTTTGTAAGCGAGCATCGAGATCCGTGGTGGAGACGGGCATGTTGAAGTGGCTGGTCATCGGCATTGGTGATATCACCACGAAGCGGGTGATCCCTGCGCTGCTCGATGAAAAGCGCAGCGAGCTTTGCGGAATTGTCACGCGCGACCCGGCGAAGGCCGCGCGCTATGGAGTGCGGGCTTTCGCCGATCTGGACGCGGCGCTGGCCGCGGGTGAAGTGGACGCCGTCTATGTGGCGTCGCCCGTGTTTCTCCACGCACCGCAGACGTTTGCGTCAATCGGAGCGGGAAAGCAAGTGCTTTGCGAAAAGCCCATGGCGATGAACTACGCGGAGGCGCGGTCGATGGTGGAGGCGGCGCGGGCGGCGGGCAAGACGCTGGGGGTTGCCTACTATCGTCGCACGTACCCCAAGGTGGCGCGCGCGAAAGAGCTGCTGCGGCACGGAGCGATTGGGCAACCGCTGCTCGCCTTCATCACCTGTTATGAGTGGCGCTCGCCCGCAGAGGTCCAGCGCGTGTGGCAATTTGACCCCGCTCTGGCGGGCGGCGGCCCCCTCTTTGATATTGGTTCTCATCGCATCGATGTGCTGAACTTCCTTTTCGGCGAACCCCAGAGGGTGGCAGGACAGTTGTCGAATGCCGTCCACGCGACGGCCGTTGAGGATAGCGCGACCGTCCTGATCGAATATGCGAACCAAGTGCGCGGCATCGTCGACGTCCGTTGGAACACGCGCGTGAAGCGGGATGAGTTTCGCATCATCGGCACAGACGGGGAAATGGATCTGACGCCTCTTAGCGGCCCGGACCTGGTTTACCCTGGGGGGCGCGAGCATTTGCCCGCGCACACCAATTCGCATTTCCCTTGCATTGAGAATTTCGTGGCGGCCCTGCTCGACGGCGCCCCCCTGCTCGCAAGTGGGGAGAGTTCACTCTGGACCGATTGGGTGACGGAGCAGGCGGTGGCCTCATCGGCCCAAAGCCGCGCATCAGTGGCGCACCCTTTCATCGGTCGCGCTGAATCCTGAACGGAGGAGTCAATCCTATGGCAACCCAAGAAATGAAGCGCTACGGCCAACTGATCGGACTGAAACCGGAAGCATACGAGAAGTACGTTGAGCACCACGCGAGCGTTTGGCCCCAGGTCTTGAAAACCATCTACGATTGCAATATCCGCAATTACACTATCTTCTTCAAAGACAACATGCTTTTTGCCTACTTCGAATACATCGGTGATGACTTTGCCGCCGACATGGCGAAGATGGCCGCCGATCCGGTAACGCAGGATTGGTGGGCCATCATGCAGCCGATGCAGCAACCCATCCCCACACGAAAAGAAGGCGAGTGGTGGGCAAATATGCAGGAAGTGTTCCACGTCGATTGAACCCCTCCGTTTTGCGAAGTTACTGCCGCGGAGGGATATCCGCTTGGTCGACAGTTCCCAGCAGTGCGCCGTCGGGATCGCGCAAGCGCAGGCTGACCCGCACGAGGTCGCGTGCGTCAGCGACTGTGGCGTTGATAACGCAAGGCTCGATGGGGCTCGCGGTTCCCAAGGGGTGGATGGTGTGAACCTTTCCACTCCGCAGGAGCGACACCAACTCCAGGTGTCCGGTGTGGAAAATTCCGAACGAGCCTGTCACGCGAAGCCCTTCCCCCTGGCGGGTAACCTGCAGGCGCGCGGCGAGTGCAGCGCAGTGATTGACGCTCACAATTTCATTGGCCTCCACTCGCGCGCAGTGCCAGCGGATTACAAACGAGTATTCCTGGCCGGGCCGAAGTTCCGCCATGGGGCTGAGAATTTCGGTCTCCAGAAACGGGTCGCATTCTGGATCATCTTTTGAATCGAAACGGTCACCATGAATCGTACAGGTTCCGTGCCCGTTAACCCAAAATTCGGCGGCCGCATCGTCCGGGTAAGGGGCGCCGGGGAAAAGCTGGAAGGTTTCGGCAAACACTGTGCGACGGCGGGAATCGAGCGTGGCCAGCCATCCTGCTTCCGGCTTCATCCCAAATTTCGCCACCACGTCCGCAAATTGCAGCCGCAACAGCTTGCGTTGCGAGTCAATGGCGAGGCCCGGGTATTCCTGGTCGCCAAACATTTTGTGGAAGGTTGTTGCCGGCAGGAAAACCGTGAGATCGCGGTGCGCGTCATGTTGGGTAACCTGCCAGATCGACCAGCGCACCGGCCGCCGCGAGGTATCCTTCATGGTGTGGGAAATCTGAACCTCTGCGGAGCCGCGGAAAATGCGGATTTCCCTTGAGACGGTCAGGCCCGTGTACTCATCATGCGGGCTGGTGAGAATAATCGCGGAAGAGTCCGGCGTTTCCTCCGCGATGCGGCAATCGAAAGGGCTGCCGTCCAGGATCGGATCGGGGGGACCCGGCCACTCCTCATCACTCGACCACCCTTGGGGAGCGGGCCAAACTTTGCTGCCACCGTAATTCTTCCACCCGGCATCCGGCCCATTTTGTTGGGGAGGGAAAACTTGCCCGCGTAGACGGGGATTGATGTAGAGGAACGGTTCCTCTCCCAAGCGCATCTGGATGATTCGCCCACCGATTTCCGGCACAACGAAGACTTGCAGCAGTCCGTTGGCAAGTTCGTGCGCGGTCCAGCCTTCAAAACTCACGTTGCGGAGGGTGCAAGGAGTATTGCGGGAGCTGCTCATGGTATTGTCCATTTCTGTTTTCTTCACTGGCTCTTCGCCGTGGGTGTGCAGAACTGCACCTTGCGGCCCTTCTGGTACGCTTTGATCTTAATGTAGACATTGCTCGTGTCCGCATTCAGGTATTGCTCGGCGGTCCTCAGAACTTCCTGCTGAGCGGGTGAAAGGGCTTTTCCCGCGAGCTTGCCTTCGCACGCTTGCGCCAAGGCGAGCGTCAGCGCGACATTGTCGAACCAGTCTCCGCGCGTGTGGAACCCCTGCCACTTTCCGTAGTCGGCCTTTTGCAACGATCCCTGGAGACCATGGATTTCCTGGATCGCCGCCCGCACGCCCGCAAATCGCGCGGCGGGCGAAACCCACGGCGAAGCAGCGCCGGCGAGGTCGGCGAGCATCTGGTTCCAGTGAAGGTGCACGTTGAGCTCGGTGAGAACGTGCGCCTGGAAAAAGTCGCGTCGCTCGGCGGGCACCAGCGGTTTCGCCTGCGAGGCCAGGGCCGTGGCAAGTTGCCAGCGGGGGAGGGCCTGCTGGCAAATGGCGCTGAGGAACATGGTGTATTGAGGAAATTCTTTCACGCTCTCCAGGCTCTTGAATCGAACAGGGGATTGCGTATCGTTCTTCATCATTCGAACCAGCAAATCGATCACGAATTGGGGATAGTAATTATCCGCCAGAATCGCATCCTCCTTAGTTCCATAGCGGGCGGGAGCGCGGAAGTAGGCGTCGTAGTACTGCGCGAGGATGGGGGCGGCCTTTTCTCCATACTCCTCGCTGCTCCATTTCTGCAAGTAAGCAGCGCTGGAATCCTTAGCCTGCCAGGGCTCGGCGTTCCAAGCCAGTTCCATCACGGCGCGAGTGGTCATGGGCACAGGGCGCAGGTCGCTGGGGTTGAGCATCAGGTAAGCCGTAGCGCCGGCGGTGACGGCCCGCCCCAGCTCGCGCGATAAGCGCTCGATGGGAACGCGCTCGGTGAAGTGGTTGGAGTTTCCGCCGATGACGGCGGTGTGGTAGTACACGCCTTGGCCTTTGCTGATATGGCCGTCGTCGCGCAGCACACCGGCCCCGTCATCCGCCCAAACCAGGGTCACGGCATCGGGCATTTTCAAGGCGCCACTTTGCATCAACTGGATTCCTTCCATCCAGGTGTTCATGATGAACGTCGGTTGCGGGTCGGGCCGCTCCTGCCGCACGATGTCGATTTCCGTGTCGATGGCCTTGCGAATCATGCCCGCCTCGTCCTCAGGAGTTTGAGGGACGTCCGGCATGTCGATCCAGAAGGGGTGATCGTATTTGCCCCGCAGTCCCACGGTCCAAACCATCTCCTGGTCTTTGGAGTATTGCCCGACAGAGCATTTCCAGGCCGCCGTGAGCCGCTCCAGGGTGTAGGGCACGTTGGGAGGCCATTGGTAAGCGACCAGTCCCAGCGGCTCCATGTGATGCTGATTGATGATGAGTCCGCGCGCTCCCGCGGCCCTCACTTGGGGCTCGTCAGGAAATACGAACGTACCTGGAATAATCATATCTCCTTTTAAACGGAGGAGCGCTTCAAAGATTCGGTCCCAAACCTTGAGGGATATTCCCGTGCCGTCGGCGGTCCCCGGACTCCACCCGGTCAGCAGATCCTCGTCGTTCATGAACCAGCCGCGATAATGAAAGGTGGGGCCCTGGGTTTCCGCAAAGCCGGCGGGCACCGTCACCGACGTCTGGCGCGCGGGAGCGTGGTCCGTCCACCAGTAGAGCGGGTCAACTCCCAGGAAGCGCTGCGAGAAATCGTAAATGGCATAGATGACGCCGCGCACGTCAGAGCCTGTCAACACCACCACGTGCTGCGCCGGCGAGCCGAGCCAAGCGGGGTTTGACGCCTCCTGGATTCGCAGGACTTCCCACCCGGAGGGTTTCATATCAGCTTGAGGAAGGTTGGCGGAAAACGCGATGCAGATCGTGGTGGCGGAGGCCTCCGAGGGCTGATGCGCCCAGCGGGGGGCCGTCCCGAAAACTTTGGCCATGTCCGCGGCCAGATCCTGCGCGGCCTTTTGGATGGGGGTGGGCTCATGCGAGTCGATCAGCAAAGTCGTGCCCGAGTCGATCGTAATCTGCCCGCGAGCGGCCGGGGCGAATAGGAGAATGGTTAGAACTAAAACAGTCTTCTTGCTGTCGGCCATAGTGGACATGGATGTTCTACGAAAAAAGTAGTGGGGTCAATCCCTACGTTCTGCTTCCCTATGTTCTGCTTCCGGGGACCGCCCTCGCTTCGTCACGGGTGGTATCCATGGTCTCGCAGGTATTTCAGAAGTTCACCAGGATGATCGGTCTGGATTCCATCCGCGCCGTGATCGATCGCGGCCTGCCAGGACTCCGGGTTATCTGCTTTGCCCAATCGATCCACGTAAATCTTGGGCCCCGCTTGCTTGGTCATAGTAATCAAGGGCTCTTTGAAGTCACTGCTGTCCAAAATAATCGGTTCTCCATCGTCGACGCACTGTAAGGAAAGGGTTTAGGACAGGGAAGATCGGTAAATGAGAAGGAGGTTGCGGTTTTCATAAGTCGGTTGCCTGTCC
>Ga0181527_1005082_pt1 | contig 11049 bp, 8 predicted proteins | sample PEATcosm2014_Bin_30_FD_119762 | JGI IMG/M metagenome (GOLD analysis project Ga0181527, IMG submission 119762) | Peatland microbial communities from MTU Mesocosm Facility, Houghton, MI, USA - PEATcosm2014_Bin06_60_metaG | ecosystem: Environmental > Terrestrial > Soil > Wetlands > Peat | place...
AGGTAGCCGCGGAAAAAGGTCTCCTCAAAGAGTCCGACCAGCAGGAACCCGGCGAACCAGACCGCGCCGTAGCGCAGCGCGCTCGCGCCGAAGAGCAGGCGCGCGTCGAAGACCAACAGGCCGCAGGCGCGCAGAGTGAAGACCAGAAGCGAGAGCAGCGCGACGCCCCAGGCGAGGCCGCTGAGGAAGTTCGGCAGGCGGCGCCGGCCGCCCAGTCCGTAGGCGGAGCTTGGGCGGCGCTCGATCTTGCCCATCAGCCATGCGGCGATGAGGACCGAGAGCGACGTCATTCCATCGCCCAGCAGGATTGCCTTCGGCGGCATGAGCACGGCGGCGGAGGATTTGGAGGACTGCGGCGCGGACTGCGCGGCAGAGTTCGGCTGCACGGCAGCGGCGTGGTGGCGCGGAGGATTGACGAGGAATCCGCCGCCGGCGAGCAGAGCAGCAAGCAGGGCGAAGTAGAGCAGCAGGCCCCAGCCGGCGCGCAGTCCGTCCGAACCGGCGAAGATCTCGCGCAGGGTAAAGCGCGGCGCAGACGGCGGAATCGGCGCGGCAAACTCATCGCCGGACGCGCCGGTGCGCGCGTCAGGGCGCACGGCGGACTCGGGTGGCTGAGGCTGGTGTGCGTCGGGCAAGTGGGTCTCCTCGGTTGATTGAAAGTCTATACGGTGCAAACAGGAAGTACGATCCGTTTCCGTATGCTTTGCTGCTTGACATGGGGGCGCGCGGCGTCAATCCTAGAGCTTCGCATAAGAGTCGCCGAGCGTTGCGCGCTAGCGTGGGCGCGGCTGCGAAGAATGGGTTTGGTACGGAGGATTTCCGCTTGAGCTGTCGCGTCTTCTACCACGATCACTGCTTCGATGGCGCGTGCTCGGCGTCGCTGTTCACGCGCTTCCATCGCGAGTGCATCGGGACGGCGCAGGAGTTTTCGTACCACGGGCTGATGCACCAGGCGGCGGGGTCGCTCTTCGACGAGTCGGCGTTCATCGAGGGCGAGAACGCAATTGTGGACTTCAAGTACTCCGCCTCGCCCAAAGTTACTTGGTGGTTCGACCATCACCAGAGCGCGTTTCTCACCGCCGATGACCGGCGCGATTTTCTGGCGTGGCAGGCGCAGGCCAACTCGCCCAAGGTGCTCGCGGTGCGCAAGCCGGCCGATGGCGGAAAGTTTTACGATCCGGCGTACATCTCCTGCACCAGCCTGATCGCCGACGTGGCGCGGGAGCGGTTCGGATTCGAACCCGCGCCACTGGCGGAGCTGGTCCACTGGGCAAACATTGTGGACGGCGCGAAGTACGAGAGCGCAAGGGCCGCCGTCGAGATGGCCGCACCCGCGATGAAGCTGACGATGGTGATCGAGAGCTCGGGCGAGGGCTTCGTGCCGCGCGTGATTCCGCTGCTGACCGAGATGGGCCTGCAGGCGGTGCTCGACCAGCCGTTCATCCGGGCCGAGCTTGGGCCGCTGCTGGAGCGCCACCGCGCCAACATCGAACTGCTGCGCGAGCGGACAACGCTGAAGCGCGGCGTCATTACCTTCGACATTACGGACCGGCCGACCGAGGGCTACAACAAGTTCATCCTGTACTACCTGCACCCGGCGGCGACCTACACCGTGGGGCTGAGCCGGTCGAGCTTCCGAACGAAGGTCGCGGTGGGAACGAACCCGTGGACCAGACTGCCAGACGCGGAGTTGGCGAACATTGCGGAGATCTGCGAGCGCTACGGCGGCGGCGGGCACGCGAGGGTGGGCGCAATCAGCTTTCCGCCGGAGAAGGTGGACGACGCGCGCAAGGCGGCAAGGGAGATTGCGGCGTTGCTGCGCGCGCGGGTGTAGGGCGGAATTCGCGAAGGAGTGTTGCGCGGACGAAAAGCAACTACGGAGATTCTGGCTTCGCCAGAATGACGGCTTCATCATTTGTGCGCGCGGCGCTCAGGGTCTGGATGACAACATTCAGCGAGCGGCGAGGGCGCGGGTTTTGGCGGGGGACATCCATCCGAAGTCGATGTGGAATCCCTGGCCTGCCAGCTCGCGTTCGACGAAGCCGCGCTCCATCTCGTTGACGCCGAACTGCGCTCCGGCGATGGAGTTGGTGTTGATATGGGTGTATCCGCCGGGCTGCACCTCGCCGCAGGAGTAGGTAAAGACATCGCCGTCGAGCAGGTTGCGCAGGTTCATCTCGAAGGTCTCGCGGGTCTGCAGCCAGCGGCCGACGTGGGGAAGCGCGATCTTGTAGACCATGAGCGCGGTCTCGTGCGCGCGGTCGCTGACGGTGGTCTCCAGGCGCAGTTCCCTGCCCCCAATCGGCTTGAGCCGCGCGGTGCCCATGACGAATGGCGAGCGTCCGTAGGCCTCGGCGATGGTGCGCGCGCGGACGACCTGCATCAGCGCGTCGAAGCGGAAGTCGGCCAGGCCGAAGAGCGCTCCGGTGGCCACTTCGAGACCGGCGGCGAGCGCACGGTCGTGATTGTCCATGCGGGTGTGGAAGTCCGCCTTGCGCGGACTGGCCGCGTGCCAGCGGGCGTAGGCCTGCTCGTCCAGCGTCTCGTCCCACTGCACAATTCCGCGAAGACCCGCGTCGGTCAGCGCCTCGTACGCCTGGCTGGAGAGGTACTCGGTGCAGAGCAGGACGCCGCCGCCCTCGAGGTCCTCGACAGCGCGGACGGCGCGGCTGACGTCGCGCACCAGAGCGCGCGTGTCGTACTCCGGATCGGTGGCGTAGACCAACTCAATGACGCGTGCGTCGCGCGCCAGCACGGATGCGATCTCTCGATCAAGCTCGGCGAGTGACAGGCGATAGCGCACCGTGTCCTTGCGCAGGGCGGAGAAGTTGCAGTAGGGGCAGGCGTCCACGCAGAAGCTGGAGACGTAGATCGGCGAGACGTAGCGGACGCGGTTTCCGGCGGGCGCGCGCCAGTGCCGGCGAGTGTGCGCGCGCAGCAATTCGAACTGAGCGTTGGAATCGGAGTCCGCGCCGGCGGGGGCGCCAATCTCCAGCAGCTCGGCGAGTTCAGCGAGGCCGAGCGCATCGCAAGACTGGCTCCGCGCCAGGATCTCCTCGACGCGGCTCGGCGAGGGGCAGCGAACGCCATCCAGCGTGGCGCGCACCTCGGCATTCCTCTCTCGGTAGACCGAACTGAACAAACTCATGGCTCTATTCTTTCACGGTTGCAGACCAGTGAAAACGTGCCTGCGCGAACCTTCCCTCGGTTGCTAAAGCCCTGTTGATTTCGCATCCCTTACGGACGGGCTGAAGCCCGTCCCCTTCAAAACAGAGGCCAATCCCCGCAATGCAGAGGCGCGGGTGCAGCACGCTTCAATGCGCCTCCGGCGGGGCCTTCATCTGCACCAGCAACATGCGCAGCGCGGTGCGTGCGGCGATTCCGTGGGGCAGCATGGGGGGCATATAGACGAAGGAGCCCGGCTGTGCGTTGACCTTGTCGTCGCCCAACTGAACGTCGGCCTCGCCTTCCAGAAAATAGAGGACGGCAGGCGTCGGCGCGGAGTGCGCGGAGAGCTCCTCGCCCGCCGCGAATCCGAACAAGGTGACGTTCGCGTGCTGGTCCTTGTGCAGAACGCGGCTCAGGATGCCTTTTTCCGGCAACGCGAACTCCTGTTGCAGATTGGCAAGAAATGTATAGTCCACGGAGTCCTCTTTCTCATTTCGCAAAGATCGACCGTGTCTGGCCCGCCGGTCCGAGTTTGGCGTCTCACCCATGGGACGCCGGGCGTTTACAGCTTGAGTTTGGAGAAAATGGGCAGATGCAGCTTGACGATGTCGTTGCAGATGATGAATGCGGCGAACATGACGATGCACACGAACGCAACCTGGTAGATGTACTCCTTGGCCTGCATGGGAAGGTCGCGGCGGATGATGCCCTCGATGAGAAGCATAAAGATCATGCCGCCGTCGAGGATGGGGAACGGCAGCAGGTTGACCATTCCCAGGTTGATCGAGATCATGGCCACGGTGCCGACCAGCGGCGTCCAGCCCGGCGCCTGGGCGGCCTCATGCACCACCTCACCAATGCCGATGGGCCCCGAAAGGCTGCGCACCGAGACGTGGCCCACGAACATGCCCTTGACCACGTCCTTGATCAGCATCGAGTTCTTTTTGGTGAAATCCCAGGACTTGGCCAGCGACTTGGCGAAGGAGAGTCTTTCCACCTTGACCGGCGGAGGGACCGGGTAGAAGCCGAGCCGGTAGGCCTTTGTGCCGCCATCGTCGGTAAGCTGCGGAGTTACGTTCAGAAGGATGGGCTGGCCCTTGCGCAGCACCTCCAGCACTGCGGGCGCGCCCTTGCGGTCCTGCATGTAGGCCAGCAGCGTGGCGACGGAGTGGAGTGCAAGCGCGTCGATGCTGACGATCTGGTCGCCGGGCTGGAGGCCCGCGCGGTCGGCGGGGCTGCCGGGCAACAGCGACGAGACCTTCACCGGCGTGGGCTGCATCTTGGGGACGAAGCCCAGCGTGTCGGGTGAGAAGTCGTCGGGGGTGGCCGCCGTGGAGGCGATGAAGAAGGCGGTGTCGACGCGCTGGCCATTGTGCAGGAACGAAAACGGAACCGTCCGGTTCAGGTTCAGCAGGCAGTGGTTGCCAACGTCGTCCCAGGTGGGGTCCTCGACGTTGTCGAAGCGGACGATGGTGTCGCCGGACTGGATGCCGGTGTGGGCGACGGGGCCTGCCGGCGAGATGTAGTCGGTGACCGCCGGGCCGGAGAAGTACTCGTCGACCTCGTTGTGCACCATGTAGACGCAGGCCATCAGCACGAAGGCGAGGACGAAGTTGGCCGCGGGGCCGGCCAGCGCGATCAACATGCGCTGCCAGCGCGGATGGTTGTTCAGCTCGCCGGGGTCGTTTGATACCTCTTCGCCGGGAATCTCGCCCGCCATCTTGACGTATCCGCCCAGCGGCAGCGCGTTGATCTGGTAGTTGGTGCCGCCGCGCTCAATGCCGGCGACCTTCTTGCCGAAGCCGATGGCAAAGGTCTCGACCCTTACGCCGCACCACTTGGCCACGATGAAGTGGCCAAGCTCATGCACCAGGACCATGAGGCCAAGCACCAGAAGCAGTTCGACAATGGCGGAGAACGACAAGAGCGTATACCTCGGAAGAAGATTGGGGGCCGGTAAAACTTATCGATGGGTTTGACCGGCGATCGCGCGCGCGCAGGCCCGCGCTGCCTCGTCCGCGGCGAGAACGTCCTTAATAGACGCCGGGGCGTGGGCGGGCGTTTGTTTCAGCACCTGCTCGATTGTACGCGGGATGCCGAGGAAGGGGATGTCGCCCTGAAGGAACGCGGCGACGGCGATCTCGTCGGCGGCATTCAGCGCGATGCAGGCCGCGGGGCCGGAGGCAGCCGCTTCGTAGGCCAGGCGCAGGCAGGGGAAACGGGCCTGGTCGGGCTGGGCAAAGTCGAGCCGGCTGAGCGCGGCGAGGTCGAAGGTCAGGGACGGCGCGGCGAGCCCGGCGTCCACGCGCTCCGGATAGGCCAGCGCGTACAGAATGGGGAGGCGCATGTCGGTGACCGAGATCTGCGCCAGAATCGAGCCGTCGATGAACTCCACCAGCGAGTGAACGGTGGACTGGGGATGGATGGTGACGCGGATTTTGGCGGGAGGCAGGTCGAAGAGGCGGCAGGCCTCGATGATCTCGAAGCCCTTGTTCATCATGGTGGCCGAGTCGATGGTGATGCGCCGGCCCATCACCCAGGTCGGGTGCTTCAGCGCCTGCGCCGGAGTGATGCGCTCGAACTCGGCGGCGGGAGTCGAGCGGAAGGGCCCGCCGGATGCGGTGAGCCAGATCTGACGGACCTCGGAGTGCTTGCCGCCGCGCAGGCACTGGTGCACGGCGTTGTGCTCGGAGTCGATGGGCAGCAGTGCGACATCGTTCTTCCGCGCCGCGGCGAGGACCAGTTCGCCGGCGGCGACCAAGCACTCCTTGTTCGCCAGGCCGATTGTTTTTCCGGCGCAGACCGCCGCGTAGGTTGCCTCCAGTCCCGCGACGCCGACGATGGCCGAGACGACGAACTCCACCTCCGGCAGCGTGGCCACAGAGACCGTTCCGGCGGGGCCGTGGACGACCTCGGTGCCACTGTGCCCGGCCTCGCGCAGGCGCTTGGCGAGCTCGCCGGCGAGTTCTTCGGTGACCAGCGAGACTACGCGCGGCTTCCAGCGGACGCACTGGGCGAAGGCGACGTCGAGGTTGCGCCCGGCGGCCAGCGCGACGGGCTGATAGCGGTCGGGAAAGGAGTCGCAGATGGAGAGGGTGCTCTGGCCGATCGATCCGGTCGAGCCCAGGATGGCAATCTTCTTCACCGTTCTATTTTCGCAGATCGAGACCGGATTGCATCGGCAAGAACAGACGACTGCAAGTGCTGCGGCTAAAACCTTCCCAAACTGAAGGCGTCTTTGAGCAGCAGCACGCACCAGAGGACAGGTGCGGCCAGCAGCAGCGCGTCGATGCGGTCGAGGACGCCGCCGTGGCCCGGCAGAATTGTCCCCGAGTCCTTCACGCCCGCGCCGCGCTTGATGGCGGACTCCAGCAGATCGCCCAACTGCGCGGCGACGTTGATGATCACCGCCAGCACAGCCGACTGCCAGACCGGCTCCAGAATGTGCAGGACCGTGTTGCCGTAGTACGTCGAGAGCAGTTCGCCGGTGAAGACAACGGCGAGGCCTGCCAGGACGCTTCCGCCGACCGAGGCCAGCGAGCCCTCCCAGGTCTTGTTGGGGCTCAGCCGCGAGAGCTTGTGCTTGCCATAGCGGCGGCCAACGTAGAACGCGGCGATGTCTCCCGCCCACACGCAGACCATCAGGAAGAGGAGGAGCGGCTTGCCGTCGCCTTCGGGCCGGCTCCAGATCATGGGAATCAGCGTAAGCGGATAGGCCACATAGACCAGCCCGAAGAGGCCTCGCGCCGCGTCCGGCAGCACGCGGTCGAGCGGCTCGCGGAAGCCCGTCCAGGCCAGCAGAAACAGGGCAAGCGCGCTCAAGGCAGGAAGCTCCGCCTCGTTGTGGAAGTTGGGCAGGGTAAAGAGGAAGACCACCGCCGTGCCAAAGAGCATCCACCAGGCAGGGATGCGCGCGCCGCTGGTGTTGGCCAGGCGCAGGTACTCGTAGGCGGCCAGTTCGGCGATCAGCGCGCTGGCCAGCGTCAGCATCCACGGCTGCCCACGGAAGATGAGCAGGACGACGATGAAGATCAACAGAGCTGCGGTGACGATTCGTTTCATGCGCGAAGTTGGGCCTCAAGCAGGATACATGCTGAGGCGGCAGAGAGTCGCCCGCGGGCCGTCCGCGAGGCGCAGGAACGGCCCTGCGACCCGGTCCGGCAGCCGCAAAATCGCCCGCCGGGCGGCAGTGCGGCCGGCCGGCCGAAAGATTTCGCGCTTTACCGTGCGGATTGCGTCGCTGCGACGCCAGAAGTTTGATACTGTATCTCAGTACACGCGAAGCAGGCCGTCGTGCGGAAAACCAGTCCGCCGGCGTTCTGCGTCGTACTGTACGGGCCGGCAAACCCGGCCGGCCAGCCGGTCAGATAACCCGCTCAAGGCCAACGCAAGGAGTGTACAAATTGGCACAATATAAGGGTACGGTGAAGTGGTTCAACAACGCGAAGGGCTTCGGCTTTCTGGGGCGCGAAGGCGGGGCTGACGTCTTCGTTCACTACAGCTCCATCCAGAGCGACGGCTACAAGAGCCTGAAGGAAGGCGACGAGGTCGAGTTCGACATCATCCAGGGCAGCAAGGGCCCGCAGGCAGACCATGTCGTGCGCATCAACGATGTGGCGCCGCAGAGCGCAGTGGCGCCGCAGCCTGCCGCAGAGCAGGCGCCTGCCGCCGCTCCTCCTGCCGTCGCGCAGACGCCTGAGGCACCGCCTGCCGTGGCGCCGCCCGCCGCAGAACCGGCCGCCGTCGAGACGCCGCCTTCCGCAGAACAGACTGCCGCAGCGCCACCCGCCGCCGAGCCGCCTGTGGATGGGCCGTCCTAGCGCGGGCCTGCGCGGTGCGCTGTGCGCCGTCTTCGCGCACCGCGATGCGGAGCGTAGCTTACGCCTTTGAAACCGCGCGCGTCCGCAGCAGCAGCCCCAACAGCAGCAGCGCGCCAAAGAACATGTAGCTTTGCAGCAGATTCGCCACCGGAATCGCGGCGAAGAAGTTGAACGGCGAAAGGAAATCCGCGATCAGCACCCAGGCCAGCGCCAGCGCCCACGCGCTCCCCACCCCCCGCCGGTAGACCGCAAACCACAGCCACACGAAGAGGGGCAGCATCACGCCGTAGTGGTGCTCCCACGCCATCGGCGTCGCAATCACCGAGACCACCCCAATGGCCGCCAGGTCCGCCATGCCGCCTGCCCGCTGGCGCCAGGGATACGCCAGTGCCAGCAGCACCAGCAAGACGGTCGTCGCCAGCGTGACGGCATACACCCACGGCACGAACGGCGGATAGACGTACGGGTGATAGGGCAGGTTTTCGCCGTTGAAGATGGCCCGGTTCAGCAGCCCGAAGATCGACTGGTTGGCGTAGTGCGATTGCGCCTTGCGGCTGAGTCCTGCGAGCACGCCCAGGTAGTCCAGGTTGTTGCGCACGCCGAAGGCCGCCAGCGAGATCGCGCCGCCAACCGCCAGAGTCAGCGCTCCAGCCGCAAGCGCGTTCCATCGCCGCCGCAGCGCCGCCCACAGCAGAAGCAGGCCGAACTGCGGCTTCACCATCGTCAGCAGGGCCATCATCACGCCCGCCGGCCGTTCCCTGCGCTCGATCCAGAAGAGGACCAGCAGTGTGAAGAAGAGGTCGAGAAAGATCTGCGCCTGGCCCAGCGAGAAGGCCAGCGTGATGGGCATGAAGAAGAACGCCGCGAACGCCGTCGCCACTGCGCCCCTCCAACTCAACCCGCCACTTCCCCGCCCGGCGATCTTCGCGGCAATTAGGACCTGCAACGCAACCACCGCGACCACCGCGATCCAGGACGCAATCATCAGCGCGCGCAGCACCCCCGCGTCGCTCATCCCCGCCTGCTTCATCCACAGCAGCGGCAGGACAGACGTCAGCGGATACAGCAGCGTGTCGTAGAGCTTCGCCCGATAGATGGCCAGGCCGGGATGCGCCAGGAAGGAGTTCACCGAGCCAAGCATCGGGGTCCACGAGTCGGTGAACTGGTGGAAGTGGAAGAAGGCCCAATACCGCACGCGCATCTCTTCCACGCCGGTATGAAAGACGAAGTGCGCAATCAGCTTGAAGCCGGCGTTCGCCGCCAGAATGTTGAGCAGCACAAACCACAGCAGCCTGCGATCGCTCCTGCCCGGCACAGCTCCGCTCTTCTCCGCCGCCTCAACCGCCGTCGTGGTCACGCTCTTGCCGCCCTCTGCATCCTAAATGATCGCAATCCTCGTATCGCAACCGGCAACATCGCCCAGCGCAACATCACCCGCTTCCTCGTCTTCCTGCGTCTGGGGCACGCTTGCGCGGATGCGGAGGCGCAGGTGGCGCCAGGATCGTTCCCGATTCTCATCTGAGCGAACTCGACTGGGCAATTATCGCTAAGTTCAATAGAATCAAAGAGAATTCTACATTGTGATGTGGGGCACATCCCTGTATTATCCACTTTTCAGAATCCGTTCATTTTTTTAAATACATTTTGCAGAATATTTGGCAACTTTTTCTTTCACACCGCGTCTTATGGAATGTACCAAGCAATTAGTCGGGCCAGCAGTTCCCACGGTTCCGGCTTCCCTTATCCGCACGAGCATTTCCTGCCAATACGTAAGACCCCCGGAACAACGGGGGTCTTCACTCCTTAAGGGCAAGCTTCGAGTTCGCGGCGTGAGGTGCGAAGCTGGGAACTCATTTGCGCGCGCCCGCATCTTTTGTGGAGGAACGGCGTCCAGAGAGTTAATCCTGTTGTGCTTTTGGACCGCCCGGACGACTGGGCGACCGGGCTGTGAAGGAGTCTCACCTTATGAAACTGTTGCGCAATCTCCTGCTCGCTCTATTTGCGTTTACGGTCCTGGCCGGCTCGGTTGTTCCCGCCAGTGCCGCAGCCGTTCATCACCACAGGGCGCATCACCACCACCACAAGAAGTAAGCTGCCCCTCTCCCTGTTCGGAAGAAGACCCGGCCGCGTGCCGGGTCTTTTTGCGTCTGCGCGCGAAAATGCGTGGAAAACTGGCCGCGCGATGCGAGCTTGCCCTGCGGATGCTGATAGAATCGATTGAATCCACTCCTAATGGGATTCCGCAGGAGTAGGCAATGCAGGCAATTCTGGCGATGTTGGCGCTCGAGGACGGGCGCATCTTTCGCGGTCGAGGCTTCGGCGCGCCGGTCGAGGCCGCGGGCGAGGTCGTCTTCAATACATCGCTGACCGGCTACCAGGAGATCTTCACCGATCCCTCGTACGCGGGGCAGATCGTGGTGCTGACCAATCCGCACATTGGGAACTATGGGACGACGCCCAGCGATGCGGAGTCCGCGCGGCCTTATATCGAGGGGCTGGTGACGCGCGAGTTCTCCGAGATCAGCTCCAACTGGCGCGCCACCGAGGTTGCCGACGACTACCTGGAGCGCAGCGGCGTTCCCGTGCTGGCCGAGGTGGACACGCGGGCCGTGGTGCGCCATCTGCGCACGCATGGCGTGATGCGCGGCGTCATCGCGTCTGGAGAGGACCTCGATGCGGACGCGCTGGTGGCCAGGGCGCGGGCGATCCGCAAGATGGAAGGCACCGACCTGGCCAGCGTGGTCACCACCAAATCCATCTACCAGTGGGACGAGAGCGAGCCGCGCAACCAGACCGGCGAATCGTTGTTGCCGCTGCCGGACGACGACACCGATGGCGCGCCGCTGCACGTGGTAGCGTACGACTTCGGAATCAAGCAGAACATCCTGCGCATGTTGACCCGCGAGGGCTGCCGCGTCACGGTGGTTCCGGCGACGACGACCGCTGAGGAGACGCTCGCGCTCAACCCCGACGGCGTCTTCTTCTCCAACGGCCCCGGCGATCCCGAGCCGCTGGACTACGCCATCGAAACGGTGCGCAAGTTGAAGGGCAAGAAGCCGAT
>Ga0181527_1005093_pt1 | contig 11035 bp, 13 predicted proteins | sample PEATcosm2014_Bin_30_FD_119762 | JGI IMG/M metagenome (GOLD analysis project Ga0181527, IMG submission 119762) | Peatland microbial communities from MTU Mesocosm Facility, Houghton, MI, USA - PEATcosm2014_Bin06_60_metaG | ecosystem: Environmental > Terrestrial > Soil > Wetlands > Peat | place...
ATCGCTCATGGCGGGTGTGGCCCTTCCTGAAATGGCGCGGATCGGCTTCGACAACCAAATCCTACACCAAATCAGTAAGTTAAACTACACCCGCCAGCCTCAGCTGCATAATACGGGCTAGAAGGTCTTCGGCAATAGCGGAGGCCGGCTCTGCCTCGGAAAGCGCGACAAAACAAAAGAACCTAGAGTCCTTCCGGTTCAATCTGGACCGGAAGGACTCTATCCCGCTGTTTCGCCGAAGTTCGCTCGACGCTGCAGCCCTGAAGCCGATATTCGGAATAAAATTCGGTCCGCCCCTTTTTCCGGGCGGCGATATGGTCGGGATGCGTCGCCCAAGCTTGTTGGGCCTCTCGCGTCGCGAATTCGACGATGGTGACTCGTTCGCCGTCCTCGGCGGTGAAAGTCTTATGGGAAACATGGCCAGGTATCGAAAGCGCGAGTTCGCTCATCCTTTCGGCGACGAGCGGGTATTCCTCCGTCGCTTCGGGGACGAGGCGCGAGCGAAAAATCGTGACGATCATGGCTGAACTTTCATGTGTTTCGCGGGAGCCATCGACACTATGCCCCAGGCCCGCGGCGTCGCAAGCGGAGTGATTGGGCGACCGCGCCGGATCCTCGCCGTTCGCGGGCCAGACGCGCGCAGCGCGATCGGAACGGCTCAGCGTCGGAGCAATTTCGCCCTATTCATTTCGCGTTCAGTCGATATGCTCGACACTCGCTTTCAGGAGGCGCGGGAATGATCCGGCGGGCGGCGAATATCTTGGGCGCGGCCTTCGCGCTGGCCTTTGCGTCCTTCGCCCAGGCCAGGGAGGGCGGCCCCCCCTTTGCTCCTTTCGCTCGCGGCAGGGAGGAGCCGCCACCGCTGCTGCCGCCGCCAGAGGCCCGCGCCAGGGAGGCTCTTCCGCGGCTCGAATGTTTTTCGGTCGCCCAGACGCGCCAGAAAATCGCCCAGCAACGGCTCGCCGAACCTTTTCCGCTGATGCGCGCCGAAAGCAGCGCCAACCAGGCCGACGCGCTGTCGACGCGGCTTTGCCGCGACGGCGAGCTGTTCCTTTACGAGATCAATCTGCTGCGGCGGGACGGACGCGTCATAAGGGTTTTCGTCGACGCCGTGAGCGGCAAGCCCATCCCTTACCATCCGGAACATTAACGCGGCGAACCCCTAAGGAGGAGAATCCATTGCGGCTGCTTGTGGTGGAGGACGACAAGGATTTGAACCGTCAGATCGTCACGGCTCTGCAGCAGGCGGGCTACGCGGTCGATCGCGCCTTTGACGGCGAGGAGGGGCAATTTCTCGGCGACACCGAGCCCTATGACGCCGTGGTGCTCGACATCGGCCTGCCGAAAAAGGACGGCGTCGCCGTGCTCGAGGAATGGCGCCGCGCCGGGCGAGTCATGCCGGTGCTGATCCTGACCGCGCGCGACCGATGGAGCGACAAGGTGCAGGGTTTCGACGCCGGCGCCGATGATTACGTGGCGAAGCCCTTCCATATGGAGGAGGTTCTGGCCCGTATCCGCGCCCTGCTGCGCCGCGCCGTCGGGCACGCCACCAATGAAATCGTCTGCGGGCCGGTGCGGCTCGACACCAAATCCGGGCGCGTCGTCGTCGATGGCGCTCCGATAAAGCTGACCTCGCACGAATATCGGCTGCTCGCCTATCTGTTGCATCACGGCGGGCGCGTGATTTCGCGAACCGAAATCATCGAGCATCTCTACGATCAGGATTTCGACCGCGACTCGAATACGATCGAGGTCTTTGTCGGCCGTCTGCGCAAAAAGCTTGGCGTCGAGGTGATCCAGACGGTGCGTGGGCTCGGGTATATCGCCGCGCCGCCGGAGGAGGGCGGAAAGGGATAGGCGACGCCATGCCTCTCGATTTCGCGACCAGATCGATCGCCCGGCGGCTGTTTTTCACCGCCGCGGCGCTGAGTTTCCTGCTGTTGCTGGTCGCCTCCCTGTTGCTGACGCAATATTATCGGCGCAACGCGGAAGACGTGTTCGAGCGCCGGCTCGAAGTCTATCTGCGCGCCATCGTCGCCCATGTGTCGCAGCCGGGCGAGGAAGGCCGCGGCCCCGGCCAGCTTGGCGAGCCGCAATTCGAACTGCCGAATTCCGGCTGGTATTGGCAGATCACGCGGACCGACGACGAAGAGCACGAAATCGTGGCGTCGCGCTCGCTCTTCGCGTCGCAACTGCCGAAACTGGCAGATTTTGGGGTCGTTCCCGAGACGGGCGGCGCGCGGCGCGGGACGGCGCCGGGGCCGGACGGTCGCCTGCTGCGCATCGTCGAGCGCGTGATCGACGTGGGCGACACGGGCGTTTATCTGGTGCAGGTCGCCGGCAACGCCGAAGAGGTCGAGCACGACATCGACCGTTTTCGCTTCGCGCTCACCATCGCCTTCGCGCTGCTCGCCATCGCGCTCGCCATCGCCGCCGCGTTCCAGGTGAGATTCGGGTTGCGCCCGTTGCGCATGTTGCAGCGCGAGCTCGGCGAGATCAGGCGCGGCGCGCGCGAACGCATCTCGGAGCGCTATCCCATCGAAGTCGCGCCGCTGGTCGACGAGCTGAACCTGTTGATCGGCGCCAATCGCGACATTGTCGAGCGCGCCCGCACACAGGTCGGCAATCTCGCCCATGCGCTCAAGACGCCGCTCAGCGTGATTGTCAACGAGGCCGACGCCGCGCCGTCGCCGCTCGCCGAAAAGGTGAGCGAGCAGGCGGCGGTCATGCGCGACCAGATCACCTTTTACCTCGATCGCGCGAGGGCGGCGGCGCGGGCGGGCGCCATCGGCTCGACGACGCGAGTGGAGCCGGTGGTCGCCGCATTGCTGCGCACTTTCGCGAAGATATGCGCCGAGCGCGGCGTGACGTTCTCCGGCGAGGCGGCGAAGGAATTGTGGTTCTTGGGCGAGCGCCAGGATCTCGAGGAGATGGTCGGAAATCTGCTCGACAACGCCGGCAAATGGGCGAGCGGCGCCGTCTCCATCGCCGTGACCCGCGAGGACGAGCCGAGCGCGCCGGGGCGCGCCCTGTTGTTGTTCACCATCGAGGACGACGGCCCTGGACTTGCTCCGCAACTGCGCGCGGCGGCGACGCAGCGCGGCCGCCGCCTGGACGAAACCAAGCCCGGCTCGGGACTTGGCCTCTCGATCGTGACCGATCTCGCCGCCGCCTATGGCGGATCGCTGCGCCTCGCCGACAGCCCCAAGGGCGGGCTGCGGGCGCAACTGCGGCTTCCGGGGTTTTGACATGCGCCCCTCGATCCGGCATGACGGCGGGTGAATGCGTTGGTTAATCGTTAAGGGAACGAATATGCCGAGCGTTAGACTGATCGCCGCCAGCGTCGTCGCAGCGACGCTTTTGCTCGCCGCCTGCAACGCCTCGACCCCCCCGCCCGTGGTCAGCGCGCCTGTCGCTGTCGCCCCCGAGCCGCCACCTCCGGGGGTGGTGGGCGCGGCGATTGGCCGCGATCTCGACGAGAAGGACAAAACCATCGCCATCGCCGCGCAAAGCGAGGCGGTGAATTCGGGAACTCGCAAGAGCTGGAAGGGCGATCACGGCGCCTATGGCTTCATCGTGCCGGGACCGGAAAACGGCGCCAGCGGGTGCCGCGACTACACCCACAAAATCTTCATCAACGGGCGTCCGAAAGAAGCGAAGGGTCAGGCCTGCAAGACGGGCGACGTTTGGCGGGTCACAAGTTGACGCGCGCCTGAAATGTGTCCCCGCGGCGAAGCGATCAGATAGATGCGCCTTTTCCTCGCTTGCCTGGCGCTGCTCGCCTGTCTCGGCGCCGGCGCCTATTACCTGGCGCGAGCGGGCGCCGACTCGCCCGCCGCGACGGTCGAAGCCAATGTCGGCGACGCGCGCTTCATTTTCGCGCCGGCCTATGCCCGCGACGAGGAGACGGCCGCCGGCGGCTTCCAGGATCGTCTCGCCTTCGTCGCGGTGTTTCCAGACTTCTCGCCGCCGCCGCGGGCGGCGAGGGCGCTGTCGCCCGAGGCATTGACGGAGCGCGCGCGCAACTATGTCTTTATCACTGTGTCGTCCAAGGATGACGGCGTCGATCCGGCGGATCGCCCGATGCAGCTTTACGCCCGCTTTCTGGAAGCCGAGACCGTTGTCGGTCCCGGCGGTCTGGTGATGCGGCGCTTCGAGCAGGGCTCGCCTTACGATCTCGAACAGCTTTACGTCGCGCCGCCCGACGGGCGGGATTTCTTCGCCCGCTGCCCGAAGCCGGCGAGCGACGGCGCCGCGTCCGCGGAACTGTGCTTCTTCGTGTTTCGCGTCGACGGACTCGACGTGGAATTGCGCTTCCCGCCGGCGCAGCTCGAAAACTGGGAGACGCTGAACGAGGGCGCGAGAGCATTCCTTGGCCGCGTTCGCGCGAGCGACGCCGGCAAGCGGCGTTAGCCCGTTCGCGAAGCTAATCCAGCCGCGGACCTGCTTGCGGGGATGTCGCCGAATTGAGCCGCGCCGCGACTGAAATGAAGGCTCCGCCACCCGTCTTGAACGGGGGGCCGGATCGCAATTTGACGGACGGCTGTTTCTTGAAATTTCTTGTTCCTTCTGAGCCCGTAACTGTTTTTTCAATCCGGTCAATGTGTTGCAAGCTCGAGCCGTGGAAAATCAGTTAACGGGACCGCCGAAGAACGACTGTCTTCAGGCCGAGCGCGAGTTCACGCGCGTCGGCGCTCTGTTCAAGACGCGCCCGCGAATTGTGATCGGGGAGATGGAGGAAACAGGCCCATCCGCCATTCGGCGACTGTTCGACCGTAACCTTGCGATCCGTCATAATTTTTACTCTCTGCTCTTGGCGTTTTCATCGCGAAGCCGCGCGTGCGGGAATTTGCGCGCCAGCAACCGCGTCCGCGCCTAAGCAATAACTTCGCCATCTCGCGCGACGGGGCGACGCGCCGCGCCCGCATGCGCGGCGGGCCGTTTTGCGCGTGGACGCGCGCGCGTTACGATCTCCGCATGTGCGGACGCTTCACACAGAATCTCTCATGGGCGGAAATCCACCGCGTGGCCGATCTCATCGGACAGCCGCGCAATCTCGCGCCGCGCTACAGCATCGCGCCCACGACGCCGATAGAGGTTGTTCGCGCCGCGGACGGCGGCAATGAGCTCGTTCCGATGTATTGGGGCCTTGTGCCGTCCTGGTGGAAAAAACCGCTCAAGGAGCTTCCCGCGACCTTCAACGCCCGAGCCGAGACGCTTGCCGAGCGGCCGATGTTTCGCGGCGCGTTCAAATATCGCCGCTGTGTGATTCCCGCCACCGGCTTTTATGAATGGACCGGGGCGAAAGGGGCGAAGACTCCGCACTATTTCACGTCGCGCGACGGCCGCCCGCTCGCGCTCGCGGGTCTATGGGACCATTGGAGCGGACTCGATGGCGGCGACGACCTTCCGAACGCGACGATCATCGTCGGCGAGGCGAATAATTGGATGCGGCGCTTTCACGACCGAATGCCGATCATTCTCGATTGGCGCGACGCCGGCGCGTGGATGACGGGAGAAAGCCCCGGCGCGCTGTTGCGTCCGGCGCCGGATGACGCCTTGCGGGAATGGATCGTCTCGACTCGCGTGAACAAGGCCGGCGCTGGCGATGACGACCCGACGCTTGTCGAGCCCGTGGATTAGGCGGCGCCTTGAGACCGCAACTCGGCGATTTCGGCGGAGCGACCTCGGCGACGCAATGTCGCGCCGCTCGCCATTCTGGGGCTTGAGTCCACGCGCCGCGGCGCCCGCTCAGCTTCCATGCGCTGGCGCTTCTCATCGGCAACGCCTCTCGGGCAATGCGATGCCCGGCCAGCGATGGCCAGGCTTTTTTGCGCCAACCGAGCCTTGACGATCCCCCGAAACGCCCTTCGCTCCGCCCGGTTCACAGTCCCGCGCGAACCGGTTTTTTCGATCAACACCTCATTTCCACCATCTGACGCTCGCTTCAACCCGGCATGACCGCGGCCACGCTGCTGTTACCAATAACAGCCGCGCCGACGACAATGGACATCACCGCGATAATGCCGATCACCCCTATAAACTTTACGAGATCGCCCGTATCTCGACGATTTGGCATTTCAGCCTCCTCAAAAACACCTTCCACGCCGCCTAAATTACGAGATTCCGCGACGGCTGGTTTGACGGATAACAAGAAGTGAGTGCGTCACGATGGCGCGCTTTGGGAGGCGGGCCGCCAACTGACAGGAGGACCATGAGAGAGCCTTTTTTCTCCGTCTCGATCATCGGCGCGACAAACGGGTTGGCTCAATCACGGTTCGGGGCCTTCCGCGAGAAGCGAATGCGCTTTGCGGCCTCCGCGTTGAATCGAAGCGGGAGCCTCGTCGCGCGCGATAAGGTCCCTCGCGAGATCTAGGCAGCGTTTTGCAAAAGCGTGGCCGCGCCCTCGGCGAGTTCCTTGGAATGTCGCACGATCTCGACATTTCGCTCCATATCCTCGTGCGACCAGCCTCGCGAGTGGGCAACGAAGGGAAATTGGGGAAAGATAAATCCGAGTTCCGCAAAAAATCCGAGCATTTGCCCGGCCACCGCCTGAATATTATCTTGCCCACCCACAATGATGAAACCAGCGACCTTGTTCCGAATGAGAACTCGATTGTTGGTTGTAATCTGGTTCTGAATGCAATTGAGCCGCTCGGCCATCTTGAAATATAGCGAGGAGGCGGCCCCCCATCGGATCGGCGACGCTATGAGGATTGAGTCAGCCCAATGCACGAGCGTTTCATAGATGCGATCCATCTGATCGTTTTCGTCCATCTGCGTAATCGAACACGGCCATGTGCACGCATGCGCGGACTTCGAATAATATCCTTCGCAGGCGCGGAATTTTAGATCGTTCAATCTGATCAGCCGCGTCTCGGCGCCAAGTTCGTCCGCGGCTTTCAGGGCTTGAGCGAGGACGTGTTCCGAACCCGAAAATCGCGGGTTCGAAGCGTCCATCACCGTCGTCGCGATCCCCGCGAGTCGCAATGGTCCCGGCGCGCGTTCGATCTGTCTCGCGAGTGGATGCGGCGCGTGCTTTGTCCGCTTACGTTTCGTGGCTGCGTTCAGATCGACGAGAACACGCCCATTTTCGACTTTCACCGGATAGGCGGGAACGCAATCTCCTTCGACCCCGGGTTCACCGATCCCGGTGCAGCGATGGAATTTCCAATTGTGCCATGGACAGACGATATACTCCGCGCCCAGCCGGCCTTCGCCAAGTGGGCCGCCGACATGATTGCAGGCGTTGGAAACCACCCCAATTGTTGCATCCTTGAAAGAAACCGCGAATTCCATGTTGGCCGCCTTGACGCGGCGGAGCGGCGCCTGGGATGCCTCCTCCAGTGAGCAGATATCCAACCAATTCTCGGCGCCGGCCATCGCGTTTTCGTCCTCCCCGTGGATTGGCCCAGTTTTGGCCGACGGCTGATCACGAAAAATATATCTAGGCGCGCGGCCCGCGGATATCCACTTTTCTCGGCCCAATCCCGCGAGAGTATGGCGTTAGCGGCAAACAGGCGCGGCCCCATCATCGCCCGCATGTTCCGCGACGCGCCGGAGGAGCTTCCGAAGGCGTGATACGAACTCCGCCTGATCGCTTCGCGGCGCGAAATGGCCGAAGCCCCTCGCCGCAACTCTCCCCGCTCGCGGAAAGAGGTGAGGGGCGCGGGGCATTGAATCCGAACGAACCGATCAAGCGTAAACCGTATGAGAGAGAAAGGGCGGGCCGCGGTGCAAGGGCGTATCGGCCAGTGTCGCCGTCATGTTCGATAATGGGACATTTGTGCGAGCACGCCATGGGAGCGCGATGATCCTTGCCGCGCGAGCGTCGAAATGAGGCGAACGGGATCCCGTTCAGGCGATCAGTTCGACCGCGCCGTCAGCGAGGTGGTAAATGCCGCCGACGACCTTCAAGCGCTTGTCGTTCACGGCGGCGCTTAGCAGCGGCGTCGCGGACCGCAGCGTTTCGACGGTGAGACGCACGTTCTCTCTTGTCGCGTTCTCGAGCTGATCTCCCGGTCGGCCTGCGGCTGCCTTGACCGCCGGAGTCAGCGCCGCAACCAGTGATGGAAGATGGCCAGGCAGCGTTGTCTTGTCCTGAATGGAGGCGATCGTCGATTTTACGGCGCCGCAGCTCTCGTGCCCGAGCACCAACAGAAGAGGCGTCTTCAACACATCGACCGCGTATTCGAAACTAGCGATCCCGTCAGGATTGGCGAAATTGCCGGCGACCCGAACGACGAAGAGATCGCCGCGTCCGCTGTCGAACGCATATTCCGGCGCGATTCGGGAATCCGCGCAGCCGAGGATCGCGGCGTAGGGGTTTTGCCCCGCGACGAGGGCTTCTCGTTGCGCGATGAAGTCGTGCCGCTTGGCGACGCCCTTCTGGTAGCGCTTGTTTCCCTCCATCAGGCGCGCAATCGCCGCGTCGGGCCCCATGACGTTCTCTGGCTTCGGCGGCGCGGGTGCTTGTTTGCGCGACCGCCTGTCCCTGGCGCTCGCGCCGCCGGCGACGGTCAGCGCACCCGCCGCGGCCGCTCCGAACATAAAGGCGCGGCGCGGCATTTGCCGCTCATGGGCGACGCCTGGGAGTCCACAAACCTGGCACATCGGATGATCCTCTCGCCGTCGTTAAAGCTTTCCCCGCTCCGCGAACAAGCCGAAAGCCCAAGGATGTTCGTCGAAAAGGCGTTCAAATCTGGCTGAATGGGGGAGTATAGACAAGCTGAGCCGTTTTAGCGAAGCGCTCGTCATGCCCGGCGACCGCTAATGAGGTCGTGCGCGTCGATCGCGCGGCGCCCGCCAACTTTCCGGTGAGCGCCCGACAGCGGAAATGTTCATTCGCCGTTGCCGGCGTCGCCCTTGGCGTGGTTCAAGTCCCCGAACTGGAGACTTGGGGTCATGCGGTGGGAAGCCACGCCCTCTTCGTCGAGCCCGTCTCATTCGACCGCTGATCCTTCGAAGCCATGTTTGACTCGTCGGGGTCGCATCTTCGAACCCGTCGAATACGCGCCCCGCGGGGGTCCGGCCTTCGCGCGGGCGGATGATCCTGAAATCGCGCCGTGGTCGGAATGAGCCGGGAGCTTTTCGATAGTTGACGCGGCGGGCTTCCGGTTCACTCGTTCGTCGCGCCCTTTGGATCGCGCTTTTACGAACGAAACGATGGAGCATCGATATTCTCGCTCGCCAAAATAACAAAATCGAGCCACTTTGCTCGAAATGTCCGTCGTTCGCCGGCGTAGGGGCTTTCAGGGAGAATGTTCGATGGCGAAGCGAACCAACATCGGCGGCTTGCTTTTAGCATCCCTTCTTTGCGCGTGGCCGTGCGTGTCCGGCTTCGGCCAAAGCCTAGATTTGGGTTCGACAAAAATCGTCGATCTCAGTCATTCCTTCGATGCAAACACCATCTATTGGCCAACGTCGCCGTCTGGTTTCGAGTTGACCCAATTGCACAAGGGCATGACGAAGGGCGGCTTCTATTATTTCACGAATACGTTTTGCTCGCCCGAACACGGCGGCACGCATTTGGACGCGCCGATGCATTTCGCCGAAGGTCATTGGACGAGTTCCGATATCCCGCCCGAGCGCTTCATCGGCCCCGCGGTGGTGATCGACGTCTCGGACAGGACCGCCGCCAACGCCGATTACACCTTGACGCCTGGCGATATCGCGGCCTGGGAAGCCGCGCATGGCCGAATTGCCGATGGCTCCATCGTGCTGCTGCGGACGGGGTGGAGCGCGCGCTGGCCCGACAAGAAAGCCTACCTCGGCGATGACACGCCAGGAGACGCGTCCCACCTGCACTTTCCGTCCTTTGGGGCGGAGGCCGCCGCGCTGCTCGTGAATGAACGCCACGCCCATATGATCGGCGTCGACACCGCCAGCGTGGATTATGGTCCGTCCCACGATTTTCTTGTCCACCGCATTGTGGCCGAGGCGAACGCCAGCGGCCTGGAAAATCTGACAAACCTCGATCAGCTTCCGCCGACGGGCGCCATCGTCATCGCATTGCCGATCAAGATCGCCGGCGGATCGGGCGGGCCGGCGCGGATTATCGCGCTTGTGCCCCGGTAGGCGACCTGCCCGAGCGCAATCGCCCGAGAATATAGGCCCGCGCAAATCTCACTCCCGCTTCCAGGCCCGCCGGAGCAAAAAGAGTTCCTTGAGCCCCGCCGCGCGACCTTGTTGCAGCGATACTGAGAGTCGGGATTTTAAGGAATGTCGGCGCAAAAGGCTTGCGATTTTTCATGTCGGGAGCCGATCGTGCCTTTCAAGCTTAATTCGAAAGACAGACGCCACATTCCTCGCCAGCGTCATCGGGTCGCGAACTGGCGAGAGTATGACGCATCCCTGCGTAATCGCGGCAGCCTGACTATCTGGGTTACGCCCGAAGCGATCGCCGGTTGGAAGGCCCAGCCTCGAACAACGCCGGTTGGACAGCGCCATTATTCGGATCTGGCCATTGAAACGGCTCTGACCTTACGTGCCGTGTTTCGATTGGCGCTGCGCCAGAGCGAAGGTCTGATCGGATCTATCATGAAAATGCTGGAGATCGACCTGCCGGTTCCCGATCTACAACGCTGAGCCGGCGGGCGTGTGGATTGCCCGTTTGCAAACCGCCGCGGGTTGGAACGGATGAGCTTCATCTGATTGTCGATAGCACCGGACTGAAATTGCGCGGCGCCGGTGAATGGTTGTTTGAAAAGCACGGGACGACAGAGCGCCGCGCTTGGCGCAAGCTGCACATTGGCGTTGACGCCGGCGACGGCGAGATCGTCGCCTTTGATCTGACCGACAAGGATGTTGACGACGCCTCTCACGTCCCCACGCTATTGGATCAACTGACGCGGGATCCCGCTTCCTTCATGGCCGATGGCGCCTACGACAGGACTGCGACATATGATGCTATCCTCGCCTGAAATCCGTCCGCCCGGTTCATCGTCCCGCCCTGCAAGGGAGCTGTGCCCGGACCGACGGCGACCGTCTCGCCAACCCAGCGTGATTTGCATGTCCTCGCGGTCGCCGAACATGG
>Ga0181527_1005095_pt1 | contig 11026 bp, 12 predicted proteins | sample PEATcosm2014_Bin_30_FD_119762 | JGI IMG/M metagenome (GOLD analysis project Ga0181527, IMG submission 119762) | Peatland microbial communities from MTU Mesocosm Facility, Houghton, MI, USA - PEATcosm2014_Bin06_60_metaG | ecosystem: Environmental > Terrestrial > Soil > Wetlands > Peat | place...
CCTCCACCCGGTCGGCATATCTGGAGCACCTGTTCGCCCTGGGCCCGAAGATCCACGACTTCGGCTCCCTGGTGGCCCCGCTCGGCGTGCAGTTCGTGGTGCTGGCCAAGACGGTGGACTGGCCGAGCTACTCATGGGTTGCCGAACAGCCCGACCTCCGGCTCGTGATGGACTCGACTGGCCTCGAAATCTGGCACAACACCTCCTACGTCGGCGTGGGCCAATCCACCGGCAAGAGAGTGATCCGGCAGATCTCGCCGGTCGCCTATGCCATCGGTCCGGGCCCGCCGGGCCCGGTGTCCCTCGATGCCACCTACCAGCAAGGATGGGAGCTCGACGGCCAGGTGGCACGCCAATCCGCGACAGGAACGCTGCTCTTCCGGGTCGGCCGGGGCGGTGGGATCGCTCGGTTCACCCCGTGGGGCCTGACCCGCCTCGGCTACATCGTCTCGGGCACGACCTTCGTGCTACTGAGCGCTTTGGTCGCGGCCGCCCGGGTTCGTAGACGCGCCCGTGGGCCACGAGGGAGCTCGCGATGACGAAGGTGGGAAACCATCTCGGCCCTGATCTCGAACAGTTGGTAAACAGTTGACAATTGCGCGTCTGGCTGCAAGGATGCCTTTTCAGCCGACCCCCGCGGTTTTGGGTTTTCGCGGGGTAGCACTCGACAGCGGACACGAAAGAGGGGGCCGTGGTGAAAAGGGCGCGACAGACAGCCACGAACGCCTGGAGCAAGATCCGTCGGCGCCCGATCCAGGCGATTCTCGCGCTCTTAGTCATCGCTGGCGGAATCACCACGGCGGTTGCCAGCACCAATCACGTTGCCTCCACCGGCTGCGGCTATGGCTACTCGGGCTACGGCTACGGCGGGTACACAGCGAACGGCGAGTTCGTCTGCTCTGTCTACGACCACCTGCTCAATCGCTTCCCTGAGTCAGGGGGGCTCACGTACTGGGAGAACCAGCTCTCTTCAGGAATGAGCCGAAGCGCGTTGGCCTACGACATCGCGACCTCCTCCGAGTACAGAGGCGACCTCGTGAACAACTACTACGAGACCTTCTTGGGACGCGCCTCGGATGCGGGGGGTCAGGCGTATTGGGTCACCCAGATGAACAGCGGCGCCAGAGACGAGTCGGTCCTCGCAAACATCTTGGGCTCCAGCGAGTTCTATACCAACTCCGATAGCACTTCTGCCGGCTTCGTCACCGCCTTGTACACGAAGCTCCTCGGGCGCTCCCCTGAGTCAGGGGGGCTCACGTACTGGGAGAACCAGCTCTCTTCAGGAGGGAGCCGAAGCGCGGTGGCCTATGACATCGCGACCTCCTCCGAGTACAGAGGCGACCTCGTGGGCAACTACTACGAGTCCTTCTTGGGGCGCGCCTCAGATCCGGGAGGTCAGGCGTACTGGGTCGCCCAGCTGAACGGCGGCACCTCCAACGAGTCGGTCATAGCCGCCATCGTGGGATCGTCCGAGTTCTACACGGACTCGACAGCCTAATAAAGGTCGAGCCCCCGCACCCCGAGCAAACGCGTACGCCGACCGTTGAGTGAGAATGGCGCGGGGCGAGTGTCTTGATCGGCTCGTGCGCGTCAGCCCACGACACACAGAGCGTGCCCTTCTCGAGTACCTGTGCCGCTGCAACCAACAGCGCCCGCGCCGCGGCATCGATCTCGGCGTACCAGTCACCGCTCACCCCTCGGACGTCTCGCTCTCCCTGCGCGTGGAATGCCGAGACATCCTTGGGAACCTGATTCACGAGTGTTACCAAGCGGCTGCGTAATCCACTCGGCTGCTGACATTCGACTTGGGCATCGCCTGGGTCGTCACGCGGCATCGGCTTGGCACGAACGGCACCCAGACGGGACCGTCTTGCCGCCCTCCAAGGTTACGGCCCCGGTCGTTGCTTCGAGCAGCAGTCAGCCGACCCGATACGAAACTCGCCCTCAGAGCATTTGATCTGCAGATCTCGGACTCGACCGACATATTGGTTGAGCCCTTCAGAGGGTTCCGGTACCACGCGGCATGTCCGGCTCGAAGAAGGAATGCCACGACGCGGCACCGACCGACTGGTATTCCCCCCTACGCAGGGGCGCCTGCCGATTCGGCCTTTTGCGCCGTCGTGGCTGTCACCGTCTCGGACCAGATGACCTTTCCCGCCGTGAGGCGCATGTCGAACTCCAGGTAGGTGCCGACCACGAACGTGTCCACCTCAAGCCGGTGAACAGGGTCGATCGCGGAGCGAACCGGATAGGTTACCGAACCAGGGCCGATGAACCGCAAGTCGTCACCAAAAGCGTCCTTGTGGGTGGCCAAGTCGCACTTCCACTGGATCAGCTCGGTGACCTGCGTCGCCCCCGGCGGCCCCGGCAGGTGTCGCAGCGAATAGAAGGGGGTGCCCGAAGGCAGGAAGGCCTCGAGGATCTCGGCGGGAAGCCGCTCGACCGGCGAGACGATGACGCTGGCCAGAGTGCAGGCAGATGGGCGCTCGAGAGTGCCGACCACCGCCTCGGGTCGCATCAGCACGTTGACCCCTGCCAGCTTCTTCGGCGCGCCCAGCGTCTCGCGGCCCGCCGCCATCGCCGCGTCCTCGGTCACGTAGATGTAGGGGACGTAGAGCCCGGAGGCGCCGTCATCGTCCACCACCCGCAGGAGGGAGACGAACTCGCTGTAGGGGCCGAGCGTGCTGGCGCCGTACTCCGCCACGAGGATGCCGCCCAACACCGGGGAATCGAGGTGAAGGCCGCGAGGCACGAGGTCGGCCACGTCGCCGCCCACAGTGAAGCCGGCCATAACGGCCCGACAGCCCCAGTACTCGGCTCCTCGCTCCGCGTTCATCTGGAAGAGGGGTGCATCTAACGGTGTGCTCTTCATGGTCACCATGTCGCCATCATCTCCTCCAGGTCGTAGGTCTCGTGCTCGTAGTTCTGGACCAGGTCGCGAGAGGCGTCGAGGGCCAGCACCTCGAGCGTCCCGTCCTCGATCAGCAGGCTCCGGGCGTCGCGGAAGAGCTTCTCGATGAGCGAGTCGCGGCTCAGCCCCTGGGCGCCGAAGACCTGCAGGGCGTCGTGGGCGACCTCGTAGGCCGTGCGCTTGGCGTACACCTGCGCGGCGCGGGTGTGCCGTGGCGACGCCCCGAGCGCCGTCGGGGATGACCCGGGAATGTTCGCTTGCGCGTGGGCCAGTGCGGCGCGCGAATAGGCACGTGCCGTCTCTACGCGTTCGAACATCGCGTACAAAGTGAGTTGGATGTTCTTGTGGTGAGCGATGGGACGACCACCCTGGATGCGTTGACGGGCATAGTGGAGCGCCTCCTCGAAGGCGGCGCGGGCGACGCCGACGGCGACGTTGGAGATGACCGAGCTCGTCAGGCACAGCAGCTGGTCCCCGAAGACAGGATAGAAAGGCCCGGGCGGGATGAGCACGTTGCGTTCCGGAACGAAGACATCGTCGAAGAACAGCTCACCCTGGGGATCATCCCGAACGCCGAGCATGTCGACGGGAGCGCCTCGACGCACCCCAGGATCGTCGAGAGGGACGATCGCGAACAGGCTATGGAGCAAGTCGCCGTCGCGACCAGCCTGCGCGTGGACTGCCGCATGAGTGGCGATCGAACCCGAGCTCACCCACGCCGCCTTCTGGCCCCGCAACACCCAGCCGCCGTCACCCGGGTCGGCCACCAGCTGAGCCCGGCCGAAAGTCGGGGCGTCCATGTCGCGCATCCCGATGAAGTCGCTCCCGTGATCCGGTTCAGTGATGGCCCAGCATCCGTGGAACGCGCCCGTCTCGTCCTCGATCCACGGCACCATGAGCTCGGCCTGGAGCTCCGGGCTCCCGAACCGGGACATGATGATCACCGGCAACATGTCGACCAGGAACGCAGTCGCCAGCCCGAGGCTCCCCCAGCCCAACTCTTCGAGGACCACGGACTGGGCGAGCGGCGAGAGCGGTTCCTGCGGACCGCCCGCCTCAGGGGGCAGGAAGAACCGGTGGTAGCCGAGTGACTTCAACGTCGTCATCGCCGTGAAGAATGGAGAGCCGGGAACGATCCGCTCCGTCGGCGTCATCCGGTCGAGGGCCCATGCCGCCGGTCGGAGCACCTCCACGGCGATCCGGTGTGCCTGCTCTCGCAATACAAGTTCGTCCTCCCCCAGCGCCGCCAGGTCGAGGAACAGTCCGTCGTTCGCGTGTGCCACGGGGAAGAACCTACGCCGGTATAACCCGATCTCTTAGGGTCCAAAGTCCCGAACCTGCTCTGATCCGCAATCCAAACGGGTTGCAGGGCACAACGGCGTTCCCAGGACGGAATCGATAGGCGATCGTCACGGCACCAACGGCGGTCGTCGGGTGCATCCCTTGACGGTAAGGGGCGAGTTCCACACTCACACGGCGTCTCGCGATGCATTGGAGTCTCGTGATCTGTTCTTGCCTCGCATTGGAGCCTCGGTGATCGTGTCGGAAGATCAAGCAGATCCACCAAAGCAATGTCGAACAGACCAAGAGGACGACACTCATCGTTCACTTGCGGCGGAAAACTACCTACACCAAGGGACAGCGTGATTCGCTTCCGTGACACGGAGCTGCTGGCTCGTCAAGCGACTCCAGATCTCGTCTCCGCTTTCCCCTCAGCCTGTGGCCATCCAACTGACGCCGATCAGTCGGTGCGATTCAACCGTCGGTCGCCGCGCCAATCACATGGCGGGCGATGATCACCTGTTGGATCTGGCTGGTTCCCTCGTAGATCCGGAACAAGCGAGCATCGCGGAAGAAGCGCTCGACGGCGATCCCCCTCATATAGCCGGTGCCCCCGTGGATCTGCACGGCTCGGTCGGCGACCCGTCCCACCATCTCGCTGCAGAAATACTTGGCCGCAGACGGTCCGACCTTGCGATCGGAGCCTGCGTCGAAGGCTCGCGCGCACTCGAGCACCAGGCTTCGTCCGGCATAGAACTCGGTCACCGAATCGGCGATGAGGCCCTGGATGAGCTGGAAGGTGGCGATCGGTCGGCCCGATTGCTTCCGGTTACGTGCGTAGTCCACCGACTCGTCGACCAGCCGCTCCGCCATGCCGACACACAAAGCAGCGATGTGAATCCTTCCATGAGCCAGGCACCGCATGGCAGTGGCCCAGCCGGTGTTCTCTCCCGCCTCGATTCCCACCAGCGCGTCAGCCGGCACTCGGACGTCGTCGAGGTATACGTCGGCGGTCCAGACTCCGAACTGCCCCATCTTGTGATCACGTGGTCCGACCGAGAGCCCTGGCGTGTTCCGAGGGACCAGGAACGTCGAGATGCCCCGGGTCGCCTTCGCATCAGGATCGGTTCGAGCGAAGACCATAAACACGTCGGCGACCGGCGCGTTGGTGATGTAGCGCTTGGCGCCGTTCAGTACCCAGTGGTCACCGTCGCGGCGTCCACTGGTGGTCAAGCCGGAGGGGTCCGATCCTGCCTCCGCTTCGGAAAGGGCGAAGGAAGCGACGGCTTCGCCGGAAGCAATCTTCGGCAACCACTCTTCTTTCTGGCCCTCGGTACCGCCCTCCATCAATACGTGCCCAGCGATGCCGTTGTTGGTACCAAACATCGACCGCAACGCTGGCGTGGTGTAGCCGAGTTCGATGACGATCTGGCTCTCCTCCTCCATCGACAGACCCAAGCCACCGTAGGCCTCGGGAATAGCAAAACCAAAGAGGCCCATCTTCTTTGCAGCATCTCGGATCTCAGCTGGGATCTCGTCCTTCTCGTCGATGTCGTTCTCAGCCGGTACCACGCTGTTGCGCACGAAATCTCTCACCACGGACCGGATCTGTTCGAAAGCCTCTCTGTCCACGCCGCTCGTTCCTCTCTGTAGTCTCCGTGCTCGTTGCCCGAGACAGGTCACAACGCCTGAAAACCAACGATGGGCTCGCTGGTACCGAACAGCGAACTGGGACCGGTCCCGCCCCTTAGACATCGTTCCCGAACAGCCCGACTAAAGATAACTCAGCTCGGCGCTTCGGTGGTCAGTTCGGATTCGCGCCGCTGGGTCTTTCCCCTCGGGCAGTCCGGTGATGAGAATCGGCAGAACAACCACGGTAAACGTGCTCCGTGCCCATTGTCTGAATCGCCCTTCTCGGCTCGATAGAACCGACGACGTCCCAGACCCAGAAGGGCGATTCAGTCAAACACTCTCAGAACACTTTGGCGCTGCAACTGACAATGCTCTGAGCTGGTCTCGTACAGCACGAGCACGGTACTTCCAGACTGACGGCCCCACAGACAGGTGCAACAGACGGAACGAGCCCTATTCTCACCGCCCTGAACTGCGCAACGGCCCGAGGTTCCCCTCTCCAGGGCAATGAGAGCTACCTCTTCTCAGTGTCACCTGCAATTAGAAGCAGGACTCGGGCTGGTTCTCGTAACGCTACGTGACCGGGGACGAACTACTTAACGTGGCCATCGAAACGGTCGATACCTTCTTCCGTGAAGAATACCTACGGCGACACGGGGCCCGACCGACCGAGTGCCCCCCCGCGAGGTCTCCGCGCGACCACCTGGACCAGTTTGCACGAGGGTCCCGAGCACGTGGCGGCGATCGCTCAGATGCTGGGGCTCATGTGGATGGTCGGCGGGGCCCTCGGCACCCCTGTCGCCCTCTTCGATCACACCCATGGCGCCAGTCATCTTCTCGCGTTTATGTGCACCGGCCTTGCCGTACCCTCCGGGTTCGGTCTGTACCTGGTGGCGCGCTTCTTCGGGAGATGGCTGCGTATCTGGATGCTGCACGCCTACCTAGTGATGGGCACGCTCGTGATATCAGCTGGCGTCATCTCGGGCCATGGTGGCGGTCCCTCCGTCGCGGATCTGTCCTTGTACATCTGGGTAGTGATGCTCGCGTTCGTCGCCTTCCCGCTGCGGTGGGCAATGTTGCATCTGGCCTACGTCATGACCGTCTGTGCCGTCGTCATAGACATCTGGATACACCAGAATCCAACAAGCGTGGCGATCATGGTCCTCGGTACTGAGGTAGCCGCCGGATTCGTCGTGGGGCATCTGAGCTCCCTCCTTCGTCGTCAGAGCGTCACGGATCCACTCACCGGACTGGTCAACCGCCAAGCGTTCCTCACGATCCTCGACAAGGAGCTCGCCCAAACGGCGAGAAATGGAGACTCACTCTGCCTGGCGATCGTGGACCTCGACGACTTCAAGACCGTGAACGACACCCAGGGTCACCAGGCGGGCGATTTCGTTCTCGCGAAGCTGGCACCTGAGTGGCAAGCACAGCTGCGAAGCACCGACACGCTCGCGCGCTATGGCGGTGACGAGTTCGTCGCCGTCATGCCCACCTGCACGCTGGACGACGGCGAGAAGATCATCCAACGCCTTCGGACCTCGAGCGGTCACCGCTGCTCCGCTGGGATCGCTGCCTCGAGAGCCGACGACACCTCCTCGGACCTACTCAACCGCGCCGATAAGGCCCTCTACCGAGCCAAAGAGCTCGGGCGCAACCAGGTTATATGCGAAATGGACGAACAGATTGAACCCGAGAGCCCTTCACCGGCGTGGTCCTCGCGCGCATAAGAACTCTCCACGACCCGCTAATCGATACGCCTATCCTGGGAGACGGCGGCGAGCCTGCCCAACGGATAACCGACAAAGGTAATCATCGGTCATTCCTCGCCTTGTTATGTCGCGCTCCGTTCCCAGTCCGAATAGACCAGGCAGAAATGCCGGCTCGCGCGGCCCCAAGCCTAGGCTGACTCCGACCGTCGCCCGATCTGGATTGCTCAGCTTGGTAATTACAGGATGGCTGGAGTCTCAGGATGGGGTGAACTAACCACTCTACTCCGGCATCACTGATGCGCCGTTGCTACTCATTGAGCCTCCATGTACTTGCGGTGCTGTTCAAGAATGTGTTCATGCGAAGCACCCTTTGTCGGTACATCCGGGTGGTGCTTCCGGCACAAGTGATACGGAGTGCCCTCTAGTGGATGATGACCGATCCTCCAACACCCCTTGGTGTGGCAGTTGACCTTACGAACACCGGTGTATACCCCGACGCCGACCGCAGTGATGAGTGTCGCCTCACCGATGTCGGAACCGAAGCCGGACCAGAACCCGTAGTAGGGACCGCTCTCATTGAGAGTGCCGGTGTGAACTGCCGCCCAGTGTCGCAGAAAGGCGAAAAACACGATCAATAGCGCAAAGGCAGCCAAAACTAACAGGACGAGTAAGCCAAACACGAACTTTCTCACTTCGCTACCACCAATCTTGGAGTCGATCCCTGCATATCTGCCACCTGCATCGTGCCTTCAGTCTACGAGGGCGGGTTGGTGAGTTGGGGATGATCCGCTCACTCGCGTGTGAAGCTGCGGCCTTCTGGCCATCGGGGATTGCCGGGTGCAGCGTTGGGCCGTCGAGCTGCCTGGTGATGAAGGCCGAGCTGTATGGTCCAGGGCCGTCGATCCCGAGCGGATCGTGTTAGGAACGCGCCTCGACCACAGGATCAGGCGTATTGCACGCACCAAGATGCGGGCTTGACCGGCCTCACCCTGTGGACGCCCGTGACACCGCGAGTCCCGCAGACGATCCGTGGCAGGATGCGGAGATGACAAGCGAGCGGTTGGAGGTCCAGCAGACCATCGCGGCTAACCCGATGACAACCTTCCGGCTGCTGTGCGACCCGCAGGGTCATGTAGCGATCGATAGCTCAGGGATGCTAGGAGAGCTGGGCATGAAGGGGGTTGACCTTGACTGACAACGAACGAACAAGTGATGAAGGCGAGAGCACGTCGCGGTACTTCGCTCCCGGGTTTTCACCAGGTGCGATGGGAATCGGTGCCCCTCTGCATGACCGGACAGAATCTACGCCGTTGGAGGAAGACGAAACCGATAGCACGGTTCCTCCTGCGCTGCTCTTTGCCATGAAAGACCGCCGCCACTTCCACCTCTTGCCGGAACATCGCGGAGCGAAAAGGATCCGTGCCTGCCTGGGTAGCGGAGACGATACGGTCTACGCAATCGATGACGGACATACGCACTGCATGATCGGTCGCCGAGTCGGCTCGAGTCCCGATAGATGCATCTACTGCTTGGTGGCTCGTATTCCCCTTGAGGAGTACCTCCGATTCGCTAATAGGGAGCTTGTCCTTGACGAAATCTTCTCTGCTGCTCACGACGTATCTCTTTGCGGGGTGTTCGAGGATGAGCAAGAGGTGTCGAATGTCCTCCCCGTCCAACACTTCGCGCACGTCGAGGATGTTCCTCGTGAGTACCTCCCGCCGAACCCTTTCATCAACTTCTCTGAGGATCTGTCGACTGATCGCTGAGGTGGTGTCTAAAGCACTGACCCGTCGTGGTAGCCAGGGTGGAATCTCATCTGGCAGTAGCGCGTATTCCGAGACGCACCGCGTACCAGTGCATAATTGTCGCTCCCGAGCAGGGCTCATCCGGCAACCTCAGGAACATCGGCATGCCATCGTTCCGGCCTGCGCCTACTAGGAGGGTCCGATGATCCCATTCGACCCAAAGCCGCGTACGTAGTCCACGGCGAAGAGTGCGTCACTTCCTGAGCTTGAACAGCTTGCTGGAGAGAACCCAGACGGTGAAATTGAAGTTTCCGGAATGTCAAGTGGAGACGACCACGTCGAGAAACGGACCTGAAACTCCAGTTCATGGGGAGACGGCCCGCACCAAACCCAGTCGACTTCGACGATTGCTTGAGGCAACTCACCCGAAGGCGACAGCACAATCGGATGTGTTGGAGGTGGCCAGTCCGGGGCACGATGATAGGTCGACTCGGTTTGGGCAAGTGGCGCTCCATTGTCGCCCAACACGGTGACTGTCGGCTGGCCTGACAGCGAGCATGCCTTGCCCACCGTGTTCGAAAGCTTGATCGCCCCCAATTCTGTGCCAGTCGCATTGAATGTTATCGTTCCCATGAGCTGGTTCGGTTTACAGGCGGCTGCCGTGACGGGGCCGGTTGTAGTCGATGAGTTGGGTGAAGTGATCGAAATTGAGCTTGTTGACAACGAGCGGGATGTCGATGACGTAGATGAGGATGCACACGCACCGCAGAGGATGGCCATTGCTGCAAGAACTGAGAGACGACCGAAATACCAAAGCCTTGCAATCGAGCAATGACGAGGTTCTCTGTGACGAAACACCTGGTCCCTCGGCATCCTTCTCGCCCCCCCGGTGATGAAGTCTTACAGGTCCTAAGCCCATCCGACACTTCAATGGTAATGAAGTGGACTAGGTGGGAAGTGCCGCACCCGGTCGGTTGCGAGCAGGGAGGTAGGCGTTCGGGATCACCGGCGGCGAGCGATCTTGAGCACCTCCTTATCCTTGCCTTACGGCAAGGACCACGGATACGGGCTTTGGCGGTGGCAGAGGCACGACATCGGACCACACGAGCATCGCCTCGTAACTGCCAGGGGGAAGTGGAGGAAATGCTGGTAATGGAGACGTTCCAGATGCTGGGCACACCGGAGAATCAGGTGTGGGCATCCCAGTTGTCGTGCAACTGGAGTAGTCGGTCCTCACCGTGAACGGGAGCTGCGTCGTGCCGTGGGCGATCATAAAGGAGGCACTGAGACACTCCGTCGTGAATCCCGACCCGTTATTGACCGGACCGCTCGCTAAATAGACCTGGAATGCTGGTCGGCAATGATCTGGTGAAAGCTCGCTAGCTGGGTGTGCTACCTGAGTGAGGTTGAAGGGACTGCCGGGGTTGATAACGACGAATGTGCCCTTTATGAGCTGACCTGGCACTGCTCGCCGCGTCCTTAGCAAGAGCTGTGTACGTAATGGGCCTTTCACCGTTGGAGAGCCACAGGACCCGAGAACGAGCGAGACGAGGATGGCCAGCAGCCCAAGCCGAAGCACGCCCCTCATGCCATCAGTCAATCACCACGCCCCACTCCTGAGGGGGTGGCGTCCGGTCCCTGGTGTAAACGCGCGACGGGCGTAGGTTCCTTCAAGAGAAAGCAACTCACGAAGGAGGACCTACACCCGTGGCACCACGAGTATCACCCACCGAGCGCATCCGTGC
>Ga0181527_1005097_pt1 | contig 11024 bp, 11 predicted proteins | sample PEATcosm2014_Bin_30_FD_119762 | JGI IMG/M metagenome (GOLD analysis project Ga0181527, IMG submission 119762) | Peatland microbial communities from MTU Mesocosm Facility, Houghton, MI, USA - PEATcosm2014_Bin06_60_metaG | ecosystem: Environmental > Terrestrial > Soil > Wetlands > Peat | place...
GGCGTGGACCGGGAGGTCCACGCAACAGCCGGCCGGGAGGCCGGCGCTACACTCAGGAGGCCGGCGCTACCTGGAGGCTAATTTCTGTTTCTGTAGAGTAAGAGTAAGGGTAGGGGGGCGCTTTCAAGTTCCAAGCGCAGGTAGCACGCAATGGACCTGAAGATTGATCTTGAATCCGTGCCGCTATGATGGCATCAGTAAGAACCAGAAAACAATGCCCTCAAGCATCTTCATCTCGGCAGGCGAGGCCAGCGGCGAGCACTACGGCGCGCTGGTAATCGCCGCGCTCAAGAAGCGGCTTGCCGCCAACGGCCAATCAGCCAGCTTCTTCGGCATGGGCGGCGAGCGCATGGCTGCGGCGGGCCTGGATTGTGTCGTTCGCTCCGAGGAGATGGCCGTCATGGGGCTGACTGAGGTCGTCCGCTATCTGCCGCGCATTTACGGCGAATTCCGCAAGCTCAAAAAGGCCATCCGCACGCGACTTCCCAGCGTGGCTATACTCATCGACTTTCCGGAGATCCACTTCCGGCTGGCCAAAGAGCTGCACCGGCTGGGCGTTCCGGTCATCTATTTTGTCAGCCCGCAGTTGTGGGCCTGGAAGAAGAAGCGCATCCGGCTGGTGCAAAAGTACATCGACAGGATGCTGGTGATCTTCCCCTTCGAGGAGGCATTTTATCGCGAACGCGACGTGGAAGCGGAGTTCGTCGGCCACCCGCTGGCGGAGTTGGCTGTGCCTTCGATCAGCCGCGCGGAATTTGCAGCGCAGAACGGCCTGGACCCGGCGAAAACGTGGATCGGCTTGCTTCCCGGCAGCCGCCCCAAGGAGATTCGCGATCATCTGCCGACGATGCTGCGAGCAGCGCGAGGAATTCAGGCTTTGAAAGGGCACGGCTTTAGCCGTGCCGTAAGCGGACCAAACGAGAACGCGGCTTTAGCCGCCGAGGGAATCTTCGATGTGAAAAAAGAATTCCCTCAATTCGTCATCCCCCTCGCGCCGACGCTGAATGCGACGCAGCGCGACGAGGTGCGGCGGCTGGTCGAGGCGCACGGCGCTGGTCTAGCTGTCCGACTGGTGGATGATGCCCGCGCCACGCTCTTTCACGCCCGCGCCTCGGTCGTCGCCAGCGGAACGGCTACCGTGGAAGCGGCGCTGATAGGCAATCCCTTTGTCGTCGTCTACCGGGTCTCGGCGCTGACCTATGCGATCGCCAAGCGGCTGGTCACGGTGCCCCATGTGGCCATGGCCAACCTGATCGCCGGCAAACGCATCGTGCCGGAGCTGATCCAAAGTGACTTCACCGCGGAAAATATCGTCCAAGAGATTGAGCGTCTGCTACCCGATGGGGCACCGCGCCAGTCCATGATGGAGGAGCTGGCGCGGGTGCGCGGCTTGTTGGCCAAACAGTCGGAGGGCGGCGCGATTGAACGGGTTGCGGAGGTTACGCTGGAGACTCTGGGGTTTAAGGTATCCCAGGTCTGAAAATCCAGACCTGGGCCACCCATATTGAAGATGAAATCATAGGGGCAAAACAGAATGTCGATGGCTGTGATTCGATCTGCGATGCTGACACAAATAAGGAATACGCCGTTGGCGTGTGGTTTGGCCTGCACTCTGATCATGGCGTCTCTTTTGACTGTGTCCGGATTCGCTCAGCGGCCGGAGCGGCCCACGCTGGCTGTCTCCGGCTACATGATCGACGCCGAGATAGACCCGGCCACGCACCATTTGGCAGCCAAAGCAGTAGTCACCTTTACCGCGCCGGAAAACTCCGAGTCGGTCAGCTTCGGCTTTCATCCGGCGCTCAAAATCACGAAAATCTCCGACGAGGCGGGAACGGTACTCACTGGCGAGCGCTCGCCGGACGGCGGTGTCCGCATCACTCCAGCCACGCCCTTTGTTCCGGGCCAGGCAGCGCACTGGAGCTTCGAGTACGAGGGCACGATCACCGGCAACGACGATGGCCCCATTGAGGGCTTGAAGCTGGCCGCCATCCAGGAGCCGATCAGCTATCTGCTCTATCCAGCGCACTGGTTTCCCACCACCGGCTACCTGACCAACCGTTTCACGATGGAGTTGCACATCCGCGTGCCGCAGGGGATGCGCGTCTTCGCCAGCGGCAGCCTGGGCGCGGCTAAGCCGGTCACTCTGGCCAACGGCAAGCAGGGCGATCAGTACGACTTCAACTGGACCAAGCCCGGCCTTCCCGGCACGGTGATTGCCGGCCGCTACATGAACCCTGTCTCAGCCGGCGCAGGTAATGTGAAGGTCTATCTGACGGTGAGCCACCAACAGTCAGGCAATGAGCTGGCGCAGACAGCGGCCAAGGAGTACGACTTTTTTACCGAGAGCTTTGGCGCGGCCGAGAGCAGCCATTTGAATGTCGTCGAGCTGCCGGATGACACGCTGCCAGCGGTTTGGGCGCCGGAACTGGCGGCGATTCTGGGTTCGCGCGTAGGCGACAAGAGCGGCATTCGCCTGCTCGCCAATACCATCGCGCGTCAGTGGTGGGGCTCTGAGGTCAGCCCGCGCACGCTGAACGACGCCTGGATCACCAACGGCATGGCCCGCTACGGCGAGCTGATGTACGTGGAGGACGAGAGCGGCAAGAACGCCCTGAAGACGGCCCTGCAGGATGTGGCCGCCGGGGCGCTGGCCTACGACACGATTCCGCTGTCGAGCGTTGGCCGCCTGAGTCCCTTCTCGCCCGAGTTCCAGTCAATGACGCTGGAAAAGGGCGCGATGATCTTCCACATGCTGCGCTGGGAGATGGGCGACAAGGCCTTCCTGGCCACACTCAAGGGCGCGCTGAGCCAGTACACAGACAGCTCGATTCGCGCGGCAGACTTCGAGAAGGTGGCCGAGGCGCAGAGCGATCAGCAGTTGGCCCCCTTCTTTGCGCAATGGGTGGACGGCACCGGCGCGCCGCAGTTCAATAACAAGTACGCCGTCTACCGGCTGGGCAACAACAAGGGCTTCCGGACGATCGGCGAGATCGACCAGGATTTGGACCTTTTCCGTATGCCGGTGGAGTTGCGCATCGAAACCGACGGCAAGACCGAAACGCAGAAGATCGACGTGGTGGGCACCGACACGCAGTTTGTCGTGGATACCTTCGGCCGTCCGCGGCGCATCAGCATCGACCCGCAGGGCTGGGTGCTCAAGTCCACTCCCGACTTGCAGGTGCGCATCAGCATTCTCAAGGGGCAGCAACTGGTGGCGCAGGGCGACCTGACCGGCGCGCTGGGCGAATATCAAAAAGCGCTGGAGGCCAATTCGCAGAGTTCGCTGGCCAATTACCGCATTGGCGAGCTGCTCTTCGCACAGCGCAACTACCAGGCCAGCGTGAACTCCTACCGCGATGCGCTGCGCGGTGACGGCGAGCCGCGCTGGACCGAGGTCTGGAGCCACATTGCCATCGGCAAGATTTACGACATCACCGGGCAGCGCGACCGGGCGGTGAACGAGTATCGGCTGGCGGTGCAGACCAACGACAACACCCAAGGTGCGGTGAATGAGGCGCGGCAATGGCTGCAAAAGCCATTCAAGCGGGCTGAGAACGAGTAGCGCGCCGCATCCCACAATGGCCAGCAAAACAGCAAGGCCGGCCCTAGGGCCGGCCTTGCTGTTGAACGCTTCCGGTTGCTTACTTGTTGAGGTGAGAGCCGCCCAGGGAGAGAACTTCCAGCTCTACCGGGGCAATTCCTGGCTTGAGGAGGGCCAATTGCTTGGCGGCGCCATACGATAGATCGATGACGCGCCCCTTGATAAGGTCGCCGCGATCGGTAATGCGTACGACGACCGACCGGTTGTTGTCGAGGTTCACCACGCGGACCAACGATCCGAAGGGCAGGGTTGGATGGCAAGCGGTCATCGCGTTCATGTCGTACCGCTCTCCGCTGGCTGTAGGCCGGCCGTTAAACTTGCCGCCATACCAGGATGCAAGGCCGTGAAGTGCGTGAGCCGTAGCTGATTCCACGGGCTGATGTGGCGCCAGGATTGCTGGCGTCGCGCTCACTACAGGAACCGCAAGGGGAGCGGTTGCCGCTGGCAGGGGAAGCGGTGCGTCCGCATGCACTGTCCGCGTGGTAACTGTCACCACGCCAACGGTCAGTGCAATAGAGGAAGCTCCCGCCAGCAGCCAAACCCGTAGCGAAGTTTTTGAGCTCGTGTTGCATGGTTCTCGTTTCACCATCTGCCTATTTTACCAATTTGATACTGATTCACCTAATTGTTATCAAGAAATGAACAGGGGTTTTCTGTTCAAGAATGAACATTTTTCGGGGTTTTCCTGCGAACCCGCTCGTTTTCCACAACTTGCAAGATTGCATCAGAATCAGTGCAAACTGGTGCCATTCTGCTCACGCGGGCCGATTCGCTCTCTCGGTTCGACGGGCAGAAAGGCTCGGCCTTGAATGCGCGACGCGAGGCCGAGACCGAGCTGCGGCGCAACGCCCAGGTCGAGCGGCAAGCCGCCGCGTAATCATTTCAGAGCGGGAAGAGAGAGTCTGTTGCGGGCGGCATCGCGGCCTGGCGCGAGTGGCGGCTGGACGGCTGGGGATCGGGCGAGGCCAGCAGGCTGGCAATCTCGCGGAGTTCGGCGCGGGCCTGGGCGAGGGTTGCGGCAACGGTCTCCAGAGTCTGGCCGGAGAGAGGCTGGTCAGAGGCCGCGGCTGGAAGCGGCAACTGAGACTGCGGATCGGCCTGGAATTCCAGAAGCGGGACTGGCTGGGGACTGGTGCGGCGCTGGACCTGCCCAAGAACCTGGCGAGCGCCGGCCAGTGTGTAGCCCTCGGTGTGGACCAGGTGCTTGATCCTCAGGGCCAACTCGACGTCGCGGCGGCGGTAGAGCCGCTGGCCGGTTCCGCTTTTGTTGGGTTTGAGTTGGGGAAACTGCGTCTCCCAAAAGCGCAGAACATAGGTTTCGAGCTGGCAAATGCGGGCCACGTCGCCAATCTTGAAGTAGAGGCGGTCGGGGATTACGGGTGAGTCAAGGACGCTCTTCTGCGTGAGTTGCATGGCCATGATGTTGTGGACAGGAGGCCGCTACGCGCGCGGAAACCCTGCTCTAGAGGGATTATAGGCCACAAGTTGCACCATTTGTGAAGCATTATTTGTGAAGGTGGCCGAGTTTACAGGAACGTCTTACAGTCTCAGGTCCGAAATTTCAAGCTGAGGAACATTATTCTGATTCATTTCACTCGTAGGGAATCAGGGCCTCCCGCCTAATGCGAGTGCCCCGGCAGCTCGTCAGGCCGATCTCTTCGAGAAGAGTCGCCGAAGAAGATAGCCCTTCCACATCAATAATCCCGTAAGGACCATCGTAGGAAAGAAGACAAAACGGGTAGCGGGGGCATACTGAGGGATTTTTTCAAACGGGCTATATATGTAACCGTATATCGGAATGGCCACGAGGATATGAATCCATCGAAGAATGACCCGAAGGATGTTTTGATTCATGAGTTTGCACCTCCGACTATACGCTTGTATACCCCACCCGCGCGACGTTTTGTCGCTAGGGTGGGAATCCAAAACCTTAATCTACCTCGTCTTTCAGGCGGCGCTCTTGGCTTCCTTGGGGTTCACCAGGTCGCGCAGCTCCTTGGAAGGCTTGAAGTAGGGCACCTTCTTCGCCGGAACCTCAACGCGTTCGCCGCTCTTAGGGTTGCGTCCAATGCGCGGATTGCGCTGGCGGATGCGGAACGATCCGAAACCGCGAATCTCAATCTTGTCGCCGCTCTTGAGCGCGCCAATCACCGCGTCGAAGATCGTTTCCACAATGACCTCGCCGTCGCGCCGCGTCAGGTCGCCCGCCGCGGTCACCTTTTCCACCAGGTCTGCCTTTGTCATATTTTCTACGCCTCCGCTCACAGCATAACCGGATTCGGTCCATTTTTGCACGAAAAAGTTGCCTACCCCGCGGATTTGGGCCTTTTCTCCTCAACAGCTTGGCGGAATCGTCCGCGCCGGAGCTGCCCTGCCCAACTTCGCCCGGCGCCATTTATGATGACCAGAGACCTTCCCCGGGATTACCAGCATTATGGAGCGGGGAGTGGAGAGCGGGGAATAGAACGTGACGGACGAGATCAGCCACAGCGCCGGGCCGAAGTACAGCTTCGTGATTCCGGCTTTCAACGAGAGCGCCCGCATTCCAGCGACGCTCAAGTCGGTGGTGGAGTGCATCCGCGCCCGCGGCTGGGAGGCCGAGGTCCTGGTCGTCAACGACGGCTCAACCGACGATACCGCCGAGGTGGTGCGCGCCTTTGCCCGCGCCGCGCCTGAAGTGCGGCTGATCGAGAACCCCGGCAATCGCGGTAAGGGCTACAGCGTACGAGCCGGGATGTTGCAGGCGCGGGGCGAAGTGGCGCTCTTTACCGACGCCGATCTCTCGGCGCCCATCGAGGAGGCCGAACGCCTCTTTGCCGCCATCCGGCAGGGCGCGGACATCGCCATCGGCTCCCGCTGGCTGGAGAGTGCCCGCCAGACGCACCGCCAGCCGCTCTTTCGCCAGTTCTTTGGCCGCTGCTTCAACGCCGTCACCCGCGCCGTCATGCGCCTGCCCTTCGCCGACACTCAGTGCGGACTCAAGGCCTTTACCCGCCAGGCCGCGCAGACCGTCTTTCAACTCCAGACCATCGAGCGCTGGGGCTTCGATCCGGAGATTCTGTTGATCGCCCTCAAGCGCGGCTATCGCGTCGTCGAGGTGCCGGTGAGCTGGGCCAACGATGAGCGCACCCGCATGAGTTATCTGCGCGACGGCATCAAGGTGCTGGAGGAGATCGCCACGATCCGCTGGAACGCATTCCGCGGACGATACAACAAGCCAGTCGAGGCGCCCTCTCGCGTTCCGAGGGACAGATAGGAAGGCCGCTTTCAGATTCGCCGTTCTGGCCGCTGATGCATTTTGGATTGGCCGGACCCGCGCCACCTGTCCAGCCTTAAACGTGGGTACAAATGTGTCACGAAATTCTGGAGGTAAGGAGGATTAGGGCTGTGAAGAGATACGCGCTTGTTTCGGCTCTCTGCATCCTGTTGTTCACGAACCCGCTGCATGCAACAACCGCGGACGAGTTAGGAGTACTTTCAGGTAAATGCACGAAGGGTGACGAACAAGCCTGTAAAGAACTCCAGGCCGCCATCGATAAACTGACCGACCAGGCATTGCTGGCGACGATCGCCGTCAAAGAAGAAGACCCTAATGTTCGCCTGCTTGCCGTCTACAAACTGACCGATCAGGCGCTGCTGGCGAAGATTGCCGTGGGGGACAATGATCAGTATGTCCGCAGTGCGGCCGTCATTAACCTGACCGATCAGAACGTGCTGGTGAAAATTGCTATCGAGGCCGACGAATTTGGTCTTGATGTCCGTGAAGCCTTCTTTCACCTGACCGACCAGACGCTGCTGGCGAGGATTGCCGTCGAGGCCAGGAACGCAGATGTCCGCAAGCTTGCCGTCAAGGATCTAACCGACCAGGCGCTGCGAGCGAAGATCGCCATCGAGGCCAAGGACGCGTATGTCCGAGCGACTGCCGTCGAGGATCTGACCAACCAGGCGCTGCTAGCGAAGATTGCCGTCGAGGACAACAATACATCTGTCCGCGCGACCGCAGTCTACAATCTGACTAATCAGGCGCTGCTTGTGAAGTTCGCCGTCGAGGACAAAGACTCGGATGTCCGCGCAGTCGCCGTCCAGAAACTGACCGATCAGATGCTGCTGGCGAAGGTGGCTGTCGAGGTCAAGGACTCAGATACCGGAATAGCCGCTGTTGAGAAGCTCACCGATCAGGCGCCGCTGGCGAAGGCGGCGGTTGGGTCTAAGAACCTGGAGGTACGCAAGGCCGCCGTTGGAAAGCTGACCAACCAGGCGCTGTTGGCTAGGATCGCCGACGACGACATGAATCCGGTTATCCGCTCAGTGGCCATCGCATCAATGGATGAATCGAATCCCGCCCTAAAGAGGCTCGCGTTTTTAGGCGATTCATCCCTTGCAGGAACGCCGTCTCCAGTGGCCTATCGAAGTCGAACCGGAAGGTCCATCGCGCGTATTAAACTGGCCATTCAGGAACCGCGAATTCGGAGCCGCTTTCCCGGGATCGTGTCCGCAATCAGAGTAGACGCTGTATCCCAGAGCTACACAGATAACAAACAAACTGAAGGCGAGTCTATTTCAGTTGTGCTAAGCCAATCCTCGGAGACATTGGCCACAGGTGAATGGAGCACTGACTTTCCTATGCTGTTACTCGGGAGCAGCCCTCATATCGTGTCTGCGTTCAGGCCTGCGGAGGTTCATGGCGAGAGCCTGTTGACGGAATTATTGCATAACCCGGTATTCACTCAGGACGATTTGGCCGAGCTTTCCTCGTCGAAGATTCCTGAGGTTCGTTTGGCCGCCATTGCAAACCTCACCGGCCAAGCGTTGCTTGTAAAGATCGCCACCGGTGACAAAAGCTCGGACGTTCGCTCGGCCGCCAGGCGTAGGCTTGCTGATATTCGGGACAATACGAAATAACCTGTTCGCGGGGCCTTACTTCGCTCCTGATCCCAACTCAATATCGATGACGCGCAAATCCGTATCCCGGTCGCGCGCCGTCAGCAGAATCTTTCCCGCGCCATCGGCCACAAAGCTCGATCCGCCATAGGTCCAGCCCGCCCATGGCCCGTGCGTCATCTCGCCCACCAGGTCCACACCGGCCATCGGGCACCTGAGTTGCCCAGCCCGCTGCTTGACAATCTCTTCCAGTTCCTTGGAGTGCTCAGGCCACATGTCGTTGGTGGCGGCCCAGCCGTAGGGCACCAGCAGCAACTCGGGCTTCAACGCCTTCAGCCGCTCAAAGTACGCATCCGTGAATGTGTCCGCGCAGATTAGCACGGCGATGCGCCCGAACTCGGTCTCCACCACGCCGATCCCTTCGGGCTTGCCCTCCGAGTAAGGCGGAGTCATTAACTCCGCAAGCACGTTGATCTTGCGATGCTTCCACAGAAGTTTCCCCGACTTATCGACGAGAATGGCAGAGTCATAGAGCTTGTCGCCGTCCTTCTCGTCGAGGCCGATAGCGATCATGATCTTGTGTTTGCGCGCCAGAGCGGCGATTCGGTCGCTGTCTGCCCCCGGAATCGGCGCGGCCAGCCGGTGCGCCTCGGGGTTCTCCCAGCCGAGGATCGACGACTCGGGAAAGACAGCGATTTGCGCCCCCTGAGCCTCGGCCTGGTCGAGTGCGTATTCGATACGGCGGAAGTTGCCCTCCCGGTCGCTGTCGATCACCAGGATCTGGCAGACCGCCAGGCGCACGGTCTTCTTTGCCGCATTTGCGGGCACACCAAAGGCCGCAGGCAATAGAAACAGAAATGCAAGAAACAGGGTGAAGCGTCTTGAACCGGTTGTCACGTTGAAGCCATCCTTTTGCGGACTATGCAGTGTTCTGCACCCGAATCTCAAAGACGCAGCGCTTGCCGCCACGCAGCACAGACTCTTTCAGTTCCACGGTCACCTTCTTTTGCAGCAGCGTCTCCCAGGTATGCTGTTGCCAGCCCAGTGAGCAGTTGCAGACAACATTCGGCGTCTTCGCGCAGTTGAGTGGGCACCAGCACTCGGTCCGCTCGGGCGAGATCATTGTGACAATCCCCTTCTCCCGGTCGTAGGTGGCATGGTCCCCGGAAGAACTTTGCTCAATCGACTTGCAGTAGCCGTCGATGTCGTTCCGGTGCTTGATGGTCCAATCGTCCTGGGTGCTGGAGCAGAAGCTGCCCACTTCATGCAGGGTCTCGTTCAACGCCTTCTCATCCATCCGGCTCGACAGGATTTCCAGCATCCTGGCATAGCGCTGCTTGACAAAAGTCCAGCGCCAATCCTCGTTCTTGCTCGTCTCTGCCGCCGACAGGCTGGATGCCGGAACCATGCTGACTGCCGCGCAGGCGCACAGGCCACCAGCGCAATTCTTCAGGAATTCCTTTCGATTCATCTCTCCTCCAAAGGGTTTATAGCACGGACTTTACAAGCTCTGAAACCATGGACCAGATTCTACACCTGGACTGGGCGCCTGTATCATTTACCCCGGAGTTGGAGCGGCCGGCCTCCTCATTCTTTGCAATTTTCTGAGACATCCCGCCCCTCCGCCGCGTCTTCCCACACAGACGGGGGTCTTTGGCTCCCGTGAATCTGGTCAGGAGGAAAGCATGATCCGCAAGATAGCCCTCGCACTTCTCTTCGTCGCCTTCACCGCCGTCGGCGCCCACGCCGCCGACTTCAACGGCAAATGGACCGCCGAGTTCGATACTCAGATGGGCCCGCAGAAGTACACCTACGAGTTCCACGTCGATGGCGCGACCGTCACCGGCACGGCCACGAACGATCGCGGCGCAACCGCCATCACCGAGGGCAAGATCGCCGGCGACACCATCACCTTTGTCGAGGCTCTCAGCTTCAACGGCATGGACATCAAGATCACTTACACCGGCAAGATCGACGGCGACACCATCAAGTTCACCCGCCAGATAGGCGACTTCGCCACCGAGGAACTGACCGCCAAACGGGTCAAGTAGCCGGTCGTTACCTTGCAGCCGGTTGAGGTTCGTGGTCTCCCGTGTCTGGTTTTCAAACCAGGGAAACTTCAGAAGCCGGAATGGAAGAGAACAAGAACCCGCTGGTCAAGGTTCATCGTCCCCCGGTCCCCAAAAGCGAGGGACCGGGGCCACCCTCATTCTGGTTGGGATAGAACCCCGAGACCGGGGCCACCCGCCTTTTCCCATCATGTAACACTCCTACGCCGTGGCCGCATTTGCCACCGATTGCAATCCCCGCGCTTCGATCTCGAATTCGCGGATTTTGTACTTCTGGATTTTGCCGCTTAGCGTGGCCGGGAACTCGGTGACGAAGCGGACGTGCTCGGGGATCTTGTAGTAGGCGATCTGGCCCTGGCAGAACTGCTTGATCTCTTCCTCGGTGGCGTCGATTTCCGGTTTCAGGCCGGGCCTTAGACGCACCCAGGCACAGACGACTTCGCCGAGGCGTGCGTGGGGGATGCCGACGA
>Ga0181527_1005098_pt1 | contig 11023 bp, 6 predicted proteins | sample PEATcosm2014_Bin_30_FD_119762 | JGI IMG/M metagenome (GOLD analysis project Ga0181527, IMG submission 119762) | Peatland microbial communities from MTU Mesocosm Facility, Houghton, MI, USA - PEATcosm2014_Bin06_60_metaG | ecosystem: Environmental > Terrestrial > Soil > Wetlands > Peat | place...
CCTAAGTCGAATCTGACCAGATTGTCTGGCCAGACTAGCGCCAGTCCTGGCTCGCCAATCGTGGGTTGCGGCGGAGCGGCAAAATCAGCAGCGCATCATGCAGATCCTGCCTCTCAGGTGCAGTGTGCGATCCGGTGCGCAGCCCTCCAGCCAGGCCCTCGGGGTGCGGCCCTCATCGCGCCGATGCCTGACGTCGCAGTGGTTACCTGTTTACCGGCACATCAAGTCCTGCATTGGCAATCCGCAAGTTGACTCCATACAGCCGATCGAGAATCAGCAGGCTTTCGTCCACCTTGACGTCCAGCTTGGGAATATAAGCGGAGTGAAAATTGAGTGTAGGATACCCCGAGCGCTGCGGTGCGGTCCTGCCTGCGGGCTGCAAGAGTAGCGGTCCGCCAGCATGGCAGCCGCACCCCCCCTGCTGCTCCGCAAAACGCCGGTCGCCGGGCTGCTGAAGGCGTCGCGCATCGCGCTTAGTACCTCCACGACAAATGGCAGTCGAGATTCCCGGTACGGTCCGTACCGCGAGGGCTGAGTTTCGGTGGCAGGATGCTGAAAACGGCCGAAAACATCCTGCCTTCGGCGGCCCAGCTAAGTCGATTTGACTAATACCAATTAGCAGTTGACAGGGCTGGTGTCTGAGCATACGATATCTTTGGCTATTAGTGTCTGATTCAATGTGACGTCGGCATGCTAGTGCCAACCGGCACGCGAGGCGTCCGGAAAGCGGTCAAGGAGGAGTCATGCAACTGCGCACTCGTTATCTGGCGCTGGTCGCTGTCCCTCTAGTTCTGGCCGTGCTGCCGGCCCAGGCGCAGACCAGCGGCTTCGTTCTCGCCGAAGGTCCCGGCAACCTGGTCGACGCTCTGATCGCCGCGGGCTACGGGAACCTCAACCTCTACCAAGCCCTAGTGGAGATCGACAATAACGCCAATCCCAGCGTCGCCGGCGTGCTCACGCCCTTCATGATCACGCTGACGGCTTGCCCCGTGAACAGCACGATCTTCACGGTCCCGCTTAGCAGCTACGCCGGGAGCGGAGTGGTGGTCTACGCGGACTGCACGGCGCAAGCCACCAGTCTCAACGCCAGCGGATTCAACGGGCTCGCCGGGACCACTACGGTGTCCGAGGCCATCGCAGGCGTCAATAAGCCCGCCGCAATCATCTCTTTGAGCCCGGCCTACGCGTTGGATCCGACACACAGCGTGTTCGGCATCCTCTACGCGCCGTCGGGGCCGAGCCAGACCTTCGTCCTCAGCGACGAAGCCCCCGGCCACCTGATCGCGAATTTGGTGGCCGCCGGCTATGGGAACTTCAACCTCTACGAAACTCTGGTGGCGATCCAGCAGAATACAAATCCCTCCCTAGCTGGTGTGATCACGCCGGCTTTCCTCGCCAGCCTGGGAAGCTGTCCTGCCGGGGACCCGCTCTTCACCCTCCAATTGAAAAACATCAGTTACAGCGGCAGCGCGATCGCTGTGAGCGACGATTGCTCGGTGCAGGTCAGAAGCGTCCAGGGCAGCTCGTTCAACGGCCAGCCGGGAACCGCGTCGCTGTCCGTCACTATTTCGGGTGTTGGCCCGGCAACCGCCGTCACTTCCACTTCCTTAGCTCCGCTGACTTCGTGGACCCAGAACGTCGCGGTCGGCGGCGGCACGGCGACGGTCACCTATAACGTCTTCGCCATCTTATACGCGCCGGGGAGCACGCCCCCGGCCCCGAGCACATCGACGTTCGATGCCGCGTTCCAGGTCTCGTATGCGGCCAATCCGTCGGCGGGTGAATCGCTTATCAACATGATCAACACCGGCGCCAATGGAGATCCTCTTCTGGGTCCCGGATTCGGCGGCGCTGCGGGAAATACCTGCGTCAACGTATACACCTTTGACCCGGGTGAGGAACTGATTGCGTGCTGCTCTTGCCTGCTCACACCAAATCAGGTCGCCAACCTGGGGGTTAACGCCAACCTCACTATCAACACTCAGAGCGGCGTTGTTCCGGCCTCAGTCACAATCAAGCTGCTCAACACGCTGGCCGGATCTACAGGCACGTCGACCAACTGCACCAACTCCGCCGCCTCAGCGGGAGGGGCCGGCTTCCCTATCGTATCCGGACTGGTTGCCTACGGCACCACCCCGCAGCAGCTCGGAAGCGGCGCGTATAACATCGTGGAACACCCGTTCATCCCGGCAACTCTGAGCGCTGACGAACTTTCCAGCATCACCGCCCGCTGCGCCATCCTTGCCAACGCTAGCGGTTACGGCATTTGCACTCAGTGCCGTCCGGGCGCTCTGGGCGCTGGAAAGCGGTAGCTACCGCACCCCGATACGCGGCAGTCTGGATGTTGCGGGCGTTTGCCGCCTCGGTGCGGCATTACTTGTAGTCCGGGCCGAATGGTCGCGTCTGGAAATGGCGTGTGTCGGGGGCAGTCGGGGCGAGCATCCCGCGTAGCTGGACAAAAGTAGGCTAGACCATCCGGGCCGAATCCATTAACCTCTTCAACACGGCGCAGTTCGCCGCGCCGTCCATACCGCCCCGCACGCCGATCCTGCAACGTCCGGCTCTCATGGGCGAAGGACGGGCTGGCCGGCGGTGTTGGCGGGAGGGCGGTTGATGCGCCACACCAGGATGGCGCCGACGCTGTAGTTCCAGACCGAAGCGATGAGAATGCCGGCCAGCGAGGCCAGAATCCAGCGCACGCCCATTGCGGAGAGACCGCTGGCCACGCGCAGGTTCAGATAGAGGCCCAGCGAGCACGCCAGCGCGAACCAGGCCAGGCCGGAGAGCCAGTGCCAGCCGCGCAGGCGCCGGCGGCGGAAAGTGATCCGGTTGTCGCCGGCGTAGTTGAGTCCGATCACCAGCAGGCTGGAGGTCACCTGGGCGGTATCGAACGTCAGACGGCCGAAATAGAGCAAGAACCCCATGAGCACCAACTGGGCGACGACGCCGATGGCGCCGATCATGCCGAACAGAGCGTAGCGGACCGGAATCCATTCGCCAACCAGCTTGTGCAACAGCAGCTCCAGGTATTCGAGCCCCACGACGAGGTCGAGCTTGCTTTGCCCGTGGAGGCGCTTGCGAAACGTGTAACCAACTTCCTGGATGCGAACCGGGCGTTTGGAGGAGGCCAGCAGGTCGACCAGGATTTTGAAGCCCACGCAACTGAGGTTGCGGACCACTTCATCGAGGTAGTCGCGGCGCAAAGCGAAGAAGCCGCTCATGGGGTCGGAGACATCGGCGTGGCAGACCAGGGCGCTTAAGCGCCGTCCCAACTGGCTCAAAGCTCCGCGAGCCCACGAGAGCTCTCCCGTGCTGCCGCCCTCCCGGTGGCGGGTGCCGGCGACCAGGTCGACGTCGCCGGTCCGTAGGCGTCGCAGCATCTCGGGCAGGACGGTTTCGTCGTGCTGCATATCGCCGTCCATCACCGCCAGGTAGGGCGCGTTGCTGGCCATCATGCCCTCGACCACGGCCGAAGAGAGGCCGCGGCGATTGATGCGGTGCACCAAGCGCACGCGGGGGTTGGCGCGAGATAGCTCGAGCACCCGGCGGGCAGTGCCGTCGGGGGAATCGTCGTCCACGAAGATCAGCTCCAAGTCGATGCCTTCGAGGGCGGAGAATACTGCGTCGGCGACGGGCTGAACGTTCTCGATCTCGTTGAATGTTGGGATCACGACGGCGAGTTCGGGCATGGTTACTTGGATCCGCCGACGCGGCAGACCCTGAGCGAGTCGTTCTGATAGGGACAGTCGAGACCCAAGACTCCCGGCTGCTCCAACACCAGCCAGTCGACTCCAAATCGTGCGTGCAGCCGCTGGAAATCCCGCGCCCCGAAGTGCTCCCATCCCGACTGCGCCTGCACCTGCTCCAGCCACAGCGGCGCCAGACGGGGCACTTGGGTGACGACCGAGGCGTCCTTGGTGACGTCCGCCAGACTGCTGCGTTCGGCCAGCGCGCGAAAGCTGTGAAAGTCCTCGCCGGGCCGTTCCATGTAGGCCGGGCCGATGGCGAAGAAGCTGGTGACGGGCGTGTTCTCGCGAATCCAATCGAAGGCTTGCAACCACGGGTTGGAAGGGACTGTATCGGGAAACTCGAGATGAGCGGAGGCGGAATAGGTCTGACGCTGCGCCAAAAACATCGCCGCGGCAAGCGGCAGCACCAGAACCGCCCAGCGCAGCCGGCCGGTGCGCTGCAGCTTCTGCCCCAGCAGTCCACCCGCGAGCAGCACGAACAGCAGATAGAGCAAGTGCAGAAAGCGCATGGGTTGAAAGGACTCCAGGCGGGCGAGGTTCGGGGGAGCCAGCAGCACGATGGCCACGCCAAGCTGGAAGACCCCGTAGACGGCCAGGCGTGTCGCCAGATGCGCCAGCACGGGATTGCGGTCGCGTATCCCGATGCGGCGAAACCACCAAAGGAAGGCCAGCGGAGCAAAGACGCCCAGCCACTCGTACCACTCCCAGCGCGAGAGAAAGTAGTACGCTCGCGTGTCGGCGGCTACATACCAGGCTTTCGATTCGGGGCCGAAGACCCAGCTCAAAGGCATCAGCGCGAAAGCGGCGGAGCCGGCCGGCGCCGCGCCTGGTTTCCATGCCAGGAGAAGACAGAAAGAGATTCCGTAACAAGCCATCATGGGGTGAAACGCCACCGCGAGGACCAGCAACGCGCCGGCCGGCAGCCATTTCCGATCGAGCACGGCAAGGATGGCGGCCAGGATGGCAGCCGTCGCCATAGCGCGGGGATGAAGATTTTGATCCACCAGGTAGAGGGCCGTTCCCGCGACGGGCAGGGTCAGCAACACCGCTACCAGCGTGACCCCGGACCACTGCGCCCAGGTCTCGTGGAACGAGCGGCGCCCGATCCGCAAACATCCCCAGAGTATGAAGAAGATGGTCAGGGCATGCAGAGCCAGGATGACGATCCCGGCGGGCACATGCGACAGGTGGATCAAACCGGCTACCGCTTTGTCGAATACGGTGGCCTGCAACTGGAGCGCGAAGAAGTCCGCGTCGTGAGGGTACAGCGCGGGCGCCAGATCGTGTTTGATGGCGCTGAGATACACGCCGTCGTCCTCGCACCCCGGATGGTAGCCCGCGATCGCCAGGCCGAGCGCCGTAAGCAACAGGAGCGCGAAAACGTCGCGCAGCAACGGATGGTTTTTCGCCCCGGTTTTCATTTCCCCCTCCTGGCTGGCGACAACCGCACACCTCCACACCAACTGCATCCATTGTACCCGTTTGTCTCGCTTCTGCACCCCATGCGACTCCCGGCGGCTCGATGCCATAAAATAATAGAAATAGAGGAGCCGTGCGCGCCCTTGGACGCCGCAACTCAGGCTGCACCTTCCCATGCGGGATTATTTCACCAGACGCGAAGCTCTCCAGTGCGTGGCGGCGCTGTGCGGCATCCGGTTTGCCCGTGGTCAAGACGCGCCGGTTTTTTCCGCGGAAGTGAAAGTGGTAAATGTCCTGGCGACGGTGCGGAACAAGACCGGATCGCTCGCCGGCAACCTCAACCAGGACGATTTTTCGTTGTCTGAAGACGGCCGCCCGCAGACCATTCGCTATTTCGCGCGCGAGAGCGACTTGCCGCTGACGCTCGGCCTGCTGGTGGACACCAGCGGCAGCCAGCGGCGCGTGCTGGACGCCGAGCGCGGCGCCAGTCTGCGCTTCCTGGACCAGGTGGTCCGGGAAAAGAAGGACCGGGTTTTCATCATGCAGTTCGCGAGCGCTGTCCAGATGCGCCAGGCGCTCACTTCCTCGGTCGCCAAATTGGACGATGCGCTGGCCTACGTGGACACGGAGACCAATCGCCAGTTGCGCATGCAGCATGGCGGCGGCACTATGCTTTACGATGCCGTGGCCCAGGCGTCCGATGAGGTCATGAAGAAGCTGAGCGGCCGGAAAGCTCTGATCGTGCTCTCCGATGGCGTGGACCTCGGCAGCTACGGCACTCTGCAAGATGCGGTGGAGGCTGCCGAGCGCGCCGACACACTCATCTATTCGATTCTGTACTCCGACCCGGGCGCCTATGGCGTTTTCGGAGGCCGCGACGGCAAGCGCGTCTTGCAGCGCATGTCGAACGAAAGCGGCGGCAGCTTTTTCGAAGTTTCGAGGGAGCAAACCGTGGATCGGATGTTCGATATTCTGCAGGAAGAACTGCGCAACCAGTACAACCTGGGCTACGTGTCGGACAAGCCCATCACGATCTCGGAGTTTCGGACCATCCAACTGACGGTCAGGCAAAAGGGCCTGGTAGTGCAAGCCCGCCATCGGTATTGGGCGCACCGCTAGGCGCGGGCTGGAACCCGCTTCACTCGACGTTCTTTTTCGTAATCGGGTCGCCGTTCTTGACCGTGAGCTTCAAACCTGACAGGTCCACGTTGCGCACGTTTTCGATCACGAAGCCCTTGTCGGCCGTGATGTTGCACTTCTCGAACTTCACGTTCCGAATCGGGCTGCCGGTCAACCCGTGCATGATGCCCACGGTTTTCACCGTCCCCGTGACGTTCCGAATGGTCACGTTGCGCACGATCGGCAGCACCTTCGAGGGCGGCGCGATGGGCGGCACCATGCGCCACTCCATGTTGAACTCAAACGCCACGCGAGTATCCTTGAGCACGATATCGCTGTAGGTGATGTTCTCCACCACGCCGCCGCGGCTGGGCTGCGTCTTAAACCGGATGGGCGCCCAGTTGTCGGAATCCATCACGCAATGCCGCGTCGTCACGTTGCGGATGCCGCCCGATGTCTCGCTGCCCATGGCCACCCCGCCGTGCCCATAGTGCATGCGGCTGTTCTCGACGATGATGTCCTCCGACGGCCGGTTGACGCGCAGGCCGTCCGCGTCCTTGCCGGACTTAATCGTGATGCAGTCGTCGTCCACGTCGATATCCACGTTGCGCACGCGCACCTTGCTGGAAGAATCGATGTCGATGCCATCCGAGCTGGGAATGTTGTGGTCGGCCCGAATGTCGACGCCATCCACGATCACGTCGTGGGAATACAGAATGTGCAGGCACCAGATAGCCTCCTGCTTCAATCGCAAGCGGGTAATCCGCACGCGTTTGCAATTCTGGAAGCAGATCATGCGCGGCCGTCCAAACCGCGGACCACCCTGCGGTGGGGCGCCGCGCCCCGCGGCGGGCTGCAGCGGTGGCTGCTGACCCTGACCCCGCGCCGCCGGCGCTCCGCGTCCACGCCCAAACCCGCTCCGCGCCAACCACAGGTCGCCCGACCCATCCACGGTGCCTTCGCCGCTGACATCCACGCCGTTCATGTCGGTGAAGTTCAGCAGCGCCGAGGTCCACTCCCGCTCGATGCCTTCCCAACGCGTCTTCACCTGCGGATAATCGCTCTGCTCGATGGATCCCTTCAACGTGCCATTCTTCTCGATGTACAGGTTCACTCCCTGTTTGAAGAACAGGGCGCCGGTGATGAAGGTCCCTTCAGGCACCACCACGGTGCCTCCGCCCTCTTTCGCCACCTTGTCGATCAACGCTTGGAGGGCCGTCGTATTGGACGTCTTGCCGTCGCCCACGGCGCCAAAACTGGTAACCGTGAAACGCTTGGCCCCGCTAGCCGGCGCTGCGGCTCCGATGACGAGCAACACCGCCACCAGAATCTGCCAACGAATGTTCTTCATAAGGTTGTCGCTCATCGCGGCTCCAAAAACCGCGGACAAAACGGATACGGCACTTCCACCGGGCTCCCCACGGGCGTCAGTTTCCCGGTAGCCTGGTCGATGCGAAATACCATTGCAACATTATTTCCATGGTTCGTCACCACCATCCAGCGCCCCGCCCGGTCCAGGTCGAAATTGCGCGGCGTCTTTCCGCCCGAGGGAACATACTCGACCGGCGTCAGCCGTCCGCTTGTGGCGTCGATGGCGAACACCGCGATGCTGTCGTGCCCCCGGTTCGACGCGTACAAGAACTTGCCGTTGGGGTGTATGGTGATCTCGGAGCACGCGCTGTCGCCGTGGAAATCCGCGGGCAGCGTCGAAACCGTCTGCGCCTCTTTGAGCGTGCCGCGCGTCGAGTCCCACTCGAACTGAATGATGGTGCTCCCCATCTCGGTGATCAGGTACACCCAATGCCCGTTGGCGTGGAACACCATGTGCCGCGCTCCCGACCCGGGCTTCACCGTCGCAAAGGGCGGATCGTTGGGAGTGACCGACCCGGTCTTGACGTCGAACTTGTACACGAACAGCTTGTCCAGCCCCAGGTCGGCCACCAGGACGAAGCGGTTGGTGAGATCCACGTGGATGGAGTGCGCGAACGCGTGCGCTTGCCGCTGCGGATTCACGCCATGTCCGGTGTGCTGCACAAACGCCGTGCGCTCGCCGATGCCGCCATCCGGCCGGAGCCTCCAGGCGGCGAAGTTCCCGCCGTCGTAATTCGCCGCGAAGACGTATTGCCCGGTGCGGTCGAGGCTGATGTAACTCGGATCGCCGCCGCCGGACGGCACCTGATTGAGCAGCGTCAGGCGCGCGTTGGCATCATCGATGGCGTAGGCGCTCACAAACCCCGTCGAGTTGCAGGTATAGAGATGCTTCGCATCGGGCGCGATGATGAAATACGCCGGCGCCGGCGCTTCCAGCAGGAACTCCGGCTTGCTCAGCGCTCCGTTGGTGGTATCGAAATGCGCCAGCGAAAATCCTTTGCCCGGACCCGCCGTGTGCGTCCCGAAATAGACAAACAGGTTTTCGCCGCGGGCCGCGTGTAACAACGCGAAAGAGAGTACTGCGATTCGAAAGAAGCTCTTCATGACCGTGTAGTCCTAATCTCGCACAACAGCGACCGCGCCGGGCAGCGGCCCCACCACCACGACTTTGGCTTCGTAGGGTCCGAGCACCAGGGGAAAGCGCACCGAATCGCCCTCCGCCGTGGCGGCGGAGATAGCATGAATCTCGCCCGTTCCCAGGTCCCAGGCCTGCGCCTGTCCGCGGCCGGCGATAGTTGCCATGCGCGATTCCGCCTTATTGCTCTCATTGAAGAAGAAGTACATCTCCGCGTCGCGCCAGGTACGGCGCGTGTAGGTCAATCGCGGGAACTCGGAATCCAGCTTCACATCCGGTTTGGGAAGCGCCGCCAGCACCCGCGCGGTGATGTCGCCCGCGGGCTCGATCAGCGTCGCGAAGCTCAGGTCGGGCGGGCCCTTGGCATTCAAGAACGTCTTGTCCACCACCAGGGTGGGAGTCTTGCCCACGAAAATCACCTTGCCGCCCGCCTTGACGAAGGCTCGAAAACGCTCGATGCCGGTTTGTGTGATCACGGTCGAGGACGGAACCACGATGGCCCGGTAAACCTGTCCGCTGAGATTCTTGAAGCCGCCATCCGCGATAGTTGCCACCGAGCTGAGCGATTGCTCGTCGAAGTAATCCCAATCCACCTGGTGTTCGAACAATTGCCAGCCGAGCTTGGTGGTGCCGCGGTCGGCCGCCTGGTCGCCCATCCACATGCTGCTCGTGGGATGATACAGCCCCACCTGCGCGGCCGGGCGTCCAATGGCCATTAAGTAGCCGCCCCGGTTGGTGTACCACGCCAGCATGGACGCCTGTGGCGGCGGGCCGCCGGGCACATCCGGGATGTCCTTCAGCCAGTCCGCCCCCGAGGAGAGAATCCCCGCAGCCTGACCGGGGCCGCCGCGCACCCCCGGGACCTGGATCTGCAGCGCGTTCACTCCCCTCACGAGTTGAAAATCCAACTGGAACTTGCCGTCGATGCCCAGTCCGCCGCCTTCCTCCGACCACACCTGGGGCCTGCCGAACAGGTGCGCGGCCGAAGAGGCGAGCTTGGGAAAATTGTTATTGACGTTCCAGGTCCCGTCCGGCGTGTGGATGGCACCTGGCGCAAGCTGGTTCAGGTTATCGATGCCGGGCACCTGCACGTAGCGGTTGTCGCGGAAGTAATCGCCCTCGCTGCGAACCAGGGCCATCATGGTCTCTTCGTGGTTCAGGTGAACCAGATACTCCACGTTGTTCTGGGCGCACCAGTCCGCCTGCACGCCGAAAAAGCTGCCGCGAAAGATGCCGCTCCATACGTCGTAGTAGTCGGCTTTGGCCCGCTGCGCCTCATCCGTCAGTCTGCCGGTGAAGAGCTGCGGGATGTAGGGTTTCAGATCGTAGCCCTTCTGCTTCTGAAACTCTTCCAGCAACCTGGGAGTCCACGGAATGAAGCCGGTGTAATCCGGCTCATCGCCGAAGAAGCCCAGAACGGTCTTGCCGAATTCGTCGCCGAACACCCTCTTATAAGCCTCGTGCGTGGTTTTGAGGAAGGCGCGGGTGGCCTCCGGATCGAGGTAGTCGATCAGCGTGTAGAGGCTGTCCTTGGCTACAGTCCCGTCCTCGCGATTGGAGTTGCGCGTCGGCGAGCTGATATAAATGTGCCGCACGAACACCACCGCCCACGTGTAACGGGGCTCCCGCGGAGTGGCGCCTTCATGCGGCACCGTCCACTTGAGCTGGCCATTCGCGGGAACCGGAATCGGAATTATGCCTTGCACTTGCCGATCGGGGGACGCCTTCACGGCGAAGATTCCGAGGGTGCCTGGCGGCGCCGGCATGGCGAGCGTCTGGCCGGGCAGGACGCTGACGCGGACATCGGCGACGATGCCCTGCATGCCGAGTTGCGGGTATTCCTTGCCGATCAAGCCGCCGGCGAACCCGCTGGGGTAGCTGGCTTCATCCGCGAACCAGAGCTTGATGCCGCGCTTAGCCGCCTGTTCGACGGCGAACTTCATCAGAAGAAGATATTCCGGCGAGAGGTACGCCGGGTCGCCTCCGCGCGCCACCGAGATGTTCGCGACGAAGATGCCAGTGGCAGCCATCCGGTCGAAATCCTGGACGATGCTTTCCCTGGCATGCGCACCGTTCCAGCCAATCCACGGCTGGATGGCGCCGTACTCGCGCGGCGGCGTCTTGAAATTCGCGGCTACGTCGCCGACCGGCGGCACCACGATCTGTTGCCATGGACGCTGCGCCAACAACGTCCCCGCCATCAGCGGAACAAGAATAAGTACGTTCGAGA
>Ga0181527_1005100_pt1 | contig 11022 bp, 9 predicted proteins | sample PEATcosm2014_Bin_30_FD_119762 | JGI IMG/M metagenome (GOLD analysis project Ga0181527, IMG submission 119762) | Peatland microbial communities from MTU Mesocosm Facility, Houghton, MI, USA - PEATcosm2014_Bin06_60_metaG | ecosystem: Environmental > Terrestrial > Soil > Wetlands > Peat | place...
AGCCACCGTGCCGGAAGCCCAAGTCACCGTAGGCACGCGCAAGAAAATCAACCAGGCGCGCAAAGCCCTTGAACAATAAGCCTCAATCCAGGATTCGGGCATCAAATCTCAATGGAACTTCCGTTCAAAAGCCGTGCGGGAAGGCGGGAGGTCGCGCCTTGGCGTGCTTTCGAGCGTCGGGCAACCTGCCGGCTGAACTCCAACCAGGGTTCCTAAACCGGCTCCAGGAGCTTGCTTACATCCACGGTAAGGCTTGGGATGGCGGCACTGGTCAACCGCGCGCCGGGGCCGTGGAGCGAGCGCTCGGCGAAGTGTCCGTCGCCCGGCTGGCGGTGGACCTCGATTTGCCTCTCCCGCCCCAGCACCAGCCAACATTCTTTCACGCCGGCGCTGGCGTAGGCGCGCAGCTTGGAGCGGTCATAGTCAGCGCTGGTCACGCACACCTCAATCACCAGTTCGGCGGTGCGGGGATGCGCCAGTCGGAAATCGCCAATCTGCCCGCGCACCACGGCCAGGTCCGGTTCAGGTTCGGAATCCACGCACGTGATGGGTTGCTCGGTGCGCACCACGAAGCCGCCGGAAACGACGCCATAAAGGAGGTCCTGCAACAACTGCACCAGAAAACTGTGGAGAGGCACCTTGGACAGCTTGTGATAGACGGAGCCGTAGAGCAATTCCGTTCGCTCCGGGATCAGCCGAGCCTCGCCCAAAGCGTGGTAAGCCTCGACCGAGAGCGGCCAAACCTCCGCACCGCGCACGGGCGCCTGGAAAGCCTCTGCTGCTTTCATCTCGCCGAACTCTAAGCCGCTTCGTTTCCGCCGGCAAGCCGGATTCCATGTTTCAAGCTCGCTCTTGGCATAGTGGTTGTGCCAGCACACGACGGCGCGGCAGCGCTGGGTGAGCGAGCGGCTGTCTGCCACGATCCACCGCCCAGAGCGCCCCGCACGGCCTGCCACGGTTCTCGCCTGTCGGCCAGGAGGAGATTTCGAGGGCCTTGCCGGCAATCGGAAATCAGCAAGGCCGCGCCACACTACCTGTAGGGTCTGCCGCCCTTGCGCGAGCACCAGATATAGTGCTGTTTTTGGCGTTTCTGGCTTAAGGGGCTCCAGATTGCAACGGTTGGGCTCGGGGACGGGTTTCGGGGCGGGGATGCGAATGGCGCCGATTCCGATGCTGTTCATTCAGGTCGCCTTTGCGGCGGCGGCCAAACAAGCGGTGAACTGCTCGTAGAGGACCCAGAGGTATTCGACGCGGTGCCGGTTGCTGGGGAAAGGCTCGGGGCGGCAGGGGTTTGTTTCTCGGCCACGTAGATGCTGACCGCGCAGCGTTTGGCAGCCGCGTAAAGCGGGGCTGCGACGACTCGGACCTCGAAGCCAGCGCGGGCCAACCGTTTGGCAAAGGCCGGGTCAGGGCGGGCGGACCAGAAGAGGGCGCGTCCGTGGGGTTTGAGCACAGCGGCGATTCTCTCGAGGCCCTTGGAACTGTAGAGGCGGGCGTTCAGCTTCTGAACCATGGCGGTGGGACCGTTGTCGATGTCGAGCACCAGGGCGTCGTAACGAGCTGGCTCCGCGCCCGCGATGACCGTCCACACATCGCGCAGCAACACTTCAACCCGTGGGTCGTCCAGCAACGTTCCGTTCAGATGGGCCAGGAGATTGCGATTCCAATCGATGATCTGCGGGATGAGCTCTGCGACCTGGACCTTCGTTCCGGGACCGCCCTTGGCGAGCAGGCTCTTCAACGTAAAGCCGAGACCCAGCCCGCCCAGCAGCGCAAGAGAATCCGGCTGGCCTGAGAGCGTCTCAGCCGCCAGTTCCCCGAGCCGGAGCTCAGACGCCGTGACTGAGGAGTGCATCAGGTCCTGGCCATTCAGCCGGATGCAATAAGCGCCGTCATGCTCGTAAAGCACTAGCCGCGCTCCGTCCGGGGTGGTGGTTTCGGCTAGCTTAAGGTTGGGTTTCATTGTGTCAACTGGCGTGTTACAATGGGGACGTAGCCCACCTCCAAGCCCTTTGGCGGTGTGACGAGCAGGGCCGGATCGAGTGTCGCCAGCGCTCCGCGGCTGGGAGGCGCCATGTAATCCCGGTCAGTCGGCCACTGGGCATGGATCTTCTCCACCAGGACTTGCAAAGCGGCCTTTTTCTCCTCGCTGCAATCGTACTGCTGGAAGGACGGCTGATCTACAAAGCGATACCACGAGTACGTGACCCGGGAACCGTCGGCGAGCTTGACCGTGAACGGCCCCTGTTTCGCGCCGGGCCGGCTCCAGGCGCCAGTGGTCGGCGAAGTGTAGGGCTCGCCCCGCCCTGCCAGTTTGAACTCCTGCTCTCGCAACTTCGTCTCCGCCGGCACGTCCGCCGCCGCTACCGCAACGCGTTCCTCCCCGGCCTGTTTGAAGTACTGCGGAAACAAACCCATGGGACTGACGCCGTTGGTGAACCACTCCAGGCCCCACACGTTGCCGTCGAACACTTTGGTATCAAAGACGCGCTCAACGCCGCTCATCTTCTTGCCGTCCTGGTCGTAGTGCGTAGTCTGCGTCGTCAGCTTGGACTTCCAGGCGCCCTTCTCCTCGAATCGCCCGGGACACGCCGGGCCGCCGTTGCGCCAGGCCTTGAAAGCGTCATACAGGGCGGCCTTCGAATAGTAGGTCACGTCTTGCACGAGGAACGCTCTTCCCTGGCTGTCCGCCGGGAACTGCAGCCTGGGTATCTTCGAATAGACGACTCCCTTCGCGTCAGTACTGTCGAAGCGCGGCACGGTGTTGATCTCCATAGCTCCGCCGCCCATGTTGCCCGGGCGCGCGTCGAGCCCGCGCCCGTAAATGAAGGGATACTTGAACAGCTTGCCGATCTTGCTCCAGGTCTCCGGAATGTAATAAGCGATCGGCCCCTTGAAGTTGGCGGCACTCAGGAAACAGGTCCAACTCTGGTCGCCGGTGGGTGGGTCTCCTGTGGTGGTGTCCGTGAAGGGCAGGGCCATCCAGGTGTAGCCCAGGAACTGGCCGTTGGGGTTGCCCTCGAACGGCAGCGCATCGGGAGGAATCAGCAGCCGGTTGCTCAGTTGGGCGATGCCCAGGCGATTGTCCGGCAGCGCTTCGTTGCTGTAGAAGAAGGACCACCCCGGCGAGCCGACTTCGTAGTCGTAGCATTGCGGTGTGGCGTTCATGCTGAACTTCGGGGCGCCGTATCGGAAGTGGTTGCCTGCCCAGTACCCCAGCCCGCCTTCCACGGTCTGGAACACGCTGTCCCACGTGGGACCCCGCTCTTTCCAAGTCCGGGCCAGGGTGCCTTCCGGAGCCAGCGGCTTGTCCTTGTTGTCGGAGTTGTCCGGCGTGATCCAGGAGCCCGCCAGACCAATCTGAAAGTCGGCCAGCGGTTGGTCAATCAGCGGCCAAATTGCGGAGTAGAAACCCATGCCCGCACTGAACTCGGATCGGGCGGGCGGACGGGTCGCGCTGAAGCCAATGTACCCGTGCAGACCGTTGGAATGGGCCGTGACCTTGCCAGCTTCGGCTTTCCCTGCGGCATTCGTTTCTTGTCCGGCACAGGTCCAGGACAAGAACGCAAAGCCGAGAACGGCGATGTGACCGATGACTGCGACGACAACGAATCTGCGGAGGAGTTGCATGGTTGTCCTTCCTACGGCGCCGGCTTCAGGCCTTCCCATTTCACCACCCAGGTGCCGTCATCCGGGAAACCTGGAGACGGTCTGTCGGGAGCGCCGTCCCAACCTGCAGCCATCATTGCTACGGCATAGAGCAGACCGCCATTGCCAGGCAAATACCAACCGCCGTTGATCCCCTCGATGGAATAGCTGTTCTTGGCACTATCCTTTAGCAGGGCGTCCACCGCGATCTGCGGCTGGCCGGTGCGCGCGGCGGCCATGGCCATCCAGGGAAGATCCCAGCCCCAGCAACGATTCCAATCCCAGGTCGTCCAAACCTTGGCGACCGTCCGTCGCGCTGTCTCAGCATCCACGCCCATCATCGGCGGTAACATACCCAAAACACCGATCGGATCGGGATGTTCCCAGGCGCGCTTGGCGTAGGTGTCGGTCCATTCCGCCGAATGGACGAATACGCCATCGACTACCGGCAGGGGCGCCAGATTACGGCGAACCTCGTCCCAGCGCGGCTCGCGCGACAAACCCCGGCGCTGCCGCCATTCCTGGGCCTTGTCCAGGCCCCAACGCCAATATGCGAGATCGAACACGGTGTCGCGGGTGATGCCCTGTTCGCTCGGCGGCATGGCCGGTGTGAGGGAATAAATGCCGGTCGTTTCGTCCTTGGTGGGATAGTCGGCCATGTGCTCGGCGGTGCCTTCGACGATGTCGGCCCATTTGTCCAGGGTGGCGCGGGTTGGACGGAGGCGGTATTCCAACTCGGCGAAGAAGATCGGATGCGGTTGTTTCCACAGCAGCACCTGATTGCCGACCCAAGGTGCAGTGCGGCCCTCGGGGCCCACCGACTTCTGCCATTTCAGGCCCTTGTAGCCGAGCTGCGCGGCAAGTTCCCGCGCCGCCGGGGCGAAACGACGGTAGCAACCGATGGCCTCGTCTGCCTGATCCCAGCGATCCCAGAGGGCATAGTGGGCGAGGTGCCACCACACCATCTCCATGTGGAACTGGCCGCGCCAGGGATCGATGCCCAGCAGGCCGTTCTCGGACGATGGCCAACTGCCGGCAGACATGGCCGCCATCAGGTATTGCGAGAGCACGACGCGGCGCTCCAGTTCCTGCCACCGCGCATCCTTGCTGGCGGAGAGATCGATGGCGCCACCGGTGGTCCAGTGCTTTTTCCAGTGGGCGGCGCAGGCGGCTTTCGTTTCAGCGCACGTCGGAAGGTTGGACGGCAACGGCGTGGCAGAAAAGGCGCAGACGAAAGCCATGACCTTCGTGCCGCGCGCCGACACTATGTAGGCATTAGTGACCTCAGCCGCGATGCGCAGGGGCTGATTCTTCACAGTCGAAGCGGGTTCCGGCGCGCGGATGCAGCATTCCTGCGCCACCGCAAGTGCGGTGTGATAGGTGACCGCATCAACCCGGCGGGTGAAATCGATGCGTCGGTCCCCCTGGCACAGAGCGGTGGTGGCATGGCCGGTGGTCCGGGTGAAATCGCCTACCCAGGCCGAATTCTCCAATGACGGATAGGGGAAATCCAAGGCCACCTCCAGTTCGCCGCTCGCCACCAGCGGCGACTCGATGCGCACCGCCACCAAGTCGAGGCTCGGATGCACACACGTCTCGACGTTCACCACTTGGCCAGCGATCTGGTAATGCGAAGTCTGCACGCCTGTCCGCAGATCGAGGGTCCGTTTCAAGCCGGTGATGTCGCCGGGCACCAGGGCGCGTCCACCCGAGCGCATCAGGCGCAAGCGTCCCAGATTCATGATGTGAGGATTGTCGAACATCCAGACGCGAATGGCATCTGTACCGGCAGGGAAATTGTCTCCGCCGGTATTGCGCCCCTTCTGGAAGGTACCGGTTGACGGCACACGATCGAAAGTCCAGCCCTCCGGCAGCGGGAAACTGTGCCAGCCCCAGTGGGACATGGAATTGCCGGCGAAGGTCTGCAGACCGGTGCCATCGGCGCCGAAACAGAACTCGCCATTACCCAGGGGCAAGCGCCCGGCGACCTCATTCCAAGTGATATTGTGCCGCGTCACCAGCGCGTGACGATCAATGGCGGATTGGCCGGCGGGTGTCGGTGCAGCAGTGGCGTGCAACGCCACCAACGGAGCCAGCAGCAGCGTGGTGAGGGCGGCAAGGACAGGGTTCATGAGTGTGCTCAGTCTTCTGATCCGGCAGCAGCTTCTCTAACGCCACTGCCACGACCGCAATTTATGATAGCGGACGATCGAAGTCGAGCGCAGCGGGCAAAAGCGTTGTGCTCGACAGCGCCGCGCCGGAAGGGCCTATGAACCATGACTGGTTCCTCACGGTGCTGCTCCTTTCCGGTGGGATGGTGTAGGGTTGGGCGGCGCGAAGGGCATTGGCGGACAAGCCGTTTGCCAGCACCGCCACGAAGAGGGGAACAAAGGCGCTCATGCTGCGTGGTAGTTAGGCTGGGGCCAGCCATAGGTCAAGAGCGGGGATCGTTCCGTCGAGCGACGGATAAGGACCATGCCGACACGCCGAGTGCCAGCGCCAGCACGCTTGCTGATACGTTCATGTGTGAGGGCAGTCTTTCGCCTAACCTATTGCAGTTGCAGCACTTTCGCTGCCTCCACCTGCCAGAATAGCGTCCCCCCTGCCCGCTCATACTCCATAGCCCCCCCCGGAGCCTCACCGGAGCCTCACCGTAGTACCTCTTATCGGGGATAAGAGGTACTACGGTGAGGCTCCGGGGGGACCCGCGGGACGGTCTGGCGCAGGGTTGGAGCAATAGGGGGCCAGAGGCGCGGCTGAACGGGGCGGGGATAGCTGGTCCCTGCGGGTCGTGGCAGAGTTTCGGGGTGCCTTCATCTCAGCTTAAGGTTGCCTGAGTTATTCTCTTACTTTGGCAAGCTCCGGGCTGTCCAATGCAGGGGACGAGCGTGTAGTCTTGCCGACGATAAGCGCATGAGAATCCTGGTCATCGAAGATGAACCCGACCTGCTCGCGAGCCTGGCCAAGGCGTTGCGAGAGGAAGGATACGCTGTGGATACAGCCGCGGACGGCGAGGACGGCCTGTACAAAGCCGAGAGCTGGGACTACGACGCCCTCGTGCTCGACGTGATGCTCCCGGGCCTCGACGGCTGGGCTGTCCTCCAACGCCTCCGCCAATCGAAGAAGACGCCCGTGCTCATGCTGACCGCCCGCGACACACCCCGCGACCGCGTGCGCGGTCTCGACACCGGGGCCGACGATTACGTGGTGAAGCCGTTCGATCTCGAGGAATTGTTCGCCCGGCTACGAGCGCTCATCCGCCGCGCTGCTGGCAAGACCCAGAACAGGCTCGAGATTGGGCAACTGGTTATTGACACCGCCGCGCGCCGCGTCAGCCGCGCCGGGCGCCCGGTGGAGCTGACGGCACGCGAGTATGCGCTTGTGGAATTTCTGGCGCTCCACCGAGGCGAAGTGGTCACCCGCACCATGCTTTACGAACACTTGTTCGACGAGGATGACAGCACGCTTTCCAACCTGCTGGACGTGCATGTCTCGAACCTCCGCAAGAAACTGGGCGCCGAGTTCATCACCACGCGCCGCGGCCACGGCTATTGCATCGAATGAAGTTCTTCCATTCCATCCGCTGGCGGTTGCAGCTCTGGCACGGGCTGCTGCTTGTGGTGGTGCTGGCGGGCTTTGGGTTCACCGCCTGGCGGCTGCAACGAGCCACTCAGTTCCAGCGCGTGGACCAGGAACTGGACCGCCAAGTCCAGGTCATTTTCCGGGCGATTGGGGGGCCCGGCGGCAAGCCACCCGGTCACCCGCCCCACGACGGCTTTCGACCTCGAAGACCAGAGGAAAGGCGGTCAGAGCCGGCGCCGGATCGCAACGAAGAGGGGCCGCCTGGCCCGCGCGAATTTGCAATGCCGGTACTAGATGCGAGTCTGTTCGCCGATGAATCGGGCCGGACGTATTACTGCGTCGTGTGGAATCGCAATGGCAGGGAGATGTTCCGGTCCGCTGCGGCACCGCCGGACGTGCCCTGCCCGGAGCTCGCCGTCGGATCACGCGATTCGAGGCTGCGCGGCACTACCCGCGAGTTGTTCTCTTACACGCCGCCGGGGGAACGCTTCCTCGTGGGCCGGGACATCCGCGACGAACTGGCCGGGATGCGGCGCTTCGCCTGGCTCCTCGCGAGCGCCGGCGTCGTCGTGCTGGTGCTCGGACTTGCCGGCGGTTGGTGGGTTTCCACGCGCGCCTTGAGCCCGATCGCGGCCATCAGCGCCGCGGCGGCCAGAATCTCCACGGGCGACCTCGCGCAGCGCATCCAGACTGCCGACACCAGCAGCGAGCTCGGCAACCTGGCTCGCGTGCTCAACGACACTTTCGCCCGGCTGCAGGCGAGCTTCGAGCGGCAAGCGCAATTCACGGCCGATGCCTCACACGAGCTGCGCACGCCGGTGTCGGTGGTGCTAACGCAAACGCAGTCGGCGCTGGCCCGCGAGCGTCCTGCCGCCGAATACCGCGAGAGCTTGGCCGCCTGCCAGCGCGCGGCCCAGCGAATGCGCCGGCTCACCGAATCCCTGCTGACGCTGGCCCGGCTCGATTCCGGAGAAGCCGCGACCACCCGCGAGCCCTGCGACCTGGATCGCCTCGCTGGCGACGCCACCGAACTCTTGCGTCCCATCGCCGAGGAACAAAAGATCACCCTCGAAGTCGAAGCCACGCCGACCCGCTGCGAGGGCAACGCGGAACAACTCGGACAAGTCGTTACCAACCTCGTCAGCAATGCCATTAGCTACAACCGCCCCGGCGGCAGCGTGCGGGTAAAAGTGGCTGCCGAGCCGGGTGCTGCCGTTCTGACCGTGACCGACACGGGCCAGGGCATTGCGCCGGGAGACCTCCCCCACGTCTTCGAGCGCTTCTACCGCGCCGACAATTCGCGCAACCGCCGCGCCGGCGGCGGGGCCGGTCTCGGTCTCGCGATATGCAAAGCCATCGCCCACGCCCACCATGCCGCCCTCGAAGTCGCCAGCACTCAAGGCCGGGGCAGCACCTTCGCGCTACGCATCCCGGTCACGCAAGCCCGCAAGTAACCTCCCCTGTTGACAAGGGTTCGCGCAGCCCGCCGCATCCCGATCACTGAAACCGCGCCCGATAGAACCGGGTTGTGAGCATCGTCCGCCACCCCAAATACGATCCAAGGGGAGGGAACCTCACTGAAACCAGCCAGGGCCACCCAAAACCTTCTCAAAGCCAAGGGAAAGAGTGGGGCTCCCGTGCTAATGTCACGGAAGGCCGGAGGGATTCTGGCAGTATTACGCTGCGGCGCTATTGTCCAGACGGTGGTATTCCGGCCCTCTTTCGCAAAACTCCGCCTATTATCCCCAGGTTAAGTGGCTGCCGGGATGGCCGAATGCGCGCCAGGCCAGGCAGGGCAGGGTTTTTGGGTTCTGTCACAGGAAGGAGCGTTTGGCGAGCCGTTCGAGGCCCTGACTGGGGCGTGCGGCGACGCGCTCGAAGACCTCCCGGGTTGTGCCCCAACCGGTCCAGTGTATCGGTCCACTTGTTGTAGCTGATACTCCAACGGGTAAAACCGGCTTGCTCGATCCGGTTGAGGTATTTGCCGGCGCTTGAACCGCTGTCCGCGTAGAGGTAACTGGCGCGGCCTTGCCAGCGCGGCTGATGCTCCGCCAGCAATACCGGCAGGTGTTCGCTCACGTCACCCGCTCCGTCCAGGATGCCGTCCAACAGCCAGGGCCCATACCAGAGAGTCTGCCAACCCAAGGCGCGGTTGCCTTCGTAGTTGATGCGTGCCCCTTCAAACTTATGGCCCTCCACTTCGATCTGGGTGTCGTCAAAAAACAGCTCCACTTCGCCCCCATGCTGCCACCGCCCCGGCTTGGCCTGCTGGCTGGCCCAGTCCACTCAATCCGCGTTGATCCGGTGCAGCGCCAGGACGCTCTCTTTGGTCTGGCCCCGGAGCCATTCGCCCAAGGTGGTTTGGTCGGCGCCCTTATCTAAGCCGAGCAGTTGCATCAGCACGCGGTCTTGAGCCAAGCGCTCGGCATCGGCCAGCGAAGCCCCGCCGCTGGTGAGGGTGAAGAGCAATTGAGCCAGGTTGGCGACGGGTGAAAAACCGGCGCCGGTGCGCTTGCGGGGGTCCAGCGAGGGCTCTTGGTGGATGCGTATCCACAAACCAAAGCGGCGGCAGAGGGCATCCACCAGCACTTGGCCGCCGTGGGCGGAGGCCTGGTTGGAGTTGGTCAACTGGATGTGGAGTTTAGTCTTTCGCTTCGTAACGGCTGCCATAGTGCTACATCACCATAATGGTGATGTAGTGTGAACAACCTTTTCACCTGTTAATGCCTTTTTCTTCACGTGGCTAAGGATTGGGGGAGCCAGCCACGCGGAAATCCGACCGACTTAGCGCCACCCCGGTCCTATCAATTCGAGGCTCCAGCCTCTTTAGTGGCTTTGGGTGTGTAGAGCCCTGCTTTGATGAACGGTTCAAGATAGGCGCCGTAACCCGCTTGCTCCATCTCCGCCACCGGGATGAAGCGCAGCGAGGCGGAGTTGATACAGTAGCGCAGGCCCGTGGGGCCTGGTCCATCGTTGAAGACGTGGCCGAGGTGCGAATCCGCCACGCTGGAGCGCACTTCCGTCCGCTTCATTCCGAGAGAATTGTCGGCGTGCTCGGCGACGTCATTGGTGGCCAGAGGGCGCGAGAAGCTCGGCCAGCCGCAGCCCGAGTCGAACTTGTCCAGCGAACTGAACAGCGGTTCCCCCGAGACGATGTCCACATAGATCCCGGGCTTATGGTTGTCCCAGAACTCGTTGCGGAAGGACGGCTCGGTGGCGGCATGTTGCGTGACCGCAAACTGCATCGGGGTCAGCTTTTGCTTCAGTTCGGCGGCCGGGGGCTTTTGAAAGTTGTTCATAGCGGAGTTGGTAAACGGCGGTGAAGGGACGGCGCGACCGGCGTTGGTGGTCTGCGATTCGGCGCGCTCGCAGCCGGCCAGGAGGGTCGCCACCAGCGTGGCCCCCACGGTCAGGCAAGCCATTGGGTTCATTCGCGTCATGGAGGATAATAGCACAAGGAAAGCCGCAACCAAAATCCCAGCCAGCCTGGGCCGTTCCCCAGAGCAGGGCAGACGTCTCGCCTGCCCGGGCCGTGATCCTCTAAGCCGAGGAAGGCAGGCGGGATGCCTGCCCTACTTTGGTGCTGGTGAGGGAGGGTGCAAGCAGGCGCAAAGGTGCCAAGACGCAAGGATTTCGGCGGGTTGGCACCTTCACCCGCTGGGTGAGTAAATTCAGAACACGGAAGCTGCGGCGAATAATTTGATACCTTTCGGGATTGGAGGCTGATACCTTTTTGAGCAATCGAGCCGTCCTTTCCCGGGCGGCCAGAGTCAGAAAGCGTGATATGCCGCA
>Ga0181527_1005102_pt1 | contig 11018 bp, 12 predicted proteins | sample PEATcosm2014_Bin_30_FD_119762 | JGI IMG/M metagenome (GOLD analysis project Ga0181527, IMG submission 119762) | Peatland microbial communities from MTU Mesocosm Facility, Houghton, MI, USA - PEATcosm2014_Bin06_60_metaG | ecosystem: Environmental > Terrestrial > Soil > Wetlands > Peat | place...
CCATCTGCTGGCATTGTTCAGCGAAGGGCAGATCAAAGTATTTCGAACCATCCTGATATTTCCAGAGTTCGTTAAAAAACTCGGTTTTCCACACCTTCTGAGCGCTAGGGTTGTCGCGGTGCGTGTTGACCCACCATTCATAGGCCGGCGCGACCAGTTCGTGGGCTTCCCGTTCGCTCAGCGCCTTAGGCCCGGCGCGCAGATTGGCCCAGCGATGTTCCAGCTCGGCGAGCGCCTGCGTATGAACGCGCTTGGCTTCGGCTGGATCGCTTGCAGCGAGGCTGCGCTTTTCCTCGCGCTTGCCGAGGAGGGGACGCAGGTCGTCCGGGATCCGCTTGCGGAGCCAATAAATGCCGGTCTTGGGATGCTTCCAGGGACGGGTCATTGCGAGGGCCATGTGTACCACCGTTGTGTACCACTCCGGCGGTCTGAACCCCTTGATATTAGCTAGTTTACTGAAATCTCAAGCGTTTGAGATCGCTTGGTGCCAAGAGAGGAATCGAATTATCGATTCAACTATTTGAAATTCAATTGATAATTTTTCATGCAAAAAATTTATACCAACAAATATACCAACAATTTTTCGCGCTAGGGCGGTTCCGGGTTCTCGATAAGTCCGTCACGGGTCGCCCGCCGGGCGGGCGCAATCATAAACCGGTCAAGCCACCTTCCAAAGCGTCGAAGTGCGAGCGCAAATCCAAAACAATGTGCATATCTGTCGGATGAATTTGGAAATGGCCGCACCTTAGTGGACGATTCGGGAACGAATCACCTTCGCCGTAGGAGCGGCCTCTCATGGATCGCATTGAACGCTGGAAGCTCGCGGACGAACTGAACGTCTTACAGATTTCACTGCTTATCGCTGGTTTTGATCCGTCTGAATTTGAGGAAGATGACCATGGACGTTGGCCACAGGAAGTAAGAATAGAAATATCACCATTCCTTAATGCAATCAAGAATGCTGCGCGTAGTCAGAAGTTTGTGTTTAAAGAAGTGCAATATCAATCGTATAATGAGCCAGAAATTAACTGGAATGAGTCTTTGGTAAATATTGATAGCTTTTGTGATTGGTTGCGTTCACGAAATTTTGCCGATGGGTATTTTTTGGCGAACAATGAAAGCGATCGATTGTTGGACAAATCGGGCGAATTCTACGCTCCCAAACTTGCGGCGGCAGTGCGCGGTTGGCGCGAAGTCACTTCCTCGCCAGAGGCGTTAAACGGAAAGACGCCCAAGAAGGCCTTGGAGGTCTGGCTTCGGAAGCACGCCAACGAATACGGGCTCACTGACAAGGACGGCAATCCGAACAAGTTGGGCATCGAAGAAATCTGCAAAGTCGCGAACTGGAAGCCGAGCGGGGGCGCCAGCCCAACTCCAACCGCCGCGTTGTCCACCATAGTAGGGCCTCCCGCCGAGGGTAGGAAGGTTAGGCCCAGGCCTACCACCCCCCCTAAGCGGAAGTCTCCGCCGGGCAGACTTTCAGACCAATTAGATGACGATATCCCTTTCTAGCGCGCGACAGCAAAGCAGCCCTGGGTGGGCAAGTATCGCAAGAACATCCCGATAGTTTTCTTCATTCGCCCAGCTATCTAGCGCGGCTTGATCGTCTCAGGATTGCTCCAATTCGATCTGGACAGGAGCAACCCAATATGCACGAACTTCCTAAAGTCGGTTATCTTCGTCTGCCGCAAATAATTGGCGACCCGACTCGCGATCCCCCGATTGCGCCAATCATCCCTGTCGGAAAATCCACCTGGTGGCAGGGCGTCCGCGAGGGGCGCTATCCTAAACCGATCAAGATCGGGGCGCGGGCGACCGCCTGGCGCGTCGAAGATATCCGCGCCCTTATCGAACGGCTCGGGCGCTAGACGGTGGCCAATCGCCGTCATAGCGCGCGCCACGTCAAGCGGCTACGCAGCTACAACGTTCGCGAAGCCGCCAAGGCGACCGGCGCGACGCCCGGAACCGTGCGCCATTGGCACAAGAACGGCCTCGAAGCCGTCGTTGGCGTCTATCCGCCCATTTTCCGAGGCGTCGATATCATCGCTTTCTTCAAGCGCCGTGAAGGCGACCGCAAGCGGCCTTGCGGGCCGGGTCGCATGTTTTGCTTTCGCTGCAAGGAGGCAAAAGCGCCCGCCTTTGGCGAAGTCGAATTTTGGCCGGACGGGCCAAAGCTCGGAACCCTCAGGGGGCTTTGCCCGGATTGCGCGGCGACGATGAACAGGCGCGCGTCGCTCGCCAAGCTCCAAGCGTCGGTGGGCGATTTGACGGTCTCAATAAGGTGCGCGGACTCGCGCCTAAGCGAGACGCCCGAACCCAACTCTAATCCGGACTCTGAAGGGGGGTGAAAACCCATGTCAAAATACTGCGCCGAAAATGAACGCATGAAGCGCGAATACTCCTTTTATTTGGAGGCTGTGAACGGCAAGCAGAACGGCACAATCGACGCTGCTTTGCGCGCCATCGAACGCTTTGAAACGTCCACCAACCGCAAGCCGTTTCGCAAATTCAACGTTGAACAGGCGCGCTCGTTTCGCGCCCGCCTCGGCGAGGAAACCGGCGCCAGCGGCAAGCGCTTGAGCGTGGCGACCGTCGCATCGACGCTCAAGCACCTGCGCAACTTTTTCCTTTGGCTTTCCCGCGAGCCCGGCTTTCGGTCGGCGCTGAACGCCAATGACGCCAATTATTTCACTCCGTCCGAACAGGATATGCGCGTGGCGACGGCGCGGCGGGAAAAGCGCGTCGCGACGCTTGACGAAATCAAACACGTCCTGGCGCTTATGCCCGCCGAGACGACAATCGAGCGCCGCAACCGGGCGCTTATCGCTTTCGCGATCCTGACCGGCGCGCGCGATGGCGCTTTGGCGTCGTTTCGCTTGAAGCACTTGGATATGAAGGCGCAAACCGTTTTTCAGGACGCACGCGAAGTGCGCACGAAAGCGCGCAAAACCTTCGTTTCGACGTTTTTCCCGGTCGGACCGGAGCCGGTCACCATCGCCGAAGATTATATCGCCATGCTGAAGGGCGAACTCGGCTTCGGGCCGGATGACCCGTTGTTTCCGTCGACGCAAATGGGGCGGGGCGCGGATCGGGGCTTTGTCGCCGAAGGCCTGTCTCGAAAGCCTTGGAGCGGCGCGGTGCCGATACGGCAGGTTTTCCGCGCGGCGTTCGCGGCTGCGGGCCTGCCTTACGCCAATCCGCATTCATTTCGCAAAACGCTCGCGCTCCACGGGGATTCGCTCAATCTCACGCGGGAGGAGGAAAAGGCCTATTCGCAAAATTTCGGGCACGAAAGCATCTGGACGACGCGCGAGAGCTACGGAACCTTGCCAGCGCATCGGCAAGCCGAAATCATGCGCGCGCTGGCGAAGCCACGCCGTGGGACGCTCCCGCCCAGCCTGGATATCGCAGCCCTAAAGGCCTTTGTGCGGAGCGCTGAGGCAGCGAGCAACGATAAAACATAAAGATTGTGGAGGCGGGCATCGATCGCTTGAATTTCACGTCGGCTCGTGTTCGTGTGAGCGTTGTCCTGCGAGGGAACGGCTAAGAAACGCCTTGTCAAAAACGCCAAATGGGAAGATGTCTGTATCCAGACTGGGGTCCATCCGGCGAATCCCGGCTCATATGGCGAATGTCGGCTCAAAACAATCGAAAGCATTGAACAGTCCTGGTCTGACGGAGACAGTCCGCTCTCCAAGACTGCAAACTAAAACGGTCTCTTTGGAGCTATCATGCGAATTGAAAAGAACATTTCTGAAATTTACCGTATTATAGTTGCCTTGGCTGCAAGTTCTGCGTGGCCGGAGGCGGGCGACAAAATCTTGGATTTTGGTTGTGGTTCGGGAAATCTCGTTTGCGAGTTCCGAAACCGGGGGTTTGAGGCGTATGGATTTGATATAAAGTGTTACTTGTCCGAGGAGGCAAAAGCAAATCAAAGCTGGTTTATTTTTAAGGATCCAAATGAAGCGAACCACGTAGACTTTGTCATTGGTGAAGACTTCTCTCTACCATATTCCGACAACACTTTTGATATTGTTATATCTTGCACCACTATCGAGCATGTCTCGGATTTGAAATCCGTGGCGCGCGAATTAGCGCGAATTACAAAAAAAGACGGCGTAAACTTGCACATCTTTCCGCCTCGGCGATCCTTAGTAGATGGACATATATTTGTTCCGTTTGCTACTTATAGGCAGTTTCAGAATTATCCTTGGTTTCTTTTGATGGCGGTATTGGGTATTCGAAATAACTATCAAAAAGGCTTTACAGCGCATGAAACAGCGATTGCAAATTTAAATTATTGTAAAACGGGCCTATTTTTTCGAAGCGACCGTGAGGTGCAGCAAACGTTTGCCGATTTCTTCCGCGAAGTGGAGTATAAAGATCGCCAACTTTACGCATGCGATGTTAACGAATACTCAATTATTAAGAGTTATTTAAGGGCGTTGATCTCGAAGAACAAGTTAGAGCGCCTTTCCTTGGCCCCGAGGGTGAAAACGCTGTTTGCAGTAAAATAACCCTCTTCAGCGCGCAGAAAGGCGAACTGGTGTTAAACACGTTAAGCATTCCGTAAGCGGATTGCAATATTAGACCTTCCCCTTTTCGGCAATTAATTGCACCCGCGCGGCCATCCGTCGCACGAGCGGCGTGAAGGCGTCGCTCGCGGCCCTGGAGACGCAAGGGGGCGGAACTCACGCAGAAACGGCGGCACGTCGGACTCGCCCTCGAGCAAGCGCGTTACGAGGCCACCCGCGCCGCCCGCCAATATGATGCGGTCGATCCGGATTTAAAGCTGTCTCGTCTATGTCATCCGCAAAACCCGCACGCGCGGCTTTTTCTTTGTTTCTCATGACGCTTCCGCCGCACGCCAGTGGAATTTGAAAAGCCATCAAGCGAAAAACTCAAAACCCGCTCAGCCCCCGCCGATGTTCGCCTTAACTATTCATCGCCTTTAAGGTCGCCATCGTCGCGGAGTTGTTCCGTGACACGCATTTTGTCACGCAGGCCGAACGCCGCCGCGACGTGGAGCTTCTCCTCAAGACTATGGCCGCCGAGGATGAGCGCCGCCGCGACTGGTGGCGACAACCCGTCGAAGGCTGGCCCTCCCGCTTAACAATCCGCTCGGCGCTAACCGACAAGACGGTGGTTGTTCAATTGAGCGACCGTCCGGCGAATCCCGGTTTGAAAAGCCGTGCAGGATCGGCTACATACTCTTGTCTACGCGGAGAGAGGTCGAAAGTTGAATGAAGCTGCGTCACATCCCGCCGAAGTCGAGGCTGCTCGCCCGCTACCATATGGCGGCAAGATAAATTCGATAACATCCAAACTCAACCTAGATAGGTGGTTGGTTCCATGGGTCTAAACGCCGCTTACATCAAATTCATTGAGGAGGCTATTCAGGAAGGATTGGCCTATCAAACCCCAAAATTGCACATGCTTGAGCTCGGAGATCAAGAGATAGCAGATCCTAAAATCTTAGAGAAAACAGGGAAAAAATATTTTCAAAATAAAGGATTTCAGCATGTTTCCGTTGATTTGAACGGCCAAAATGGAGCGTTGATTAAAGATCTTTCTAAGCCGCAACAGTTCAAGAGCTTTTTTAATGCTTTTGACGTGATAACAAACGCAGGAACTAGTGAGCACGTGGAGCCATTGAGCGCCCAGTATGAATGTTTTGAAATTATTCACAGCTGCCTGAAGGCGGGCGGTGTAGCGGTGCATCTGGTCCCGGACGTTGTTGAGCACGATGTAAACAATCGATGGAGGGGGCATTGCCCTTTTTATTATTCTCGCGATTTTTTCGAGATGCTGGCGGATGAAAATGGCTATACTATTTTTGAAAACAAGGTTATTAACGGTCTTCGGGCTGTTGCGCTCATTAAGACGGAGGATTCGCCATTTATGTCGGATCGTCAAAAGCTTTGCGGCGCTATCTCTGTGAGAGGTAATGGAGGCACATATGGCTATACAACGATGAAGGGAAAGTTGAAGTTGATCGCCCACCAATTGAAAGTCGAAAAGCCTTTGAAAAGTATTTTAAGGATTGTCAGGAGAAAGTAACTAGCCCCCGGCAAAGCCGCATAGGCGCTAAAATATGCGCGTCATTTTCTGATAGCTACGTCGTCGGGGCGGTTCGTGGAGATGTCGTTGCAGCGCTAGCGCGCGGTTTCGTAGACGATTGATTGTCGGCTGAGGAATGATGGCTTGGCGAAGCGTCGTAACCAGCTGAAGTAATAGACGCCATGCGCCGGGACGAGTCAGGCGGCAAGTCCCCAGCGGGGAGAGTCCTCGAGTTCGTCTACGAGCGGCTCGAGTAACAAGATCATCAGAAGATGCGCCAGCAGATAAGGTTTGGCCGAACGTTCGTCCGTGCCCGGTGGTCCCTTCAATCCGATCAAACTCTTCAGCCGTTTGAACGCGAGTTCTATCCGCCATCTGAGACGATAGAGGGCCAGAACATCGGTCGTCGTGAAGGATTCTGACGTGAGTGACGTTACGAGGATGACCCATTCCGCGGCGACAAGCGTCCCCTGCGAGATTTGATGTCTTCCTTTTACTGCTTCGCGCCGCGCTTTTCGTTGCGAGGCCTCGGCCGCCTGAGGCGGCTTCTTGATGGCGACAAGACGCAGGGCAAGAGGAACGCCCGATTTGCGCGCGATCCAGATCGGTTGATCGATCAGGCCACGCTCCGCCCCTTTCAGCAGCGCGGCGAGGAGATCAATCGGCGCACCGTTGGGTCCGAGCCATCGCGCATTCTTCCAACCCGCACGCACAACAATATCTGCGCCGGCTTCGAGGATTGCACCGATGCGGTCGGGTTGTAGGTAGGCGCGATCGCCGATGCGGATTTCTCCTTCGACGACCGGTATGCGGTCAAGCCGTTCGCCGCCTCTTTCATCTGTCAGTTCGAAAAAGCCGAAACGTTCGTTTGGCAGGTCGAACGCGCTGTGAATGCGCCACAGCTTGTTTTCCGCTTTGGCCTTCGTTCCGGCCTTTGGCACGCTGGTCGCGTCGATGAGACGGATCAGCCGGCCTTGAGCGGCCTTGGGCGCGTCATAGGCCAAGGTTTGGCCAACAAGTAGCGTGAGCCAATCGCCGCATTGCCGCAAACGATAAAGCAACGCAACGTTGGACATATCGACAAGCCCGACGGCGCTCGCCCACGCCGCCGTGCTTCGCAAACCTTTATCTCCCAGGCAGTAAGCCAAAATCATGCGCAGGAGATCGACGGCGTTTTCAATTACGCGAGCGCGCACGATTGCCTTCGTCTCCCGCGCGCTCGACTCGAGGTTCGCCTTCCCGCCGAGCCGACTGACGATGAGCTTCCAGTCACGATTTACAAGTGATTCGTGGGTCATACGCCGCTGGAATCACAAACCGATTCAGCCAGTCAACCGTTATTTTAGCGCCTATGCGGCAAAGCCGGGGGCTTTACGGTGTGAGCCGCTCAAAGCGGCTCAGAAGGCCGCTTACGCGGCCTACACACGCCTTAATCCGAACTCGCGCGGCGAGTGGGCAAATTTCCATATTGTCGCGTGACGCAAGAGCTTCTCTTCCTCTTGCGTTTCCTGACCCCTGAAACGCGGAGAAGCGCGTGGTCCTTGGGCGAAACCCCTCACCGGCCAGCGTTACCGCCGGAAAGGTCAAACTTCTGCTGCCACCCCGGCAAAGCCGGGGGAACTCCCTTATGGTTTAGGCTCGTATTGCCGCTGTGGTCAAGCAACCTCTAAAGCACGACGACTTTCTTAGTCCACAGTGGATGCCCGAAAAGTTGATGGAGCTTTAAGCCGAGCGTCGGCATGAGCGCTTGCCAGAATCACCAGTGCGGGGCGCGCTGCCTTCGCGGCAATCGCGCGCCTCACGCCCGCAAGGGAATGACAATCCCGCCGCAGCGCATTTCCTCGCACCTGTCCGCCCACCACGCCACCATGCGGACGCGCTCTTCCCAAAAGTCGGCGCGGGCATAGGCGCGGCGCACACTGTCGTTGTCGACATGCGCCAGCTGGCGCTCAATGGCGTCGGCGTTCCACAGGCCCGATTCGTTCAGCATCGAAGACGCGGACGAGCGGAAACCATGCCCGCTCATTTCTTCCTTTTGGAAGCCGAGCCGGCGCAAGGCCGCGTTGATGGTGTTTTCGCTCATGCAGCGGGTAGGCGTGCGGACGGACGGGAAAAGGAACTTTCCTTGGCCGGTTATGGCCTGAAGGTCGCGCAGAATTGCGATGGCTTGCGGCGCCAGCGGGACACGATGCGGCCGGCGCATTTTCGTTTTTCCAGCCGGTATCGTCCAGATGCCCGCGTCGAGATCGAATTCCGCCCATTCCGCCGCGCGAAGCTCGCCGGGGCGCACCAAGGTAAGGGGGAGCAACTGAAGCGCCGCTAGCGTTTCCGCCCCGCCCTCATAGCCGGCGATGGCGCGTAGCAGCCCGCCGAAGGCTTTGGGCTCGATAATCGCGGCGCGATGTTGGACGGTCGGTGAGGCGAGCGCGCCTTTAAGCGCGCCCGTGGGGTCGCTTTCGGCGCGTCCCGTGGCGACGGCGAAGCGAAAGACCTGCCCTATCGCGCCGCGAAGCTTCTTTGCCGTCTCCAGCCGCCCGCGCGCCTCGATAGGCCGCAGGAAGGCCAGAATTTCCGGCGCGGTTATCTCGTTAATTGGACGCGCGCCGATGGATGGACGCGCAAGGCTCATGAACCATTCGAATTTCACGATGGTCCGGTCCGCCTTTCCCTCGCGCCGCTTCTTATCCAAAAGCTCGCCGGCTATGGCGTCGAATGTATTGGCGGAAGCCGTGGCCTTCGCGGCCTTGGCGAGCCTTTTGACGAGCGAAGGGTCTTGCCCACTGGCCAAAAGGCGTTTGGCCTCGTCCCGCGCCTCGCGCGCTTCGCGAAGCCCTGTCGCAGGGTAGACGCCAACGGCAAGCACCTTTTGAACGCCAGCGAGGCGATAGGCGAGACGCCAGCGCTTCGCGCCGTCCGGCGTGATCCACAATTGCAGCCCGCCGCCGTCGGAGAGCTTGGCGAGCCGGGCGCCCGGCTTGGCCGTTCGGATTTCCATATCGGTTAGGGGCATGTTGGTATCTGTTTTGTTGGTCGCGACCGCATACCAACGAATATACCAACGATTTTTGCGGATACCAACGCACGCCCCCGGACGCCCTTGGACGGCAATCCGGCCTTAACTCTTTGATTTTCAGGTTATTTTGGACGTTCTGGGACGTTCTTGAACGTCGATTTGGTGCCCAAGAGAGGACTCGAACCTCCACGGCTTTCACCACTGGTACCTGAAACCAGCGCGTCTACCAATTCCGCCACCTGGGCCTTGCGTGGTGTCTTAAGGGTTGGCGTCGTCTCCTGTCAATGCGCTCGCGGAGGATTTCCAAAATCCCCTCGCGCTCGCGCGCCGTGGGCGTGGTCTCAGCCGCGGCCGCCGACATTGAGCAGGCGCAGGATGAACCAGGCGGGCACGACGATCACGGCTCCCGCGATCACATAATTGAAAAGCTCCCGCACCGCGCCGAACCCGAGCGCGTAGATGCGGTTCAGGAAATCCTGAACGCCGCGGAAAATATCGCCCGGGCGTATGTCGAGCCACATCAGCAGCGCGCCGACGACGAGCGAGACGAACAGCAGCTTCGTGAACACCGCCGCCGGCGTTCCCCCGAGAAAATTTTCGAGCGCGTTCTGGTTCGACATAGGCGCGTGTCCTTCCGTCGTGGAGCCGGGCAGCTCTCTTCGTGGAGCCGCGTTGACCGCGGATTCGGCTTCGGGCTGCTTGGGCGCGTCGATATGCGGCCATTTGGCGAAGGGATTCTCGTTGCTCATGATCGTCTCGGAACTCCAGGAAAAACCTCAGGATTTTTCGCCGGGCGCTTCTTCCTTGAAGATGCGCATAATGCGCCTCATGAAGCGTTCGGTAAAGCTCAACACCCGCTCCATGTCCTCGTCCTTGGGCAGGCCGGAGGACGCCCCGGGGGCGGTGGGGCCGCGGGCGGCTTTGAGCTCGGCGTTGTCGCGGCGCAGACGTTCGATTTCGTTCTCCAGAGCCGCGCGCTCGTCGGCGCTGACGCGGCATAGCGACAACCCCGCCTCCACCGTGCAGAACGATACGGCGCCGGTTTCCTTGTCGAGGCGCAAAAAGCCTCCTTGAGTCGGCGTCATCGAAAATCGCCCCTCCTGAACCGAGGGCGCCGGGACGCTCGGCGCGGGCGGAGTTGTCGATGGCGCCTGCGACAAGGCGGGGCCGCACCAAGCCATGGCGGCAAGCATTGCCCAAGGGATACGCATCGCCCACCTCCGTTCGCGCCGAAGCTTCGCGCAGCACAGCAAATGGGGGGCGCGGCCGGCGACGTCAATGATCGAGGCTCGCGAGTCGGCGACGCGCGCCTTCGCCGCGATTGGTCGCGACCGCCGAAAAATGATACGCTCGCAAGCCCCTACCGAAAAGGATGCGTCATGCGGGCGACGGGCTTTTCATCATTTTCTGTTTTCCGCTCCCAGCGCCGATGGCGCTGGCGGAACCCAACGCGGAGCCGCGCGTCATCATGGAGACCAATTACAATATTACAATAATTGCGTCCGACATAATCAGTGGCGCCAACGAGACGAATGTGATGGCCCGTATGGGCGTCGATCTCGCGGCGAGAAGGATTGCGACGCCTGGCTGGCGCGGTTGAAAGCCAGCCGCTGTTTTTAAGAAGCGTGGATCTATGAATCCGGGCGCGGCGCATGGAAGTCCGCGAGCGGCCGCGGTTTGGAAAGGGTTTTGAAAAATCGCAAGTCGACGCCCGCTCTTGTTCGACGGCGGCGTCCTGATGTTACGCGAGGGTTAGAGCGACGATCGCGAAATCCATTCGTCAATAATGCGGGGGTGGCGACTCCGAAGTATCGCGCGAGGGGCAAGCACCGCTTTTGGCCCGCCGGCCTGTCAGTGGCGGCGAGTCGTTCTAAATTTTTCATGGCTCATCCCGGGTTCCGGGGTGATGGGGCGACCATTGCTTCGACGAGCGCCGTCAGGAGCG
>Ga0181527_1005105_pt1 | contig 11016 bp, 12 predicted proteins | sample PEATcosm2014_Bin_30_FD_119762 | JGI IMG/M metagenome (GOLD analysis project Ga0181527, IMG submission 119762) | Peatland microbial communities from MTU Mesocosm Facility, Houghton, MI, USA - PEATcosm2014_Bin06_60_metaG | ecosystem: Environmental > Terrestrial > Soil > Wetlands > Peat | place...
GCGTACTTTTCAGCCGAATCTATTGTACTGCCTTCTTCGCAGCGTTCAGTAAATCGTCGGGGTTGACCCGGACTTTAATGTCCAGGTTGTAATAGACAAAATGAATAACGCCCTTTTGGTCCACCACATAAGCGGCTGGTACCGGCAGCAGATGAAGGTTGGTGCCGGTACTCGAATCCAAGGATATGCCGCGGTCTTGCATCTTCATCAAGGTTTCCTTGTTTACTTGGTAAGCCAGTCCGAATTTCCGGGTGATTTCCGTTGAGCGGTCCGAGAGCAAGGTGTAGTTGATGTGATGCTTGGCCAGGCTTTCCTTAAGGTTTTGCGGTTTGTCCGGGCTGATAGCCAGGACTTGATACCCTATTTTCTCTAATTCGGGTTCAATTTTCACCAATTGATCCATCTGCAGGTTGCAGAAAGGGCACCATCCTCCACGATAGAAAATTACTACACTTGGTTTTTGAGCAATCAGCTTCCTAAAACCCACACCCTTGCCTGTGATCGTGGAGAGAATTCCATCCGGCACTGAATCTCCAACGGCCAGGGGGTGAACTTCCTGAGCCGTGAGTGGAACAGGGTTTTCTTGAGGAGCGGCCATGGCGATACCTCCAGGCACCACCGACAAAAATATTAATCTAATCAAACTAATTAGAAATCTTTTCCTCAATTTGACACTCCTGGATTTGCGGGATGCATTTGTGCTTGCACACGTTCTCCATCTGAGGATTGACCAAATGACCCACTTATGATAATAAAGCAACAAGAATGCCATAAGGGTCGATTGGCTAATAATGACCAGAAACGGAATCCTTTGACCTTTTCAAACCAACCTTTCTTTCAATCAAGTGAACGAATTCCTGACGATTCGACTCTCGATTGCATTTCCGAGGTAAATGAGCGACGCTGCACCTACCGCCGTTTGAAGTTACGCTTCTGATGATTCATGAATAGTGGCATCAGATTTGCGCAGTATCAATATGAGTGGTCGCACGTCCTTATGCAGGTAACGAATTATTCCTCTTGTGAAGAAGATTTAAGGCGAAGCTGGGACTGTCAAGCAGACCAGGCAAACGAGTGCCCGAAGTTTCTTTTCAATGCCAATCAGGAGCTGTTCTATGAAATCAACGATTGCAGCTGTTCTCTGCGCCATGGTTCTCTTTTGTTCCGGCAAGCCGCTATCGGAAGAAGCCACACATGCTACTGTCCCGGTCTTTTCAAAGGATACCGCGACGGCAACATTTGCCGGCGGCTGTTTCTGGTGCATGGAGCCGCCTTTTGAAAAGCTCAGCGGGGTCATCAAAGTATTGGCAGGTTATACCGGCGGTACAAAGGCCAACCCGAAATATGAAGAGGTTGGCGCCGGAGGAACAGGACACATGGAGTCGATCCAGGTAACCTACGATTCCCGAAAAATCAGTTACCTGCAACTTCTGAACGCCTTCTGGAGATCCAACGATCCAACAGATGGAGGCGGCCAGTTTGTTGACCGTGGTTCCCAATACCAGTCCGTGATTTTTTACCACACCCTTCAACAGAGAACGCTGGCCGAGGCATCAAAGATGAGCTTGGAACATGCAGGCGTGTTTGGAAAGAAAGCCATTGCCACCAGGATCATCCCGGCTTCCACGTTTTACGAGGCAGAGGGCTATCACCAGGACTATTATTTGAAAAATCCTGATGACTACCACAGGTACCGAAACGGCTCCGGCCGGGACCAGTTCCTGGAGAAAACGTGGAAGGACAAGGGCTGGAAAGCGGATACCGTCACGGTGTCCATATTCTCAAGGCCTCCGGATTCGATTCTTAAGAAAATGCTTTCGCCCGTTGAATTTCAGGTAACCCAGGAAAAGGGAACCGAACCGCCGTTCAAGAATCCTTACTGGAACAACCATGAAGAAGGGATCTACGTGGATATCGTTACCGGCGAACCGCTTTTTGGCTCAAAGGATAAATTTGAGTCCGGCACCGGCTGGCCGAGTTTCACCAGGCCATTGGTCAAGGAAAACGTCGTGGAAACCAATCATGCCGCGGTGGCGATGACCGGGTCCGAGGTTCACAGCCGTATCGGCAATTCTCATCTGGGAGATCTTTTCAACGATGGCCCTCCGCCGGCACATTTGCGCTATTGCATCGATTCCGCGGCTCTGCGGTTCGTGCCTGCAAAAGATTTGGAAAAGGAAGGCTATGGGGAATATAGCGCGATGTTTAAGAAGTAAACCTTCACTTGACAATAGGATTTGTTCACGGTGAGGAGAAGAAAAGCGAGCAGCGGAAACGACATGAGGTTCGTGACAATCGTGATGAATTACAGTGTCGTAAAGAAGGCAATGCCATAACCATGGTCGGAAAGCTGTTCAGCGCTTTTTTCGTTGCTACCAGACATAGGGGATGAATCGATATTTCACCCGGGCCATGTAAGCCGTGTAGCCGGGCATTTCCTTCCGCAACCTGCGCTCGTCCAGCATAGCCCGACTGGCAAGTATCACGACAAAGATCAGCCCCGGAAGAACGCCATACCAGGATCCAAGCAGAAGGGGCGTCCCCAAAACCAGGACAAAGATGGCGGTATATATCGGATGACGAAGGTGGTGATACGGACCGGTGGAAACCGCCGGACGCGCCAGTTCTTTTGGACTGCGCACAGCAGTTGACATAGACGCATTTTCCCGTAACGCCAGTGATACGAGGTAGAATGAGCCCAGCAGGATCGCGGCTCCAATCACCTGAAGCCAGAACGGCACAGGCGACCAGTGAAATCGCGCAGCGTCGAAGGACATGAATACCAACCAGCTCACGGAGAATGCAAGAAGCAAAGGGACAAGCGCCTTGCTCCAACCTTTCCTGTCCGAATTGTCCAAGTTCATGAGATCGCGCATCAATCCAGCCTCGTGTCTCAATAACCACACGTTGACATCAAAGAACCATCTGAGGAACAATATGAGGAAGATCCATCCGGCCGGCCAGCCCAAGCCTCCCGCCGGAAGAAATAGAGCTGATCCGAGGATTACAAAAAGGACGACGATTTGTCCGACGAGACGCCCTACACCAGCCTCCATGGGTTATTTCCTCCGGGAGACCCTTCCTGAAAATATATACCCCAAAACATGATGCAAACAATACAAACCGGCTAAATTCCTTGGGGCACAATCCCGTCCAGGTTTCCACAATTGCAGGATAAAAGTCCCGACGCATCTGTTGCCATCCATTTCAACAGGATAGGTATTTCTTCCTAAGGATGCAAGATTGCAGGTTGGATCACCGGAGTGTATCCCACCAAGGGACTTTCAAGGGTCGCATCCGGTCGTAATCGCGGTCCTCGCAGCTATTGCTGCAAGGTTCTTCAATTCGAAGAGACACAATGCCTTCTTTTTCCTAACCAAAACGTAACCTTACATCATCCGGCCGCTAACGAAAGGGGTCGTATATTTCCTGGCATCGGTAGTTGGCGGAGACGAGGGATTATGTGGTCACGAACAAAGGAGGCTCAAGTGTCTGAGCTAACAGGGGTGAGGCCTACCACGAGAATTTTGGCGTACCTGGGGACCTGGGAAGATATTAAGGAGCTGTCAAAAAACTGCGTACTTCCGCCGGAAATGACCATTGCCGTTGCCGTGTACGCGCTGAAAAGGGATTATAATGCAGTGCAAATCAACTCATTGATCAATGAGTGGGTTCAACAAAAAGAAGTCCGGCAAATCTGAGTAAACAGCCGTAATATATTCATCAAGACTTCTGAAATGTAAAGACGGCGCTTGAATGCCTCAGCCCGCGCATGGACTCGCACTCTTATCCCTAAGACACGCATTCCTAAAAACAAGAATTCTTCTTCCGGAATAAGTCGTATTGACGTTGCAGCAGCGCCCGGGGCACACCATTTCTGCCCTGATCTTCGCTAAGAGGCTATCCGGCACGGTTCTTGCGCCTTTAGAGCTCCGCAATCAATCTCACACCGTGCAGGGAGGGCGCTATGGCCCAGGAAGAAATCGGCGAACCGTTTTACTAAACACGGAGCGGATTACTCGAACGTCCCACACCTGTAATTTTCCAATCTTTCCACGAATTTGAATCAATTTACTTAAAAGAAAGTGGCCCATTATGAAAAAGATCAATTCTATGCCCCTCATGGTGACGGCAGTCGTCATTCTCGGCGCCGCCGGGTTCCTGCTGGCATCCCAAATGAATGATCGCATCGAATCATCCGCAAAGAAGTCTTACGTTTTCAAGGCCTATTTGAAGGGTGATGACATAAAGATCGAGACTACCAAAGACAGCGTTGTCTCTTTGACGGGAACGGTATCCGAGTGGTCTCACCGGTCATTGGCGGAGGAAACGGTGGCGGAACTTCCCGGAGTCGTGAGGGTAGACAACAAACTGGAAGTCAAAGGCGGACACCCGGATGAAACCTCGGATGCCTGGATTGACATGAAGGTGCATGTCATGCTGATGTTCCATAGAAACGTGAGCGGGCTTAAGACTGATGTTGAGGTGAAAGATGGGATTGTTACGCTGAATGGCCAGGCGTCAACCGAAGCGCAAAAAGAACTGACCACAGAGTACGCCAAGGACGTTGAAGGGGTAAAAAGCGTCACGAATGATATGACCGTCGAAAAAGCCGGGAAAACAACCGTTGAAAAGGTGGGCGAGTATTTCGACGATGCATCCATCACCGCGCAGGTCAAACTTGCGCTCCTGTTTCACCGCTCCACCAACTCTGTTACGACAAAGGTTGTGACAAAGGATGGTGTCGTTACGGTACAAGGAGTGGCAAAGAATGGCGCCGAAAAAGATCTGGTGGGCAAGCTCGTCAACGACATAAAGGGTGTGAAGAGCGTAAGAAATGACATGACAACCGAACAGGTGTCGATAAGATAGAGCGTTTACAAGTGCTTCTACGTGAAAAAATGGATTTGCAAGAAGCACGGGCAATCCTTGAGGAAAAGGCTGCAGTTGTCAAATCCGAAGGGCAGGTCGACCGGAGGTTCATTTCAAGCCGGCCAACCTGTCCCTCTTCAAGAGGAACGTTTCATGAAAACAGTAGCAGGTTTGTGGATCGATCACAGGAAGGCGATGATAGTGACCTTGTCGGACAAAGGGGAAGAAACCTGTGAAGTACGGTCGAATGTCGAAAAGCAACGAGGGCGATTCAAAGGAAAACGTTCCGCCACGTCCTTTGAATCCCAATTGGTCCAGAAAGATGACAGGCAGCAAAGGGGATTCACAAAGCATCTCAACGTTTTCTACGACGAGGTGCTGTCGTGCATTCGTGACGCGGAGTCCCTTCTGATCTTTGGCCCCGGCGAGGCAAAGGGTGAGTTGAAAAAGCTCGTGGAACTGAACAATCACAGCGACAGGGTGGCGGTTATCGAAACCGCCGATAAAATGACTGATCGTGAGGTTGCAGCGAAGGTTCGCGATTTCTTCCCCAACAGGCATACGATAGGATCTTAACCATGCTTTTCACTATTGCAGCGATTTTGATAGTATTGTGGGGTCTGGGATTGATTACTTCCTACACCATGGGCGGGTTCATTCACGTTCTTCTGGTAGTCGCGATCATAGTGGTGCTGGTCAGGGTAATTCAAGGGAGAAGGCCAGCGTGAACTTTTTGCCGCGCCTCCGGTGAGAGCCCGGGATTACGGTCACGACGCAGCATTCACGATTTAATCTCCACCCAAAGGAGTGTATTATGAATTCGTTTCTGAAAGCAGGTGCCGTGGCGGCGCTCGGTTGCCTGATCGGCCTCATGTGCGGCTGCGCGTCGTCCAGTCTTGTCAACAAATGGCACGATCCCTCTTTTCACGCTGCGCCGCTGGGGAAAATGCTGGTCATTGCAGTGAGAAAGGACGCAACAATGCGTCGCATATGGGAAGATGCCTTCACCGGCGAGCTTGTCAAGCATGGCGTGGCGGCACTGTCATCGTACAGTTTGTTCCCCGATGCTCCTCCGGATACAAATCAGATTGTGGCAACGGTGCAGTCAAACGGTTTCGACGGCGTCCTTGCCGTTCTCAGGCTTCCAACGGAGACGAATACGCACTACGTTCAAGGGTATACAACCATAGAACAGAATGTTGATTATGTCACCTATTGGCAAAGATACGGGACCTATTACCACGAAATAGATCATCCGGGATACGTTGATTCGCAATCGGTAGCGATTCGCACCATTGACGTGTCAACAACCGGGAACGGCGGCAAAATGATCTGGAGCGCGACGAGCAGAACACCCGATCCCAGTTCCGTAACGGATTTGCAACGCGGTGTTGCAAGCCTTGTGACAGCTGATCTGGCGAGGCAAAACATTATCAGCTCCAGGAAGTAAAGTGGCGCCGACCGCCTTGCAAGGCATCGGGCGAAAGTGTGGATAAAAGTCTGTGTGGGAAGCTGAGGGAATCCACCGACACGCTATCCGGATCACTATGAAAAATGAACTACAAAGACTATTACAAGGTATTGGGAGTTTCTCAAACAGCAACCGTCGACGAGATCAAAAGGGCTTACCGCAGGCTTGCCCTCAGATATCATCCGGACAAGACAAGGGGAGACAAGGCGGCCGGCGAGAAGTTCATGGAAATAAACGAGGCCAACCAGGTCCTCAGCGATCCGGAGAAACGGAAGAAGTACGATCGGTTCGGGGCGGATTGGAAGCGCTACGAAGAAGCGGGCGCACAGCCCGGGGGGTTTGACTGGTCGAAGTATGCAAGCCAGGGCGGCGCACAAAAGCAGAGGATGAGCGCTCAGGAATTCGAGTCGATGTTTGGTGCGGACGAAAACGTAGATCTCTTTGAATTGCTTTTTGGAGAACGCGGCGGAAGAAGACAGGGAAGAACAAGTGCGGCATTCAAGGGCGAAGACCTCAATGCGGAGACAACACTCTCCCTTGATGAAGCGTATCATGGCTCAGCCCGGCTCATCCGGCTCGATGGCCAGACGATACGGGTGACGATTCCCCCGGGCATTGCCGACCAACAGGTGATGCGTATAGCCGGAAAGGGAATGGATGGAATTCGTGGCGGACCGAGCGGGGATCTCTACCTGACTGTCAAGATTGCACCGCATCCCGAATTTCACCGTAAAGTGAACGATCTCCACCGCGACATTCCCGTGGATTTGTACACCGCAGTGCTGGGCGGAAAGGCTCTTGTCAAGACACCCAGGGGCGCGGTAAAGGTCGATATCCCAAAAGAAACGCCGAATCGCAAGGTGCTGAGGCTCCGCGGACTGGGTATGCCCGTCTTCGGCGAGGAAAACGCGTTTGGAGAGTTGTTTGTGACCATAGATATAAAATTGCCGGACCATCTCTCCTTGCAGGAAACCGGCTTGTTCGAAAAATTGGCGGCATTACGGAAATAGGTTTCAAGCACATTGCGCGGTTGCGGCACTTCCATCGGCTGCAATCGCGTTACAAGCGGAAGGACTTCATCATGAACGTAGTGAGAAGAGCTTTGGCGGCCGCGTTTGTCGGCTGTTTGATCAGCCAGATTCTCGGCTGCGCATCGTCCAGCCTTGTTGCTAAATGGGAAGACCCTACTTTTCAAGCTCCGCCGTTGGGAAAGATGCTGGTCATTGCAGTCAGGAAAGACGCCGCAAAGCGTCGCATCTGGGAAGATGCTTTTTCTGGCGAGCTTTCAAAGCATGGGGTGGCTGCGACATCTTCGTATAGGTTATTCCCTGACACACCCCCGGACACGAATCAGGTTCTCGCGTCGGTGCAAGGGAACGGTTTCGACGGCATTCTGGTTATCCTCAGACTGCCAACCGAAACGGACACAAACTATGTGAAGGGGTATATGACCACAGACCGGGATGTGCGCTACGGCGATTATACCAATCCGTACTACACCTCACTCCACCGCCCCTATTGGCAAAGGTACAGCACCTATTATCACGACATTGAACATCCGGGATACATCGATTCACAGTCGGTCGACATCCGTTCAATTGACGTCACCGCAACCGGAAACGGCGGCCGATTGATCTGGAACGCCACGAGCAGAACGCCAAAGCCTGGTTCCGTGCTTGAGGTACAACGAGGGATCGCGAGGCTCGTGATATCCGAGCTCGCAAAGAAACGTATCATCAGTTCCAGGAAGTAAAGTTTCGCACATGGAAAAACCTGCTGCAGGTATCAGACAAATGCTCGACCTTTGGAGTGCCGCGAGGCAAACCATCAAGCTCAGTGGAAAACCCGGGCGAATAAGCAGTTTCCTGATGCAGATGGCAAATGCGGTTTTGTTCATAGGGAGCACGATCAAGGAGACATTTTCTCGTGATTTTGAATTCAAGGAATTTTCGCGCCAGTGTTTTCAAATCGGGTACAAAACGTTACCGCTTGTTTCAATAACCGGGATCATCATGGGATTGGTGCTTACCATTCAGTCGCGCCCGGTACTTGTGAAATTCGGAGCAGCGACGATGCTTCCCGGGATGGTGGCGGCATCACTCATCAGAGAAATGGGGCCGGTCATAACGGCGCTTATATGCGCGGGAAAAATCGGTTCCGGCATGGGAGCGGAACTGGGTTCAATGAGGGTGACCGAACAAATTGACGCCATGGAAGTGTCCTCAGCCAACCCCATGCGATTCCTGGTTGTTACACGGGTGTTGGCCGCGACGCTCATGATTCCCCTGTTGATTCTCTATGCCGATGCACTTGGCATGCTTGGAAGTTGGGCCGGAGCAAATATCAAAGGAGACGTCACGCTGGTATTGTTCTTCTCACAGGCATTCGCCCATGTCAGGTTTATCGATTTCTTGCCTGCTGTTATAAAATCGTTTTTCTTCGGCGGAGTAATCGGCTTCGTTGGATGCTACAAAGGGTATACGGCGGGCCGGGGAACGGAGAGCGTTGGCATTGCGGCCAATTCAGCCGTGGTGCTATCCTCGCTGCTCGTGATAATTGTGGACCTGATCGTTGTCCAAATTACCGATCTGTTTGTATCATGAACACGGCCCAACCTGAAATCCGGAACACTGCCTCGATTGGAACGACAAGCGATAAACCGGTTATCGAAATAATCAGCCTCAAGAAATCATTCGGCGTGCAGGAAGTTTTGAAAGATGTTTCGTTACAACTTTTTGACGGCGAAAACCTGGTGGTGCTTGGAAGATCAGGCTCAGGAAAATCCGTCTTGATAAAATGCATCATTCGTCTATTGGATCCCGACGGCGGAACAATTACCGTGCTGGGAGAAGAGGTGAGTAGATTGAACAGCGCCGGCTTGGGAGAGTTGAGAAAGAAGATCGGTTTTCTTTTTCAGAGCGGCGCACTCTATGATTCCATGACGGTACGGCAAAACTTGGAGTTCCCATTGCGAAGAATGAGAAAGAACCTTACTCAAAAGGAAATGGACGGCAAAGTAAGAGAAGTTCTGGATCATGTCGGCTTGTCCGACACCGTTGATAAAATGCCGTCGCAACTATCCGGTGGCATGCGCAAGCGAATCAGCCTGGCGCGGACCATTATTGTTGACCCCAAGATTCTTTTGTATGACGAACCGACAACCGGGCTTGACCCGGCAACATCCGACGAAATAAGTTCGCTCATCAATGACGTGCAAAAGAAATACAAAACTTCCTCCCTCATTATCACGCATGATATCCAATGCGCCCGGTCCACGGCAAACCGCGTTATCATGTTGCGGGACGGCAAAGTGTATCTGGAAGGAACAGTTGAGCAGTTTGAAAGATCCACGGACTCGTTAATCAAATCATTCTTCAAATAGTCACCTACTACCTTTCAAGATGGGCGGCAAAAAGAAAACATGGATACGCACACGCCAAAATTCAAAGTACGGTTGGGACTGTTTATTGCAGGAGGAGCGGCGCTTTTTGTCATCACCGTCTTCGTAATAGGGAAGCAAAAGAACCTGTTCGATCCCGTCTTCAAGCTTACCACAACCTTTCACAGTGTGAGCGGATTGCAGGTTGGAAGCAATATCCGCTTCTCGGGAATCAATGTAGGTACTGTTGACAACATCACCATAATTAATGACACAACGGTTCAGGTTGACATGTTAATCAAACAGAGTGTGCGGCAATTTATCAAAGCGGATTGTGAAGCAGGCATAGGTTCCTCGGGGATCATAGGCGACCGCGTATTGATTATTACGCAAGGCAGCAACGATGCTCCTTTACCAAAAGACGGGGCCCACATCGTGTCCAGTGAGCCGGTTGAAACGGATGCCATCATGGCCAGCGTGAAAGTGACTGCGGATAATGCCGCAATTATTTCAAATCAGGTGAGTGAGATATTGACCAAAATCAACAGCGGCAACGGGACACTCGGGAGATTGCTTGAGGATTCAACCATGGCGGAAAACATCAATCAGACCATTGTAAGCCTCAGAAAAAGCAGTAAGGGGTTAAATGAAAACATGAATGCAGCCAAGGACAATTTTCTTCTAAAGGGCTATTTTGATAAGAAAAAAAAGGCGGTCAAAAAAGTGAAGGATGATGCTATTGAAAAGAAGGCAGAAGAGCAAAAAGATATTCAAAAGGAAGAAAAAAAGGAAGAAAAAGTAGTCCAGAAAGAGAAGGATAATACTGATAAGAAAAAGGAGGAAGAACAGAAAGTAATAAAGAAGGAGGAAAAGGCTGCACAAAAAAAGGATGATGATGAAAAGAAGAAGACTGAAGAGCAAAATGGAGTTGACAAAGAGCATAATTAGCCGTTCTGACGCCGGTTTGCTCCCTTACGGGAAACGCGACACGGTTGCCCGATTCGATGGGAACAAGCCCGCCAACTTCCGCGCAATCCGTCAATTTCCGTAGGACAAATACCGTACGTCAGCCCATACTCGCATTATTCTTGCAGCTCAATGCATAGGCCAGCGTGGTTGGGTCGTCATGCTGCTATCGCGAATAACTGTCGCATAAGTGAGAATCGGTCCCGCAAAATGCTGATCGGCTCGCCTCTATGATCGAGCGCTCAAAGGAATCGCAGTGCGCGGCATGAGGATGATGCCGTTTTCTGTTGCAATTCAAGACTGTATCGGGTCATGTGGGGAAGATGCA
>Ga0181527_1005106_pt1 | contig 11014 bp, 7 predicted proteins | sample PEATcosm2014_Bin_30_FD_119762 | JGI IMG/M metagenome (GOLD analysis project Ga0181527, IMG submission 119762) | Peatland microbial communities from MTU Mesocosm Facility, Houghton, MI, USA - PEATcosm2014_Bin06_60_metaG | ecosystem: Environmental > Terrestrial > Soil > Wetlands > Peat | place...
CGTGAGCCTGTGACCAAGGTTTTCAGGAGAGCCGGATGCGGGAAATCCGCACGTCCGGTTCGACGAGGGGACGGTGAGCCGGCAGATTCCTCTGTTGCTCTCCGTCCTACTCTACCGGCCAATCGTCTTGGTTGCGCCGGAAGGCATTCGCTGATTCAAGAAAAACCATATTGGCCGCCGATGAACGCCGATAAGACGCCGGGCACGGGGGAGGTCCGCACTTTGTCTTTGCGGCGAAGGCGCACTAGGCAATTTTGTACCGCCCATAACCGCCCATCGACTCGTCATGATCCCTTTCCTGCTTCTAACTCGTGACCCACGGGCTTGGCAGCGCCAGTGCGATCCCGGAGTCTTGCCCGGTCGCGGAGTACTCGGTAGAGTATCCTCCCAAACTCGCCCTGCGACCTGTTCTGCACCGCATCCACTCTGCCCGAACGGTCATCTCAGGGCCATAGTGGCGATTCTCGATCCCCAACAACATCCCGCAGACCGATCCTTCCGGCGCCAGGCGGACCATTCAAAACCCATAGGTCGACCTCTGGTGTAGCGGTTTAGTATCCACTTCCAGGTCTAAACCCACCGCCTTTCAGGCGGTCGGCTTCCAGCAGGTACCACCTTTGCTCCTGAGCGCTGTAACGGACGCTCCCACGCTCGCGTTCTGGTAGCGTTTACGCTGGTTTGCTGCGACCCGAGAGTAACGAGCAGCACACGCGAGCGCGGGCGCGCTCGCACTTCAGGCGACTTTCAGTCGCAGGCCCAACCCGCCGGCTTTAGCCGGCGGTCGTTTAGTCCAATCCATTTTTAGCTCACCGTCGCGGCGACCGGCTCTGGCAACTTTGTCGAGGTATGCAGCGCCGCGACGCCGAGCTAAAAATGCTCTGTATTAAGATATGCTTATCATAAATCGCTGCAAAACCGGAGTGCTAAAGATGAAACTGACTTCCGCCGTTCTGGCGGCTATGGTCGCCACCAGCATGACCGTTACGCTCCCCGCCCAGGTCAAGGAGCGCCCGATTCCGCGCATAGTGAAAAAGGACGGGCGCTTCGCCCTGTTCGTCGACGATGCGCCTTACCTGATGTTGGGCGCGCAGACGCACAACTCCAGCGACTGGCCGGCCATGTTTGGGAAAGTATGGCCCGCCATGGAATACCTGAACGTCAACACGGTTGAGATCCCAGTCTACTGGGAGCAGTTCGAACCGCGGCCCGGACAGTACGACTACACCGCGATCGACAAGCTTCTGGCAGAGGCTCGCCAGCACCGCGTGCGCCTGGTGGTGCTCTGGTTCGGAACCTGGAAAAACGGCAGCCAGCACTACATGCCCGAGTGGATGAAACTGGCTCCCGACCGCTATCCGCACATGGTCGATAAGGACGGACACGCGGTGGACTCGCCTTCACCCTATGCCACCGCCTCGCTCGAAGCGGACAAGAGTGCGTTCACCGCTTTCATGCGGCATCTCAAAGCAACCGACCCGCAGCGCATTGTAATTATGGTTCAGGTGGAGAACGAACCCGGCACCTGGGGCAGCGTCCGCGATTACTCGCCGGCCGCGCAGAAACTCTTCGAAGCGCCGGTGCCGCCCGAGGTTCTCAGCGCCATGCAGGTTACGGCCGCTCCGCCATCCGCGAACTGGCAGGAAGCTTTTGGCACGGAGGCCGAAGTCTGCTTCCACGCCTGGTCGGTCGCGAAATATGTCGGACAGGTCGCCGCTGCCGGGAAGGCCGCCTATCCACTGCCGCTTTATGCCAACGCGGCTTTGCGCGATCCGCTCAAGCCGGGCGCACCCGGCACCTATGAGAGCGGCGGCCCCACCGACAATGTGCTTCCCATCTGGAAAGTCGCGGCGCCCGCGCTGGATGTTTTGGCGCCGGACATTTATATGAACAACGACGCCGCGTATTTGAAGGTGCTCGAACTATATCACCGTGACGACAATCCCCTGTTCGTGCCCGAAACCGGTGGCGCCGGCAATGCCCGTTTCTTCTTCACGGCGCTCGGCCTGCAGGCCATCGGATACTCTCCGTTCGGCATGGATTACACCAGAACTCGCAGCGTGGCTGAGGCATCCAAACCACGAGAAGAATTCCTGAATCCCTGGGCCATGAACTATAAGTTGGTCGGCCCGATGCAGCGGGAGATCGCCCGCCTGAATTTCGAAGGTAAGTTACAAGCCGTGGCTGAGCAAAAGGACAAGGTCACCGACACCCTGGCGTTCGGCCCGTGGAACGCGGTGGTGTCGTATGGAGCGTCCCGCAACAATCGCGCCATGGGGAACCCGGAGCCGACCGGCCGCGTTCTGGTTGCCCAGCTTAAAGACAACCAGTTTCTGGTGGCCGGGTACTTTTGCCGCGTCGACTTCCGGCCCGCCAGTGCCGGGCAACACCGCCAGTTTCTGCGTGTCGAAGAGGGCGCCTACGACAACGGCGCATTCAAGTTCCTGCGCATCTGGAACGGCGACGAAACGGACTGGGGCCTCAACTTCGGCGCGGAGCCTGTGGTGCTGCGCGTCTCGCTGGCCACTTATTAGAGGCTGAGATGAGAATCGTGAAATCGCAATTCGGAACGATCGCGTTGGCAACCGTGGGCATCGCCTTAGCCTGCGGCCGCCCCGTCTATGCCCAGACGGCGGAACGCTATCAGAACTTCAACAGCGCAATCTACGTCGCCATAAATACGATGCATCGCATGGCGGACGATCCGAAATTCATGCAGGAAAGCTTCGACGTGGTGCATGCGCACATCAAGTTCACCAAGGTCTGGCTGGAGACCTACCGCTGGAACCAGGAGATCGGCGAGGCCGATGTCCGCAAGGTGAAGCAGTTCTTCGATAGCAAGGGCATCCGAACGTCCGGCGGCATCATGGCGGTTCTGGGGGCGCCGGGCGACGGCATCCGGTCGTTTTGCTGGTCCAATCCGGCCCAGCGCGAACGCTTCCGGAAGCTGGTAGCCTTCACTGCCGGCATCTTCGACGAAATCATCTTCGACGATCTGTTCATGTATAACTGCCGTTGCGATCTATGTCAGCGCGCCAGGGGGAACCGGAGCTGGACCGAATTCCGCCTGGACGTCATGAAAGAGGTCGGCGAGAACCTGGTGGTGAAGAATGCCAAAAGCGTCAACCCCAAAATCAATCTCATCTTCAAACCACCAAACTGGTACGAGCAATACCAGTTTTCAGGCTACAACCTGGAGGCGCAGCCGAAGGTCTTCGACATGATCTACGCCGGCACCGAGACCAGGGACGCGGAAAACACCGTGCAATATCTTCAGCCCTATCAGAGCTACGGGCTGATGCGGTACTTCGAGCACATCAAGCCGGGCAAGTTCGGCGGCGGCTGGGTCGACCCCCCAGGCCAGACGTTGAACCGCTTCGCGGAGCAGCTTGAGGATACATTGTTCGCCAAACCTAAGGAGATCACCATCTGGGCCTGGGGAGAGCTGCTGGAATCTCTACGGCAGGCCGGCGGGTCGGCCAAAGTTACAAGCATCCTCTCGTCGGTGGCCGGCGATGCCTACGAAAAGATGGATTCGTTCCTGGGCAAACTAGGCAATCCGTATGGCGTGGCCAGTTACAAGCCTTATCACTCGTCCGGCGAGATGTACCTGCACAATTACATCGGGATGATCGGTATTCCCATGGATCTCTATCCGGAGTTTCCGGAAGATCGCGACACGATCCTGCTCACCGAACACGCCAAGTACGACCCGCAGATCGTAGACAAAATCTGGAAGCATCTGAACGCCGGCAAGACTATCGTCATCACTACGGGACTGCTGAAGGCGCTGGAAGGCAAAGGTATCGAAAAGTTAATGGAGGTAGAGTACACCGGCCGCAACGTGATCGCGAACAAGTTCACGTTCCGGCCGATCATGGATGATGAGCCGGCCAACTACTACTACTCCCAGAGCGACATCGTCCTGCCGCAGTTGGCTTACGGCCTGGTGGATAGCGAAGAGATCATTCAGGCCATCTACAAAGACGATAGCCGCTACCCGGTTCTGTTGCGCGCGAGAGGCTTGGACAAAGGCAGGCTTTACATCCTGACGATACCGGAGAACCAAAGCGATCTGTATCAGTTTCCGCAGGAAGTCCTTTCCCAGATCCGGCGGGACCTGATGCGGGAAATCCCCGTGTACCTGGACAGTCCCGCTAAGATCTGCCTGTTTACGTATGACAACAACACTTTTGTCACCCGGTCCTATCAGGCCGGCCGGGCGCGCTACAAGATTGTCGTCAAGAAGCCGTCTGCCAAACTGTTCGACCTGCGGACCGGCGCGGAGTTGCACGGCTATGTGGACGGCGACACGACGGTCTTCGAGGTTCTCCACATGCCGTACACCTATGCGGCGTATCGCTTCGAGTGACGTGGCGCACGCTTCAGCGCGAACGACCCTGCGGGTCGTCACCAATGTCGGAGAACTTGACTCCGGTACGTGGCGCACGCTTTAGCGTGCTGGGGCGAACTTCAGTTCGCCCTGCGGGACGTTAGTCCCGCTAGCTAGATCAGTGACTTGCGCAGTGGTTCTCTCCAAAGCGTGCTGTCGCGAGCTTCAGCTCGCCATCTTCGGATAGCCATCACCGTGGGCTGAAGCCCACGGCGGCACGCTGAAGCGTGCGCCACTTAGACCTTATAGTCCCACTCCTTGCGGTAAGGTGTATCCACCAGCGTGTTGGCTGCGTCGTCGTTGGTGAATTTCATGGCCTGGATGTCCCAGGCGAGCACCTTCGCCTCGCGCCGCATGCGCGCCGCCCCGGCGCCACCCCCGCCTCCCGCGCTGCCGGGCGGAGGCGCCTCGGGCATGCTGTGCCGCCGCAGGGCCAGTGTCCCGAGCAGGGCGAACTCAGTAAGCCCGCAGGCGAATTCGACGGGCGTAATCGACTTCTTGCCCGCTTTCGACATGCGCACCCACTCGGTGTAGTGATCCGGCTTCTCGCAGCGCGCCAAAGTCGGCGGAGGTTGCGGGAAGTCCTTGAAAGTCGCTTCGGGCAGGAGCCAGCCGCCGGGGAGCCCTCGAACCTGCTGGCCGGGGCGCGGCTGCGCGCCGAACGGCAGCCAGGGGTTGCCGCCGTAGAAAGCCGAAATCTGCACGCCCTTTTCGCCCACGAACATGCATCCGCTGCCAGGCATGGGGACATCCACAGGCATGCTTTCCGGCCGCGGCGGCGTCAGGCCGCCATCATAGAAATACACCATCATAGGCGGACGGTTGCCGCGGGCGGGGATGTGCCATTGGACCGTATTGGCGATGCTCATGCATTCGCGGTTGTCCACGCGCCCTTCGAGCGAAAAGGCCTGGCAGCCTACGCCGACCACCCAGTCCGGCTGTCCCATCTCAAGCTCGTCATGGTACATCTGCAGCGTGTGGCAGCCGAAGTCGCCCACCGTGCCCGTGCCGAAGTCCCACCACGGCCGCCAGTTCCCGTAATGGTAGGTCTTGTGATACGGACGATACGGCGCGGGACCGCACCACTGGTCCCAATTCATCCCTTCGGGCGGCATCTGGGCGTCCGGCCTTGCCAGCCCACTGGGGCTATAGGTCCCGGTCCAGAAGTGTACTTCGCGAATGGGGCCGATCGCTCCGGTCAGCAGCAGTTCGGTGGTGGCCCGGGCATAGGATGTGCGCGAATCCTGGATGCTCGCCTTGGTCGTGCGCCTGGAGGCAAGGCACGCCTCCTTGACCCGGCGGGCTTCGGCGATGGTGTGCGTGATCGGCTTGGCGCAGTAGATGTGCTTGTCCATCTTCAGGCCGGCCAGCACCAGGTGCGAATGCCAGTGATCCGGCGTGGCGACAATGAGCGCGTCGAAGTTCTTGTGCTCCTTGTCGAACATCTCCCGGAAGTCCTTGTAGACCCTGGCCTGCGGATACGTCTTAAAGACCGGCGCGGCGAAATCGTAATCCAGATCGCATAGGGCCACGATCGCTTCGTCCTTGCAGCCGTTCAGGTAATTCTTTCCCATGCCGCCCACACCCACCGCGGCGATCGTCAGCTTGTCGCTGGGAGCCTGATAACCAGCGCCTCCCAGAACATGCCGTGGGACAACCAGAGGCGCCAGGCCGGCGGCCAGCGCGGCGCGCCGGGACAGCACCCCTTTGCTTGACTCATTGGAATCCATCTAAGCAGTCTCCTTTCTCAACCCGGTTCAATATCTCATCAGTTTGATCCGCATCAGGGCGCCCTGCGCGGGCAGCCTTACCGTGGGACCTCCATAGTCACCCTGCGACGTGCTGCCAAGGCGCGTCTGCTTCCAGGCGCCGTCCTCGTAATAGCCCTCTTCCACTTGGAGGAATTGGGCGGCGGTGTAGCTGGAGTCCTGCACCGGGCGCCATTCGACGGTTGACTCGAAGCCCATCACCAGGAACTCGTCCGGATCGAGCTCGGTCACCATCACCCTGGCCGAAGGTCCGGCGGGCCCCGTCGCGGCGGGCTGGGCAGTCGTTCCGGCCGCCATTCTTCCCGGCGGATGGAAGCGCACCAGCACGTCATAGTCGCTGAAGATCAGGTTGCGCGCGCCGATCCCGGTCTCTTCGACCGCCGCCTGCAAGCGCGGCGTGCCCTGTGCCTCGGCGACCACCGGAATCGCCGTCTTGAAAAGGCGGAAGTCCGCGGCCACCGCAGCCATGTCGGGCCGCAATTCCGCGCCGCCCCCATCCACGCCAAAGGGGCCGAAGCCGATGGCCGAGAAATCGGCTATCGCATAATAGAACGCTCGGCCGGCGATGCCCCCGCCAGTCTCCACGATCAACAGCGGGTTATCCGGACGCTTGTAGTTTTTCAGGATCTTGAGATACGTGAGGGGCGACTGGTGGTAGATGTCGGAGGCGATCATGTCGATGGCTGGAGCATTCGCTTTCCACAGGTCCAGCATGTGCGAGACAGCCCCGCCGCTGGGGTACGACTCACCGGGACGGTCGAAGCGCTCCCAGTTGTCGTTGGTCCCGTAACCGCCGTTCCATACATTGACATACGTTGGCAGCGGATACACTTCTTTCCCCGCGCCCGCGACTTCGTTGATATATCCCGAGAGCGCGTAGGCGGTGAAGGCCTCTTCGGCTTCGCGCCCGAAGGTGTCTCTCCAGGCGCCGGGCTTCTTCTTCAGCGCCATCACCAGCTTCTCCGGCGCGGGACCGGCGAACAGCTTGTTCGATTCTGGTGAGTAGTCGCGCGGGCTGCCCAGCAGGCCCGGCTCGTTCTCGACCTGCACCATGATGACGGTGCGCTCGGCCTCGTCGATCTCGCGCAGGTGCTTTAGCATGGCGACGTAGGCTTTCCTGTCGGCTTCGAGATTGGTTTTCGAATGCGGCGAGAGCACGCGGATCGGCTTTCCGCCGCGGTCCAGCACCCGGGGGAAACGTTGCGGATCGGCCTTGACCCAGTTGGGGCTCCAGTCCATGGCCCCGTTCTTCCAGGTGCCGAACCAGAGGATGACGGCGCGCAGATCCTGCGCGCGGATGCCGCGGAGGATCTGGTCGAAACCGGAGAAATCGAACCTGCCTTCCTGGGGCTCGATGACGTTCCAATAGACCGGATACTCCACCGTGTTGAGGTTCATCGCGCGAAAGGCAGGCTGGGCACGCTCCATGCGGTCCGGGTAGGCGCTGAAGTTGCCGACCTGTCCTCCGAGCATGATGAACGGCTTGCCGTCCACCAGGAAGCTAAACCTGTCCTCTTTCTTGACAAGCTGTGGGATGGGCTTGCTTTGACCGAAGGCGAGCGAGGCAGCGCACGTCAGCAGCGCGCAGAGCGCCACAGCCCGCGGTGAGATCCAACGACCAAATGGCTTGATCATGGGTCAGGTTCCTTGGTAGTTATGTCACTTCGCCGCAAACACGCGGTTACCGGTTCGGCGGCGCCGCCGGCGGTCCGCCCCGCCCGCCCCGTCCGGTCATCGGTGCCTGGGGGGTCGGCTGCAGGTCGGAAGCCAAGGGCGTGGATAACGGTTCGAGTTGGCGAACGTAAATGTTGCGGAACGCCACCGCCCCGTGATCGCCCTGGAGCATGATCGGATTCATTGGGGCTTCCGGAATCTTCATCGCGGCGACCGTCGGGCCCAGCCGCTCCACGTTCTCGTGAATCACCTGCCCGTTGTGTAAAATGCGGATAAACTTGGCGTTGGCGATTTTCTTGCCCGCTGCGTCGAACCGCGGGGCCTGGAACCAGAAGTGGAACGACTGCCACTGCCCCGGCGGCCGGTCCGCGCGTGCCTTGGGCCCGATGCCGCCGTCCACGCCGTTAATGGGACCGCCGCCGTAGTGGTACATGGCGCCGCATTGATCCGTCAGCAGCCGGGGCACGAACCCCCAGCTATCCCAGATTTGGGTTTCGTAGAGCCCGTGCATATAGACTCCGGAGTTGGAGTGGGCCGCGATCATGAACTCGACGTAGAGCTCGATGTCACCGAACTTCTCCGTGGTGTAGAGGTTCGAGGCGTTGCCCTGCGGTTCAACATCCGTGTTCACGATGCGGTCTCCGGGCGCGGGTAAGCCGATCAACAAGGCCGGATTGGCCGTGCCGCCCCACACTACGCCGCTGGTCGCCAGCCACTTTCCCTTCTTGTTGGGGTCGACCAGTTCCCAACCGTCGAGATTCTTGCCGTTCAGCAAGGGCTTCCACCCGGTCTCGGTCAGAAAGGGCGGATCGCCGTGGTCGCTCCCGTCGTTCAGGGGAGGGAGGTCCGCCGCTGCCACCAGGAAAGCGAATGCCAAACCCAAAATAATCGCCAGGAAAATGCCAAGCCGAATGCGTTCCACGCGTCTGCTCCTTTGCGCCGCCTCACGATTATTTATTTTGAGGCCTCAATCTCCGATACCAAGTCACACTATACAACGCGGCGCTTGCCAGCGCAGCACGCAAGATTCCCGACTGACAGAAACCGCTTCCTGACGGTCGCGGCTCAGTAGGCCCTGCGAAATCAACGCGCCTGTGACCGAGCCGCGACCGTGAGGGAGCGGTTTCCCCACACAGAGGTTAAGCACCCTGCGCCTGGGAGCCCCGCGCCATCCCCGCTGCATTCGAGTATCCTATGTATGGACCTTCGGCGCGGCACGCGCCCCACAAGGAGAACACAAATGGACAAGGAAGTCGTCAACATCGTGGACCGGCGCACCGGCGCCGCCTACGATCTTTCCTTTTATAAAGGCGCCATCCGTGCCATGGATTTGCGCCAGATCAAGACCGGACCCGAAGACTTCGGCGTGATGACTTACGATCCGGCGTTCTTGAATACGGCGTCTTGCCAAAGCGCCATCACCTTCATCGACGGCGATAAAGGTATCCTGCGCTATCGCGGATATCCCGTCGAGCAGTTGGCCGAGAATTGCACGTTCCTGGAGGTCGCTTACCTCCTTCTCAACGGCGAGCTGCCCACCGCGCCGGAACTCAAGCAATGGGTGGAGGCCGTCACCCACCACACCATGCTTCACGAGACCACCAAGAAGTTCCTGGAGGGCTTCCGCTACAACGCGCATCCCATGGGTATGTTCATCAGCACCGTGGCGGCGCTCTCCACCGTGTACCCGGAGTCCCGCCACGTGCTTGACCCGGAAGTCCGCCGATTGCAGATCCTTAGGCTTATCGGCAAGGTTCCCACCATCGCGGCCTACACTTACCGCCACAGCTTGGGCTTTCCGTACGTCTATCCCGACAACGATCTCAGTTATGCCGAAAACTTCATGAACATGCTGTGGAAGATGGTTGAGCCGAAGTACCAGGCCAACCCGGTCCTGGCGCGCGCCCTGGACATCCTGTTTATCCTGCACGCCGACCATGAACAAAACTGCAGCACCAACGTGATGCGCGCGGTGGGCAGCTCGCAGGCCGATCCGTTTGTGGCCACCGCGGCCGCGGCGGCGGCGCTGTCCGGCCCGCTGCATGGCGGCGCCAACGAGGAAGTGCTGAAAATGCTCGATGAGATCGGCACCAAAGACCGCGTGCCCGCCTATGTCGAGAGCGTCAAGGCCGGCAAGGGCAAGCTGATGGGCTTTGGACACCGTGTGTACAAGAACTACGACCCGCGCGCCCGCATCATCAAGTGGGCCGCCGGCAAAGTCTTTGAAGTCACCGGCAACAATCCCAAGCTGGAGATCGCGCTCGAGCTGGAGCGCATCGCGCTCGAAGACGAATACTTCATCAAGCGCAAGCTTTACCCGAATGTGGACTTCTACTCCGGCATTATGTATCAGGCCATGGGCTTCCGTCCGGAGATGTTCACGGTGTTGTTCGCCATTCCGCGCACCGTCGGCTGGCTGGCGCAATGGCAGGAGATGCTGGTGGATCCGGAGCAGAAGATCGCCCGGCCGCGCCAGATCTATACGGGTTACGAAGCCCGCAACTTAGTGCCGCTGGAAAAGCGCGGCGTCGCCGTCACGGCTTAGGCCGGGGCACTGCACATAGCTGCGGGGATAGATATCGACTATGTCTGAACGCGGCGCACTCCTGTTTCGCGCTTCGGCGGATAACACGCGATTACGCTACTTATGGCTGTCGCTTGGGTTGGGCTTTGCAGCGGTAATCATAATATCGGCGCGGTCGAGTCACAAGCCCCTGAACTGGCCTATGCTCGTCTGGGCGGCCCTCTTCGTGACGATGTTCTTCACCGAGCGGAGAGTCTCTATCTACCAGAACGGCATTCATTTCCCGAGGGATTCCTCGGGCGCGCAGAGCCGTTTCATCGCCTGGTCGCAGGTCGAGCGCTTCCACTGGGACGGAGATGTTCTGACGATTGTCCCGACCTCCTCGGTCATCGGAGGGTCCGAACTGGGGCGCCCGCTCCTCGGCGGCGCCATCCGCGTACCGATGAATAAGCGGGTGCAACTGGAGAACATCCTCGCGGGTCTCGCGGGGAAGTCTTCGGCAAGCGCGGGATAGCGCTCGTTGAAGAGCAAGCCGTGGCGCACGCTTTAGCGTGCAGCGGCGAACTTCAGTTCGCCGAGGGCGAGCTTCGCTCGCCGAAGAGCGGGGCTAAAGCCCCGCGCGGGCTGAAGCCCGCCCTCCATTGCTCTGCTCACCGA